>OBLV0100000181.1_pt1 | contig 20538 bp, 26 predicted proteins | sample 1520071 | NCBI WGS metagenome assembly OBLV01 (sample SAMEA3888446, study PRJEB22518) | metagenome | reverse complement strand
CCGGCGCCGTCGTACCGGATTCGCGAATCCGCGCGGCCGCTATGTCGACGATGCGCTCGTGGTTCTTGGCCTTCTCATCCTGCGAGTGACGAGGCATAGGGCAGATGATAGCTATCATCTATTTGGATGACGTACATCATCTTTCCTTGAGACCTGAAAGGACAGCCATGAACATCGAAGGATCAGTCGCTCTCGTGACCGGCGCGAACCGGGGAATCGGCAAGGCAATCGCGGAGGAGCTTCTCGCCCGCGGCGCCGCCAGGGTCTACGCCGGCGTCCGGCACGTCGACTCGATCACCGACGACCGGCTCGTGCCGGTCGAGCTCGACGTCACCGATCCAGAGCAGGTCGCGGCCGCCGCCGCGTCCTTGAACGACGTCCAGGTCGTCGTCAACAACGCGGGCATCGGCGGCGGGTCGACCCCGCTGAGCGCGAGACTCGATCGGGCCCGGGCCGAGCTCGAGGTGAACTACCTCGGGCTTGTCTCGATGACGCAGGCGTTCGCGCCGGTGCTCGCCGCAAATGGCGGAGGCGCGTTCGTCAACATGCTGTCGGTCGTCTCCTGGGTCGCGGTGCCGAGCCTTGCCACGTACTCGGCGTCGAAGTCGGCCGCGTGGAGCTTCACCAACGCCGCTCGTGTTGAACTCGCTCGTCAGGGGACCGACGTCGTCGGTGTCCACGTGGGCTTCGTCGACACCGATCTTACGGCCGGCCTGCCCGTCGACAAGATCGCCGCTGAGATCGTCGCCGCCTCCGCTCTCGATGCGCTGGAGCACGGTCGTCCCGAGGCCATCGTCGACGAGTTCAGCCAAACGGTCAAGGCGGGCCTGCACGACGACCAGAACCTCATCTACCCGGGCATCGCCGATCAGTTCAACGCGGCGGCTGTGCGCTGAGGCATCCTGCCGCGTTGGTCCGCCGCTGAGGTGGTCGGTCGGACCTCGAGGTGTGCGAACCTCTTTGTAACTTGACCGGGTCAGACGTCGAATGAGCTTTGCGCGCGACCATCAGTGGGCGCCCGACCGCATGTCTGACTACCTCGACGGGGAGCTCGCGACGGGCGAGCGAGGACGGATGGAGCACCACCTCGGCGAATGCCACGAATGTCGCCGTCTGCTCGCTGGCCTGCGCGCGGTCGTGGACCGCCTGCATCGCCTGCCGGCGCTGGCAGGTGGCGTCGACGCGGTCCAGATCGCAGCGTCGGTCCGCGTGCGGTTGACAGAGCCGCCGGCGCATTGACTGAACCGTTGTGCTCCATCGGAGGGTCAAACGAAACATGAACAAGCACATTCACTCCCAGAACGAGGCTGCCCCCGCCCGGGTCGAGAAGACCGACGGCGAGTGGCGCGAGCAGCTCACCCCGGACCAGTACGACGTGCTGCGACGGAAGGGCACCGAGCGGCCGTTCACCGGCGCGTACGTGCACGAGAAGCGAGACGGCACGTACCGATGCGCCGGCTGCGGCGCGGAGCTGTTCTCGTCGCAGACGAAGTTCGAGTCCGGCACCGGCTGGCCGAGCTTCACCGAGCCGGCGGACCGGGCCAACGTCGAGTTCGTCGACGATCACAGCTTCGGCATGCATCGGATCGAGGTGAACTGCGCCGCGTGCGGCGGCCACCTCGGTCACGTATTCCCCGACGGGCCCGGCACGACCGGCGAGCGCTACTGCATCAACTCCTGCTCGCTCGAGTTCGACAAGAGCTAAGTGAGGCGGGCTTCGGCGGGCGCCACGTTCGCGTAGCGCCCGCCGGGCAGGTGGTGGGGCGCGGTATAAACCCGCGGTGAGCGGCGGGCCGAGCTCCGAAAACGAGCTGATTCGAAGAGCCCGTGATGGCGACGAGGAGGCGTTCGGCGAGTTGGTCATGCTTCACGCGGACCGCGTCCAGGGGGCGTTGCGGCGGTTCGGGCTGGACGCAAGCGAGGCTGACGAGGTGGCCCAGGAGGTATTCCTGCGCGCGTGGCGCGGCCTTGGGCGCTTCGAAGGCCGCTCTCAGTTCTCGACCTGGCTGTATCGGATCGCGTTCAACGAGGCTCAGCGCCGGCTCGCCCGCCGGCCGCCTCCGCGCGCCGAAGCTGACCCCGACCGCGATGACCCGGTCGTCTCGCTACCGGAGTCCCCGAGCCTCGGCCCGGAGGCCCAGACGCTCGATCACGAGTTCGGGCAGACATTGGAGGCGGCACTCGAACAGCTTCCGATGGAGTGGCGCGCCGCCGTGGTCCTGCGAGATATCGAGGGCCTTTCCACTCACGATGCCGCCGAGATCGTCGGCGTCGGCGAGGCTGCGTTCAAGAGTCGCCTGCACCGCGGCCGCATGCAGCTGCGAGCCCTCCTCGAGCCATACCTGCGGCTCGAGGAGGGCTGACGCCTAAGTGATCAGGCGGCCTCGCCGGCGGGTATTGCCGGCTCGAGGCCGAGCGCAAGCTCAAGGGCCTCCTTCGGCTGAGCGCCGATCGCCCGGGCGACGAGCTCGCCGTCCCGGTAGAGCACCACGAACGGGATGCCGCGGACGCCCGCCCGCTGAGCCAGCGCAGGCTCCTCGTCCACGTTGACCTTCCCGACCTTGATCGCGTCCTTGTGCTCCTGCGCGATTCGGTCGATCACCGGACCCAGCATCCGACACGGGCCACACCACGGCGCCCAGTAGTCAACGACTACCGGCACGTCGGAGGCGATCACTTCCGTCTCGAAATTGCCCGAGGTGAGTGTGATCACGTCTGTCATAGGTGTCCTTTTCAGATTCGGCGACTAGCGCACCGTCGTGGCGCAGGCCGCGCCGCCGTGCTTCTCGAAATAGCGCTGGTGGTACTCCTCGGCGTCGTAGAACTCGGGTGCCGGAACGACCTGGGTCACGATCGGCCGCTTCAGGTTGGCCTGGCGAGCATCGCGCGAGGCGGTCGCCAGTCCCTCCTGCTGGGCGCCGTGGAAGAAGATCGCCGAGCGGTACTGACTGCCGAAGTCCCAGCCCTGCCGGTTGCGCGATGTCGGATCGTGGATCGTCCAGAACACGCTCAGCAGTTGGTCATAGCTGACCAGCGCCGGGTCGAACCACACGTCGACCGCCTCGGCATGGCCGGTCGTGTCCGAGCACACCTGCTCGTACGTCGGATTGAGCGTGGTCCCGCCGGTGTATCCGACCCGCGTCTTCACCACGCCCTCGATCTCGCGGAACGAGGCCTCGATACCCCAGAAACAGCCCGCGGCGAAGGTCGCGCGCTCCAATCCGTCGGTTCCGGGGCGATCGGCTACGGCCGCGGCGCCCGGCGTCTCTGGATTACGGTGCGTGAAATTCATAAGTCTTGTCCTTTCCTCTGTCATCACGCCTACTTGGACCCTCGGCGATGCAGAAACGGTTCCGCGCCACTGTTGCCAGGAGGGCGCGACGGTGGTAAACCAGCCGACAGATAGCTGCCGGCGCGGAGCGGAGTGCGCGAGGCAGGTTCGACTGGCCGGAGAGGAGCAAAACATGTCGTTCAGCGAAGATCCCACCCAGGGCATCGAACACGGCGAGGCCGCCGGGGAGGATCCGTCTGGGCCCGTGGCGCCGGACTCAACTACCGACCCGACGCTGGGCGCGGAGCGCGGCGAGCAGGAGTACGAGGACCCGACGCAAGGCGCCGAGCCAGGGCAGTCCGAGTACGAGGATCCCACCCAGGGAGGCGAGATCGGGGCGGCCCCGGGCGAGGACCCGATGGCGCCGTCGACCTGAGCTCTCATCTACCCCACAAGTCGGTCTGAAGCCCGTGCGGTTGCCGCAACGGCGCGACCCCAATGCCGTATGTTGCCCCGAGCGTGTCCGCGCCCGAGCCCCAGCCGATCCTCAGCCATCCGACCGAAGCGGCGATCTTCCTCGTCCTGACGGTGGCTCCGGGCGCCGAGGTGGCGATCGCCGATGTCCTCGCGGACGCCTCGGGGCTGAAGCGCTCGGTGGGATTTCGCGTGCCGGAGGCGGAGCTGACGCTGGTGGTCGGCCTCGGGGCCGCCCTGTGGGATCGGCTGACCGGCGCTCCGCGTCCGGCCGGCCTGCACCCGTTCAGGGAGCTGGGCGGGACGCGTCATCGCGCCGTCGCGACACCCGGTGACCTGCTGTTTCATATCCGGGCGCATCGGTTCGACATGTGCTTCGAACTGGCCCAGCGGCTCACCGACCGGCTCCGCGGACTCGCCGAGGTCGTCGACGAGGTGCACGGGTTCCGGTCATTCGACGAGCGGGACGTGCTCGGGTTCGTCGACGGCACCGAGAACCCGGAGGGCGAGGCCGCAGCCGAATCCGTGCTGATCGGGGACGAGGATCCGGCGTTCGCCGGCGGGAGCTATGTGATCGTGCAGAAGTACGTCCACGACCTGCGCGCCTGGGACGCGCTGTCGACCGAAGAGCAGGAGCTGATCATCGGTCGCACGAAGCTGAACGACATCGAGCTCCCGGACGAGGACAAGCCGCCCAACTCCCACCTCGCGCTGAACGTGATCACCGGGCCGGACGGCGAGGAGCGCCAGATCATGCGCTTCAACATGCCGTTCGGCCGCGTCGGCGCCGCCGAGTTCGGCACCTACTACATCGCGTACGCGCGAACCTCAGAGCTGATCGAGCTGATGCTCAGGAACATGTTCATCGGAGACCCGCCCGGTAACACGGACCGGATCCTCGACTTCTCGACGGCGCTCACCGGCGCGCTGTTCTTTGTGCCCTCGGGAGAGCTACTCGAGAGCCTCGCACCCGGCGATGATCCCGGCGCGAGCGACGAGGATGCCCCCGATGCCGACGCGCAGGCGACCGAGCCCGGCGACGGGTCGCTCGGAATCGGAAGCCTGCGCGAGCCCGCCGGCTAACGCCCGCCGGCTCACCGTGTCGGCGGGCCCGCCGCGGCTCCTAGTGGGCGAGGGCCTTCGCCTTGAGCGCCTCGAACTCCTGCTGACTGATCGTTCCGTTGTCGAGCAGCGCCTTGGCCTTCTCGATCTCAGCGGCCGAGCCGCCGCTCGAGGCGGTCTGCCGCACGTACTGGTCGAATTGCGCCTGGCTCGCCTGGACTTCCTTCATGCGCCGCTCGGCCATCCCGTCATGGTTGAAGATCAGGTAGAACAGCACACCGATCCACGGCAGGATCACGATGAAGATCACCCATCCCGCCTTGCCCCATCCGGATATGTCGTGGCGGCGGAACACGTCGATCAGCACGGTGATCGCGATCCAGATGAAGATCACCCATGCGAAGAAGATGAGCGTCGTCCACAGGATGTCGAGGAATGGATAAGAAGAGGCGATCGGGAGCGTCACAGCTGACTCCTATCTTTCAGGGGGCTTGACCGCCGTGCTCCATCCATGAACCACAGCGCGCATCTTGCTCGCATTGAACACGAGTCTGCGGACGAGCCCCGATCGAGGCATCACCCTGATCGGGTGATACCTGACGACGGGTCCTCGAGCCGGATTGCCTTGTCCTGGAGCGGCGGCAAGGACTCGGCGCTCGCGCTGTGGGTCCTAGCTGAGCACGGCGTCGTCCCCCGAGCGCTGATCACGACCGTCACCGAGGTCTACGACCGCATCTCAATGCACGGCGTGCGACGGTCGCTGCTCGCGCTCCAAGCTCGCGCGACCGGCGTTCGGCTCGTCGAGGTCGAGATACCGGTGGCGTGCACTAACGACGTCTATGAGCAGCGGATGGCCGAGGCGCTCGCGTCAGAGCCGCTCCGAGACGTCGAGGCGGTCGCGTTCGGCGACCTGTTCCTCGAGGACATCCGGACCTACCGCGAAGCCCGTCTGGCCACCGTCGCCAAGCGAGCGTGCTTTCCCATCTGGCATCGGGACACCACCCGTCTCGCGCGCGAGTTCATTGCGATGGGGTTCGAGGCGATCGTCGCGTGCGTCGATCCGAGAATGCTCGACGGATCGTTCGCCGGGCGCCGGTTCGACGACCGGCTGCTCGACGATCTTCCGGCCGGCGTCGACCCCTGCGGTGAGAACGGCGAGTTCCACACGTTCGTCTACGCCGGACCGATCTTCCGGGCACGGATCGCCGTAGAGGTCGGCGAGATCGTGGAGCGCGACGGGTTCGTGTTCAGTGACATAACCACGCCGCGCGGCGGCTAGACGCCTCACGCGTCGGACGGCATCGCCCCGACCAGGCCTACGCTCCGCGCCGCCGCCTCGATCGCGAGCGAGGGCCCGCCCACGAGATACCCGGCGGCCAGGGCATCGCCTGCGCCGGTCGTGTCGCGCACCGCGACCCCCGGCGCGGCGTAGAGACCCTCGGGAAAGCGCGCGCCTCGCGCGCCGAGCTTGATCACCCAAGTCGCGTCGAAGTCGGGGACGGCGGCCCGCTCGGCCTCGGTGGCAAACACGAGATCAGGACCGAGCGCGTCCAAACGAGCGGCGAACCGCTCCGCCCCGACTAGCTCGATGTCGTGAGCGGAGGCCAGATCCACGGTGACCCGACGGGCGATCCGCGCGGCTTCGATCGCGGCCTCGGCCATCGGCTCACGGAGCAGGCAGTAGCCCGACACGTGCAGCACGTCGCACGAGCGCACCCATTCCGGATCGAGCTCGGAGGGGTGCAGCAGCGCGGCCACCCCCCGGTCCGAGGCCATCGTCCGCCGCCCCACCGCGTCCCGAACCGAGGCGACCACGGCGCCACGCCCGTCCACCACCGGGCCGCAGATCTCAACGCCGTATCGGGCCAGCCCGTCGGCGGCAAGCTGAGTCGAGACGTCGTTGCCTCGCTTGCAGATCAGCCGGCTCCGGGCGCCCAGGGCACCCGCCCAGGCGGCCACGTTAGCCGCCTGACCGCCGGCGGCGAAGCGGATCGTCGCCGGCGTGTCCGCATCGGGCACGAGCGGGCGGTCCGGCAGGACGATGACGTCGAGGATCAGGTCACCGATCGTGCAGATCGACGGGGATAGGGGCTCGTGCACCGCCGCGCTTTCGGCTGCCATGCCGACATCATCACGCCTCTCCCGGCTCCGGCTCCGACGGCAGCTGTTGGGATAGGTTCTGTGCCGTGGCCTGGCTGGCGAGAAGGACGACCACGCCGGCTCTGCTGGCACTGGTGACCGTCGGGTGGTTCGCCGCAATTCTGGCCGTCGGGGTCTTGTGCGGAGACCTGCTCCGCCTGGCTGAGCGGCCGGAAGGGTCGACCTCGTTCGACAGCTCGATCACAACCTGGGTGGTCGGGCACCGGACCGGCGCCTTGACGACGCTCGCCCGAGTGCTGTCCGCGATTGGCAGTCAGAAGATCCTCTTGCCGGTGGCCGGGGTGACGGCACTGCTGCTCGTCGGACGGCGGCGCCTGCTGCTGGCGGGGATGCTCGTCGCCGGCTGGGGCGGGGCACTCTTGCTCTACAACCTGGTCAAGCACTTCGTGCACCGGCCGCGCCCGCCGGCCGCCATCTGGCTGATGAAGGTGACATCCACCTCGTTTCCGTCGGGGCATGCGACGCAGTCGCTGGCGACGTTCGTGGCGTTGGCGTTCGTCGTCGCAGCCCTCGCCGCGAGCGCGGGCCGTGCCGCGAAGGGCGCCGCGCTCGTCCTCGCTGTCGCGATCGGATGGTCGCGGGTCTATCTCGGGGTGCACTGGACCACCGACGTCATCGCCGGGTGGCTGATCGGTGCGGCGTGGATCGCGATCGTGCTCTGGGGCTCGCGTATCGCAACCCTGCTCGAGCACCGGCGAGGCGACGAGGGTACGGTGCAGCGGTGAGCTCCGCAGCGCGAAGAATTGTCGTGTCCGAGCGAGTCGCGGGAGCGCTTGCGACCGGCGATCCGGTCGTCGCGCTCGAATCGACGATCATCACGCACGGCCTACCGCGCCCCGACAACTTGCAGGCGGCGCTCGCGTTCGAGCGGACGGTGGTGGAATCCGGCGCGGTTCCGGCAACGATCGCGGTGCTCGACGGGGTCGCCCACGTCGGCCTCGAGACCGGTGAGCTCGAGCGCCTGGCGGGTACCGACGGCGCATTGAAGCTCAGCGCCAGAGACCTCGCGGTGGCAATGGCGCAGGGCGCGACCGGCGGAACGACCGTCGCGGCCACCGCCCTGCTCGCCTCACAGGCCGGCATCCGCGTGTTCGCCACCGGCGGGATCGGCGGCGTCCACCGCAACGCCGGGGCCACCTTCGACGAGTCGGCCGACCTCGGGATCCTCGGGAGCTGCCGCATCACGGTCGTCTCCGGCGGCGTCAAGTCGATCCTCGATATCGGCGCGACGCTCGAGCGACTGGAGACTCTCAGCGTCACCGTACTCGTGTTCGGCACCGACCGGTTCCCGGCGTTCTGGCTGAGTGACAGCGGTTACACGGTCGACTCCGCGGTCACCACCGCCGAAGAGATCGCCGAGGTGATGCACGCGGCCGACGCGCTCGCGCTTCCGGGCGGGATCCTCGTTGCGAACCCGCTGCCGGAGGCCGTTCAACTCGACCCGGTCATGCATGACCGCCTGCTCGCCGACGCTCTCGACGCCGCCGAGGCCAGATCCGTCCGGGGCAAGGAGATCACACCGTTCCTGCTCGAATACGTCCATGAACACACCGACCGTACGAGCGTGGCCGTCAACCTCGAGATCGTGCGTGGTAACTGCAGGCTCGGCGCGGCGATCGCCCGCGCCTGGTCTTCGTTGCAGTCCGAACCCAGGGCGAATTAGAACTTACACATGCGACCTGGTGTGACACACGTGATGACTCACACACGAGCACGCTGGTTACCCTGAACGTCGATGAGCGCGAACGCCGCCGACGTCGCTCCTCCCGAGGTGCGTGACCGGCTGCTGGAGGCGTGGCGGGGTGAGATCGAGGCCGGCCGTGTCTATCAGCTGATCGCGGCACGAATGCCTCCGCGCGAGGCGGAGGTCCTGCGGCGCATGGCCGAGGCGGAGGCCGGTCATCGCGAGCGGCTGGAGGCGCGGATGACCGAGCTGTCGATCGACGTCCCCTCGCCCGACAGCGTGCATCTCTCCTTCTGGACGCGACTCCAGGCGCGGATCGCGCCCGTCGACCGGCTCTTGGCGGCACGCGAGGCGGCCGAGGACGAGGAGGTCGGCGACCTGTACAAGCGGCCCACCGGCGACGCCGCGACCGACGCCCTCCTCCGCGACATCCGCAAGGAGGAGCGGGCGCACTCGCACACCGTGAGCGACATGCGCGCCCGGTCGAGCGACGGAGCTCAACCCGAGGCGCCGGTTCATCCCGCGCAGGAGCGACTCGACAAGCTGCTCGGCCGCGAGAAGTGGCACCGAACCGGCGGTGGCTGGATCAGCGGCGCGATCTACGGCGCCAACGACGGGCTCGCCGCGGTGTTCGGGATCGTCGCCGGCGTGTCCGGCGCGACCGGCGGTTCGAGCTTCGTCCTCACGGCCGGGGTGTCGGCGGCGGTCGCCTCCGCGCTGTCTATGGCGACCGGCGCGTTTCTGGCCGAGCGGTCCGAGACCGAGGTCGCCGCCGCCAACATCGAGCGCGAGCGACAGGAGATCGCCGAGCACCCCGAGGAGGAGCGGGAGGAGCTGTCGCTGTTCTACCAACTGAAGGGCATCGACGAGGCGACCGCGGACGCGATGGCCGAGCAGCTCTCAAAGCAACCCGACGCGATGCTCCGCGCGCTCGCGGCCGAGGAGTTCGGAATCGCCGGCGACCGCGGCGACCCCAAGGAGGCGGCGCTCGCTGCCGGCGTGTCGACCGGGCTCGGCGCGATCGTCCCGGTGATCCCGTTCATCTTCACGACCGGCACCGTCGCGATTGTCGTGGCCGCGATCATCTCGCTGGTCGCGCACTTCCTCGTCGGCGCAGCGAAGTCGCTGGTGACACTGCGGACCTGGTGGTCGGCGGGATTGGAGATGACCCTCGCCGGCGTGATCGTGGGCGGCGCGACGTACCTAGTAGGCCTGGCGCTACCGACGTGACGTAATACGCAACGGGTGATGCGCTCGGAGCCGGAGCGTGGTCAAGTCCCGGTCGCGGCTGTGCCGCGGTCTCAGCGAGCACCTTGAATCGATGGGAGGTCCATATATGGAAGGCAGCGAAGAAGCCTTTGGCCCGATCGACGTTGTCGTGATCGGCTACCCCTCGGACGCCCCGAGGACCGGCGAGGCGGTGCCGATTCTGCTCGACCTCGTCGACCGTGGCGTCGTCCGCGTGCTCGACGCGCTGTACGTGCAGAAAGACGCGGACGGGACGTTCTCCGGGTTCGATCTCGCCGACCTCGACGAGGACACAGCGGGGGACCTGACCGCATTCGCCGGAGCGTCGACGGGACTGATCCACGACGACGACGCGGCCCTCGCCGCGGCGGAGATCGAGCCGGGGAGTGCGGCTGTAATCATCGTCTATGAGAATCGCTGGGCGGCCCCGTTCGTCAGCGCCGTTCACCGCAACGGCGGCGTGGTCATCACCAACGAGCGGATCAGCGCGCAGGTCCTGTACGACGCCCTCGAGGCCTCCGAGGCCGCGGTCTAGCAGAAAGGAACCGACATGCCAGGACTACTTCGCGGGATGGCGCGCGTCGGCATAGCCGCTGGTACGTGGACCGCCGTCTCAAACGGCGTCAGCCGCCGCCAGGCCAATCGCTGGGCGCGCCAGGACGAGCAGCAGTATTACGAACAGCAGGGGCGAGCGGCAGCAGCGCAGCCGCAGGCCGCCCCGGCGCCGGCACCGGCCGCACCGCAGCGCGACCCGATCCAGCAGCTCAAGGATCTCGCCGACCTGAAGGCCCAGGGCATCCTCACCGAGGAGGAGTTCGCCGCGCAGAAGGCCAAGGTCCTCGCCGCCTGACACGCTCGTCGTTACGCTGACCCGCAGGCATGGGGTATCGGCTGCTCCGATCCGAGGACGCGTTCTGGCGACCGTCGAATCAGATGGGTGTGCAGAACACCGACCTCGGCAAGCAGCTCGGGGCCGAGACCCTCGGCGCGCGGCTGTGGCGGCTCGCGCCAGGTCAAGCGTCGACGCGCCACCGCCATGCTCAGACGACCGAGCTGTACGTGCTGCTCGAGGGAACCGGACGGATCCGCGTCGACGGTGACCTGCACACGCTGGCGCCGCTCAGCGCCGTGCTCGTCGAACCGGACACGGTCCGCCAGGTGTTCAACGACACCGGCTCCGATCAGCTCTGGCTGATGGTCGGCGCACCGCTCGAGGCGGCCAACACGCTCGAGATGACCGCCGAGACGCTGGCCTTCCTGTATCCCGACGGACCCAAGGCGCTCCCGCCCGAGCTCGAGGACGCCGGGAGCTCGACGTAGCGCGCTCACGGCGAGCCCCAGTGCCTGTGCGTGAGGGCGCGATCGGCCAGTACCCGTGCCTGATCGCGGGGGACGGGCCGCCGCTGGTCGTGCTCACCGGGCTGTCACCTGACGCCGGCATCGCGCCCGGGCCGATGCGCCGGCTGCACGAGCAGGCGCTCCAGCCGTGGACGAGCAGCCGTCGGGTGTTCTACGTCAACCGGCGCCCCGGACTACCTGTCCCGCTGAGCATGCGAGCGCTGGCGGCCGAGCACGCCGCCGCGCTCGATGACGCCTTCGACACACCCGTCGACGTCCTCGGCCTGTCCACCGGCGGCAGCATCGCGCAGCAACTGGCGGCCGATCATCCGAGCGCGGTCGGTCGCCTGGTGCTGATCAGCACGGCCTGCCGGCTCGGTCACACCGGCCGTGCGGCTCAGCGCCGGGTCGCGGCGCGCGTGCGAGCGGGAGCCCCGCGCCAGGCGCTCGCGGTCGTGGCGGCGGAGCTCGTGCCGCCACGGCGGGGCCGCTACCTCGCCGGCGCCGTGGCGTGGACGATCGGAACCCGGCTGTTCCGACCCGAGGATCTGGACGATATGGCCGCGACGATCGAGGCCGAGGACGAGTTCGACCTGGCCGTCTGCCCGGTGGTACGGAGCCCGACGATGCTGATCGCGGGCGGGCGAGACCGGTTCTACGAGCGCGAGCTGTTCGAGGAGACCGCCAGGCTGATTCCCGGCTCCCGCCTGGTCCTCCACCCGGAGCACGGGCACATGACGGTCACCGCCAGTCCCCGCACGATCGCCGAGGTGACCGGCTTCCTCGACGGCGACGTCCCCGGCCACTCGTAACCTTGCCTCGATGCGGCTCGCCGGGATCCAGTTCGGGGACATAGTCGAGGTCGATCGCCTCGGCCGGCGTTTTCACGCGCTCGTGACCGGAGAGGCGCCGGGCGGCCTCGCCGTTCAGCCGCTCGACAAGCGCGTCACCTATCGAAGCTGCCGCGCCCACGAGGTCCGGACGCACTGGTCCAAGCGCGGCCGGCCTCGTGGACTCGACGAGCCGCGGGTGACCGACGAGCGGCGAGCGACCCACGAGGAGCGGGTGACCGACGAGCGGCGAGCGACCGACGATGAGCGGGTGACCGACGAGCAGCGGATGACCGACGAGCCGCTCGAGCCCTCGCTGCGTCAGTTGGAGCTCGACACCACCGGCCGCGACTGAGCCGTCCCGCTGTCGATGCGGAGCGGGTCGCCCGTCTCGAGCATCGTCTTCAGCCGGGCAATCACGATCGGCCAGCCTCCGCTGACGCTCTCGGCGACCTTGCTTCCCGGCTCGAAGCCGTCGTGGACGACGGTCAGCTTCACCGCGTCGCCGGCCGGCTCGATCTCGAACGTCACCTTCGACCGCGGTTCGGCCGCCAGCGCGGCGAGCAGCTCGTCGCTGAACCCGATCGCGTCGCCGAGCTCCGGCGTGAAGCTGTGCCACGTGTAGGACAGTCGCCTACCGGGATCGGACTCGAGCACAACCTGCCCTGGGTCGGCAATGAGCGCGCCGTGGTTGTCCCAGACCATCGTGGATCCTTCGGACCAGTCGGTCTCGAACGAGACGTCCCAATAGCGCTTGGTGAACGCCGGCTCGGTCAGCGCCTGCCAGAGCGTCTCCGGGGTGGTCTGGATGTAGGTCGTGTAGACGAATGTGGGCCTTTGCACGGTGGGGTTCTCCAATGCTTGCTTGAGGTCCGCGAGGGCGCGGACACGCTGTTGGTCGTAGTGATCGATCCAGCGCTCGGAGATCTCGTGGATCGGAGCCGGGTTGAGGTAATGGAGCTTCTCGCGACCCCTCCAAAGCGTGGTCACGAGGCTGGCCGCCTCGAGCACGCCAAGGTGCTTGCTGACCGACTGGCGGGCCATGTCCATGTCGGCGCACAGCTCGCGCAGGGTCTGCCCGTTGCGAGCGTTCAGGCTGTCGAGCAGCCGGCGGCGGCTCGGGTCAGCGAGCGCCTTGAATACCTCGTCGATCTCCCGTCTGTCCGAATACGCAGCCATATGGCTGCATGATTATATGCAGCCATGCGGCTGCATGTCAAGCCTCACGCGCACGAGGCGCGGGGGCGCTTGGAACTCCAAGCGCCCCCGCAGGACCGACGTATCAACCGCGACCGGTGGTCTGCCGGCGCCGCTTCGTCACGTCGCGAATGGTCCCGAGGCCCGGGATCGTGACCGGAGTGTTGGTCACCTGGCTCCAGCCTCCCGTGGAGCTCACCGACGTCGTGCCGCTGTTGCTCTGCTGGTACAGGACGAACTGGATCGCGCCGAATTCACCCTGAATCGTCTCGGTGGCTCTGCTCGCATCTCCGGACACGTGGAAGTCCGTGAAGAAGACGGTCTTCAGCACGTACTGGACCACCGGCGCTTCCATGCCCGTGGCGCCCGGCTTGCGAACGACGATCTCGACCGAGGCCAGGTGCGATCCCGAGGCGAGGTCCTGGAACAGCTCCGCGCTGTACTTGTCGAGCGGGGTGACGAACTGGAATTTCTCGAACGACACCTTCCCCGCGCCGGCGCCCGTCGAGGCGCTCGAGATTGATTGCGAGTTCGTCGCTCCGAGCGAGAACGATGACAGGTCGAACGCCTTCGTCTTTGTGGCCTGGTTCTGGATCGTCGACTCACCGACCGGGGTGAGCTTGCCCAGGTCGTTCATCGGCGCCAGCAACATCGTGATGTCCACTCCCGAACCTGATGAGACCTGGACGGTCCCGGCCGGCCCCGCCGGCCCGGTGGCGCCGGTTGCGCCTGGCGCTCCTGGCGCTCCTGGCGCTCCTGGCGTTCCCGCAGGTCCCTGCGGACCGGTCTGGCCTTGCTGGTTCCACGTGATCTGCGTCTCGGCGCCGGAGGTACAGCTCGTGTCCTGCGCGACGTCGGGGTCGAGTACGCGCAGGTTTCCGATCGGCGCGTTGATGCTGTCCTGCTGATTCGTCAAGACGCAGCCCGTGTACGTCGTGCCGGTGCCACCGATCTGCCCCACGGCGATCGCAGCTCCCGCGCCGAGGGCAGCGACGGTTGGCACCAACACCTTCAATGACGTGCTGACACGTCGCCGGCGTCGTCCAGACGCCGGCCGTCCTCCGACTTCACGGCCCATTCCCAACCTCCTAGGTTTTTCGGCGCCCCGGGCGCGATTCAACCAGAGCGATCTGGGACGGGTCAATCGAGCGCGTCAGGTTTCAGACCGGCACGCTGCCGTGCGCGATTCCAAGCTCGCGGAGCTCGGCCTCGGGCGGGATTCCGCCGGTCTCGTCGATCAGGTCGATGAGGGCCTCGAAGTAGCGCTCGAACCCTCCGGGGGTGACGAGCACGAATGACCGGGCCGGCTCCTCGCCGGGGTTCGCGAACGTGTGCGGCGTGCCTCGCGGCACGAACGCGACGGTCCCGGGCCCGGCTTCGTAGGCGTGGTCGCCCACCCGGAACGCGAGGGTCCCGTCGACGACACAGAAGGTCTCGTCGAACTCGGGATGGACGTGCAGGGCCGGCCCCGGGTAGCCGCCGGGGACGACCTGCTCGATCATGCCGAGCCCACCGCCGGTGTCCTCGCGGCGCAGACGGACCGTGATCGAGCCGCCGAGAACTGCGCGTGTCGTGGCGTCGTCGGCCGGTTGAACGACGGGGCGGGTGTTGGTGACTGCGGTGAGATTGGTCATGGGCGGCATCGTCGGGAGATCGCGGGCGACCCGCAATCCCAGGAATTCAGGGATTGCGGGCGACACGGGCGCTGCGAGAATGGGCCTCGTGCTTCCGCGAGCCACGGACTACAACCGCGTCGGCCGGCGGATCGAGGTCGCGTTCGCCCGGCCGGGTCTCGGCGGCGACGAGGCGATCGAGACGATCCTCGACGCCTCGGCCGATCTGCTGGGGATCACCGGGTCGTGCTGGCATTTGACCGACCCGGGCTCGGGGCTCCCGATCGCCAACGCGATGCTGGGCGACCCCGCGGGCAGCTTCGAGGAGTCGCTGATCTACGAGTTCCGCCGGCCGGATCTGAGTCGCTTCGACGAGCTGCGAGCGCGACGTCTGCCGGTGGCAGCGATCTCCTCCGAGACCGGCGGCGACCTTCACGCCAGCGCTCGCTTCCGCGAAATGATCGAGCCGTGGGGACCGGCCGACGAGCTCCGCGTTGCCTTCGTCGACGCGTTCGGGATGTGGGCCGCGCTGGCGATCTTCACCGACCGGCGGATGACGCGCGCGGACCTGGAGTTCGTCTCCGGTCTTCTCCCCGAAGCCACCGTCACCCTGCGCGCGGCCGCGGCCGCGCGGGCGCTCGAGGTCGTCTCCCCCACCCACGATCCCGGCGATCACGGCGGCCCCTCGGTCCTGATCCTCGACCGCGAGGACCGGATCCTCGCCGCCGACGCCGCCGCGCGCCGCCGGCTGAGCTCGGTGGCGGATCCGCGCCGGGTCGAGATACCCGGTCTGATCTCGTTCGTGGCCGCGCAGGCGCGATGGGGTGCCGACGGCCGTTCATCGACCGCGCGGATGCGCGCCGACGACGGCCGCTGGCTCCTGGTCAGCGCGTCCCAACTCGACGCCGGCGACGCCGGGGATGTGGCGGTCGTGATCCAGCCCGCGCCCGCCGGCAGCGTCCTCGACGGCGCGCTGCGCGCGTTCGGGCTCAGCGCCCGCGAGCGCGAGGTCACCTCGCTCGTGCTCCGGGGGCATCCGGCAAAGGCGATCGCGTCCGAGCTCGTGATCTCACCCTGGACGGTGCAGGATCACCTCAAGGCGATCTACGAGAAGACCGGCGTGCGCAACCGGTCCGAGCTCGCCGGGCTCGTGCCCGGAGGCACCTCCCCGGCCTGACGCTGACGAACGAGCCCCTGACGAGATTCGGTCCGCTCGACCGTGTAAAAGGCCCCAAACCGGACCCCCCCACTCCACCTCCGGGACATAAGCATGCGGGGGATGCTTATGTCCCGCCGGCTCGCGGGCCCGCGGTAGTTTCGGGCGAAATGCATGGGCGACGCGGGACCGACGTGCGGGCGCCGGCGCTTCCCGTTGAAACGCAGGCCGGGTTGAAACGCGCGCCGGGTTGAAGCGCGAGCGTCGCTGGAGTGCGGGCCGGGGTGAAGCGCGGGCCGACGGTGAAGCGCGGGCCGGGTTGAAGCGCGAGCGTCGCTGGAGTGCGGGCCGGGGTGAAGCGCGGGCCGACGGTGAAGCGCGGGCCGACAGTGAAGCGCAGGCCGACGGGCGTCGATCCTAGGCGGTGGGCTCCCGGACCGGTTTGGCCTCGAGCCAGGGCTGCTCCATCGCGGCACACGCCCGCACCGAGGGCATCGTGTCACCTCCGGCCGGTGCCGCCGCGCTCGGGCGAGTGCTCTCGGGGAGGGGCCGAATGTGCTTCAGGGTCCGATGCCACGGACGCAGTTCGCGCGATCAACGTGCGGCCGATCGGTCTCGTGGATAATGGTCGAGCGGCGATCTCGTGACGCTCGCGAGCCGTCCCCCGCGCGGGCCGCGTCGCTTCTATCCCGCGCCACGGACAAACCTGCGTCACCGTAAGACAGAGGCGGTGATCGTCGGCGCGCGCGCCCCGAGGAAGAAGATCCCGGGAAGCCCCGCCGTGTGGAACCGGTCGTTCGGGTTTTGCTCGAGCGTGCTGTCTTTGATCGACATCGTGCCGCTGCGGTCATCGCTGACGAAGAAGATCGCGCCGCCGCCCTCGTTGGCGTGGTTGTGCGTGAACACGCAGCCGCCGATCGACAGCCGCATTAGATCGCCATCGTTGTAGATCGCGCCGCCGCTGCCGCCGCCCGGCGTGCCGGGGCCGGCAGGATTCGCGCCGTTGCCGGTCGCGCGGTTGTCGGTGAACCGGCTGTTCAGCACCGTCCAGGACACGCCGATGCTGCTCAGCGCGGCACCGTTGCTACAGGCGTTGCCGGTGAACCGACTACCGGTGACGTATACGGGAAGGTTCCGGTACTGCGACAGCGCCCGCACGGCGGCGCCACCGATGTCGGGCCCGTCGCGCTCGCATCGGTTGTCCGTGAACACCGAATTGACGATCCGCAGCCGGCCGCCGCGGTCGAAGATTGCGCCGCCCCCGCCACCGTCGAAGTCCGCGCCGGTCGAGTTGCCGTCGGTGAACGTCAGGTTCTGGACGACGAGCCTCGGTGTGGCCTGGTCCTGGCAGTGCGACGTCGTCCACTTCTGCGCCGGATCGCACGTGTCCATGTAGAGGATGCGGCGCCGGCCCTCGCCGCTCAGCGTCACGACCCCTCCTCCGTCGAGGACCACCTCGCGGCTCGTGTTCACGACCTTGGCGGTCGCGTTCATCCTGATCGTCACGGGCTTCGCTCCGCACGAGAAGCGGATGATCCCGCCCGCACGAACCGCGGCGACCACCGCGGCCGAGGTGCAGCTGGCAGGTGTCCCGCGCCCGACGACACGCGTCGGATGCGACGTGTCGACCGCGCGTCCGGCGGCGGGCACGGGCACCGAGTGGATCGCCGGCGCGTTGGCCTCGGCGGACGCAGCGACGAACAGGCAGCCGACGCACGCGACGAGGAGAACCCGGACCGCTCTCATCCGGGGACAAGCTCATCGAGGACGTCGGCGAGCCCGCGAAGATCTGGGAGCTCACGCGTCGGGGCCGGGTCGCCGCGCTCACCCAGGCGGTTGATCCACACCGTCCGGATGCCGAGTGCGTGAGCGGGCGCGATGTCGTGGTAGTGGCTCTGCGCGACGTGCACGTGCCGTGCGGGGTCGGCCGCGGTGGACTCCTGAAACGCCCGCCAGTGCCCCGGGGCCGGCTTGTAGGACCCGATCTCCGAAGCGACGATCGCGCTCTCGAAGGGAACGCCGATCTCCTTCATCGAGGCCTCGATCAGGTCGCGGTCGGTATTCGACAATGCGACCAGCTTCCACCCCCGATCGTGCGCCTCCGCGAGGGCGCTGGGCACCTCGGCGAACACCGGCCACCCGGGCAGGGACCGGCCGAGAGCGTCGCGTTCGTCCGCGCCGAGCGCGACCCCCGCCTCGGACGCGAGCTCGGCGAGAACCGCCGCCATCACGTCGCGGTAGCTCCAGGTCGGGTGCTCGCTCTGAACGCGCGGCTCGATCGCGTGGTAGCGAGACAGCAGCTCGCCGCTCGGCGAGGAGCCGAACACACGGTCCAGCTCGGTGCTGATGCCCCCGTTCCAGTCGACGAGGGTCCCGTAGCAATCGAACGTGGCCCACCGGGAATCCGCCATCGCGCGAGCATATGCGACCGGCTGCGGGGAGACGAACTGGTCTACCGGTAAGATCCGGTTCGATGCCGATCGAGTGGGCCGGTTTGGGGCCGGAGGTGCTGCTTACGCTTGACCGCACTCACCCCGAGCCGCTGCGCGTCCAGCTCGAGCGCGAGCTGCGCGACGCGATTCGCTCGGGCAGACTCGCCGCCGGCGAGCGACTCCCGTCCTCCCGGGCGATGGCCGCGGGGCTCGGGATCTCGCGCGGGCTCGTGATCGAGTGCTACAGCCAGCTTCAGGCCGAGGGATTCCTCACGTCGCGGACGGGCTCGGCCACGCGGGTGGCGGCGGGTGCTCTCGCCCCCGCCTCGTCGCGATCGACGTCGCCGTCGAATGCCCCGGAGCCGACGGGCCCGGTGCCCTCGGCCCGGCTGGCCGTCGACTTCTGCCCCGGCGTCCCCGATCTGACGAGCTTCCCCCGCGCGGACTGGGCCCGCGCCATGCGCGACAGCTGCCGCAACGCGACCCCGAGCGAGCTCGGCTACGGCGATCCGCGTGGGACCGAGCGCCTGCGCGAGGTCCTCGCCGGGTATTTACGCCGCGTGAGGGGGACGGTCGCCGACCCCGACCGAATCGTGATGTGCGGCGGCTTCGGCCAGGGGATCAACCTCGTGCTCCGCTCGCTCGCCGGCGACGGAATCCGGCGAGTGGCGATCGAGGACCCAGGGGACGACGACTACCTCGAGATCTCCGCACGCCTCGGGATCGAGGCGGTGCCCGTTCCGATCGACGAGCGCGGGATCGACGTCGAGGCCCTCGCCGCGACCGGCGTTCGGGCGGTGATCCTCACTCCCACCCATCAGTTCCCGACCGGCACCGCGCTCGCGCCCGAGCGCCGTCAGGGGCTCGTCGCCTGGGCCGACGAGCGCGACGCCACGATTATCGAGGATGACTACGACGCCGAGTTCCGCTACGACCGCGACCCGGTCGGCGCGCTCCAGGGACTGGCTCCCGGACGGGTCGCGCTGATCGGCACGGTCAGCAAGTCGCTCGCGCCGGCGCTCCGGCTGGGATGGGTCGTGTGCCCGCCGCGGCTGCTCGACTCGGTGGTCGAGGACAAGCGGCTGAGCGACCGCGGGTCGCCAACGCTCGAGCAGCTCGCGCTCGCGATGCTGATCGAGTCAGGTCGCTACGACCGCCACCTGCGGCGCATGCGCGACGTTTACGGCGCTCGCCGCGACACGCTGGTTCGGATGCTCGCCGAGCACGCGCCGCACGTCGGGCTGCGCGGGCTGGTGGCCGGCTTCCACGCGGTCGCCGGGCTCCGACCCGATGCCGGCGAGCACGCGATCGTCGAGGCCGCGCGCGACCGCTCGATCGGGCTGTACGGAATGAGCTCGTACCGCTTCAACGGAACCAGCGGTCCCCCCGAGCTCGTGCTCGGCTTCGGGAACCTGACCGAGGCCGCGATCGCGCGCGGTATCGCCGCGATCGGCGACCTGCTCTGACCGCGCCGCCGCTCGGCGCCGACGCCTGCCCTCCGGCGCGCGGCGCCTGGCGCCCGCTGAGCAAACCGGTCCACTAGATCCGCACTGAATTGGCTCTTATCAATGAGCCGCTTTCGGCCTAGATTCGGAACACGATGACAACCAAGCGCTCAACCTCCTCGATTCTCTCGGCCTCCGGTGCCCGCGCGCTGCTCGGAAGCTCGATCCTCGCGCGCCTGCCGCTCGCGATGTTCAGCATCGCGCTGCTCGTCAACGCCCAGCACGTGACCGGCTCGTTCGCCGTCGCCGGCGCGGTCACCGGCGCCTACGCGATCGCCGGCGCGGTCGCGGCCCCGGCGCTCGGGCGACTCGTCGACCGCTGCGGTCAAACGACGGTGCTGGTCGCGGGCGCAACCGCGTCGGCGATCGCTCTAGTCGCCACCGGACTTGCGCCGGCGAGCACTCCTCCCGTGGCGCTGGTGGTACTCGCCGCCGCGGCCGGGATATCGACTCCGCCGTTGTCGGCGTGCGTCCGGACGCTGCTGCCGGGAATGGTCACCGACCCCAGCCGCCTGCCTGCGCTGTTCGCGTTCGAGTCGACGGTGCTCGAGGTCACTTTCGTGCTCGG
>OBLV0100000180.1_pt1 | contig 20646 bp, 15 predicted proteins | sample 1520071 | NCBI WGS metagenome assembly OBLV01 (sample SAMEA3888446, study PRJEB22518) | metagenome | reverse complement strand
GGCGTGGACCGGGCACGCCAAGATCATCCGGCGCCTCTTGCCGTCCGGCGCCGAGCTGATCCCCGTCGGCGACGACCCCGCCGACGACGACCCGGTCGTGGCTTCGGCCACCGCTCGCTCGCAGGGCCTGCGGGGCGCCGAGGCGCTCATGTTCCTGTGGGAGGAGTTCCTCTTGCCGCTTGGACGGGGCATGGTCGCGGGCGTTGATGCCGCGGTCGACTCGTTCGGCCCCGACGTCCTGGTCGTCGACCAGCAGGCCATCGCCGGTGCCGTTGTTGCCCAGCGCCGGGGGCTGCCATGGGCCACGTCGGCCACGACGTCGGCCGAGCTCGTCGACCCCTTTGCCCTGCTGCCGAAGGTGGGTGACTGGGTCGCTTCCTCGCTTTGCTCCTTTCAGGCGGACTTCGGCGCCGCCGGCGCCGGTGACCTGCGCTTTTCTTCCCAACTAGTGCTGGCGTTCTCGACCGCGGCACTGGCCGGTCCCTCCCGCACCTTCCCCTCGCACTACTGCTTCGTCGGGCCGTCACTCGGCGCCCGACCCTCGGGCGTGGACTTCCCGTATTCGTGGCTGGACGCCTCGCGCCAACATGTCCTGGTATCGCTGGGGACGATCAATGCGCCCGCCGGCCGCCGTTTCCTGGCCGAGGCGGTTTCGGCGCTTGGTTCATTGTCCGATCGCGTGCAGGGCGTCGTCGTTGGGCCGCCCGACATTGTGTCCGCGCCGCCCCTTCCCGGCAACGTACTGCTACGTGATTTCGTGCCCCAGCTCGATCTGCTGGCCCACATGGATGCGGTGGTCTCCCACGGTGGCCACAACACGGTGTGCGAGACGCTGGCCCACGGGCTGCCCCTGGTTGTGGCTCCCATCCGTGATGATCAACCGATCGTGGCCCAGCAGGTCACCGATGCCGGCGCCGCGGTCCGGGTCAAGTTCGGGCGGGTACGCGCCGCTTCGCTCGCCGAGGCCATCACGGCGGTGCTGGAAAAGCCGTCGTATCGGTTAGCTGCGGGGCGGCTGCGGGCATCGTTCGAGGCGGCCGGGGGACCGGCGGCGGCGGCGTTGGCCCTTGAGGCGATGGCGGCCGGCGGCCGGCGGCCAGCGCTCACCTGACGCTGGACCCTGGCCGGCGGCCGGCGGCCGGCGCCGACCCCTCGCCTGACGGCTGGACCCAGGCCGGCGGCTGGCGGCCTCCGCTCACCTGACGGCTGGACCTGGCCGGCGGCCGGCGGCCAGCGCCGACCCCTCGCCTGACCGCTGGACCCAGGCCGGCGGCTGGCGGCCGGCGCCGACCCCTCGCCTGACGGCTGGACCCAGGCCGGCGGCTGGCGGCCTCCGCTCACCTGACGGCTGGACCTGGCCGGCGGCCGGCGGCCAGCGCCGACCCCTCGCCTGACCGCTGGACCCAGGCCGGCGGCTGGCGGCCGGCGCCGACCCCTCGCCTGACGGCTGGACCCAGGCCGGCGGCTGGCGGCCGGCGCCGACCCCTCACCTGACCGCTGGACCCTGGCCGGCGGCCAGCGCCCGCATCCGGCCACTGCCCCGGCGGCTACGGCCCTACGGACGGACGGCCAGGACCCGATAGGTGTTCGACCACCCGGCGCCCATGGCCCGGATGATGGGCTGAAGAGCCCGATCGGCCACCATGGCGGCGAGGGCGAACGGCGCCGCCGCGGCCAGGACCGCCCCGAGCATCACCTGCTCGGAAGGCGTCGGGGGATCCCGCCACGGGACCCGGGCGGCGGGTGCGGTGTCGGTCGCCCGGAGGCCGACGGCGCCGGCGATGTCGATGGGCTGGTGGGCCGGGCCCCGCTCGACCTCGACGATCGAGAAGCCTTCGGCCTCGAGGGCGGCGGTCAGGAGCGCGACCGACAGGAACTGCTGGTGCTGGGGCTGGAGCCAGGGCACCCAGTACCGCCCGAAGAGACGGCCAAAGCGCGACTCCGGATCGGGCACCTCGATGAGGAGGTGGCCACCGGGTTCGAGCGCCACCCGGGCGGCGGCCAACTCGGCTCGCGGATCCCGTGTGTGCTCGAGGTAGTGGTGCATGCTGACCACGTCGAAACGACCGGCGAGTTGCTCCGCCAGGTCAGGAAACAAACCCCGATAGGACCGGTCGATCCACCCTCGCAGCTCCGCCTGCTCGATGCTCGAACCCATGTCAAGGCCCTCGAAACGGGTGTCGGGAAGCATCCCCTTGGCCACCACGCAAAAATGGCCATATCCGCTGCCGACGTCGAGCCAGGCGCGCGGCGTGCCGTGGCGTCGGGCCAGCGCAACGCGTCCCCGATACGACGGCAGGGAATGGGCGAACAGAAACTGGGCCCCGCCCGCCCCGAGCCCGTCGTAGAAGTCGCGGTAGTAGAAGTCGAGCCCGTCGATGCTGAGCCGGGGGTTCTGGAAGACCAGACCGCAAGCGGAACATTGCTCGACCACGAACTCCCCCGGCTTCGCCTGGAGCAGGTCCGGCGTGCGAAACCGCTCGACCAGCGCTGCCCCACCACACCAGGGACAGGTGTCGCGGCGAGGCTCGAAGAAGCGTTCCGTGCCCTCGGCCAGGGCGCTGGTGTATCCGGCCCGGCGGGCATCGACGGGGTCCGGCGTCTGGTCACCGTCGCCGGCCCGATTGCCGGCCAGTAAGGGTCGGACCAGGGCGAAGGGCCCGATGAGACGACCGATGGCGGCTTCGGCCGACCGAGGCGGACGGAGGGGGGTTCGGCCCGCGACCAAATACGGCTGGGCGATCGTCGCGGCCAGCGCCATCACCCCCCATCCGGGGCTGAGCACCATGCCGGCGGCGAGCAATGAGCTCTTGGCCGCCGGGACCGCCAGCGCCAGCGGGGTCGCCGAGCCGTAGAGCGCGCGCAGCTCGCCCAGCCGCTTCTCCGCCGGGCTGTCGACCGCCGCTACCCCTGGCGTCACGGCCAGATCGGTGGAACGGGCGGCGTACTGCTTCAGGCGTTCGATCAGGCTAATGAAACCCGCCCGGTCCTCCAGGGCGGCGGTCTCGGCCCGATCGGCCACCTCGCTCCGGACCAGGACAGCATGGCCGGCGCCGCGCCCAAGGGCGAGGGCCGAGGAGCGATAGGAGCGTGTGTTGACCCCTCGGGCCAGATCGAGGACCTGATCGGGCGACAGGTCGGCGGGAACGAGCTCGACGACATCGAGATCCTCGGCGTTGGCGTAGAGCTCGGCGTCGAAGCGCACCGCGTCGCTGACCTCCACCCCCGGTGCACAAAACAGCTCGAAGGCGTCGTTGCTAGTGGATGCGGCGCCTCCCGATTCCGGTGGGGCGATCAGCGCCGAGCCTCGCGCTTGTGTTGGGGCGGTCAGCGGGAGCAGGCCCGAGAGCCGGCGGCGCAGGCGCAGCCCGTTGAGCACGGTGCCCACGGCCAACGCGACCCACAGCCATCCCCGCCGGCGACGGGGAAGCAACCACCGAAGTCGTGCCACGCCTGCCAGTCTGCCGTACACCGCCGAACCCGGCGCAGGCGGCCTGGGTGGTAGCCCGAGCCCGCCGCAGCACCGGTAGCCTCCAGGGCAAAGCCTCATACCGGACCGTGGGCCCGGCGGAAGGAGACCCTGATGCAGCTCGGCATGATCGGACTGGGGCGGATGGGGGCCAACCTGGTCCGCCGCCTGATGCGCGACGGCCACGAATGCGTCGTCTTCGATGTCAGCCCCGACGCCGTCACGCAAATGGCGAGCGAAGGAGCGACCGGCGCCGAATCGCTCACCGATTTCGTCGCCAAGCTGACGCCGCAGCGCGCCGCCTGGATCATGGTGCCGGCCAGTTTCGCCGGCCAGACCGTCCACGCCCTCGCCGATCTTATGGAACCCGGCGACATCATCATCGACGGCGGCAACAGCTACTACCGCGACGACGTCGACCGGGCCGAAGCCCTCGCCCCCCGCGGCCTCCACTACCTCGATGTCGGGACAAGTGGCGGCGTGTTCGGCCTCGAACGGGGATTCTGCCTCATGATCGGCGGCGAGGACGGACCGGTCGCGCACCTCGACCCGATCTTCCGCACCATCGCCCCTGGCTTCGAAACGGCGCCTCGCACCCCCGGCCGGGAGGGCGATCCGGTGCAGGCCGAGTACGGCTACCTCCACTGCGGCCCGCCCGGGGCCGGCCATTTCGTCAAGATGGTCCACAACGGCATCGAGTACGGAATCATGGCCGCCTATGCCGAGGGCCTCAGCATCTTGCATCGCGCCGACGTCGGCAAACACCAAGCGGAGCAGGACGCCGAGACGGCACCGTTGCAGGACGCCAAGTACTACCAGTACGAGCTCGACCTCGGCGCCGTCACCGAATTGTGGCGACGAGGCAGCGTCGTCAGCTCGTGGCTCCTCGACCTCACCGCTCATGCCCTGCTGGCCGATCCCGGCCTGACCAGCTTCGCCGGCCGGGTCTCCGACTCGGGCGAGGGGCGATGGACGGCGCGGGCGGCGATCGACGAGGGGGTGCCCGCCGGGGTGCTGAGCACGGCGCTCTTCGAGCGCTTCAGCAGCCAACGCAGCGGTGACTACTCCGACCGGATCCTGTCGGCCATGCGCAAGGAGTTCGGCGGCCACCTGGAGAAGCCGGGCCAATGATCCCCATCAACCAGACCCCCGAATGGCACGCCCTCTCGTCGCATTTCGAGGCGCACCGCGACGATCACCTCCGCGACCTCTTCTCCGCCGACACCGAGCGCACCGCATCACTCGTCGCCGAGGCCGGCGACCTCGTGCTCGACTACTCCAAGAACCGCCTGACGGCCGAGACCATCGCCCTGCTCGTCGATCTGGCCAACGCCGCGGGCCTGCGCCCGCGCATCGACGCCATGTTCGCGGGCGAGAAGATCAACGTGACCGAGGATCGGGCCGTACTCCACGTGGCGCTTCGTGCACCGTCTTCGGAGACGATCGAGGTGGACGGTGTCGACGTCGTGCCTGGGGTCCATCACGTGCTGGGGAAAATGGGGATCTTCGCCGAACGAGTCCGCAGTGGCGCGTGGACGGGGTACACCGGGAAACCGATTAAGAACATCGTGAATATCGGTATTGGCGGGTCGGATCTAGGTCCTGCCATGGCCTATGAAGCCCTCCGCGATTACAGCGACCGGACCCGAACGTTCCGCTTCGACAGCAACGTCGACGGCACCGACATCTGGGAGGCGACCGCCGACCTGGACCCGGCGGAGACACTGTTTATCGTCTGTTCGAAGACGTTCACGACGCTGGAAACGCTCAACAACGCCGCCACCGCTCGAGACTGGCTCCTTCGGACCCTCCGTGACCCCGCGGCTATCGCCAAGCATTTCGTCGCCGTCTCGACCAATACCAAGGCAGTCGAGGCATTCGGTATCGATCCTGACAATATGTTCGAGTTTTGGGACTGGGTGGGCGGACGGTACTCGTTCCCTTCGGCGATCGGACTATCGCTCATGATCGCCATCGGACCAGCCGCGTTCAATGAGATGCTCGCCGGCTTCCACCAGATCGACGAACACTTCCGTGCTACCCCGTTCGAGCAAAATCTTCCGGTGCTGCTCGGCCTGATCGGCGTGTGGTACATCAACTTTTTCGGCGCCGAGACCCAGGCCATCCTCCCGTACAACCAGTACCTGTCGAAACTGACCGCCTACCTGCAACAGCTCGACATGGAGAGCAACGGCAAGTCGGTCACGCTCGCGGGTGAACACGTGGACTGGAAGACCGGACCGATCGTCTGGGGCCAGCCCGGCACCAACGGCCAGCACGCCTTCTACCAGTTGATCCACCAGGGAACCCGGCTCATTCCGTGCGATTTCATCGGGTTCCTCACCCCCAACCACGACGTTGGCGACCATCACGATCTGCTGATGGCCAACTTTTTCGCCCAGACCGAAGCACTGGCGTTCGGCAAGACCCGAGCCCAGGTCGAGGCCGAGGGCGTGCCCGCGCACCAGGTACCGCATCGCACGTTCGAGGGCAACCGCCCGACCAACACGCTGCTGGCCCCCAAGCTGACACCCCATACCCTGGGCCAGCTCATCGCGACGTACGAGCACAAGGTGTTCACCCAGGGCACGATCTGGCAGATCAACAGCTTCGACCAGTGGGGCGTCGAGTTGGGGAAAGTCCTCGCGCAGCGCATCATCCCCGAGCTGCAGGCGACGGACGAGTCCGCTTTGGCTCACGATGGCTCGACCAACGCACTCATCGGTCGTTACCGAGCGCGCTCGCGAGCCGAATGATGGCGACTCGAGCCGACGTCTTGGTCCTCTTCGGCGCGACCGGCGATCTGGCCAAAAAGAAGCTCTTCCCGGCCCTGTACCACATGGAGGCAGCCGGGCATCTGGGTGTCCCCGTCATCGGTGTCGCCAAATCGGACTGGAACGACGACGGGCTGCGGTCCTACGCCCGATCGTCGGTCGCCGCCACGTGCGACGTCGACGAGGACGTGTTCGGATGCCTGGCCGGACGGTTGTCGCTGATCACCGGCGACTACGCCGACCATGGCACCTTCGAGCGGTTGGCGGCCAAGCTCAAGGAGGTTTCCGGGGCTCATCCCGTGTTCTACCTGGCCATCCCTCCCGGCCTGTTCCCGACGGTCGTGGCGTCCTTGGCGGCCGAACACCTCAGCCACGGGGCACGGGTGGTCATCGAGAAGCCTTTCGGGCACGACCTGGCGTCGGCCCAACAGCTGAACGTCGTCCTGCACAAGGCGTTTCCTGAGTCGGCGATCTTCCGCATCGATCACTACCTCGGCAAGGAGCCGGTCGAGGACCTGCTGGTGTTCCGATTCTCCAACTCGTTCCTCGAACCGATCTGGAACCGCCAGTATGTCCGCAGCGTCGAGATCACCATGGCCGAGGCGTTCGGGGTGGAGGGGCGAGGCGCGTTCTACGACCGCGTCGGGGCGCTACGAGATGTGGTCCAGAACCACCTCCTGCAAGTGGTCAGCCTGCTGGCGATGGAACCGCCCGTCCGTGACGACGCCGACAGCCTCCGCGACGAGAAGGTGAAGGTGCTCAAGGCCATGGCGCCGGTCAATCCAGCGGAGATGGTGCGGGGCCAGTACGAGGGGTATCTCGCCGAACCGGGGGTGGCGACCGGGTCAACGACGGAGACATCGATCGCCTTGCGTTTGACCGTCGACTCATGGCGTTGGGCCGGCGTGCCGTTTTACGTCCGCGCTGGGAAGGCCTTGGCCACGACTGCGTTGGAGGCCACCATCGAGTTGCACCCGCCGCCGCGGATGCTGTTCGCGAGTGACGCCATGGCGGCGCCGGGGCCCAACCTGCTGCGCTTCCGCCTCGGGGCCAACGACGGCGTCAGCCTCTGGGTCCAGGCCAAGTCGCCAGGACGGCGTGACCTCACCCACCCTGTCGAGATGTCAGTCGACTTCAGCTCGGCGCTCGGGCACCGCCAGGAGGCGTACGAGCGGCTGCTCGATGACGCCCTCGACGGCGATGCCGCCCGCTTTGCTCGGGAGGACACGGTGGAGGAGGCGTGGCGCATCGTCCAGCCGGCGCTAGACAACCCGGGTCCAGTGTTCACCTACCCGAGGGGATCGTGGGGCCCGCTGGAAGCCGACCGGCTGATGCCCGCCGGGCAGTGGCACGCGCCCGAGGCTGCCGGCGCCCCGTCCTCGACCGGCGCCCCGTCCTCGACCGGCGCCTCGTCCTCGACCGGCGCCTCGTCCTCGACCGGCGCCTCGTCCTCGGGCCAGGGGCCGGCGTGATCGCCCCGGACCAGTTCGCCGTCAACCTGCTCCGGGAGACGCTCACGACCGATCGGGTCGCCGCCGTCATGGCCCGCATCGCCGGCGACCGTATCGAGGTCGGTCCCCTACGCTTCGGTCCCGGCGGAGCGGTGGCCGCCAGCGGGGTGGGAATCATCGGCCGCATTCAGGTAACGCCCTCCTTCGGCCTCGGTCCCGGCCAGGTCGGCTTTGACGCTGCTATCCCCGGGGACTTGACCATCGACCTCACGGCCGGCAGCAACGGGCGACCTCATCACTACGAAGGCACGGTCCTGGTGCCGTTGCGGATCCGGGTCAAGCTGCAGGCACCGGCCCGCGTCCTCCTCGATGTCGAACCACTGCGCCCCGCCGATGTTTCGGTCCGGCTACAGACGACGGGCATGGCGACCTTCGTGCTGCAAACCCTCGGCGACGCCGACCAGGAAGTGGCGGCCCAGGTGGCGGAGGTGGTCAACGAGCGGGTGGCGGCGGTCGAGCACCTGCGCCAGGTGGACATGGCGGCGCTCCTCGACCGGGCTTGGCAGGCCGAGATGGCCGATCTGGAGTCCCGACTGGACCGCTGAATCGCGCTTAAGGCCGCTCGTAGGCCGCTCTCTGGCCGTACCTACCAGGGTTGTGATCACTTTGCGCCGTACCCACCAGGGTTGTGATCGCTTCTTGCCGTACCTACCAGGGTTGTGAGCGCTTTGCGCCGTACCTACCAGGGTTGTGATCGCTTCTGGCCGTACCTACCAGGGTTGTGATCGCTTCTTGCCATACCGACCAGGGTTGTGATCGCTGGAGCGACCACTACCCTGGTCGGTCGAGAGAAAAGCCGAAACTCCGGGCACGACTCGCCGACTAACGGCCGAGCGGGCGGCTCTAAGCCGCTTGACGAGCCATCGAGCCGTAGCATGGAGGCGATGCCCGGGATCATCGATGGCAGGGACTGGTTGGCCAATCGGCGGCGGTTCCTCCAGGAACAGCTGGCCAAGGACCCCACCGCCGAGCAGCGGGCTGCGATCGAAGCGGAGTTGGCCGATTTGGATCAGGAACTGACGACCAGCCGTCGGCACCGCCGTCGCTGGTCGTTCTGGGGCGCCCGCCCTCCAATCTAGAGCGACCCTCAATCGGAGCTGGCCCGCAAAACGGATCTGGCCCGCAAAACGGATCTGGCCCGCAAAACGGAGCTGGCCCGCAAAACGGAGCTGGCCCGCATACAAGAGGCATCAGTTGCGATGCGCTCGCCCTTCTAGGCAGGCTGGCGCCGGCTGGTTAGGCCGGCACCTCGCTCTGGTCGCCGGCCCAGAGCGTGTGGAAGCTGCCGGGGCGGTCGACCCGCTGGTAGGTGTGCGCCCCGAAGTTGTCCCGGAGGCCTTGGAGGAGCGCCGCGGGCAGACGCGGGCGGCGCAGGCCGTCGAAGTAGGCCAGTGATGACGAGAATGCTGGTGTCGGGATGCCGGCCTCCGACGCCGCTACCACTACCCGACGCCAGCTTTCGGCGCCCCCCGCTACGGCGTCGGCGAAATAGGGCGCCACCAGCAAGCTGGCCAGGGCAGGGTTCTCGTCATAGGCCTCGCGGATGCGGTTGAGGAACCGGGCCCGGATGATGCACCCGCCCCGCCATATGGTGGCCATGGCACCGCGGTCGATGCTCCACCCGTATTCCTGGCTGCCGGCGGAGATGTGGTCGAAACCCTGGGCGTAGGCCACGACCTTGGAGGCATAGAGGGCCCGGCGAACGTCCTCGATGAAGCGGTCCCGGTCGTCGACTGCGACGGGGACCTCGGGCACCCCGGCCCGGCCGGCGAAGGTGGACTGGGCGGCCGCCCGCTGCTCGGTGTGGCCCGACAACGAGCGGGCGAACGTCGCCTCGGCGATACCGGTGATCGGCACCCCGAGGTCGAGGGCACTCTGGACGGTCCAGCGGCCGGTGCCTTTCTGCTCCGCCTGGTCGACGACCACGTCGACGAACGGCTCGCCGGTCACCGGATCGTTGTGGGCCAGCACGTCGGCGGTGATCTCGATCAGGAACGATTCCAGGTCGCCGGTGTTCCATTCGGCGAAAATCCCCGCCAGCTCGGTGGGACTGGCTCCGAGCCCCGATCGCAGCAGGTCGTACGCCTCGGCGATCAACTGCATGTCGGCGTACTCGATGCCGTTGTGGACCATCTTCACGAAGTGGCCGGCGGCGTCGGGGCCGATGTGGACGCAGCAGGGAACCCCGTCGACCTGGGCCGATATCGACTCGAACATGGGACCGAGCTTCTGATACGCCTGTTCCGACCCGCCCGGCATGATGCTCGGCCCGAGCAGGGCACCTTCCTCTCCCCCCGACACGCCGGTGCCGACGAAATGCAGGCCCAGGTCCGCCAAGGCTCGTTCCCGGCGCAAGGTGTCGGTGAAGTGCGCGTTGCCGCAGTCGATCACGATGTCGTCCTCCTCGAGCCGCGGCACCAGCTCGTCGATCACGGCATCGGTCCCGACCCCCGCCTTCACCATGATGATGATGGCCCGGGGGCGTTCCAGCGACGCCACGAAATCGGCCATCGACTCGCTCGCCACGAACTCGCCTTCGTCGCCATGCTCGGCGATCAGTGACCGGGTCCGCTCCGGGCTTCGGTTGTGGACAGCCACGCGGTAGCCATGCCGGGCCAAGTTGCGGGCCAAGTTGCGGCCCATGACCGCCAAGCCCGTCACCCCGATCTGGGCGTTGCCGCCCTTGGTATCGGTCACCGGAGGTCCCCCCTGCTGCTCACGCCTCATTTCCCTTCTGTCGCACTGCCCGCGCCGAATGGTACCGCTGGACCTCCACCGTCGGGTGAGGCCAGTCGTTCGCTCGGGTAGGGTCGACCCCGTGACGACATCAGGGGCCAAGACAGGCGAAAATCCGGCGTTTCCTGCCCTTCGACAGGTCGTCCTCGACACCACCGACGCCCGCGGCCTGGCGGAGTTCTACCGGGAGTTGCTGGGCTTCGCCTACCTGCCAGGCGACGAACCACCGCCACCGGGTGCTGTCGATAAGCACGGCGCCGATTGGCTGGTCCTCCTCGATCGCACGGGTGCCCGCCGCCTCGCCTTCCAGCAGGTCGAATCGCTGGCGGCGTCGTCCTGGCCGACGCCGGCGGTCCCCCAACAGCTGCATCTGGATTTGAGCGTGGCCACGATCCAAGAGCTCGATCGCCAACATGCGCGGGCTCTCGCCCTCGGGGCCTGCGTCCTACAGGACCGGTCGCAGGACGAGGACGAGCCCCTGCGGGTGTATGCCGATCCCGCCGGACACCCGTTCTGCATCTTCCTCGTAGCCGAGTCCGAAGGCGGCGGCTAACTGGTGCCGCTCTTGCGGTCCTTGGTCTCCTTCTTGGCCTTCTTTACCGCCCGCTTCTCCATGAGGCTCTTGCCCGGTTTCTTGGATGGGCCGGGTGCAGGTGCTTTGTTCGCCATGAGGTGACGTTACAACCAGCCCAGTTCGTGACCACCGGATTAGGTTTCGAAGCAATGGCTGACGAAGGCGTGGTGATCGAAGCGAGCGGGCACGACCTGCTGATCACGAACCCCGACAAGGTGTTCTTCGCCGAGCATGGGGAGACCAAACTCGACCTGGTCCGTTACTACCAGGCGGTCGAGGGACCTCTGATGGCCGCCATGGGCAGCCGGCCGGTCTTGCTGCAGCGGTTCCCCCACGGTGCCGGCGGCTCGTCGTTCTTCCAGAAAAGGGTGCCCGAATCGCGCCCTGCGTGGTTGCAGACCACGATCGTGAGCACACCCAACGGGACGGACTCTCAAGCGTTGGTGGCCGCCGATCTGGCCCACGTGCTGTGGGCAGTCAACCTGGCGTGCCTCGGGTTTCATGTCTGGCCCAACCGGGCCGACGACCCCGAGCACGCCGACGAGTTGCGGATCGACCTCGACCCGACGCCCGGTGTCACCTTTCCCATGCTGCGGGAGGCGGCGTCGGAGGTGAAAACCCTGCTCGACGAGCTGGGCGTCGTCGGCCTCCCGAAAACGACCGGCAACCGCGGCATCCACATTTACTCCCGCCTGCAGCCCCGTTGGGATGCCTACCAGGTCCGGTCGGCGGCGGTCGCGATCGCCCGGGAACTCGAACGGCGCCGCCCCGACCTCGTAACCGCGGCGTGGTGGAAGGAGGAACGGGGCCGGCGGGTGTTCGTCGACTTCAACCAGAACGCCCCGCACAAAACAGTCTTCGGGGCATGGTCGGTGCGGGCGCGACCTGGAGCGCAGGTCTCCACGCCGTTCGGGTGGGATGAGCTGGCCACCATCGAACCCGACCCGCTGACGGTCCGGACGGTACCCGCTCGGGTGGCCATCGGCGGCGATCCATGGGCCCCGATGATCGCCGACCCGCAGTCGCTCGAGCCCATCCTGGCGTTGCACGAGCGGGACAAGGCCGACGGGCTGCATGACGCACCCTGGCCCCCGGTGTACCCGAAGATGCCCGACGAACCGCCCCGGGTGGCGCCGAGCCGGGCTCGGGCCCAGCCGGCCCCGCCGGGCGAGAGCGACTGAGAGCCCGCCGGGCGAGAGCGACTGAGAGCCCGCCGGGCATCACACATCGATAACAAAGCGCTGGCCGCGCGATCACATCCCGGCCCGATCCTGGTCCTTGGTAGCGGACAGATGGGTCCGCTCAGCGTTCTAGGACTGGAGGAATCCGATGGGATTCTCATTGGGTAAAAAAATGGCAGCCGCGGCAGTCGTGGGTTTCGTTGGTCTTGGCGCCGGAGCTGCTGCATGGGCGACGGAAGGCAGTGGAGGCTCGTCGTCCGCCGCGGTGACTGCGACCACCCCGACCGCGCTCACCGCACCCGCTGGCGCCAAGGTCGACGGGAAGGAAGGCGGCATCGCCCAACGCATCTTGAGGCGGGCCGACCACGGCACGGTCGAGATCAAGGTCAAGGGGGCCAACGGCGCCGCCCCGACCTGGCAGACGTTCACCTTCGACAAGGGCAGCGTCACGACCATCTCGGCGACCCGGATCACCCTCGCTCGGCCCGACGGCCAGTCGGCCACACTCACGATCAGCCCCACCACCAAATTCCGGGGCGAGACCTCGGAGCAAGACGTGACGACCGGCAAGGTGGCGCTCGTCATCTCGGAGAACGGGACGGCGACCCAGGTGATCCAGGCCAAGGGTTCGGCGTCGACCACCCCGACGACAACCGCTGCGCCCGCCGCCGGGTAACGGCGAAAGCAACGGGAATACCGAGCCCCGCCATTACGGCGGGGTTCGGTCGCGTCATTCAGCCGAGTGTTCAATGGTCGCTTTGATACCGATCGGCGAGATGAATATCCGTTCGGCTACACACGGTTGGGGCGAACGCGAACCCGATGTGACAATGGCATTTGCAATCACCGAAGAAAAGTTTGGAGGGTTCTCAAATGACGACATTGATCATCAATCGGGTTGACATCACCGCCGGTGAGATCTTCACCGGCGCCACGACGCTGCATTTCGACGGCGTCGTGGACGAGGCGACAGGCAAGGTCAGCGGTCACGCCCGCATCACCGAGACGCTTAAAGCGCCCGCGGTGGACATCTTCATCTCGCCGGTTTCAGGCCAGGTACACCACCTGGGCTTTGGCATCGACAAGCGCATCGTTTGCCTTACCGGCCATTATACCGTCCCGCTGGGCCCGCCCCCGCTGATCGGCGAGATCCTCGAGACCTTCACCGCCGTCCTCGACCTCGAACCGAAGGGCGAGTGGAAAGGCGAGGGTTCGTTTACCTACGGCAGCACGCACGTCGACAACGTCCCAGTTCGCCCCGTCGCCTGACCGGAGCTCAAAGCCTCACGTGACCCGGCCCGCCCGCCCAGGGAGGGCCCGGGTCGTGCCTTCATTCGCCCCAAAGGGCCTGGCGCAACCCCGAAGAGCGGGCTATGGGACGGGTGATGGCGGCGGCCAATGACGCCTCGGTTCCGACCAGAATCAGGTGGTCCCGAGCCCGGGTAACAGCGGTGTAAAGCAGTTCGCGGGTGAGGATGGGTGAGGCAGGGTCGGGAAGCAGGACGGCGACGCTCTTGAACTGCGAGCCCTGGCTCTTGTGCACCGTCATGGCGTACACCGTGGCGACCGCGGCCAGGCGGGTCGGGCTGAACTCGAGGACTGCACCGCGACGCTCGAACGCCGCCGCCACCCGGCCCGGGCCGGTCGCGACCACGACCCCGGTGTCGCCATTGAACAGCCGCAGCCCATAGTCGTTTTCGGTCACCAGCAGGGGCCGGCCGACGTACCAGGTCCCGTCGGCGGCAAACCCTTCGATCTCGGCGGCCAGCCAGCTCTCCACTCGAGGCATCCAGGTCGCCACACCATAGGGTCCGAGGCGGTGGGCGCAGAGCACGCGGAAGGAGCCGAGCGCTTCGATCGCAGCTTTTGCCTCTCCGGCTCGCGCCGCCTCGGTCACCGCTCGCCCGGTCGCCACGACGGCCTCGCGAACCGGAAGGAGCGCCAAGGCCGATCCCGGCGCGGCCAGGTCCGCCCGAATCCATTGCACGTCGTGTGACCCAGCCTCGAGGAACGACAACGCCCCGGTGCTGTCGCCGCGCCGGACCGCCTCGGCGAACGCGGCGATGCCGCCACCGAAGCGATATATCTGGCGCAGCAGGACGATGCCGTCTCCGATGCTCGTCCCCGAAGGCGCCACGGCCGCGACGACGTCCTCCTGAGCCGCCATGGACAGCGCCTGCCGGGCCGCCGGTGCCATCACCAGCGCCTCCGCAGCCGGGCCGACCACGTCGCCCAGAACCGCCCCGGCCTCCACCGAGGCCAGCTGCTGGGGATCGCCGACCAGGACCAACCGGGCATCGGTACGGACCGCCTCGACCAGTCGCGCCATGAGGGACAACGACACCATCGAGGTTTCGTCGACGATTACCACGTCGTGCGGAAGCCGGTTGCCGCGGTGGTGGCGAAACCGGCTGTCGCTGTCGGGACGCCATCCGAGCAGCCGGTGCAGTGTCGACGCACCAACCGCAAGCAACCGGGAACGGGTGGCATCACTGACATCGGCGACGACGGCCTCGGCGTGCATCGCCTCTTCCAGCCGGGCGGCCGCCTTGCCCGTGGGCGCGGCCAAGGCGACCAGCGGCGGGGGGACACCGGCGGCCACCGCCTGTTCGTCGAGCAGGGCGAGGATCCGGGCCACGGTTGTGGTCTTGCCCGTGCCCGGCCCACCGGCGACTACCGAGAAGCGCCGGAGTACCGACGAGGCCGCCGCCAGCCGCTGGTGATCGGGCGCGGAACCCTGGAACAGGCGCACCAGGCCGCCGGCCAGCACGCCCATGTCGACGCCCGCGGCGGGAACACTGCGGCTCACCAGATCGGCTGCGACCTGGCGTTCCTCACGCCAATAGCGGTCGAGGTACAGCAGCGTGCCGATCAGACGCAACGGCCGATCACCGGGACCGTCCTCCCCGACGGCAACCAGGGGGCTGGCCGAGACGCGCTCGACCCAGGGGGCGGGATCGGGCCAGGGCAGTTCCTGGAGGTCGACCGGTAGGTCGGTGTCGATGATCACGCTTCGGTGGACCGTTGCCAAGTCGGTGCACACGTGGCCGAGGCGGGGGGCTCGAACCGCCAGTGCCGCCGCCAGCATGACGACATCGTCGTCATCGTGGACCAAGCGCCCCAAACGGAGGGCGACGTGGACATCGGCGGCGGCCAGCACGCCGCCGTCGTTGAAGAAGCGAAGGAGGCCGGGGGCGTGACGTACCCAGCGGACGTCGTAGCGGTCGAGCCCGAGTCCCGCCGTGTCGGCGACGGCAGTCACGGCGCCACCTCTCCCCGGTCGAGCAGATCACTAAGGGCTTCGACGAACGCACCGGGCGGCCGCCAGGCGAATACACCACAGGGCTCGGGGCCGACGCGAGGGGTGGCGCCGCCGCTCATCCCCCGTACGAAAAGGTAGGCCACGCCGGCTAGGTGGCAGTCCGGGTCATACCCAGGCAATCGCCAGCGGAGGTAACGATGCAGCGCTACCAGGTACAAGACCGCCTGCAGGGGGTAGTGGGCTCGCTGCATCTCGTCGGCGAGGACCTCGGGGCGGTAGTGCCACGGCGTTATTTGTTCGCCGGGTGGGGCCAACCGGTTGGTCTTGTAGTCGATGACGGCGAAGCGCGGTCCGCTGTCGGCGCGGGCGAGCCGAACCACGAGGTCGAGGCTGCCGGTCAGGTAGCCGCGCAGATCACCGGCCAGGGTCGGATCCTCGAGCCGTTCGGCGTAGCCGGACAGGGGATCGCCCTCCGGAAGGTGGCGCCGAAGCAGCCCGGCGATGGCCAACACATCGACCGACGCGGTCGGGGCATCGCCGCCCACGAGGGGCAACTCGAAGGTCATCTCGTTGACCCGATCAGCCGAACCGATATCCCGCAGCCGCCGATCGCCGAAGAGCGGACCGAGCGGCGTCTCGATCGCCGCCCGCAGCCCGGCGACGACCGTCGCCGGGCTGCCAATGTCGATGCGTTGGCGGCGCTGCTCGGCGGCGACCGCCGCCATCAATGCCGCATCGAGATCGTCGGCGGCAAAGTCCACCGCCTCCAGCACGCTGTGCACAAAGGTTCCCACCTCCCGGCCGCCCGGCATGGTGGCGAGCGGCAGTGGCGTCAGGTCGCCTTGGCTGGGACGTTCCGCCATGGGAATGCCAGGGGAAGCGGCCGAGGCACTCGCCCGCTGCGCCGACGGCGCCGGCGCAGCGGCGTCACCCTCATCGGTCACCATCTCCTGCTCATTCTCACTCGCCACCTGGGCCACGACGCCGGCGTGCATGCCGGCAGTGATGCCGCTATACGACGTCCGCCGCCACTGCCCGTCGAGGGCGCGGTCGAAACGCCCGGCCCGGAGCTCGGCGGGCGCGCGGTCCGGGCCGGGCCAGCGGTGGCCGTCGCCGCCACTGCTGACCTCGACACTGATCCCGCCCGGAGACCGCTCGGCCAAGGCGGTGAAGCGGGCTATTGCGTCATCGTCGAGGGGCACGACCGAGCCACGCGGCGCCACATTGCCGTCGTCGTCCCGGGCGAACAGGAGGCGGCCCAAGGGAGAATCGCGGCTCTCCCACGAGCCGGCCCACCAAACGATGGCCTGGTGCTGCGCCCTCGTGAGGGCGACGTACGCGAGGCGAAGCTCCTCACCCCTCTGCTCACCGACGTAGCGCTGCCAGTGATCGCTGAAACCTGGGCTCCGCCGTCCGCCGACGTCGATGGTGCGCTGGTAACCGATCGCAGGATCGTGGAAGACCGGCGGGTCGTCGTCAGAGATCCACGACGGGTCCCACAGGTAGGGGAAATACACGATCGGGAATTCGAGGCCCTTGCTGCGGTGGATGGTCAAGACCTGCACCGCCTCGGCGTCGGATTCGAGCCGGCGGCTGCGCTCCTCGTTGGCGGTATCACGGTCGGCCTCGACGATGCGCTGGCGCAGCCACGCCGCCAGGGCGGTGACACCCAGTTGCTCCGAGGTGGCGGCGGCATGCAGAAGTTGACCGGCGTGGCGGATATCGGTGAGCTCGCGCTCGCCGTCGGGTCGGGTCAAGACCCGCCCCGGCAGTCCTTCGGCATGCGAGACCGCCTCCAGCAGGGAGGCGACTCCCCGCCGGCGCAAGAGGCCGGCCCATTGGTGGAGAAGGGCGTGGACGCCTTCCCAGGCCTGGTCATCGGCGGACGCGACCTGCTGTGCAGTCCAACCGAGAAAGGACGTGAGGGCGACCGACGCGGCTCGGGTCGAGGAGGTAGGCCGCTCAAGCGCCTCCAGCAGGCGAAGCCACTCGCGCGCCGTGGAGGTGGCGAACACGCTACCCGCCCCGTTGATCACCGCCGGGATCCCGACGTTGTCGAGGGCATCGCGAACCACCGCAGCATGGCGGTTGGTCCGAACCAACACCGCGATGTGGCCGGGTCGCACCGGGTAGGAGTCGGCGTCGCTCCCGTCGGGTCGCCTGGTCGAGATCGTGGCCGGTGAGGACAGCAGCCGCACCAGGTCGCCGGCCAAGTCGTGAGCGATGTGCTGGCGAGCGTGCGCGACCGACGCATATCCCTGGGGGGTGAGGGTGACCAACCCGCTGTCGCGGCGCACGACCCGTAGACGCAGGGGCACCGGGACCGGCGCGCTACTGAGGCGGGGTCGGCGATGAGCGGCAGCCGCCGCCACTCGGCGGTAATCGATGCTCTCATGGCCCAACTTGGCTCCCCCGAACAGGGCGTCATAACCGTCGATCAGCCCCTGGTCACTGCGCCAGTTGATGTCGAGCGTGGCCAACGTCGCGGCCTGGCGGGCAGCGTCGAGGTAGGCGTACACGTCGGCGCCCCGGAAGGCGTAGATCGCCTGCTTGGGGTCGCCGATCAGCACAAGGGTCGCGCCACCCCCGCCGAAGGCCAGCCGCAGGATCTCCCACTGGGTGGGATCGGTGTCCTGGAATTCGTCGACCAACGCCACCTGGAACCGGCCGCGCAATCGCTCGCAGGCCGCCGCGCCCCGGGCGCCATCGGCCAGGGTGTTGCGCAACCGCACCAGCAGGTCGTCGTAGGTCAGGACACCGGCGCGGCGCTTGCGCCGCTCGGCCTCGACGCGGATGGCCTCGGCCATGCGCCGGCGCATGCCCGGGGTCGTGTCGGCGGCGGCGTCACGGGGCTCTAGCGGCGAGAACGGGTTGTCGACGGCCCGGCCCGCGATGCGCATTGCCTCGGCTCGGTTGAAGGGCGGGATCGTCTCGGCGCGGCAGAACTTACGAATGTAGAAATCGTCGACGATCTCGGAGACCATGTCGCTCAGATCCTCGACAAAGGTGGCGTCGGGCCCGAGGTCGCCGGCGATGCCAAGCCCACTCAGGATCTGCTCGCAGAACCCGTGCGTTGTGGCGATCGTGGCGGCGTCGAAATCGCGAAGCGCCTCCCCCAGCCGGCGCCGTCTCGCTTGCAGTTCCGTGGGCGAGCCGCGGGCCAGCACCCGCAGGACCTCGTCCTCGGCTGGCGGGGCGACGCCGGCGAGCGCCCGGGCGACGCCGTCTTCGGCCGATACCAGGCGCTCCCGGACACGTTCACGCAGCTCGCCGGTCGCCATCCGGGTGAAGGTCACCAGCAGCATGCGTTCAAGGGGAACGCCGGCGGCGACGAAGCGGGCCGCCAAGGCCGCAATGGTATAGGTCTTGCCCGTGCCCGCGCTGGCCTCGAGCACGGTCACCCCCGCCCGGGGCAAGGGACCGCAGATGTCGAAGGGAGCGACGGCGATCGTGGCGGCCATCTACGAGTCGACCAACTGCTCGCACGCCAAAAGTCCGTCCCACAGCCGATGGGCGTAGCGGCCGAAGCGGCTGGGTTCGTCGCCGTCCCAACCGTGCCCGCCCTCGTCGGCGCCGGGCCGCGACTCGACGAGTTGACGGTATGTCCGAACTCCACCCAGGACCAGCAGGTGGCCCGCCTCCTTGTCTTCCTTTTCGTAGCCCCGGTCCGACTCCCACGCGGCGCGGGCCGGGCCATCGGGATGGCGGTGCCGGGACTGAGCCTCCACGTAGGCGGCGGAAGTCTGGCAATACAGCGGTAGGGGTTCGCGCATCCCGCGGTCGTAGAGCGCCACCAACCGATCGAGATGGCCGAGGGCGAGTCGCCGGCACTCCTCGGGGTCGTCGGCCAGGATGCCGAGGCGGGCAATCGTCACCTGGGCGCCGAGTGGACCGCCAAAGCGAGCCCGACCGATGGTCACCGCCTCGAATGCCCCATCGGGGTGAGCAGCGCTGAGCGCGAGGAAACGGACCCAGGCCGCCAGCCGATGTTTCGGCCCAACCCGGGAGTAGGTAACGCTTCGCAACCGGTTGCCGCCGACACCGGCGACGGTTCCAACCAGCGACCGTCCCCCCGCAAGTGCCACGTTGACCTCCAGCGACGCCACCTCAGCGGTGTCGCCGCCCACCGACTGCGACGCCTGGACCAGGCTCTCGACGATCGGCTCGACCCGGTCGAGGATCGGTCCTGACAGCGAGCCCGGCGGGAGGATGCCGCGGGCACCTTCGGCGTTGACGCAGGTTTGCAGGTCCGTGCCGGCCAGGCGGGCTTCCAGCAGGCGCTGGCCGATGCCCCATTGCTCCAGATGGTCGAGCTCGATCGGCACGGCGTCGCCGACGTCGTCGCTGCGCTCGTCGAGGCTGACGCCGAGGCGCTGGCGCAGGAAGGCATTGACCGGGTGCTGGACAAAGCGCACGAGCGAGTCCAGCTCGACCACGGAGGCGGCGGCGCCAGCCAACGGCCCGGGGAGGAAGGCCCGCGGCGCCTGGCGCTCCCGGGAGAGCGAGCGGGCGCCCTCGAGGGCCACGGGATCGAAGCTCCACACCCGGCCGGGGACAAGGCTTCCTACTGTGAAATTGCGGGCGTCGAAGGGCTGAAGGGGGTGCTGCACGACTACCTGGGTCCGCGGCCGCGCCGGCGAATCAGGGCTTTGCACCGTACGGTCAATGACGTCGAGCAGTTCCCCAACCGGCACGGCGGGCGGGCGCTCGGCGTTGGTCCGTTCATCGCGGCCGGCATAGGTGATGACCAGATGGTCGGTGGCGGCAAGGATGGCATCGAGGAGAAGCTGGCGGTCCTCGGCGCGCGAATCACGGTCGCCGATGTGCGGATTTCGATGCAAAATGTCGTCACCGTCGCGAGCGCTCTGGCGAGGAAATTTTCCGTCGTCGAGGCCAAGCAGGCAGACCACCCGGTGCGGGACGGATCGCATGGGCAAGAGGGTGCAGATCGTGAGATGGCCGGTCCGGAAGTTGGCCCTTGTCGGCCGACCGCGCAAGCGATCGGCCAGCAGCGCCCGGATCTCGGTCAGGGTCAAGAGGGCGGCGTTGACCGAGCCATCGGCGGTCGCCTCGTCGACCGCGTCGTCGACCAGGCCCTGCAGTTAGATCGGAAGAGCACACGTCTGAACTCCAGTCACA
>OBLV0100000179.1_pt1 | contig 20702 bp, 22 predicted proteins | sample 1520071 | NCBI WGS metagenome assembly OBLV01 (sample SAMEA3888446, study PRJEB22518) | metagenome | reverse complement strand
CCCGCGGTCGCTGTTCTACGGCGCGCCGGGGAAGGGCACAGTGGCTGGGTCGGCGTCGGCCGCGGCGCGCCAGCGGGTGGCCTGCACCGCCGCGGTCGTCAGCGCATCGAGAGCGGACTCGCGCACATCCGGATCCGCCGGGCTGCGCGCAATGACCGAGCGCCACGCGGCGGCAGCATCGGTCTCGGCGGTGATGGCCAGCCGCAGCGCCGAGGCGGCATTGGTGACCGGCTCGGGGGTGAGGTAGCCCGGCTCGGGTTGCACCGGTCGCGCGCCCGCGTCGATCAGCGCCCGCTCGGTGGCGTCGCGCCGGGCCATGTGCACTGTCTCCGCCTTGCCGAGTTGGCCGGCCAAAGTGCCGGAGATGAACGCCCCTGCCAGCCCGTAAGCCCACACAGCTGCATGCTCCGCGGCCAGCGCCGCCTGCAAAGCCCCCACCGGCACCCCCCGCTCCGCATCCTTCCTCTCCCGATATGGAGACATATCGGGCTCAGAGGTACCTCCTTCACCCCGATATGTCTCCATATCGGGGTGGGGACGGCGAAGGGGGAAGGGGGTCATGTGAGGAGGGCGGCGTGGGTTGCGCAGCAGGCTGCGATCGAGGCCAGCAGGGCGGCGCGGTAACCGGGCAACGCCATGACCAACGCGGCGGCCTCGTCCCGTGCCGAGTGCATCGCCTCGGTCAATGCCGACTGGGCGTTGGCGAGGTCGGGTGCCGCCGCTGGGGGCGCTGCCGGTGGGGGCGCGGGGGCCCTGGTGGTGGACGCCGTGCCGGTTTGGGCCCGGTGCAGCTCGGCGCGCAGCGCATTCGCGTGAGCCGTCCGGTCGGCGGCGAGGCTCTTGGCTGCTGCCGCCAACTCGGCACCGGTGCGGTTGGGCATTCCGGCCGCCATCTGGGCTACCGCGCTCGCCTGGGCCGCGTCCGTCTCGGCGCGTCGCGCCGGGGCCTCCAATTGATCAGGTCCCTCGCGGCCAGACGACCATGGACTGCACCCGGTCAGCGCCACGGGAGTACCCAGGAGGAGCAGCGCTGTCGCTGCTCCGGTGCCCAGCACGTGACGACGGCTGGGGCGGGCTCTGGACACGGTGAGCCATTTTGCCAGTCCCCCGATCAGCCGCTGACCCAGCACCGTGATCCACTTGGCGATCCGCTCCACGCTGGGGGTTCTCGCGACGCGATACCCTAGGTGATCCCGGCCGGGGCTGCCGAGCTTGCTCGCCACCCGTGCCGCAGCTTTGTCAGCTTCATCCACGCAGAGCACTTCTCTCCAGGAGGCCACGGTGATCGCGCAGCCCGCGAATACCGGCTCACCCATCGAACCGGTGATCCGTGACGCTGTGGCCGGCACCGGGTTCGAGCTCGAGGAGCTGGAGGAGATGCGCGCAGGGCAGCGCTGGCTGATCCGGGTGATCATCGACTCGGACACCGGTGTCGGGTTGGACGACATCACCACGGTGAGTCGCGCGGTGTCGCTGGCACTGGACCAGCATGCTGAGCTGGTGGCCGGCCCGTACAACCTCGAAGTGAGCTCACCCGGGGTGGACCGGCCGCTGACTCACCCGCGGCACTGGCGGCGCAACCGGCTTCGGCTGGTCCGCGCCGCCCTGGCCGACGGCGGGGAGTTGGTGGGCCGGATCGGCGACTGCGACGACGAGGGTGTCACGCTGCTGGCGTCGGGATCCCTTCGCAGGGTGCGCTACGCGGAGCTGTGCCGTGCGGTGGTGGAAGTGGAATTCCGCCAGCCGCCTGCGGCTGAGCTCGCTGCGCTCGAGGGCGCCAGACGGCAGGATTTGGAGGAACGGTGAACGTCGACATCGCCGCGCTGCGCGCCATCGAGCGGGATAAGGATGTCTCCTTCGAGACGGTTCTCGAGGCTATCGAGACGGCACTGCTCACCGCATACAAGCACACTGACGGCCACCAACCGAACGTGCGAATCGACGTCGACCGCAAGACCGGCCTGGTCCGGGTATTGGCACAGGAACTCGATGCCGAGGGCAACGTGCTGGCCGAATGGGACGACACTCCCGAGGGATTCGGCCGGATCGCGGCCACCACCGCCCGGCAGGTGATCTTGCAGCGGCTCCGTGATGCCGAGCACGAGCGGACTTTCGGTGAGTTCTCGGCCAAGGAAGGCGAGATCGTCGCCGGAGTCGTGCAGCGGGATGCCAGGGCCAACTCCCGGGGTGTGGTGGTGGTCCAGGTCGGTGAGACCGAAGGCGTGATCCCGCCGGTGGAGCAGGCGCCCAGAGAGACCTACCGGCATGGTGAGCGGATCAAGTGCTACGTGGTGGGGGTATCCCGAGGGATACGCGGACCACAGATCACCCTGTCCCGGACGCATCCCAACCTGGTTCGCCGGTTGTTCGCCCTGGAGGTTCCCGAGATCGCCGACGGCACCGTGGAGATCCCCGCGGTGGCCAGGGAAGCGGGGCATCGTTCGAAGATCGCGGTCCGATCGACGGTCGCAGGGGTCAATGCCAAGGGTGCCTGTATCGGACCGATGGGCCAGCGGGTCCGCAATGTGATGAGCGAACTGGGTGGCGAGAAGATCGACATCATCGATCACTCGGATGATCCGGCGACCTTCGTGGGTAACGCGCTGTCCCCGGCGAAGGTCGTCTCGGTACAGGTCATCGATCTGCGGGCCAAGACTGCCCGGGTCATCGTGCCTGACTTCCAGCTCTCGCTGGCGATCGGCAAGGAAGGCCAGAACGCCAGGCTGGCCGCCCGCCTGACCGGATGGAAGATCGACATCCGCAGTGATGCGGATCCGATGGCGGCCCCGCCGGCCCTCGCCCCCCGTGCCGAAATCCCGGTGAGCAATGCCGGTTCTCCTCCGGCCGCCGGGACACGCTAGTATCATGAAGGCCTACCGTCGGGGGACGGTCTACGCCTGCCTGGACAAGGTCCGGTCTTGCCGCCGCGAGCGGCCTGCCGAGCCCGTTCGGACATGCGTGGGTTGCCGGACCAGGGCGGTGGCTTCCGGATTGCTACGTGTGGTGGCGGTGGACGGGGCTCTGGTTCCGGACCCGCAGCGCCGGCAGCCGGGTCGGGGTGCCTGGGTGCATCCCGAACTGGACTGCCTGCGTCTCGCCGAGCGGCGCCGTGCGTTCCCGCGGGCACTGCGCGCCGCGGGCGCGCTCGACATCGCCCCGGTGCAGGCCTATCTCAGGGAGCAGTGCGGAGACGAATGAGGTTCCCGGTTCGCCCGGGGACGTGCCCGATGACCGGGATCGTCCCGGTACGCGGTCAACGCAGAGAGCAGGTCGATTCTGAAATGTACCCGCAGTCGTGAAGCTCTGACAGCGATGGACATGCACTAGTAACGGGGTCGAGCGGGATTGCCGCCGGCTCCACCAGTGAGGAGAGCAGTGGCAGGCAAGGCCCGCGTGCACGAGCTCGCGAAAGAGCTCGGTGTCACCAGTAAAGACGTACTCAAGAAGCTCGCCGATCTCGGCGAGTATGTGAAGTCTGCCTCTTCGACGGTGGAGGCACCGGTCGCTCGCAAGCTTCGCGACTCATTTCCCACCGAGGCAGGCAAGGAGCCTCGTGCCAACGGCGCCTCGGCCGGCCGGGCACGTACTGGCGAATCCGGTGGGATCCACCCGGCTCCCGGTGAGGGCGTGCCGAGGCCCACTCCCGCTCCGAGCCGCCGGCCGGAATCGGCGCCGAGCAGTCCCGCTGCCGGTGCCGCTCCGAGGGCCCCCGCTCCGGGTGCTTCGCCGCTGGGGATTCCCCAGCGTCCGGCTCCTGCCGTGCGCCAGCCGGCTGCCGAGCGTCCACCGACCGGCGAGCCCCCCTCGGTCGGTGACCGGCCTGCCGTGCCGGAAAGTCCGGCTCCCCAGCGCCCCGCAGCCGAGCACCGAGTGGCTCCCCAGCGACCATCCTCCGAGCAGCGTTCCGAGCAACGTCCTGGCGCGCGACCCGACGACGGATCCGGGTCCGGAGAGGTCCGTCCGAGGTCGCCCAAGCCAGGGCCGCGGTCCCCGCGGGTGGGCAACAATCCCTTCGGTGTCGGCAGTTCTGCGCCGCCACGTTCGGCGGGCCAGCGCTCCGGCCCGCCCACGAGCCCGGCCGGACCGGGCAGCATGCCCCCCCGTCCGGGTGGGGGCAACCGAGCACCCGCCGGCCGCAGCGGTCCGTCCGGAAGCGGCGGGCCACGCCCGAACCCCGGCATGATGCCGCCGCGGCCGCCCGGCCCGGGGGCGGGATCGAGTCGGCCCGGTCGCACCGGCGGTGACAGCGGGCGAGGCGGTCCGGGTGGTCCTGGTGGCGGCCGTGGTGGTCCTGGTGGCGGCCGTGGTGGGGGCGGCGGTTTCCGCAGCGGCGGAGCTCCCAGCGGGGCACCGAGCTCCGGTGCCCCCGCGGGCGGTGGCTTCCGTGGGGGGCCGGCGCGTCCCGGTGGCGGTGGAGGAGGCCGCGGCCGCGGCGGAGCGGCCGGAGCCTTCGGCCGGCCCGGGGGCCCGGCGCGCAAGGGCCGCAAGTCCAAGCGGCAGAAGCGCCAGGAGTTCGACAACATGCAGGCGCCCTCGGTCGGTGGCGTCCGGCTGCCCCGTGGCACCGGCGAGGTCGTCCGGCTACGTCGCGGGTCCTCGCTCACTGATTTCGCCGAGAAGATCGATGCCAACCCGGCTGCGCTGGTGCAGGCGTTGTTCCATCTCGGTGAGATGGTGACGGCGACCCAGTCGGTCTCCGATGACGTGCTGGAGCTGCTCGGCCAGGAGATGAACTACCAGATCCAGGTCGTCAGTCCCGAGGACGAGGATCGGGAGCTGCTGGAGTCCTTCGATCTGTCTTATGGCGAGGACTTCGGGGGTGAGGACGACCTCGCCTTCCGCCCACCGGTGGTGACTGTCATGGGCCACGTCGACCACGGCAAGACTCGCCTGCTGGACACCATCCGGCAGGCCAACGTGATGGGTGGGGAGGCTGGGGGGATCACCCAGCACATCGGCGCTTACCAGGTCGCTACCGAGCTGGACGGCGTGGAGCGGCTGATCACCTTCATCGACACCCCGGGTCACGAGGCGTTCACTGCCATGCGGGCCCGCGGTGCACGCTCGACGGACATCGCCGTACTGGTGGTGGCTGCCGATGACGGCGTCATGCCGCAGACCGTGGAGGCGATCAACCACGCGAAGGCGGCCCGGGTGCCGGTGGTGGTCGCGGTCAACAAGATCGATAAGGAGAATGCGGACCCGACGCGGATCCGTGGCCAGCTCACCGAGTACGGGCTGGTGCCCGAGGACTATGGCGGCGACACCATGTTCGTCGACATCTCGGCCAAGGAGGGCACCAACATCGGCTCGCTCCTCGAGGCGATCCTGCTCACCGCGGATGCCTCGCTGGATCTGCGGGCCAACCCGGAGATGGATGCGCAGGGCGTGGCGATCGAGGCGCATCTGGACCGCGGTCGTGGTCCGGTGGCCACCGTGCTGGTGCAGCGGGGCACCCTGCGGGTCGGTGACTCCGTGGTGGCCGGAGATGCCTATGGCCGGGTCCGCCGCATGGTCGACGAGCACGGCGACGACGTCACCGAAGCGCTGCCCTCGCGCCCGGTGCAGGTCATCGGGTTCACCTCGGTGCCGGGTGCGGGCGACAACTTCCTCGTTGTGGACGAGGACCGCATCGCCCGGCAGATCGCTGACCGCAGGCGTACCCGTGAGCGCAACGCCGATCTTGCTTCCCGGCGCCGCCGGGTCAGCCTGGAAGACCTGGATCGGGCCCTGAAGGAGACCAGCGAGCTCAACCTCATCCTCAAGGGCGACAACGCCGGCACCGTGGAGGCGCTGGAAGATGCCCTGCTGAAGATCGACGTCGGGGACGAGGTGGAGCTGCGGGTCATCTCCCGCGGGGTCGGTGGAATCACTGAGAGCGACATCAACCTGGCCATCGCGGACAACACCATCGTGCTCGGGTTCAACGTCCGGGCCGACGGTAAGGCGACCACGCTGGCCAACCGCGAGGGCGTGGAGATCCGTTACTACTCGGTGATCTACCAGGCGATCGAGGAGATCGAGCAGGCTCTCAAGGGCATGCTCAAGCCAGAGTACGAGGAAGTATCGCTCGGCCGGGCCGAAGTCCGTGAGGTGTTCCGCTCCTCCAAGGTCGGCACCATCGCCGGCTGCATGGTCACCTCGGGAGAGATCCGGCGCAACGCCAAGGCCCGGTTGCTACGGGACAACGTGGTCGTCCGGGAGGACTTCACGGTGTCCTCGCTGCGCCGGTTCAAGGACGACGCGTCCTCGGTGCGGGAAGGCTACGAGTGCGGTCTCACGCTCTCGTCGTACCACGACATCCGGGTGGGCGATGAGATCGAGACCTACGAGCTGCGCGAGAAGCCTCGCACCTGACCAGCTGTGGGGGTTGGTCTCCGTTAAGGGCGGCCAGCCCCCACACAGGTGGTCTTCAAGAGCAACCAACCCCGCAGATGGTGGTCCTCAACAGCCACCAACCCCTGGTGGTGAATGGTGTACATCGGCGCGGTGGAGCTGGACGTGCTCTTTGATGACGTTCGTTCGCTCAAACAGAAACGATCTCTGGTCCGGCCGGTGATCGCGGAGCTCCGACGGCGCTTCGAGGTCGCGGCGGCCGAAGCGGGCTACACAGACCTGCACCGGAGGTCGCTGATCGGAGTCGCGGCGGTCGCTGCCGACGGAGGCCACGTGCGAGAGGTCCTCGATGCCTGTGAGCGCCTGGTGGCCGCCCGACCGGAGCTGGAGTTGCTGGCCGCCCGGCACCGGATGCTGGGTCCGGAGGACGACTAGCCTGATAACCCGGGCGGGCATACCAGGGGTGCCCGGGAAGACGACAGCGACGATGACGGAAAGACATCGGCGCATCATCGGAAGAACGCGGAGGAGAACGCTGCGATGGCCGACCCCGCACGGGCCCGCCGGCTCGCCAAACGGATCGCTCAGATCGTCGCGTCGGGCCTGGAGCACGAGGTGAAGGATCCTCGCCTGGCCATGGTGACGATCACCGACGCAAAGGTCACCGGGGACCTTCGGGATGCAACGGTGTACTACACGGTGCTCGGCGAGACCATCGATACCCCACCCGACACCGCCGGGGTGGCTGCCGCATTGGACAGCGCGACCGGGGTGCTGCGTTCCCTGGTCGGGCGTGCGACGGGTATCCGGTTCACCCCGACCCTGACCTTCCGCTGTGACGAGCTCCCCGAGGGAGTGCGCCGGATCGACGAGGTGCTGGCCCGGGCCCACGACGCCGATGCCGAGGTCGCGCGCATAGCGGCCAGCGCGTCACCGGCCGGCGAGCCCGACCCGTACCGCCCGCCACGCGAGGCCAGCACAGACGATGACTGACGCTCAGTTCAGTAAGGTCAGGTTTCCGTCGATGCCGCAACCAGCCTGAGTGTGGGGAGAGTGTCATGGGAGCCGGTCCCGAGTTTCCGACGACCGCAACCGCTTACCAGTCGGTGCTCTCGGCCGTCATCGAGCGCGAGGTCGGTCCGAAGGCGGCCGAGATCGACCGCACCGGGGACTTCCCGCAGGAGGCCGTGCAGGCACTCGGGGATGCCGGGCTACTCGGCCTGCTCAGCGCCCCCCAAGTCGGCGGTGGCGGTGAGTCACTCGCGGCGGCTGCGCACGTCGTCGAGTCGGTGGGGGGCAGGTGCGCATCCACCGGACTGGTGGTGTTGATGCATTACGCCGCGGTCGCCGTCATCGAGGCGCACGGGCCGCAGGACATCCGCCGAGCGATCGCCCGGGGTGATCACCTGAGCAGCCTCGCGTTCTCCGAGGTGGGCTCCCGCAGCCAGTTCTGGACGCCGCTGGGCACGGCCACCGCTGCTGAGGACGGCGCCGTTCTACTCGATGCCCGCAAGAGCTGGGTGACCTCGGCCGGTCACGCCCACAGCTACGTCTGGTCGAGCCGCCCGCTGGCGGGTAACGGCGCGATGACCCTATGGCTGGTGCCGAGCGACAGGGCTGGTTTGCGGGTGGCCGGAAAGTTCGACGGGGTCGGCCTGCGCGGCAACGCGTCCAGCCCACTGTCCGGGGTCGGGGTGCTGATCCCCGCGGAATTGCGCCTCGGTGCGGATGGAGCAGGGCTGGATGTCGTGATGGCCACTGCGATGCCGGCGTTCCTGGTGCTCAGCGCGGCGCTCTCGTTGGGGATCATGGAAGCGCTGATGGCCGAGACCGTCAAGCACCTGGCCCGCAGCCGTCTGCAACACCTGGACCAGACACTGGCACAGCAGCCGGTTCCCCGCGCCGAGCTTGCCCGGCTGCGCATCCGCACCGACGGTGTCCGGTCGTTCCTGCGGGACACCCTGGCTGCCCTGGACTCCGGGCGGGAGGATGCGACGTTGCGGGTGCTGGAGATCAAGGCGGTGGCGGCGGAGGCGGCGGCCGAGGTCGCCGACGGTGCGCTGAGGCTGTGTGGCGGTGCCGCGTTTCGCAAGGAGTTGGCCGTGGAGCGATTGTTCCGGGACGCGCTCGCTGCCCGGGTGATGGCGCCGACGACCGAGGCGTTGCACGACTTCGTCGGGCGATCGTGCCTGGGGTTGCCGCTGTTCGACGCTGCGGGCGCGTGAGCGCAACCGGGCAGGTGAGTGCAACCGGCCGGACGAATCCCGCACTCGACCCGGGCGGTCTGGTGGTGGTGGACAAACCGGCCGGGATGACCTCACATGACGTGATCTCCCGGCTGCGGCGCTTGCTGCGCACCCGCCGGATCGGACACGCCGGGACCCTGGATCCGATGGCGACCGGCGTGCTTGTCTGCGGGGTCCAGCGCGCCACCAAACTGCTCGGCCACCTTCCCCTGGAGCCCAAGATCTACCAGGGCACCGTCCGGCTGGGCATGTCCACCGGTACTGACGACGCCGAGGGCGAGCGCACCTCCAGCACCGACGCCTCCGGCCTCGGCGAGCAGGAGATCCTCGCCGGTATCGCGAGCTTGCGCGGTGCCATCGAGCAGGTGCCCAGCGCGGTGAGCGCGGTCAAGATCGACGGGCGACGAGCCTACGCGCTGGCTCGGGCCGGAGAACAGGTACTGCTGCCGGCCCGCTCGGTAACGGTCTTCCGGTTCGAGCTGCAGGCGCTGCGCCGCGCAGCGGCGGTGACCGACCTCGACATCCTGGTCGAGTGCAGCGGCGGAACCTACATCCGGGCACTGGCCCGAGATCTGGGCGCCGCGCTGGGTGTCGGGGGCCACCTCACCGCTCTGCGCCGCACCCGGGTCGGTCCCTTCGGCCTGGATGCTGCGCGCACTCTTGATGAGCTGGCGGCGCAACCCCGCTTGTGGGCGGGTCTGGACGAGGTGGTGGCCACCGCGTTCCCGCACCGACTGGTGAGCACCCAGCAGGCCCGGGTGCTGGCCCACGGTGGGGCACTGCCGGCCGACGGGCTGGCTGGAACCCACGCCGCGCTCGACCCCGAGGGTCATGCCGTGGCGCTGCTCGCCGAGCGGGACGGGCGGGCCCGTCCGGTGCTGGTGCTGCGTCCGGCGGCCGGGGAGAACCGGACCGTGCCAGGCATGCAGCCGCTGGGCGATTAGCCTGCAGCTCGTGCAGCGCTGGCGTGGGATCGAGGCAATCCCGAACGGGTGGGGTCGCAGCATCGTCACCATCGGGGTGTTCGACGGGATGCACCGTGGTCACGCGCAGCTGGTGGGGCGAGCGGTGCAGCGCGCCCGGGAGATGGGTGTGCCGGGGGTGCTGATGACCTTCGACCCGCACCCCTCGGAGGTGGTCCGCCCCGGTAGCCACCCCGCTCAGCTCACCACCCTGCGGCGGCGGGCCGAGCTGGTCGAGCAACTCGGGATCGAGGTGTTCCTGGTCGTGCCGTTCACCGTCGAGCTATCCCGGTTACCGGCCGATGAGTTCGTCCACACAGTGCTCATCGAGCGCCTGCACGTGGCCGAGGTGGTGGTGGGCGACAACTTCACTTTCGGGCACAAGGCGGCAGGGAACCTGGAACTGCTGCGTGCTCTGGGACGGCGCTTCGGGTTCACCGCGGAGGGCGTGGGGCTGCTGTCCCAGGGTGAGCTGACCTTCTCCTCCACCTACATCCGTTCCTGTATCGATGCCGGTGACGTGGTGGCCGCGGGCATCGCCTTGGGGCGCCCGCACCGGGTGGAGGGGATCGTGGTCCGCGGCGACCAGCGCGGCCGCAGCCTGGGCTACCCGACGGCGAACCTGTCGACCGCACGGTATGCCGCGATCCCCGCTGACGGGGTGTACGCCTGCCGTTTCGTGCACCGCCGCCGGGAGCTGGCAGCGGCGGTCTCCATCGGCACCAACCCGACGTTCTCCGGGCGGGAACGCCGGGTGGAGGCATTCGTGCTGGACGTGGACGAGGACTTCTACGGCGAGCGAGTGGCACTGGATTTCGTCGAGCGGCTGCGCGGGATGTCCCGCTTCGACACTCCGGAACAGCTGGTGGCGCAGATCGACGAGGATGTTGAACGTACCCGCATGGTATTCGGCCGGACCGGTTAAGTGATCCCCGATGTCTGTGGTCAGCGCCGGATGTCCTGGCAGGATGCCAGGTGGGCGCGGAAGGGGACTCCGGTGGACGAGCAGCTCGCTGTCGCGCGCAACGTCGCACTTCAGCGAGAGTGGTACGGGGAACCGCTCGGCGATCGGGTGCGCCGGCTGGTGGTCGCCTTCGATGTCTCCCAGGCGCAGCTGGCCGAGGTTCTCGGGCTGAGCGCCCCGATGCTCAGCCAGTTGATGAGCGGGCGCCGGGCGAAGATCGGAAATCCGGCGGTCCTGGCCCGGATGGTGATGCTGGAACGGCGAGTGCTGACACCGGAGGTCGCCTCCGGCGATCCCACGGCGATCCGGGCTGCGTTGGAGCAGATCCGCGACTCCCGGCCCACCCTCGGCCGGCCCACGGGGGGTTCGGAGACACTGCCGGTCGGGGAACGTGGCCAGCGCTGGGATAAGGGCCTGCTCCCGGCGCTGGCCGGGTTCGCCCCGGCCGAGCTGGTTGCTGCGGCCCGCCTGCTGGACGCGGAGTTCCCCGCGCTCGCTGAGTTGCTCCGGCGGGCGGCAGCGGCCGCCTCGGAGACCGGTCAGTCCGCGGAGTAGGCACCGGAGGTAACCGGGCACGATGGATGCGGCACCGACCAGCGGCCGCTGAGCTGGTAACCTCGCGAAGGCTCCGGCTGCGGTCCGTGGTGGTCGGAGATCGTTGGTTGTTACCGCATGATTCGCGGTACGCACGGTACGAGACGACAGGAGAAGATCAACCCGTGGCACTGTCCACCGCACAGAAGACCGAGATTCTGGCCGAGTACGGGCTCCGCGGAGGGGACACTGGCTCCCCGGAGGCGCAGGTGGCCCTGCTGACCAAGCGAATTGTGGATCTGACTGAACACCTCAAGCAACACAAGCACGACCATCATTCCCGGCGCGGCCTGCTGCTCATGGTCGGGCGCCGCCGTAACCTGCTGAACTACCTTGCGAAGGTCGACATCGAGCGCTACCGATCCTTGATCGAGCGCCTCGGCCTGCGCCGCTAAGCCTGAGAGACACAACCACACATCGCCGCACGAACCGCTGAGTCACCGTCGTCGGGACCGTCGCCTGCCGGTCCTCGGTAGTGGCTCCCGGGGCCGATTGCCTGTTCCGGGGGCTTCGATCGAAGACCGGCCTGCCGTCCTCGTTCCCGCGCCGATGGTGCGAGCTGTGTGCCACGTGCCGCGAGGAGGAGAGGAATTGACCGACCCCACGACCAGCACCGCAACCCGGACGGTGCATGAGACGATTGCTGAACTCGACAATGGTGCCTTCGGTACCCGCACCGTGCGATTCGAGACCGGGAGGCTGGCCCGGCAAGCGGCCGGATCCGTCGTTGCCTACCTCGATGACGAGACCATGTTGCTTTCCGCCACCACGGCGTCGAAGCAGCCCAAAGACCAGTTCGATTTCTTCCCGCTGACGGTTGACGTCGAGGAGCGGATGTATGCCGCCGGGCGCATCCCCGGCTCGTTCTTCCGCCGCGAGGGGCGACCGTCCACCGAGGCCATCCTCACCTGCAGGTTGATCGACCGGCCACTGCGGCCCTGCTTCATCGACGGGTTGCGCAACGAGGTGCAGGTCGTCGTCACCGTGCTCAGCCTCAACCCAGCCGACCCGTACGACGTGCTGGCGATCAACGCCGCGTCCTCGTCGACCCAACTGTCCGGTCTGCCGTTCTCCGGTCCTATCGGGGCGACCAGGATGGCTCTGGTCCACCACGAGTCAGGTGGCCAGTGGGTTGCCTTCCCGACCTACGAGCAGCTAGATCAGGCGGTCTTCGACATGGTCGTCGCCGGTCGGGTGGTCGGCGACGGTTCGGACAGCGATGTGGCGATCATGATGGTCGAGGCGGAGGCCACCGAGTCCACCATCGAGCTGATCGCCGGTGGCGCTACGGCACCGACCGAGGAGGTGGTGGCCGCGGGGCTGGAGGCCGCCAAGCCGTTCATCCGCTCGCTGTGCCAGGCCCAGCAGGAGCTTGCCACTGTGTTCAGAAGCGAGGCAGGGAGCCCTGAGCTGGAGTTCCCCACCTTCCCCGCCTACCAGCCCGACGTCCTGGACGCCGTCCGCGAGACGGTGGGCGACGAGCTGGCCCAGGCCCTGACCATCGCGGGTAAGCAGGAGCGGGAGAACCGGCTCGACGAGCTCAAGGCCCGCTCCCTGGAGCAGTTGGGTGAGCGTTTCGAGGACCGGGAGAAGGAAATCGGCGCCGCGTTCCGGTCGCTGACCAAGGCGGCGGTGCGCCAACGCATCCTGCGCGATCGGGTGCGCATCGACGGCCGTGGCATCACCGACATCCGGCCGCTCTCAGCCGAGGTCGAGCTGATCCCGCGGGCGCACGGTTCGGCGCTGTTCGAGCGGGGCGAGACCCAGATCCTCGGTGTCACCACGCTGAACATGTTGCGCATGGAGCAGTCACTGGACTCGTTGTCCCCGGAAACCACCAAGCGCTACCTGCATCACTACAACTTCCCGCCGTACTCCACCGGGGAGACCGGCCGGGTGGGTTCGCCCAAACGGCGAGAGATCGGTCACGGTGCGCTGGCTGAGCGGGCACTGGTCCCGGTGCTGCCCAGCCGGGAGGAGTTCCCCTACGCCATCCGCCAGGTTTCCGAAGCGCTGGGCTCCAACGGTTCCACCTCGATGGGCTCGGTCTGCGCGTCCACGCTGTCCCTGCTCAACGCCGGAGTTCCGCTCAGGGCGCCGGTGGCCGGTATCGCGATGGGTCTGGTGTCGGGGGAGGTCGACGGCGAGATGACCTTCGTCGCCCTCACCGACATTCTCGGCGCCGAGGATGCCTTCGGCGACATGGACTTCAAGGTCGCCGGCACCCACGGGTTCGTGACGGCCTTGCAGCTGGACACCAAGCTGGACGGGATTCCCTCCGACGTTCTGGCCGGGGCGCTGTCCCAGGCACGGGACGCCCGGCTGACCATCCTCGAGGTGATGGCAGAGGCCATCGACGGGCCGGATGACATGAGCCCGTTCGCCCCGCGGGTGACCGCGATCAAGATCCCGATCGACAAGATCGGCGAGGTGATCGGCCCGAAGGGCAAGATGATCAATTCGATCACCGACGAGACCGGCGCGGACATCTCGATCGAGGACGACGGCACGATCTACGTCGGGGCCAACGACGGCCCGTCCGCCGAGGCCGCCATCGACCGGATCAACGCCATCGCCAACCCGCAGCTGCCCAAGGTGGGGGAGCGATTCCTGGGCACGGTGGTGAAGACCGCCGCGTTCGGCGCCTTCGTCTCCCTCGTGCCGGGCAAGGACGGCCTGGTGCACATCTCGAAGCTCGGCAACGGCAAGCGCATCGGCAAGGTCGAAGATGTGGTGAAGGTCGGTGACAAGCTCCGGGTCGAGGTGGCCGATATCGATAACCGCGGCAAGATCAGCCTGGTGCCGGTCCGCGACGATGACGCCGCGGAAGCCGGGCCGATCACCGACAGCGCTGAGGTTCCGGCCGGCACGTGAGATCGGGGCAGCGCCAGTACGGGACGCTGCAGCGCAGCGTGTTACCTGCTGGCTTGCGGGTGGTAACTGAACAGCTGCCCGCCTCGCGCTCGGCCGCCGTGGGGATGTGGGTGGCTGTGGGTTCGCGGGATGAACCCGACACGGTGGCCGGCGCGGCGCACTACCTGGAACACCTGCTGTTCAAGGGCACCACGCGGCGCTCAGCGGCGTCGATCGCCGAGGCGATCGACGCCGTCGGCGGCGAGCTCAATGCGTTCACCAGCCGGGAGCACACCTGCTACCACGCGCAGGTGTTGGACGGCGATCTCGAGCTCGCCGTCGACCTGGTGTGCGACGTGCTGGGCGAGGCTCTGCTCGATCCGTCCGATGTCGAGCTCGAGCGCGGCGTGGTGCTCGAAGAGATCGCGATGCGCGACGACGACCCCGAAGAGTTGGTGCACGATGAGTTCTGCGCCGCACTGTTCGGGTCACATCCCTTGGGCCGTCCGGTGCTGGGGACGGAGGACTCGGTAACCGGGATGAGCCGCGAGGCGCTGCACCAGTTCTACCGGCAGCGCTACACGCCGGAGCGGATGGTGCTGGCAGTGGCGGGCAACGTCGCACACCCGGCGGTGCTGGATGCAGTGCAGCAGAGCTTCGGCCGCCACCTGGGCGGCTGCGTGGAACCGGTGCCGCCGCGGCGCGGCCGGGCTGAGAACACCGGCCGGCACGCCCTGGCGCTGGTGCCGGACTCCTGCGAGCAGGCCCACCTCATGCTCGGTGTTCAGGTCCCGGGACGGCACGACGAGCGGCGCTACGTGCTCGCGGTACTCAACGCCGCATTGGGTGGCGGCATGAGCTCCCGGCTGTTCCAGCAGGTCCGGGAGCGGCGCGGGCTGGCCTACTCGGTGTACTCCGCGGTGGACTGTTACGCCGACACCGGGAGCTGGTCGATCTACGCAGGCTGTTCCCCCGGACGGCTGGGCGAGGTGGCGAGGGTGATCGGCGAGGTGCTCGCCGACCTGGCCCGGGAGGGTCTGGGCGGCACCGAGCTGACCCGCAGCAAGGGGCAGCTGCGCGGCGAGCTGGTGCTCGGTCTGGAGGACGCCCCCTCCTGGATGGCCCGGATCGGCACCGCAGAGCTCAACCACGGCGAGCACCCGAGCGTGGAGGACGAACTGCACCGGATCGATGCGGTCACCGGGACCGAGGTGGCTGGGCTGGCTCATGAGTTGCTGAAACGGCCGATCACTGCCGCGGTGGTGGGTCCTTACCCGGATGTGGATGATCTTCCCGACGAGATAGCGGAGTTGATCGCATGACGCTCGCGGGGCACACGTCGGCGGCCCGGGACCGCTCCGCGGAGAACCCGATCCGGGTCGGGGTGCTCGGGGCTCGCGGCCGGGTGGGCACCGAGGTGTGCAAGGCGGTGGATACCGCGCAGGATATGGAGCTTGTTGCCATGGTCGACGCCGGCGACTGGATGTTCAACGTGGCCGATGCGGGTGCTGAGGTCGTCGTCGATTTCACCCATCCCGATGTGGTGATGGACAACGTGCGCTTCTGTGTGGACCAGGGCATCCATGCTGTGGTGGGCACCACCGGCTTCACCGAGGCACGATTGGCCCAGGTCCGAGAATGGCTCGTGCCCAAGCCCGATCTCGGAGTGCTGATCGCCCCCAACTTCGCCATCGGGGCGATCCTGCTGATGCGCTTCGCTGAGATGGCCGCGCGGTTCTATGAATCGGCGGAGATCGTGGAACTGCACCACCCCCGCAAGGCAGACGCCCCGTCCGGCACCGCTTCCCGTACCGCTGCGCTCATTGCGGCCGCCCGGGGAGAGGCGGGGTTGGACTTGCCGCCGGATGCCACTACCCGTGCCCTGCCCGGAGCTCGGGGCGCCGATGTCGAGGGGGTGCGGGTGCACTCGATCCGCCTGACCGGGCTGGTCGCGCACCAGGAGGTCCTGCTGGGCGCCGAGGGCGAGACACTGACGATCCGGCACGACTCGTTGGATCGCTCATCGTTCATGCCTGGCGTCCTGCTCGGCGTCCGCTCGGTTCTGGATCTCCCCGGCCTCACCGTAGGCCTGGAACCCCTCCTCAATCTCTGATCCCGGGCCCCGCCGGGCCCGGGGCCCTGCGTGCGCCGAGTTCGACCTCAGGGCTGTTCACAGCGACCCGAGCAGCTCCCTTGTCGAACTCGGTGCACACAGGGTTCTCACCCATCGGGGGTTGGCCGTCTCAGGCGAGGGTGAGATCGAGGGAGCCGGTGAGGCGGACCTCGCGGAGCGGTCGGCCACCGGCGTCGAGGGTGCGTACGGTGCCATCGGGTTCCCAGCCGGCGTGCCGATAGAAGTTCAAGGACGCCGGGTCCTCGGCGGGCACCCAGACGATGCCGCGGATGGCGCCGGCATCACGTAGCGCGGTGAGCGCCGCCACGAGCAGCCGCCCGCCGTGGCCCCGGCGGCCCCATCTCGGTTCCACCAGAAGGGTGCTCACCAGCGCGGTGCGTGCGGCATCGCCGGGCAGGGTGCCGTCGGCCGCGGCCACCTCCCCTTCGGGTGCCGGGCCCGCCACCACGAATCCGACCGGAACGTCACCCTCGGTAGCAATCAGCACCGTGGCGCCACCAGCTACGGCGTCAGCCCAGGCTTGCTGTATCGATAAGGTATCCAGCCCGTCCAGGGTCCCGGGCGGCAGCAACTCGGAGTACGCCGCCTGCCAGGTGACCCGGTGCAGCGCGCTCAGTATCGGAGCATCGTCCCGAGTCGCCGCGCGTACCCCCACCAGCGCCATGCCCTCACGGTATTGCTCCCCCGACATGGAGACATATCGGGGTCAAGGGGGCACACAGAGCCCGATATGTCTCCATGTCGGGAGGGTGGCGGTGGGGAGAGAAAGTGTCGGGGGTGGCTGGCAGCATCGGGCTCGTGCAGAGAATTGCGGCCGCGGCGGCGGCGCGGACAGCGCTGGCGGCGCAGGGTTTCGCTGATCAGCGACCCGCGGGGCCGGTGACCCGCAGGCACCTGGTCAGGATGCTGGGCCGGATCCGGTTACTGCAGCTGGACTCGGTCACCGTGGTGGCACGGGCGCACTACCTACCGGTCTTCAGCCGGCTGGGTCCCTACCCGAGGGAACTGATCGACGAGGCCGCCTGGGCGTACCCGGTGCGCGGGCCTCGGCTGCTGGTGGAGTACTGGGCGCACGAGGCGAGCCTGGTGCCCGTGCAGGACTGGCCACTACTGCATTCGGGAGCCAAGAAGCCGGGCTGGTGGCAGGGATACGGGCCGCTGGTGGCCAGTGCGCCGGAGTTGGTCTCCGCGGTGCTGGATGCGGTCGAGGCGCGTGGTCCGATCGGCGCGGGCACTCTCGAGCGTGAGCTGGGCGGGGGGCCCCGCCCGGCGCGGGGTCCGTGGTGGGATCGCAGTGATACCAAGCGGATCTGCGAATGGCTGTTCGGAATGGGCAAGCTCACCACGGGCACCCGGCGGGGATTCGAGCGTCTCTACGACCTGCCCGAGCGGGTGTTACCGGCACAGGTGCTCGCCCGCCGGGTTTCCGCAGCGGAGGGTGCCCGCGGGTTGATCGTCCGCGCCGGTTCCGCGTTGGGCATCGCCACCGAAGCTGATCTGCGGGATTACTACCGGATACGGCCGGAGCGCAGCAGGCAGGCGGTGGCCGAGCTGGTGGAGTCCGGAGAGCTGGAACCGGTGCTGGTCGAGGGCTGGCGCGCGCAGGCCTACCGCCACCGCGAGGCCCGCACCCCCCGAGGGCTCACCGGCGCTGCCTTGTTGTGCCCGTTCGACCCGTTGATCTGGCACCGGGGTCGCACCGAGCGGTTGTTCGGCTTCCGCTACCGGATCGAGATCTACGTTCCGGAACACCGCCGTAGCCATGGCTACTACGTGTTCCCGTTCCTGCTGGATGGGCGACTGGTCGCCCGGGTTGATCTCAAAGCGGATCGGACCGCCCGCGTGTTGCGGGTGCCGGGAGCATTCGTCGAACCCTGGGTTGCCGGCAGGTCGAGCGACATCCCACGAGTGGCTACGGAGCTGGCCAGGGCGTTACGGCAGATGGCCGAGTGGCTGGAGCTGGATGGGATCACGCTGGGGGATCACGGCGACCTGGTCGCGGCGTTAGACGCCGTGACCAGGCGGGATGCCGATTTCAGGCCGGAACGGGTGGTGCCGCGGTGACCAGCGCGTCGCCCGAGCCGGTGCGGGCCCGGACCCGAAGCGCTACCTCACCGGCAGCAGGTGGCCCGCCGACCGGGAGGTCGCTGCGAGCATTCCCCGAACCGGAGCTGACGTCCAGCTCAGCGTGTACGCCGGGATGGATCCCCACCCGCAGCTGCCCCGAACCGGTGGTGAACTGCAGACCGCCGGCGCAGGCGTCGACAACGGTGAGGTCACCGCTACCGGTGCGGGCGCTGATGTCATGTTTTACGGCGCCGAGCCGGACGTCACCCGACCCGGTCTGCACCGTGCCACCACGGTTGCCTTCGACGCTGGTCACTTCCACCTGGCCTGAGCCCGTCCGTACCTCCAGCCGGCCCTGCACCGTCCCCAGCGCTACGTTGCCCGACCCGGTGCGCACCCCGGCCGCGCTGGTGCACCGCTGCGCGCGGACCTGCCCGGACCCGGTGGTGGCGTCAAGACCGGCGGCGTCGCCGTTGACCGTGACATCGGCCGAGCCACTGCGAGCGCTGATCGACGAGCCCGATGGGGCACTCACCTGGATGATCAGGGGCACCATGCGCAGCGGGAACTCCCGTGGGCTGCGTACGGTGAGGCGCTTTCCGGTGAAGTCGATCACCGTGCGGCGCACCGCTTCGGTGGCCAGCTCACCGAACGGGGGCGTCCCGGCCTGCTGGCCCAGCCACCCCAGCAAGCCGCTGATCCCGACGTTCCAGGGTGGCTGGTTGGTCGGGTCGGGGCGGACCTGCACCGACACCGTGGACGTATCCGCGGCACCCTCGTCCAGGGTGATGTCCAACTGCCCGCTGTCGAGCTCGACCCAGATATCTAGGGGATCTGGGCAGTCGAAATTCTGCTGCCGAACCACCGATGCCTCGGCGTTGTCATGCTGCACCATTCCTCCTCGAGGAGATCGAGATTGTTCGATCCTGGACGTGTGCTCAGCCCTGGACCCAGCCTTGGACCCGGTTACGGCTGCGGCGATCACCCGGGCTCCCGCCCGGACTCCACCGTGGGTCGTTCCACGACTCCCCGCGCAGTGCGCCCGCCACAGCCTGCGAGACCCAGGTGTTCAGCGACACGCCCTGCTCGGCGGCAGCTCGTTCGGCCTGGCTCTTGACCTGGTCGATCAACCTCAGGGTCATTCGCCGGATATCACCGCCGGCGTCACCGAAGGGGGAATCGGAGGGTGGTGGAGGCCCATCGGCATGCGGACCGCTGCCGGAGTGGCTAGCGGAGTGCGTGGTGGAATGGGCGTCGTCGGTTGCCGAGCCCACCGCAACCCGCACGTCCCGGCCGTCGAGGCGTACCTCCACCACCCGGTCGTCCAGCGCTGCGGTGACCTCTGCGGCGAGATCGGACAGCGCACTCATGATGGCCAGGCGGGCCGCGGGCTCCAGGGCAGCGCCCAGCACGACTGCGGTGTGCCGGGTCTGCTCATCGCCCGCGGACGCCGCGGCGGTGAGGTCTTCCCGCAACTGGCTGATGTACGGCGTGAGGTCCATGACGTCAAATATGACGTCTCTAGTGACGTCAGTCAAGGCGTCGCTGATGTCACAGTACGCTGCGAGCGCTCGGAACCGGGCCCGTGGGAGAGGAGTGGTGTGTCATGAGCGACCCAGCGGAAGGCGTCCCCGAGGTCGGCACGGCGCCGTTGCGCGTCCAACTCGTCGCCAAGACTGAGTTCTTTCCACCGGCGGACGTGCCATGGTCCACCGATACCGATGGCGGGCAGGCACTGGCGGAGTTCGCCGGCCGGGCCTGCTACCAGTCCTGGAAAAAACCCAACCCCGCGACTGCCACGAACGCCGGTTACCTCAGGCACATCCTCGAGGTGGGGCACCTGTCGGTACTCGAGCACGGCACGGTCAGCTTCTACCTCACCGGTGTGTCGCGGTCCCTGACCCATGAACTGATCCGGCACCGGCATTTCTCCTATTCCCAGCTCTCCCAGCGCTATGTCCCGGAGCGGACCGCGGCCATGGTCGAGCCGGAGGTCATCGCCAACGATCCGGAGCTGCACCGGCGGTTCCAGGCGGCTGCCCTGGCCAGCCAGCAGGCCTACAACGAGTTGCTCGCCGGATTGGAGGCGCACTTCGCCGATGAGCCGAATGCCACGCTGCGCCGCAAGCAGGCTCGCCAGGCGGCCCGGGCCGTGCTCCCCAACGCCACCGAGACGCGCATCGTGGTCACCGGCAACTACCGGGCCTGGCGGCACTTCGTGGCGATGCGGGCCACCGAGCATGCGGATGTGGAGATCCGCGCGCTCGCTGTGGAGTGCCTGCGCCAGCTACACAAAGCGGCACCCAGTGTGTTCGGTGATTTCGAGATCTGCGCGTTGCCCGACGGTACTGAGATCGCCTCCAGCCCCTTCGTGACCGAAGGCTGAGTAGCGTTCACGCTATGGACCTCGATGTAGCCCGCGCAGTGATAGCCGAGCAGCATCACGCGGTAGTGGCTACTCTGCGCCGGGACGGCACGCCACAGCTGTCCCCGGTGCTGGCCGCAGATCGGAAGAGCACACGTCTGAACTCCAGTCACATCACGAT
>OBLV0100000178.1_pt1 | contig 20819 bp, 17 predicted proteins | sample 1520071 | NCBI WGS metagenome assembly OBLV01 (sample SAMEA3888446, study PRJEB22518) | metagenome | reverse complement strand
GGTCCGATTGGGTGCTAATAGACAGGGGTTGATTGTCAGCATGAGCAGCTCATTGTTACCCTTCAGGGCAGCCGCACTTCGTGGCATGCTTAACAGAGACGTGGAGCTGGATGTTACTCGAGTCGAACCTGGCGGCCATGGAAAGAACGCGCGAAGCGTATTGGCTCGCGTACCCGGCCACCTCGCCGACTAAACTCCGCTGGCGCGCTCTCAATGTGCGTCACGCGTTTCACGTCCTCCCCGGGGAATCGATTCTGGAGATCGGGGCGGGCTGCGGTCTGTGGACGCGCCACCTCAGCAGCGTAACGCGGGGAGAAAACCCAATCACCGCGGCCTATTTCAACGATGAGCTTGCTCCCACCCAGCCCGTTCCCAATGCCCGATTCGTTAAGGTGGAGGACCTGGCCAGGGATCTTCCGCCTGCGAGTTTCGATTATGTTTTGGGAACGACGATTCTCTGCCACAACGCCTACGATTACAACCTTCAGGCCATTTACAGACTTTTAAAGCCAGGCGGCCAGCTGCTCTTCTTCGAACCGAATTTTCTGAACCCGCAGGTAGCGATCAAAAACAGCATCTCCTGGATCGGCCGAAGAGCCGGGCATGCCCATTGTCAGATCGGGATGAGGAAATACCGTCTGATGAAGACCGCCTCGCAGCAGGGCTTCACCGAGATCGATATTCTCCCTTTCGACATCATCCATCCGCTAACGCCCGGAAAGATGGTGCACGCCTTGCAGTCGTCCGCCTTTGTTTTGGAGCACGCTCCATTGCTTCGCGATTTATGCGGCACGCTTTCCATCTGGGCGCGGAAGCCCGGCGGCGGAGCGCGCCCGTTTGTCAATCTCGCCGAGCACCGGGAGCTTTTCGGCGGCGTCTCGTTCGTGGTTCCATGCCATAACGAGGAGATGAATGTCGAACGGCTGGTGGCATCGCTGACCGGCTTTTATGGCCCCTACGTTCACGAGATCCTGATCGTGAACGATAACAGCACCGACCGGACGGCCGAAGTGACGCGGCAACTCGCTTCGCGGGATCCACGGGTGAAACTGCTCGATCGCAAACCGCCCAACGGCGTCGGCCGGGCGCTGCGCGACGGCTACGCCGCCGCGACCGGCCGCTTCATCCTCTCGATGGACAGCGATTTCGTCCAGATCGTTCCGGAATTGCGTGATTTGTTCGATGCGATCCGGGAGGGCTATGACGGCGCCATCGGCAGCCGCTTCACTCATGAATCGCTCATGATCAACTACCCGTTTTTCAAGATCCTCTGCAATCGCAGCTTCCACATGCTGGCAAACCTCATGGTGTCGCACTCGTTCCGCGATATTTCCAATAATCTGAAGCTCTACCGCGCCGAGATTCTAAAGGGAATGGTGTTGGAGGAGCCGCACTTCGCCGCCAATGTCGAAACCGGGTTGAAGCCTCTGCTGGCCGGCTATTCCATTAAAGAAGTACCCGTTTCCTGGATCAATCGCACCATCGATATGGGCCGTTCCTCGTTCCGTATTGCCAAGGTTGCGCCCAATTATTTCGGCGCTCTGATGCGCATCGTTTCGAAACAAGGAGCGCGGCGCCGGCAGACTGTGGACGAGGTGCAGGGCGCATGAGCGCCGTCTCGCAGATCCGCCACTCGGTGGTCGGCAGGTTCGCCCGGCGCGCGATTCATGTTTTCTATCGCCTGGAACACCGCGGGAATGCGCCGGTGCGCTATCATTTGCCGGGGAACGTGCCCATCGATCTTTACCCGGAAGGAGAGATCGCCGAATTCCTGGCGTTCAGCCGCTTTTTTGAGCGAACCGAACTCGAGTTGGCGGCCGCCTTTCTGCAACCTGGAATGCATGTGGTCGATGTGGGAGCCAATATCGGTTTGTATTCCATTCTGGCCGGCAAGCGGACCGGACCGGCGGGGAAAGTCTGGGCGTTCGAACCTTCGCCCGATTCGTTTGTCCGGCTGCGCCGGAATTTGGCGCTCAACGGCTGCCGCTCGGTCCAGCCTTACCGGATAGCGCTGAGCGATCTGCCGGATACGGTGATGCATCTGAAGTCCGACCGCGGCTTCGGCGATGCATATCGTTACCTCGTCACCACTTCGGTTGACGGAGCAGCGGAAACCGAAGAATTGGAATCTGTTCCAGTCACTACGCTGGACCAGTGGGCCTGCGGGGATGGGATGCCTGCGGTCGACTTCGTCAAGGTCGATATCGAGGGCGGCGAGTGGAGGATGCTGCGCGGCGCGGAAGAAGTCCTGCGCGCCAATCCCCGCGTCGTGCTCCTGTTCGAAAGCGAGCCCGACTGGTGCCGCCGCTCGGGGTGCCGGCAGGAAGACAGCTTCGGATTTCTGGAGAGCCTGGGGTTCGGTCTCTATGCCTGGAATCCCCGCCGGCGCGCCTGGCAGACCGATCCGCGGGCGCTATTGGGCGCGGGAATGGTTTGGGCGTCGCGAGAGCGGACGCGGCTGCCGCTTGCGTGAGAGTGCCCGGCCTTCTTGCTCAGCGTGCGGGGACGGTTACACGTAGAATCGAACGGTCGCCGCTGGTGGCCAGCATCTCAATGCGAGCCCCATCCGACAGCAGGCGATTGGGCAGCCAGGTTGGGCCCGAACCTTCGTGGTAGATGCGAAAACTCGTACCCGGAACGGCCACTTCGTTGTAGTACAGAATCGGCATACCGAACCATTTGCGGAGCTCGAGCATGCCGACATCGATGGTGTCGTGCTGCGTCCAGCGGGCATCCGATTCCGGATCGGCCACATAAGATACGCGTGACTTGAGATCGGGCGGTAGATAGTACCACTGCTCGAAGAACTGAATCCCCTCATCCATAACCACTGGACCCTGCTCCAAAGCCTGCCGAAGCAGCGGCTGGCTGTCGATGACCGGGGTGTTGGGAAGATGATGAGCCATTTCAAATGCGGCGGGCAGCGCGGTAGCGGCGAGCAGTAGTATTCCGACCGTTTTGCTGCCGCGGCTCCAGACCGCAATCATGAACACCGACAGAAGAACAATCCCGGTAATGGCCCAGATGAAGTACCGGGCGCTGAACATGTGCGTCACCAGCTCGGCCGCCGCGAAACCCAGGACGGGCAGGGCCAAAAAGAGCGCGGCCATCACGATCTCGTACCCGGGAATGTCATGCATGACATCCGCATCGCCAAGCGTGTGGGTGCGGCGGATCAGCCACCAACCGGCCAACAGCATCAGGAACAGCACCGCTACCGTGACCATGGCTGTCATCTCGCTGGGATAAAAATCCAACAGAGCATGCAGTTCCGGAACGGCCCAGGGATGACCGCGAAAACGGCGGGTGCCCTCGAGCAGCGGGAAGCATAGTACGGCGCCGATCAATCCCCCAGCCACCAGTGCTCCCCAGATGGGCCAATCCACCATTCTCCGCCTGGCATCGCGCCACAACTCGGCGCCGCCCAGAGGCACCAGAATTAGAAAGCCATAGTAGTGGCTGTACATAGCCGCAGCCAGGCTGAGAGCAAGCACCGGCAGAACCAGGCGCCGCTTACGTCCCTCCGCGGCGGTCTGCCAGCAAAGCACGGCAATGCCGCACAAACCCAGAATGATGCCATAGCAGCGTGCCTGAATGGCATACATATAAGCTCCCGTGCAAATCGGCAACAGCAGCGCGCTGAAGGCATATCCGATCTCGGCACGGCGCCGCACAAAAGCAAAGAGACATAAGCAGAACGCCCAGAAACCGATCATCGCGGGAATGCGCGAGACGATATTGCCCTCCCCCCATAAAAGATTCACCGCTCTGACAAGCATGTCGGCGAACGGTGGACTGGTATCGATACCGTCCCGGATGCCCGCCAGCATGTGCCGCAGATCCAGACGCGACAGCATCATGGTGTAGAGCTCGTCGTGCCACAACGGGGAGGAGCGGGCACGCAGCGCAGTCCCCACGAAGTACACGGCGGTGAACACAGCGAGCAACAGCCAGCGGTGGCGCTCCAGAAAGGCGTTGGCATTTTGCAAGGGCTGAAGCGATTCGGCCCGCCATGTTGTCAGAAGATTGCGCGAAGTTACTCGGTTACCAATCGGCACAATGTAACGAGTATGCCGGATTCCCTCGCGCAACACTGTATGTCTCCGTACGGGCTTATTGTTACAACGTTGAGAGACGTGCAGTTCTCACAAAAGGCAGGTTCGATATCTACTTTGCCTTGGCGAATCGGGCGCGAAGGCGGCTTGGATCAAGCGGGGATGAGTTCCGTCACCGGTTTTTCCCCAGCAGGCGCCGGTATGGTCCGATAAAGAGCGTTTTGAACAGAGCCACGATCGTGTCCCACGTCACTTTCCAATCGAAAGGGTCCAGATCAAAGAAGGCCACCGGCGGCCGATAGGACCACAGCAAGCCCTTCCAGGTGACCAGGCCTTCTTTCAGGTAACTTCGGTAACAGATGAAATCGCGGCGCAGCACAATATGCCGAAAGCTGCGCCGGTTCGGTTTGGAAGGCGTGACCGGCTGGCCGATCAGGTCCAGGTAGTGCAGCCACCCGAGGTCCACGCCGGCATAAGGCGCGGCATCGGCGGTGACGCTGTAGCGGGGATTGGCTTCGATCAATTTCACCTGCCCGTCACGGGAATCGCGCTTGATTTCCAATTCGCACAGGCCGGCATAGCCGATGGATCGCAGGAAGCCATCGCAGAGAGCATCGGTTTCCTCATCCTCGATTGGTTCCACCACGCTGGCCGAGCCGAAATAGATGGGAGTGGTGCGAATCTGGCGCAGCAGACAGCTCCCCAGCCGCCGGCCGTCGCGGCTATAGCACGACAGGTAAACGCCCTTGGCCGTGTCCGGTCCTTCCACCACTTCCTGCACCACCAGTTCGGACGTGACCGACTCCGCCAGCGCATACTTCTCCGCAAGATCCTCGCGCGAATAAGCCAGGGCGATCTTTTCATTCAACAAAGGGTGGCCTGGCGGGAACCGCTCCCATTCCAGGAAATGCGTCGGCTTGAGCAGGCAGGGAAAACGGGCCGAATCGGCGAATTCCATCAGCTCTTGCAAAGTTCGGACGAAGCGCGTTCGCGGGACCGGCAGGCCATTCGTCTCCGCAATGTCGTACTGGCGCTTCTTAGTGGCCAGCAGCTCCTGCGTGACGACCGAAGCTTTCATGAAGACAAAGTGATTCTCGAGCGCGGCGGCGTGCCGGGAGATCGCGATCACGAATTGGTCGGCGCTCGGAATCAATACTGGCGGCTGCGGACTCTTGGCCGATAGAGCGAGCATGAACCGGACCCATTCTTCCGGCTCGTGGTCTGGATTGGGGCAGAGATAGCCCTTGCCGTAAACGGTCTTGAATCCCGGCTGTGTGGGAATACAGTCGATACAGCTTGTTTCCACGCCTCGCCGGTACAGATTTCGCATTAGCACAACGCCGGTCTGGAAAGCTCCGGCGACAATTGCGGGTGGCCAATTTGGAGCAGCGTGGCGGGGGTTCGCGTCCAGCGAGTCCCGGTCCCAAAGCACCACCGAAGTATAGCATCGGCATATGCCGATACCCGTGTCATTAGCCGGCTGTTTCGAGAAATCTGGAACGGAGCGTTTGGAAAATAACAAGCATGTCCAGACTCATGGACATGTTCTTGATGTAATACAAATCGAACTCCAGGCTGCCCAGTGTGTCGAGAGCCGGACTCTCCGCCTGGATTTGAGCCCACCCGGTTATGCCCGGCCGAACGCAGTGACGCTGCGGATAGTACGGAATCAACTGGCTCAATACCTCTACAAACTCAGGACGTTCGGCACGGGGCCCGACTAATGCCAGATCGCCGGTCAGCAGGTTCAGTAATTGCGGCAGGCCATCCAGATGAAAACGGCAAATAAAGCCGATCGGCCCTCCTCCGGCTGCAGATTTGCGGTCGATTCGAAAGCGATATTTCCGAAACGGCTTGTTGTTTAATCCAACACGAGGGTCTGCCGATAAGACTGGACCCGTGCGAGTGAGCCTCAGAACAAGCCAGACAAGAGCAATGACCGGAAAGAACACGAAAAGTCCTAGCAGCCCGACGAATGCACCGAGAGACCTCTGCAGCCAGAAATGACGCACGGGAGGCATGAAGCGGCTGGAGTAGATCAAATCCGCCGGATCGATGCCTCTTACCCACACCCGGCCGCACACATTTTCGTAAGTGGTTGCCGCATCCTGTATGTTCTGCCCCGCGTAGCGTAAGTCTTCGAGAACCCGCGCGACTTCCGCCGTGGCGGCCAATCGTGTGCCCACCACAATTCGGCTGGGACCCGCGGATTGGACGATCTCCGGGAGGTCGCTCATATATCCGAGATTCGGCGCTCCCGCCACGGAAGCCTGCCTGCATCCCTCTTCCAATACGCATCCCGTTACCCGAAAGCCGCTTTGCGGATGGGAAGCAATATACGCTCCCAAGGCTTCCAAAGCCGGATCGGTGCCGACCAGCAACACGCGCGCATCGCCCAGAATCCGGCTGGCGTAGCGGCTGAAAAAAAGACGCCAGGCGTAGATCACCGACACCGACAGGCAACTGCCGAACAGCATCACCCGAATGGGAAGCCGCAGCCGGAACGCCAGGGAGCTGATCAACCCCTCGAATAAAAACGCCAAGCCGGTGACCAGGAACAACTGGTACAACACGATGATCCTGGACTTGACGTAAACGCCCGAATATAGCCCGCTGAAGTAAAGTCCCAGCACGAACATCGAGGTGACGGCCAGAATCCCCATGATCCCTCCGTCATAGAAAAGATAGTCGGTGGGATCCACATCGGACAAAGCGTAGCTCGCCGCAAGGAAGGAAGCGCTCACCAGGAGTATCTCGGCGACAAATAGAGTGAAGGTGCTGACCGGAATGAAAACGCGAAAGAGCCGGATCATTGGCGCCACTCTGTTGGGGAACGGCGGCGGACGGACGGGCGCAGCCGTCGAACGCCGCGGGGTCTTTTAGTCGTCACCCCACACCTCGCGGATCGATTCCAGTTGCCCGCGCTCGAAACTATGCTCGATCCTGATCGACACCCAGATTCCGCGCTGCTCTTCCACGACTCCCAACCTAAGCCATGTTTCCGACTGGATCTCAACCGCGGCGCCGGGGGATAGCTCGACCGTGGCGGATGGGTCGGTCATATCGATGTCCACTATCGTCCCGCGGCAGCCCGTCTCGCAGCCTTCGCGAAATCCGCCTTCCGGCAGCCGCCGCAGCATCAAGGGTATGCCTCCGGACATACACTTACCAGATCCGAATGGGAACATCGCCGGGTGCGAAGCCGATACCCAGCTTAGCTATGTACATAACCCGGTTGTATTGGCGGAAGTCCGGGCTGTCATATTGGACGGCATAGAAAGAAGCAATGGTGTGGATTGAGCGGCTGACCTGTCTCGAAGCCGAGATGCCTCCACTGACGCCTCCGTACGTTCCATAGACGTTTCCAATGGAAACATTCCGGTTGTAGCCGAAGTTCAGGTTGAAGCTCCATCGGCGTAGTCCCGTATAGTTATAGCCGGCATTGGCGACGGTCGACGTCGACGTCAGGAAAAGGCCGTTGCCGGGAATCACGGTGTGGCCGCCGTTAATGAAGAATACGCCGTGCGGGAACGTGCGCGATATTCGAGCGCTGAGATCCGGTACATAGCGGACGCTATAATTCAGGCGCAAGCCGGTCGTGATGCCGAGAATTGCCGTGATTGCCGGATCCACGGGGACGTCCTGGACAAACTTCGTTTCTACCCTGGACGCGCCGCCGTAGCCGGTGAATTCCATCCTTTGGCTCAACTGTACCGCGTATGTGAGATCCGCCGTATGGCTGTCGGTGGTGCTGATGATTTGTTTGAAAACGTAGTGGTTGTAGGCGTAAGTTGCGCCCAGGGTCGAGCGCCTCGAGAGGCGGTATTGAATATCGCCGTGAGCGGTCGCTCCATTGGCTCCATAGAGCGCGTCGGATCGATAGCGATTAATAAATCCGCCCCCACCCAGGTCAAACGATAACCGGGAGCTCTTCTGGATCACGAGGTCCACGACGCTATTGCCATAGGTAGTTCGATTGTTGAAGAAGACGGTGTTCGGGGTCGCGGTTTGAGCCGGGTCGAAAGGGACCGTCTGAGCAAGCCCCAGGTAAGGGTAACTGGTCGTGAAAGTTCCTGCTGAGTTGCGGATGTTGATCGAAATGTGCCGCGTAAACTGATGCTTGATTCCCAGCAGAAGAGTATGATTCGTGGAATCGAAAAACTGGTCCTGAAAATAGTGGTTGATGTCGCCGTGGTAGTCAATGCCGATCTCCGTGTGGCTCCATCGATGGGACCCGGAGATACCGAAAGCTAACTCCACGCCATCCGAGGAGACGTTTTGTACCTGGCCTTCGGAATTTACCGCTACCCCGGCAAGGCCGGTGTTGTAAATACCGCTGACCTCGACAAAAGGGCGAAAACTGATGGAAGGACCGGACATTGCCGCGGGAGCATCGCCGCGGCTCAGAATGGCAGGACCCGAATACTGCGCAATCAGCGGTATGGCTGAAACAAAGAGCGCCAGGAATCGTTTCAAAATCGCTTCTCCCTACAACGAACAGCAGCCATCGAACCGTGGCACATCAAAGTCTGACGCGCTTCCGATGGATGTGTCAAGAATGCGAAGTTTCGCACTGTTACCCGATCTTCACAGAATGATTGGATTTACTGATTTACGCTCGAACCCATGCCGACCACGCCGGAAGCCATGAGTTTAAGCCGCAAAACCATGAGGCTGATGGGAACTGGCAGGGTCGAAGCTTGAGTTCGCCAATAAACCAACTCTTCGAAGGCCAAAAACGGCCCTCATTCTTCAGACCTCTGAGCTTCCGATGCCCTTACGCTCAAGCTCACGCCACATGGAGAGTGCCTACCCGTATTTTCAGGGGTTTGCGCGGTTTTACGGTCAAACCCATGAACTTCATCGTAAGGGGACCGTGGGCCTGACCGGAACAGATCATTGTTAAATTATTTATTTTCTGTATTTTAAGAAGTTTTAACCACACCCGGTATATGGTGTGGTTTATGGAAGGTACTGAGATGAAAACCCATGCGGTTGGCAGTGGCCGTGGGTTTGATCATAAAATTCTCCCTACCTGTGAGTTTGCCAATAAAAACGTGGCGAAGATCGTGGCCGGCATTGTACAAATCAATGAAGAGGCATGCCGAACCTTACCCCCGGTAAAGGGAAGCCCTTCCCGAAACCCTCATTGATGAACCTCTCGGTGGAGGAAGAGAACCTCGCCGCGATTCCTTTTGCCGTATTAGAACGCCGGGTGGGCAAGAAAGTAGGCAAAATCGAGATCAAGGGTTCCAAGACTCTTCCCGATGGCACAGTCTCCAAAGTGGTTTGGCAAGTCCAAGGAAATAATGAACTTGGCCTGCCTACCGAACAGGACCTCGATATTTTCGTCGCTCTGGGGGTCCTGACGTTTCGCAACGATTTCGCCAAGACCGTCACGTTCACAGGCCGCGAGATAGCCCGCATCCTGGGTATCGGCATGGTCCATGGCAAATTCTATAAGCGGCTCAAGTTGGCGATGGACCGCTTCATCCCGCTCCGCTTCCGCGCCCTCATGGAAAATGAGCAGCATGAAGAGGTCAAGTGGCTGAACGTGTTCCAGGAGGCGAGTTTCTCCCTGAACCGTACGACCGGCCGGTGCACCGGCTCGGTCACCTGGACCGATAAACTGATCCAGTCGATGGACAGCGGCTTTTTCCGGCTGCTCGATGCCAGCAGGTATATGGAGCTGGATGGAATCACCGCAAAACACCTCTATCGCTTTTTGGCTGTGGCATTTGCAAAAACCAACGTGATTATCATTGATGCCCGCCAACTGGCTACCGAGCACCTGGGAATTCTGAATCCGCCCAAGTACCTGTCCCGCCTGATGCAGACCCTGGAGCCGGCATTCGAGCAACTGATCAGAATTCAGGTTCTCGGCTCCTATCAGATCGTATCCAGCGAAGATTGGCGCATCGCGCTGCATAAGCATGCGGACTATGTGTCTGAGCGTAAAACCTTGCAGGCTCATGGATCTCTGGTCGATTCGGAGACCAAGAGGGCTGAATGCCAGGATCGGTTGATCGAGGGTGGCGTTGCCGCCAGAACTGCGGCAGCGTGGTGCCAGGCGGCAACAACGGCTCTCGATTTTTATTGCCTCGAACGTTGTGTTCGGATTCTCCACAGTTTGATTGAGGAAGAGGTTCTGCCGCACGTGGCCGCCAGCATCGTTCGCTGCGCCATGGACGCCGGAGCATCCACTCCCGAGGGCTGCAATCTGTTGGACTGGTGCGAAATCGCCGTCCACGTTTGCCGGCACAAAAAGCGAACCGGCCAACACCTGCGCAACTCCGCGGGTTTGATCGTAAAAATCATCAAGGACGCATCCACCCGCAGCCGCACGGTAAGCCCGGAACTGGAAGCGACGCTGAAAGCCGGCTACCGGCGCCAGCAGGAGTTTGCCGAGCGGCGCGATCAGGAGGATCTCGAGCGAGCCCTGATTCTGGAGTACGAGCAGACCCGGATCGAGATTGCCGAACGTCTGTTCCAGGATATGCCGGACGTCAAAAGAGCGCTGCTACGCAAGCAGAAGCTCGAAATTCTACGTCAGCAGGACCGGTTTCAGCGTATTCCATCGGACGTTCAGGAACGCGAGGTGGAAAGCTCCGTGATTCAGGACATCGCTCGCAAGGAAGCGCCGTCTTACGAGAAATGGCGGCTTCGCAAGCAGGCGCAGCAAGCTGTCCTCACGTTCTCCGATCCCGAACCGGCCCGTTCCGAGAACATCGCTTAGACCCCCATATTCACGCCCGGACGATCCCGGCGTCCCTCCAACCATAACTTTAGTCAGCATAAGTTCCATTTCTAAATACGGGATAGCCTCCGGCGTACATCCCCCCAATAATGAGGCATCTGGGAGCGTTTAGCAGACGCTCGCCTTTAGCTACGGAGGCATACGTTCGTGAAGGTAGTGATCTTGTGCGGCGGGCTGGGAACCAGGCTCCGTGAAGAAACGGAGTTCCGCCCCAAGCCCATGGTCGAAGTGGGAGGACGGCCCATTCTCTGGCACATCATGAAAACCTACGCGTATTACGGCTTTCGCGAATTCGTGCTGTGCCTCGGATATCGGGGAGACACAATCAAGGACTACTTCCTCAACTACGAAGCCATGAACAACGACTTCTCCATTTGCCTCGGGCAGAAGTCGCAGATCCGTTATCACGGCAACCACACGGAGCAAGGCTACGGCGTCACGCTGGCCGATACAGGCATCGACTGCATGACCGGCGGACGCATTCACAAAATCGAAAAGTACATCGACAGCGACACGTTCCTGCTCACCTATGGCGATGGCGTCAGCGATGTGAACATCCGCGAGTTGATCGAGTTCCATAAAAGCCACGGCAAGATCGCCACCGTCACAACCGTCCGGCCCATTTCGCGCTTCGGCATGTTGGAGCTCGGCGGGGAGGATGTAGTCCATCGATTTACGGAGAAACCCACTGCCGACGGGTGGATGAGCGCCGGATATTTCGTCCTCAGCCGCGGCATCTTCGATTATCTCGGAGGAGACGACTGCATCTTCGAACGCGAGCCGCTCGAACGCCTGGCGGACGATGGCCAACTGATGGCCTACCGGCATCACGGCTTCTTCTATGCCATGGACACGTTCCGCGAGTACCAGCATCTCAACTCGCTATGGAGCGCCGGTGATGCTCCCTGGAGAGTCTGGGCATGAAAAGAGCGTTCTGGCAGGACCGGCCCGTTCTGATCACCGGCGCAACCGGCCTGGTGGGCGCGTGGCTCACCCGCCGCCTGGTGGACGCCGGAGCCGACGTAGTCTGTCTTGTACGCGATTGGGTGCCGCAGAGCGAAATGGCTCGCAGCCGAACCATCGATCAGGTGAAAGTGGTGCGAGGCGATGTTCGCGATCAGGATGTTCTGGAGCGAACCATCGGCGAGTACGAAACCTCAACGGTGATCCACCTGGCGGCCCAGACCATCGTCGGGATCGCCAATCGTAACCCGATTTCCACCTTCGAGAGCAACATTCAAGGGACATGGAACCTGCTGGAGGCTTGCCGGCGGTCGCCGGGCATCAGATCCATCGTCATCGCCTCTTCCGACAAGGCGTATGGCGATCAGGACGAGCTGCCCTACGGCGAAGACACTCCGCTCCAGGGACGGCATCCGTATGATGTGAGCAAATCCTGCGCTGATCTGATTGCGCAGACTTACGCTCAAACCTATGGCCTGCCCGTGGCCGTTACGCGTTGCGGCAATTTCTACGGGGGCGGCGATCTCAACTGGAACCGCATCGTGCCCGGGACCATTCGCTCCGTGCTCCGGGGCGAACGGCCCGTTATACGCTCCGATGGCCAGTACGTACGCGATTACTTCTACGTCGAAGACGGCGCCGCGGCCTACATGCTATTGGCGGAGCAGCTTCATTGCCGGCCTGAGCTCCAGGGGATGGCCTTCAATTTTTCGAACGAAACCGAAATCACCGTGCTCGGGCTGGTAAAGCGGATTCTCGACGCCATGCAGTCCGGGCTCGAACCGGAAATCCGCAACGAAGCCAATCACGAGATTCGCCGCCAGTTTCTCAGCGCCCAGCGGGCGCGGACCATCCTGCAATGGTCTCCACTTTTCACCCTCGATGACGGTATCGGCCGCACCATTTCCTGGTACCGGGAGTTCTTCGCATGAACGCCAAAGCCGAAATGCTGCGCAGCATGATTCTCGAACTCGTAGGCGAGTATGCCGCCGAAGCCTTTCCGGCGCGAGCATTCCAGCCGGGCAAGAGCAACGTTCCGGTATCCGGCAAGGTTTTCGATGGGGCCGAAATGCGCGCGCTGGTGGACGCTTCGCTCGATTTCTGGCTGACCACCGGCCGTTATGCCGCTCGTTTCGAGCGGGAATTCGCCCGCTGGATGGGAATCCGCGAGTGCCTGCTCGTAAATTCGGGTTCTTCCGCCAATCTGCTGGCCCTGAGCGCCCTCACTTCTCCCAAGCTGGGCGACCGGCGAATGATTCCCGGCGATGAGGTGATTACGGTTGCCGCCGGTTTTCCGACCACGGTCAATCCGATTCTCCAGAACGGTCTGGTACCCGTGTTCGTCGATGTGACGATTCCCACCTACAACGTGAATGTGACCCGGCTCGAAGCCGCTCTTTCGCCGAGAACGCGCGCTGTCATCCTGGCCCACACCCTGGGGAATCCTTTCGACCTCGACGCCGTAACCGCATTTACGCGCAAGCACAACCTCTGGCTGATCGAGGACTGCTGCGATGCGGTGGGTTCGAAGTACAACGGACAGGGAGTCGGCACCTTCGGCGACCTGGCCACCGTCAGTTTCTATCCGGCGCACCACATCACCATGGGCGAAGGCGGCGCCGTGCTCACCGATCAACCGCTGCTGCGATCGATCGCCGAATCGTTCCGCGATTGGGGCCGCGACTGCTGGTGCAATCCCGGCTGCGACAACACTTGCGGCAAGCGCTTCGATTGGCAGCTTGGGGAATTGCCTTTCGGCTACGACCATAAGTACACGTACTCGCACGTGGGGTACAACCTCAAGCTGACCGACATGCAGGCCGCGGTAGGGGTGGCGCAATTGCGGAAGCTGGATCGCTTCGTGGCCGAGCGCCAGTGCAATTTCGATGCTCTTCGCGAAGGATTACGCGATCTCGAAGAGTTCTTCATTCTTCCCGAACCCACTCCAAATTCGGACCCGAGCTGGTTCGGATTTCCCATTGCGGTGCGTCCGGAAGCGCCGTTCACCCGCAACCAGGTGACCGCCCATCTGGAAGAGCGGAAGATCGCGACCCGCCTGCTGTTCGGCGGCAACCTGACGCGCCAGCCGGCATACCGCGATCGCGAATTCCGCGTGGCGGGCACGCTGGAAAATACCGATTTTGTAATGAATCAGGTTTTCTGGATCGGGCTTTATTCCGCCATCACTTCGGAAATTCTCGAATACATGCTGGAGGGCCTGCACAGCTTTGCTTCCATCGCGGTGCGGGCGGGAGTCTAAGATGCACAACGTCAAACACAGCGACAGCAACGGCGCCGAAGTCCTCATCGGCAATAAACTGATCGGCGACGGCCATGGCTGCTACATCGTGGCCGAAATCGGCATCAACCACAACGGCGATATCGACCTGGCGCGGCGGCTCATCAGCGTGGCTGTGGCCGCCGGCTGCGATGCGGTGAAGTTTCAGAAGCGCACCGTGGATATCGTGTATACGCCCGACGAGCTGGCCAAGCCGCGCGAAAGTCCATTCGGAACGACTAACGGCGACCTGAAGCACGGGTTGGAATTCGGGCATGATGAATACCGCCTGATCGACCCATACTGCCGGGAAGTGAAGATGCCCTGGTTCGCGTCCTGCTGGGACGAACGGTCCGTCGACTTCATCGATCAGTTCGATGTGCCGTGCTACAAGATCGCCTCGGCTTCGCTTACCGACGACCATCTGCTGCGCCATACCCGCTCCAAAGGCAGGCCCATCATTCTTTCCACCGGGATGAGCACCATTGAGGAAATCGACCATGCCGTAGAAGTGCTGGGGACCAAGGAATTGATTCTGCTCCATGCCTGCAGTGTTTACCCGGCGCATTATCCCGAGCTGAACCTCAATGCCATTACCGCGCTGCGCGAGCGCTACCAAGTGCCTGTGGGTTATTCCGGCCACGAAACCGGACTGCCCTCGACGGTGGCCGCGGTGGCGCTGGGCGCCTGCTGCATCGAACGCCACATCACCCTCGACCGCGCCATGTGGGGTTCGGACCAGGCGGCATCCCTGGAACCCAACGGGATCACCAAGATCGTCAACTATGTGCGCATTGTGGAGCAGTCGCTAGGCGACGGAGTGAAGCGCGTAGTGGAACGCGAGCAGCCCATTATCAAGAAGCTTCGCCGCGTGGGAGCGGCCGCCTGAAAATGCTTCCGCTCAAAGCCATCGCCCTCGATGTCGACGGCGTGCTTACCGATGGCGGTGTCTGGTGGGGTCCGGATGGCGCCGAATGGAAGCGATTCTCCTTCGCCGACATCATGGGCGTTTCGCTGGCGCGTAAAGCGGGTTTGATCGTAACACTGATTTCGGGGGAAGACAGTCCACTGGTGGATCGTTTCGCTTGCAAGATGGGATTGGGCGATATCACCAAAGGCTGCAAGGATAAGGCCGGTGCGCTGCGCGCCTTCGCGGAGCGCAACCGGCTGCGCCTCGAAGAGACCTGTTTCATGGGTGACGACGTGAACGATCTGGCCGCCATGGAAATTGCAGGCCTATCGGCCGCGCCCGCCGATGCACGGCCTGCCGTGCTGCATGAAGTCGACATCGTCACTAAAGCCGCCGGCGGTAATGGCGCCGTCCGGGAGTTAGTCGACCTGGTGCTTTCCGGCGGAATCCCGCGTGTGCAGCGCATGTCTGCCTGATATATGAAACTCTCCGACTATGTGGTCCGCTTCGTGTCCAGGCTGGGCGTGAAGCACGTCTTCCTCGTCCCCGGCGGCGGCGCCATGCACCTCAATGCCTCATTGGCGCAATGTCCGGACCTGGTTGCGGTTTGCAATCAACACGAGCAGGCCAGCGCCATGGCGGCGGAGAATTATGCCAAAGCCACCAATGGACTTGGCGTCGCCATGGTCACCACCGGCCCGGGCGGAACCAACGCCATTACCGGCGTGACTGGCGGCTGGCTCGACTCAACCCCCATGCTCGTCATTTCCGGACAGGTGAAGCGCCCCGACCGCATGTTTGCCCCAGACGGAACGCCGCTCGGCATGCGCCAATTGGGCGTTCAGGAAGTGGATATCGTCTCCATCGTCAGGCCGGTCACCAAGTATGCCGTCACAGTGCTCGATCCCGCCAGCATTCGCTATCACTTGGAAAAAGCGGTCTGGCTGGCACGTCATGGCAGGCCCGGTCCGGTTTGGATCGACATCCCGCTTGATGTACAGGCCGCGCCCGTCGACGAGGAGGGGTTAGACGGTTTCGATCCGGCGGAAATGCCGCCGGTATTCGACGGGTCCACCCTGGCTGCACAGGTGCAAGAGGCTATCGAAGCTCTCAACCGCGCCGAGCGGCCCCTGATCTTTGTGGGTAACGGCGTTCGCCTGGCACGAGCCGAGCAAGAGTTCCGCAGGCTCTTTGCGCAACTCGGCATACCGGCCGTTGCCACCTGGTGCGCGGCGGACATCATTTCTTCCGAAGACCCGTTATTCGTAGGGCGTCCGGGTTCGCTCGCTTCTCGCGGCGCCAACTTCGCCCTGCAGAACTGCGACTTTCTGCTGAGCATCGGCGCACGCCTGGATTTTGCGATTACCGGCTATGCGCCCGCAAAATTCGCCCGAGCCGCTCACAAGGTGGTGGTGGACATCGACCCGGCCGAAATCGGCAAATTGGACCCGTATGTTCAAACGCCGGTCGTTGCCGATGCGGGAGCGTTTCTTGGCGAAATGCTGCGACAGGCCGGATCGATTGACGTAAAAGAACGAACATGCTGGAAGAAGCGTTGCGCCGACTGGAAGACGCGCTATCCGGTAGTGCTCGACGAGCATCGCCAGCCCGATGGGCCGGTCAGCATTTTCCATTTGGCGGAGGTGATTTCGCAGGAAACCACGCCCGACGATTTAATGATTTCCGGCAGTTCGGGAAGCGGCATCGAGATCTTCCTGTTTGCCTGTCCCACCCGCACCGGGCAGAGGATCTATCACACCGCCGGGTTGGGATCCATGGGCAACGGTCTTCCCGGCAGCGTCGGCGTCTGCCTCGCCGGCGGGCGCCGTCGCACCATCTGCGTCGATGGCGACGGCGGCTTTCAGTTCAATATTCAGGAATTGGCCACGGTCCGGCAGCTTAACCTCCCGATCAAATATTTCGTATTGAACAACGATGGCTATGCGTCCATCCGGGCCTCCCAGAACAACTTTTTCGGGGCGCCGCAGGTGGGCTGCGACGGCCGCACCGGCCTGATGCTTCCTGATCTGTTGAGAGTCGCGGAATCGTACGACATTCCGGCGGTGCGAATCGCCGATCAGCGGACTCTGCGCCAGGACGTGCGTAGAATCCTCGAAAAACCCGGTCCTGTGATCTGCGATGTGATGGTGATTCCCGATGAGGTCCGCGGCCCGCGTCTTTCATCCATGCAGCTTCCCGACGGCACTATGGTCTCCAAGCCATTGGAAGATCTCTGGCCGTTCCTGGACCGTGAGGAATTCTTCTCGAACATGATCGTTCCGCCGCTGGAGGAGTCGCTCGTATGAGTTTGGCCGATGAGCTTGACGCGTTACTGTCGGAAGACCCGGCCGGCGTGCGGGAGCGCGAGGCTTGCACCCTGGACCGGATTTTGTCGGAGTGCGCGGGACGTTGTGTCCTGTTCGGCGCCGGTTCGCTCGGCCGCACGGCGCTGAGGTGTCTTTTGCGCGACGGCATCCGCCCCCAGGCCATCACTGACAACAATCCGGCAATCTGGAATACCCAAATCGAAGGCATTCCCGTCGTATCTCCGGCGGAAGCAGCGGCTTTGTATGGCTCCAATGCCGCATTTTTCGTGACCATCTGGACCACCGGGCACCGCTACGCGGAAACGTACGCAAAACTGACAGCGCTGGGAGCCGCCCGCGTATATCCGGCGGCATCGCTGCGATGGAAGTACGCCGGTGAGCTGCTGCCGTACTTCTGCCAGGATCTTCCGCACAAAGTGTTTGAGGAAGCCGAACTGGTGCGTGCCGCCTTTTCGTTGTGGGCGGACGACCGTTCCCGGGACGAGTACCTGCGCCAGATTCGTTATCGGGCATGGGGCGATTACGGCGGCCTGACAGCGCCCGATCCGGAAGCATCCTATTTTCTCGACAGCCTCTACTCGTTAGAACCGAATGAGGTCTTTGTCGATTGCGGCGCCTACGATGGAGATACCATTCGCGAACTGCTGCGGCGGCAGGGCGGCGCATTCGGCAGAATCGTGGCCATAGAGCCGGATCCCGGAAATTTCCGGTCCGTTGAGCGGTACGTAAATGCTCTGCCGCGGGAGACGGCCGCGCGGATCGAGTTGCATTCCTGTGCAGTCGCGGATCGTTACGGCCAGGTGCGGTTCAGCGCCAATGGCGATATGGGCTCCGCGATTTCCAAAGATGAAGGTATTGCGATCGAAGCGGTGCCGTTAGACGATCTGATCCACGATACGGCGCCTACGTTCATCAAAATGGATATTGAGGGCGCCGAAGTGGATGCATTAGAAGGCGCCCGCACCTTGATCGCCAGGCATCAGCCCATTCTTTCCATCTGCCTGTATCACCGCCAGAACGATCTCTGGCGCATTCCTCTGCTGATTCACTCCATCCATCCGGGTTACCGCCATTTCCTGCGCGCGCATGAAGAGGACGGCTGGCAGACGGTAGGCTATGCCATTCCTCCGGCGAGACTGAAGTGCCTGTCCTCCGGGGCGCAGCCGGCAATGGAAGAGCTATGTCCAACGTCCTGATCACCGGCGCCAACGGCTTCATCGGCCGGAACCTGGTCCGGCATTTTCAGGGACGGCATGAAGTCGCAAGTCCGCGCCGGCAGGAACTCGACCTGCTCGATGCCGAGGGCGTCCGCGCTTATCTGGAGCGCCATCGATTCGATGTGGTAATTCACGCGGCTACGGAACGCTCCAATCGTGCGTTGCCCGCGAGCCCGGATCAACTCAGCCGCAACTGCCGCATGTTCTTCAATCTCACGAGGAACAGACATGCCTTCGGACGGCTTCTCATCCTGAGCTCCGGCGCCGTTTACGATCGCGCCCATTGGCGCCCCCGCATGGAGGAGGATTATTTCGACGTTCACGTTCCAGCAGACGATTATGGGTTTTCCAAGTACATTTGCGCCAAAGCCATCGCCGGGATGGAGGACGCGTATGAGATGCGTCTTTTCGGCGTCTTTGGCGCATACGAAGACTGGCGCGTCCGCTTCCTCTCCAACGCCTGCTGCCGGGCGGTTTGGGATTTACCCATCGTGATCCGGCAGAACGTCTTTTTCGACTATCTCGCCGTGGAGGAACTCGGTTGGATTCTGGAAGCGTTTTTTCAAAATCGGCCCCGATACCGGCAGTACAACGTATGTACCGGCCGGGCGTTCGACTTGAGTCGTCTGGCAGCTATGGTGGTGGAGGTTTCCGGGAGGAGTCTCGAGATCGAGGTGAAGACCGGCGGCTTGGGCAGTGAATACAGCGGCGACAATGCGCGCCTGCTGGAAGAGATCCCGGATTTTCAATTCGCCGAAATGCGGGATTCCATTGCCCGGCTTTACCGGTGGTATGAGGCGAGAAAGACCGAAATCGACCCGGCGGCATTGCGATTCGACGGATAGCCATGACTATTTCGGAAACCACAAACCGGCTGCTGCCGCTGCTCGATGAACTGTTGCGGGAAGACCCGCGGCAAACTGCCCGCCGGGTCGAGGCGTTATACAGTTCGCTGGCCTCTCCGTTTGAAGACAAAATGGTGATCTGCGGCGCGGGTCCGTTAGGCCGCTTCGTTCTGCCGGCTGTGCTCGCGTCCGGCATTCAGCCCATGGCTTATTGCGACAACAATTCCGCTTTGTGGGGTTCGAACATCGGCGGCGTGCCGGTGATGCCGCCGGCAGAAGCAGTGGAACGTTTCGCGGATCGCGCCTGTTTTCTCACAGCTATCTACAATCCGTCCGCCGTGCAGCGTCAGTTGCGCGAATTAGGATGCGAACGCATTGTTCCCTATCCGGTTTTCTTCTGGAAGCACGGGCGGAACTTGCCCGCCGAAGAGCGGCTGGAGTTGCCGCAACGGATTCTGGACAGAGCCATCGAAATCCCGGCGGCTTATAATCTGCTCGCCGACGAGAAATCGCGTAACGAGTTTGTGACGCAGCTTCGCTGGCGCTGTCTGCTGGACTACTGTTGTCTGCCGAAACCGGATTCGCCCAAAGACATGTATTTTGCCGGGGACGTCTTCCAGTTGTCTCCGGAGGAGGTGCTGGTCGATTGCGGCGCTTTTGACGGCGACAGCATGCAGGCTTTCCTCGACCGGACGGCCGGACAGTTCCGCCACATCTACCTCTTTGAGCCCGATCCGGCAAACCTGCGGCTCCTGGCCGCGCGCATCGCCACTTATCCTTCCGAGATCGCGGCGCGCATCGTTGTGCTGCCCTATGCGGTGGGTGGCGAAAACGGGGCCGTCCGCTTTAGCGCGAATGGCGATGCCGGCTCGAAGGTAGACGCGGCCGGCGGCACTTTGGAACTGGAATGCCGGACTCTGGACACCGCCTTGAAGGGAGCATTATCTCCCAGCCTGATCAAAATGGATATCGAGGGCGCCGAAGTGCGCGCCATCCCGGGTGGGGCCGGAATCATTTCGCGCTGCCGCCCGGTTCTGGCCGTCTGCGCTTACCATCGATGCGACCATCTGTGGATTCTTCCCAAGCTGCTGCGCCAAGTGCTTCCTGAGGCCCGAATCTTCCTTCGCCGTTATGCGGAAGAGTGTTGGGAGACGGTCTATTACGCCGTGCCGCCGGAGAGGCTGACGGGATGAACGCAGCGGATTGCGACGGTTCACCCGGCCGCCGGCGAGCGAGGTCCTTTCCGGACGGTTAGATAGATCGGATAAAAGCCTTGAAGAGCTACGATCAGATGACCGATCCAATTGCCGCGGTTGACCTTCCCCAGCACTGCCATGGTGCTCCGCAGCCGATTTGCAACCATCTGCATTTCGAACGTGAAGGTTCGCGACAGCCGGTGGAGGAACAGGTCTTCACCCAGCGAAATCAATTCGAGCGGATAGGTCCGGCTCAATTCCCGAATGGTTC
>OBLV0100000177.1_pt1 | contig 20828 bp, 17 predicted proteins | sample 1520071 | NCBI WGS metagenome assembly OBLV01 (sample SAMEA3888446, study PRJEB22518) | metagenome | reverse complement strand
CACCGAGATCTACACTCTTTCCCTACACGACGCTCTTCCGATCTAGCCAACGCTGGGAGCCAGCGATGAATCGACCCGATACCGCTCATGTCGCGGCGCAGCGGTACACTCTCGAACGTCACGCACGTCTCGTACGGGGAGCACCACGTGAAAAAGGGACGGCACCGGCGCTTCGAAGAAGCGCGCGCCTTGAAGCGTTCTACCGAGGTAATAGTGGAGCCATGCCCCGAATGCGGCGCCGAGCCCGACGAGGAGCACGCCTCGTGGTGCCTCGCGACCGAGGACGACGAGCTGGAGGACGAGGAGTACTCCGACCAGGAGGCTGGGCACTCGCCGACGTAGTCGGCCATCAGCGCCGGACGGCGGGATGGGGGAGGGGCACCGCCCCCGACCCCACTCGGGCGTCGAGGTAGGCGGCGAGGTGGCGGTAGGGCTCGGCGCCGCACAGGCCGATCAGCTCGTCGCGCAGCATCCGGTACACCGCCTTCTTGCCGCCAAAGGCCTCCGGCGCCGCCGTGCACCACCAGTGGAACTCGCCGCCGCCGTCGCCCCAGTGCCGCCGGTCCCACTGGCTCACCGTCGAGGTGACGTGGCCGTCGTCCTCGGTCCGGTCTTCGCGGCGCAATGGCAGCTGCCAGCACACGTCGGGCTTCAGGTCCATCGGGCGCTGGCCGGTTTCCAGCGCGGCGCGGTGGAGTGCGCATCCGGCGCCACCGGCAAAGCCCGGTCGGTTGAGAAAGATGCACGCCCCGTCCACCAGGCGTGTCACCATTGTGCCGTCGGCCTCGGTGGTGACCATCCCGCCCCGCCGGCCCCGGTTGCGGAACTGCCATTGGGAAGCGGTGAGCCTCCCCGCCGCCGCCAGCACCCGAGCCGAGTCGTCGTCGTCGGTGAGGTGGGCGCCGTAGGAGCAGCAACCCTGTTCGAGCTCGGGGGCCGGGCCGGTCAGCACGCCCTGGCAGCCGGCGCCGTAGAGGCAGTGCCAGCCCGATAACAAGAAGGTGACGTCGAACACCCAGGTCCGCTCCTCGGCGAGGTCAGGGAACGAGACCCATTCGTGCGCCCCCTCGGGCGCCACCGATTCCCGCTTTCTAGCCACGGCCACGACCGGGGCCACCGCCGGGGCGACCGCCGTCGCCGAGGCCGCCAGCGGGGAGATGGCTCAGCTCGACCAGCAGCTCGCCGGCGGCCAGCAGTCCCCTCCAGAACTGGTCCATGACCATCCGTTCGTTGGGGGCGTGGAACCGATCGTCGGGGAGGGCGATGCCGAGGAACAGCACCGGCGCGCCGAGCACCCGCCCGATCGCCTCCTCGGGCCCGCTGCCGCCGGAGCGGGTAAAGAGGGGTGTCGTTCCCCAGACCCGTTCGATGGCCCGGACCAGCGCGCCCATGGCCGGATGGTCGACCGGCGTCAGCGCCGGCGCCACCCCACCCTCGGGCGTCACGGTGACCGAGACGCCCGCCGGTACCCGCGCCGTCAGCCAGTCGTCGAAGGCGGCCGCGATGTCCGACGGCTGCTGGTCAGGTACCAATCGGAATGCCAGCTTGAGGTTGGCCCGGGCCGGGACGATCGTCTTGATTCCGGGGCCGCGGTACCCCCCGCTCAGGCCCACCACCTCGGCGGTCGGGCGTACCCCGGTGCGCTCGAGTGGTGTCCACCCGACCTCGCCGGGCAGCGCCGACACGCCGGCCTGGCGCATGAACAACGCCTCGTCGAAGGGTTCAGCGGCTAACGACGCCGCCTCGACCGCGCAGAGCGGGCGCACGCGGTCGTAGAAGCCGGGCAGGGTGACCCGCCCGTCGGCGTCGTGCAGCGCCGCGGCCAGCTCGGCCGCCACCCGGGCGGCGTTGGGCACCGTCCCGCCCCATATCCCGCTGTGCAGGTCGGTGCCTCCCGTGACCACGTCGACGTCGAAGGCGACCAGGCCCCGCATCCCGACGGTGATCGACGGCACGTCGGGGGCGATCATCCCGGTGTCGGACACCACGATGACGTCGCAGGCCAGCCGGGCCGCTTCCCGCACGAGCAGCGCCTCGAAATGGGGGCTGCCGACCTCCTCCTCGCCCTCGATGACGAACTTGAGGTTCACCGGCAACACGCCCCTCGCCAACAAACCCCGGGCTGCCTCGATCTGGTACAGAACCTGGCCCTTGTCGTCCACCGCGCCGCGGGCGCGGCATTCGCCGTCGATCAAGGTCGGGGAAAATGGGGCCGTCGTCCACAACTCGATGGGATCTACCGGTTGCACGTCGTGGTGGCCATAGACAAGCACCGTGGGGGCGTCGGGGCCGGCATGCAACCACTCGCCGTAGACGGCGGGGCCGGCGATCTCGGCGCCGCCCGGCCCGGGCGGCTCGATGATCTCCACCTGCTCGATGCCGGCGTCGACCAGCAGGCGGGCGCAGAACTCCGCTGAGGCGCGGACGTCGCCCTGGCGATCCGGGTGGGCGGAAATCGATGGGATCCGCAGCCAGTCGAACAAGGTGGCGACGATACGGTCCGCCTCGTTTACCGCATAGGTCGCCAATTCGGGGGGCTGAGCGGCCATCTCTGCACGGTAGTGCGGCCCGGTGTCGGTAACAGGCGGCGCAGCGCCCGCTACCGTGGCGCCCGTGCCTGGCTCTCGCGCCACTCGACCGATGACGGTGGTGATCGTCGCCACCTTGGTGGTCTCGGTCGCCTGCTCGTCATCCGGCCATCACGGCGCCGGCCCGACGACGACGCGGGCCGGGGCCGCGACCACCTCGACCGGCGCCGCCGCGACCACATCCACCACCGCCGCCGCGACCACGACGACGTTGCCCCCGGTGACCCGCGTGACGTGGAAGACCTGCAACGGGACCGATGGACCCACCGACGACCAGTGCGCCACCCTCGTCGTGCCGCTCAACTACGCCAACCCTGGTGGACAGAAGATCAGCCTAGCTCTCGCCCGGATACCGGCCACCGGAACCAAGATCGGGTCGCTGATCACCAATCCGGGGGGACCGGGCGCGTCGGGCATCGACGAGCTCGATTACATCGCATCGCTGTTATCTCCCTCGGTGCTGGCCCATTTCGACATCGTGAGCTGGGACCCTCGCGGCGTCGACCGCAGCGCTGCGGTGCGCTGTGAGAGCGGGCCCGAGCTGGACCAGTTCATCCACCTGAACCCGGCGCCGACGACCCAGGCCGGTTTCAACACCCTGGTCACCGCCGGCAAGGCGTTCGCGCAGGGGTGCGAAGCCATGAGCGGTCCGCTCCTGCCCTATGTCGGGACGATCAACACCGCCCGGGACCTCGACGAGATCCGGTCCGCGGTCGGCGACAGCAAGCTCAATTACTTCGGCTTCTCCTATGGGACGTTCCTCGGTACCCTCTATGCCGGACTCTTTCCAACCCACATCCGGACCATGGTCCTCGACGGGGCGATCAATCCCGACGCCAGCCCTATCGCCTCCAACCTCGAGCAGGCCGAAGGCTTCGACCAGGAACTGGCGTCGTTCTTCGCCTACTGCACCGGGAGCAACTTCTGTGCCTGGAAGCCGGGCGGCAACCTCACGACCGCCTACAACAACCTGATCGCTCGCCTTACCGCCCACCCCCTGGCCGGCGGCGGCGGCCGGACCCTTGGCCCGGGCGAGGCGTTCTTCGGCGTCGCCAACCTCCTGTACGACCAGACCAGCTGGCCCGACCTGGCGTCGGCCCTCCAGGCGGCCGAGACGGGCGACGGATCACTGCTGCTCCAGTCCTCCGACGAGTACACCGATCGCAACCCGGACGGCACCTACGGCAACGAGATCGAGGCGAACAACGCCATCTCCTGCGTCGACGAGCCGTGGCCGACCGATCCCGCGGTCCTCCAGCAGGCGGCCGTCACCGCCCACAAAGATGCGCCGGAGTTCGGCGTCGCCGACCTCTACGGCGCCATCCCCTGCGCCTTCTGGCCGGCACCGCCGACGTCGCAACCCGAGGTGGTCACTGCGGCCGGAAGCCCGCCCATCGTGGTCGTCGGCTCCACCGGCGACCCTGCCACCCCCTACGCCGACGCCCAGGCGCTAGCCGGCCAGCTGCAGAACGCGGTGCTGCTCACCCGGGTCGGGGAAGGCCACACCGGGTACCGCTCCAGTGCCTGCGTCCGCAGTTACGTCGATTCCTACTTGGTCAACCTGACCGTTCCCCCCAAGGGCATCAGCTGCCCCACCCCCTGACCGCGTCCTGACCCCCGCTGCCCCGGCCTCCCGGCCGCAGCCAGCCCGTCTTGCGGCAAACTGGCGCCGGTGGTTGTCGCCCGTAGCGCCACAGTCGAGACCTCGCCGCTGGCGGCGCTGGTGGCCGACCTTCGAGCGGCCCTGTCGCCCGATCGGGTGCGGGCGGAGCCGACCGAGGTGGCGCTGTACCGCCGGGACGCGTCAATGCTGAGCGGTGAGGCGGCGGTGATCTGCTTCCCGGCAACCACCCAAGAGGTGGCGGCGGCGGTGCGGGTGAGCCGGGCCCACGGCCGCCCCTTTGTCCCCCGGGGGTCGGGGACCGGGCTGGCGGGCGGCGCCGTACCGTCGGGTGCGGTGCCGCCGGTCGTCATCGTCACCACCAAGATGAATCAGATTCTCTCCGTCGATCCCGACGCCCGGATGGCCTGGGTGCAGCCAGGGGTGCTCAACGCCGATCTTTCACGGGCGGTCGCCGGCCATGGACTTCACTTTGCCCCCGACCCGTCCAGCCAACAGTCGTGCACCATCGGCGGCAACGTGGCCAACAACTCGGGTGGGCCTCATTGCCTCCTGCACGGGGTAACGACTGCCCACGTCCTGGCCCTGGAGGTCGTCTTGCCCGATGGCTCGGTGGTGGAGTTGGGCGGGTGCGACCCTGAACCGGCGGGCTACGACCTGCGGGGCGCGTTCATCGGCAGCGAGGGCACCATGGGCATCGCGACCAAGATCGCCGTTCGCCTCACGCCGCTACCGCCCACCGTCCACACCCTGCTCGCCGACTTTCTCCGGGTTGAAGACGCGGTCGAGACCGTCACGGGCGTTATCGCCGTCGGGATCTTGCCCGGGGCGCTGGAGATGATGGACGCCAAGATCACTGCGGCGGTCGAGGCCTACGTCCATGCCGGCTTCCCGACCGATGCCGCCGCCGTCTTGCTGGTGGAGGTTGAGGGCATGGTGGCCGGCGCCGCGGCGGCGGCGGCCGCCGTCTCCGACATCGCCTACGCCCATGGTGCCCGCAACGTCCGGGTGGCCGCCGACGCGACCGAGCGAGCCTTGTTGTGGAAGGGTCGCAAGTCCGCCTTCGGCGCCGTGGCCCGGATCAAGCCGAACTACTACCTGCACGACACCGTCGTACCCCGCACCCAGTTGCTCGCTGTTTTGACCGAGGTCTACGAGATCGTGGCCCGCCAGCACCTCCTGGTCGGCAACGTCTTTCACGCCGGCGATGGCAACCTTCATCCGCTGATCCTGTTTGACAAGCGCGAGCCCGGCGTGATGGATCGGGTGCTGGCGGCGGGCAAGGAGATCATCGAGGTGTGCATCGCGGCGGGCGGGATGTTGAGCGGCGAGCACGGGATCGGACTTGAGAAGCGCGATTACATGAACCTGGTGTTCAGTGCCGCCGACCTGGAGGCCCAGTCGTGGCTGCGGCTCGCGTTCGACCCCGATGGCGCCTGCAATCCGTGGAAGGTGCTGCCATCGGGTGCCCGCTGTGGCGATCTGCACGACCTCCCACCGGGAGCGTGGATATGACCGCCACCGGGGCTGCACCGATGCGAGTCGATCCCGCCCTCGACTCCTTTGTTGCGCTCGTCGGCGCGGCGGGGCCGGTCTGCGTCGCCGGCGGCCGGACCCAATGGGACGTCGGTGGGCTCCCGACGGCGGCAACGCGAGAGCTCGCCGCTCCCTCGGGAGTGGTCCGCCACCTTCCCGATGAGATGATCGTGCGGGTTCGAGCCGGTACGACCGTCGCCGACCTGAACCAGGTGCTGGCCGACGCCGGCCAGATGGTTCCCCTGGATCCGGCGCAGCCCGGTCGGGCGACCGTCGGCGGCGTGCTGGCGGTCGGGCGCAGCGGGCTACGCCGGCTGCGCTACGGGGCCGTTCGCGATGTCGTCCTCGAGGTGACGTTTGTTTCGGCCGCTGGGGATCTGGTCAAGGCGGGCGGTCCCGTCGTCAAGAACGTCACGGGCTACGACCTCTGCCGGTTGATGGTTGGGTCGCTCGGAACACTCGGCCTGATCGCCGAGGTCGTGTTGCGCTGTTATCCGTTGTCGGTGGCGAGCGGTTGGTTCGAGGGCGCCGCGGATCCCTTCGAGGTGCTTCATCGGCTGCCCCGCCCCTCGTCGGTCCTCTGGGACGGGCGGCGTGCGTGGGTCCTGGTGGAGGGCCACCCCGATGACGTTTCGGCCCAGGCCGCGCTGCTCGGGCCGTCCTTCACCGAGGTGGCTGGCCCTCCCGACGCTCCCGGCGATGGACGCCTGTCGTTGGCACCAGGGGTGCTCCGGCGGCTGGTGTCGTCGGAAGTGGGATCGCGGTGGCTGGCCGAGGTCGGCGTCGGCGCCGTTCATACCGCGGACGCGGCCGGGTTGGCGGCGACCTTGGGGCAACGGTGGCCCACGGTTCTGGCACCCCGGGTGGGGGAACTGCACCGGGAATTGAAGCACCGCTTCGACCCCGCCGGCCGGCTCAATCCCGGTCGCTCGGTGGGAGAGTAAGGGTGGGAGAGTAATGGTGGGAGGGTGACCGGTCGGCTGCCGCTCGACGACGAGGAGTTGGCAGCCTGTGTCTCGTGCGGGTTGTGCCTGCCGAGTTGCCCGACCTACCGGGTAACGGGCGAGGAGTCGGCCTCGCCCCGGGGTCGCATCGCCGCCATGCGGGCAGTACATGCCGGTGCGATGATGGATGGTCCTTTTACCCAGTTCATGGACCTCTGCGTAGGGTGTCGGGCTTGCGAGGTCGCCTGCCCGTCGGCCGTGCCGTTCGGTCGCCTGATGGAGGGCGCCCGCCACGCCCTGGTCGCCGAGACGAGGTACCAGCCATGGTGGCGCCAAGCCGGCTATCGCGTGCTTGGTCACCATCGGGTCTTGGTGGCCCTGACGACCCTCGGGGCCGTCGCCCAGCGAGCCCGCCTCGTGCCAAGGAGCCTGAGCCAGCGCCTGTCTCTGCCCCACCTGCCGTTGCGCCAGCCTCAGCTGGTGGCCAGTGGCGGCGATGTCTACCTGTTCACGGGTTGTGTCATGGACGCCTGGCAGCGCCACGTGCACCGGGCGGCCCAGGCGGTCATCGAGGCCGCCGGCACGACCGTCGCCCTACCCGGCTCAGGCGGCGACTGCTGCGGCGCGCTGCACACCCATGCCGGCTTGACCGACCAGGCCCGGCAATTGGCCACCCGGGTCATGGCGTCCATGCCCGGTGAGGCGCCGATCCTCGTCGATTCGGCCGGATGCGGGGCCGCCCTGAAGGACTATGGGCACCTGCTGGGTACCGCTCCGGCCGCCGATTTCTCTGCTCGAGTGAAGGACATCCACGAATGGCTGGCCGGGCGCCTCGACCGCCTTCCGTCGTTGTCAACCAGGGACCGGGGCGTGGTGGCGGTCCAGGACCCGTGCCACCTTCGCCACGTCCAGCGCGCCCACCTGCCGGTTCGAGCGGTGCTGGCGCCCTATGTCGAGGTGGTCGAGCTCGACGACGAAGGCATGTGTTGCGGTGCCGGCGGCGCGTACAGCGCGCAGCATCCGGAGATGGCCGGCGCCATCAGGGAGCGCAAATTGGCGGCGATCGAGCGCAGCGGGGCACGGGTCGTGGCCAGCGCCAACCCCGGGTGCTCGTTGTGGCTCGCCGCGGCCGGCGTCGAGGTGCGCCACCCCGTCGAGCTGATCGCCGCCGCCCTCTCGCTGTGCGGCCCCGTTGCCACGGGGGTCTCCGATGGCCGGTGAGTTCGAGGACATCCGCCACCGCCTCGACGCCATCGCCGAGGAGCTCGCCGATCTCGCCATCGAACGCCTCCGCGAATCGATCGACGCCGGCGGCCGCGAGCTCCCCGTCGATGAGCGCCGGCTCACCCGGGCGCGCCGCGCCGTCGAGAAGGCGGCGGCCATCCTGGCCGAGCCCGACGACGCCGGCTGAGCCATTCTCCGGCGCTGCGGCGGCACCGTGCCGCAATGCCAATAATTGCCTGGAGTGCCATCCTCCGAGTCCGTAACGTTCGGTCATGGCGGCGGCGCAGGTGTTGATACGGAAGGCCGGCGAGGCGGATTTCGACACCTGGTTCGACCTCTACGAGACGGTTGCGGCCGAAGGCCAGTGGATCGGCGGGGAGTTACCCGTAGACCGGCAAACGCGGCGTCCGGCCTTCGTCGAGGGATTTGTGGCCGGCGCGAACCCGGGACTGGCGGTGCTCGCCGAGGTCGACGGCCGTCCCGTTGGTCACCTCGGCCTCAGCACCGGCGGCTCGCAGGGCGGGTTGGCCGATCTCGGTTTGTTGGTCCTCGCCGAATGGCGCGGCTACGGCGTCGGCTCGGCGTTGATGACCACGGCCATCGACTGGGCGCGACAGGTCGGGGTGTACAAGATCGCTCTCCAATATTGGCCGCACAATCTGGCGGCGAAGGGGCTGTACCTGAAGTTCGGCTTCGTCGAGGAGGGCTACCTGCACCGCCACTACCGCCGGCGCAACGGTGAGTTGTGGGACGCCGTCGTCATGGGGCTGGTGCTCGACACCACGTCGCCGGGGCGTTGCCTCGAATAGCCCGCTAGCTGGCCGCCGCCACCCGCCCGTAGAGGGTCGTGCGCTGCTCCAGGCGCCGGCCGAGGGAGTCGGCGAGGGCGCGCAGCGTCGCCTCGTCCACCATCTGGCCGTGGCGGGCTCCCGCGGCGCGAGAGATGTTCTCGTCCATCAGCGTGCCCCCGAGGTCGTTGACGCCGGCCTGGAGCAGCGGGCGGACGCCGTCGATGCCCATCTTGACCCAGGAAGCCTGGATGTTCGGGACCCACCCGTGGTAAGCGATGCGGCCCACGGCGTGCATGAGCAACGCCTCCCGGTAGGTCGGTCCTCTCCGCGCCTTGCGCTGCAGGAAGATGGGCGCCGCCATGTGGACGAACGGGAGCGGGACGAACTCGGTGAACCCACCCGTCTCCTTCTGCAGGGCGCGGGTACGCACCATGTGCCGGGCCCAGTGCACCGGTTGCTCGATCGCGCCGAACATGATCGTGATGTTCGAGCGCAGTCCGAGGCTGTGCGCCGTCCGGTGCACCTCGAGCCAGGTTTCGGTGTCGATCTTGTCCGGGCACAGAACGGCGCGGACCTCGTCGTCGAGGATCTCCGCCGCCGTGCCCGGCAGCGTCTTGAGCCCGGCATCCATAAGTCGGTGGAGGTAGCGGGCGAGGGGTTCTCCCAGCCGGCGGGCCCCCTCGTGCACCTCGAGGGCGGTGAATCCGTGGATGTGGATCGTGGCCGACGCCGCCCGGACCGCCCGGATGACCTCGAGGTAGTAGTCGCCGTCGAAGCTCGGGTGGATTCCCCCTTGCAGGCAGACCTCGGTCGCGCCCCGGGCCTCGGCCTCGACGACCCGCTCGGTGATGTCGTCCAGCGTCAGCAGGTAGGGGGCGCCGCGGAGGTTGAGTGACAGCGGCCCCTTCGAGAAGGCGCAGAACCGGCACTTGAACGTGCAGACGTTGGTGTAGTTGATGTTGCGGTTGGCGACCCAGGTGAGGACGTCGCCGACGGCGGCTTGGCGCAGCCCGTCGGCCACCTCGGCGACGGCCTGGACCTCCGGTCCCCGAGCCGAGAAGAGGGTGGTGAGCTCGTCGATGCCGGCCTCCTGGCCCAGCAGGACACCGCCCAGGACCTCCGCGACCGGCCCTTTCTTTGCGGCGCGCGTCGTCTGGAGGATCGCCGGCGGTGCGACGTCGGCGCCGGAGTACCACGCCTCACCGGGTTCGCGGGCCAGGCTCTCGGCATCGGAGCGGTCGAGGACCGGGAAGCGCATGGCCGGGTCCAGCCACACCTCGGCGGCCGTTCCCGCCGCGTAGCGCGGATAGACCGTGAGCCTCGGCGCCAGGGCGAACCCGGCCGCCTCGGTGACGGTGCGCAGCCGATCGAGCGCCGGCCACGGGCGCTCGGGGTTGACGTGGTCGATCGTGACCGGTGATACCCCACCCCAATCACCGATGCCGGCGGCCAGCAACGGCGCCAGTTCGTCGGACAGGTTGGGCGGGGCCTGGACCTGGATCTCGGGGGGTAGCACCAGCCGGGCGGCGGCGATGGACCACTCGAACTCCTCCGCTGGGCAGCGCGGCGCGCTGTGCAGCGCGGTTCCCGGCTTGGGCCGGAAGTTCTGGACGATGACTTCCTGCACGTGGCCGTGGCGTCGATGCGATGTTGCAATGGCGGCCAGCGCGGCCAGGCGATCGGCGCGAGTCTCGCCGATGCCAACGAGGATGCCGGTTGTGAACGGGATGTTCAGCCGCCCGGCCGCGTCCAAGGTCGCCAGCCGCCGCTCCGGGGCCTTGTCCGGCGCGCCGCGATGGCAGTCGAGGTCGTCTCGGAGCGACTCGATCATCATTCCCTGCGACGCCGTCACCGGCCGCAATGCCGCCAGCTCGTCCTGCGAGAGGGCGCCGGCATTGGCGTGGGGGAGGAGGCCGGTCTCTTCCACGACCAGGCGGCACATGGCGGCCAGGTACTCGACCGTCGAGGCGTACCCCTGCTCAATCAGCCACTCGTTGGCTATGGGGTAGCGGTCCTCGGGACGCTCGCCCAGGGTGAACAGCGCCTCGGCGCACCCGGCGGCGGCGCCGGCCCGGGCAATGGCGAGGACCTCCTCGGGCGTGAGGTAGGGCGCCGCCAGGCGGGCTGGCGCCTTGGCAAAGGTGCAGTACCCACACCGATCCCGGCACAGCATGGTGAGGGGGATGAAGACCTTGGGCGAGTAGGTGATCCGCCGACCCCACGACCGGTCGCGCACCTCGCCGGCGAGGGAAACAAGGTCAGGGAGGGCGAGTTCGAGCAGCTCGTCGATGGCCATGAGGGCAACCCTAGATGGGGTGGACGAACTAGTAGCCATCGAGTCAATCCTCGCACGGACGGGATATGGGGCAACTGCAGTCGATGGCGACGACTTCACTCTCTAGTTCGTCCGCCCCATCTATGCGTCTTAGGTTTCCAATCGTGGATCCCGTCACGCTTGAGGAGGTGGGAAAAGGGCTGCCGAGACGCGACTTCGCCGACCTGGCGCTCGCGCTGTACGCCGACCACCCGGGCGCTTCGTGGCTGCTGAGCGGTCAGCGCCGGCGCCTGCTGGGCGTGGCGCCGCCCGCCGGCGAGGCGTCCTTGTTGCTGGCTCGTCGTGGTGGTCGCCCCATCGCCCGGCTCAGCGCCCACTGCCAGGTCGACGGTGAAGGGTGCTTCGGGTTTCTGGCCGTCGAGGGGCCCGCCGATGGCGATGCCGTGGTTGCGTTGCTGGCGGCGGCGGCCGAGTGGCTGGCCGGCCACGGGGCGTCCGCCATCATCGGCCCGCTGTCATGGTCGGCGGCGGAGGAAGCGGGCGTCCTCGTGGAGGGCAACGACTTGCCGGCGGTGACGGGCCGGGCCTGGACCCCGGCCTGGTACGGGGACCTGCTGGAGGCGGCCGGACTGACGGTGGCCGAGGAGCTGTGCACCTACCGGCTGGCGGCCGTCGCTTTCGAGGCCCCCGACTTGGTCCGGGCCGATTTGGTCGTACCGTTCGACGTCGGCCGATTCGCCGACCCGGCGTTGCTGCTGGCGGATCCGCTGAGCGGGGGGTCGATCGTGGCGGTGCCGGACCTGGCGGGCGGGCTCGACGTCGGTCTTGTTCGGGAGGCGAGGGGCGGTCGGCGCAGTGCGTGGTCGATGGCGCGCCAGGCTCGCCGGCGGGACTGGAACGGTTGCGTGGTCACTGCCTTGGACGGCCCGCCGTCGGTGTTGATCGCCGGCCTCCGCGCCGCCGCCGGCCGGGCCGGGTACCAGTGGGTCCTCAGCCCGTGGGCCCCGGGGGCTTCGGGCGACGGGGGGGAGGCGGCTGCGGGCGACGGGGGGGAGGCGCCGGTCATGCGACATCGTCTCTATCGAGGCGATCTCGCGTCCTTGATCGAGCGATGATCCGGTGAAACGTCGGACCTTATGGCAGAAACCCGGGTTGTGACTCGGAGTTCTGCCTTGTTCCCCCCCACAGCGGGCGGTCCCGCTGTCACGTTCTGCCCCCCCGGCGCGACGGCAGGCCCCTGGCCACAAGGTGACATCCCGCTGTCACGTTCTGCCCACCCCCTAGTCAGAACCTGCACGGCCCGACTGTGGGTCACCTGACCGGACTGTGGGTTAGCTGAACCCAGCGGCCCGCAGCGCGGATTCGAGCGCGTGGGCATCCTCTTTCTCGCCCGTGGCATTGGGATGAGCCAGGAAGCCGTCGGTTTCGGCGATGAGCGGCTCGACCCAACGGGTCCCCACGGCCTTGCAGGCGTCGTGGCCAATGCTGGCCGCGAAGGTATCGACGAAGGTCGCCCCATTGGCCGTCGCCGCCGCCTGGAGCATGGCGTTGATAGCCATCTCGAGATTGTTGAGGAAGGCGACATCGCCGGTGGTCAGGAGTAGCTGCGGGTAGCACGAGCCGCTCTGGGGGAGATCGTCGGGGTATCCGACCACGAAGACCTTGGCGTTGGGCGAGCGCAGGTGGATTGCAGCGAGCGCCTGGCCGACGACGGGGCCGTCGTTGTTGGCCTCGTTGACGAAGAGATCCCCGAAGAGGCTGTGGCAGGGAGCGCCGGCGCCGAAGAAGTTCAGGGCGTCGATGGCGTTGCAAAAAATGAGCGACGTGAGGAACAGCTGGTTGTCGTTGCCCCCGATCCCGATGCTCACCACCGACGTGGTGGGCGTGAGGGCGCCGAACTGGGGCGCGACGCCGGGGTATTGGGGCGTCGTCATGTTCGCGGTCGCGGCGCCGCTGCAGCTGCGATCGGTGAGGGTCAAGTCGAGTGCGGCGGCGGTCAGGTGCGGATAGTTGACCGACGAGCGCAGGCATTCAAGCGGTGCTCCCGGAGCCATCGGGAGCACCCCTGGAGCGGCGGTGTACGAGTCGCCGAGGGCCACGTAGCCCGGCGGGCGGTCGGCGGCGGACGCCGAGAGAGGAGCGGGAAGGACGACGGCGACGAGGACGACCAAGACCACGACCGCGGCGGCGAGGGGGCGTTTCATCGAGCGCGCAGGACTATAGGTCCGACGAACGCGGCGCCGCGGCAGTCGAGTACTATCGGCGTGGGCGGAGTCAGCGCACGGAGGAAGTATGCCCACCATCGAGCTGGCCCAAGAGTTCGCCGTTACCGTCCGCGGCTATGACCGAGCCCAAGTCGACAGTTACGTCGACACCTTGCGGGAGTGGTTGGGGAACGCCACCTTTCGCATGGAGGCCTCCGAGGCCGAAAATTCCGCCCTGCGCGAGCAGGTCGTGATGTTGCGAACCAGGGTGGCGCAACTCGAGCAACAGGTCACCGACAACCCGCCCCGCACGATCGAGGCCCTGGGCGACCGAGTTTGCCGGATTCTCATCCTGGCCGAGGAGGGTGCCGTGGCGGTGACGGCCGACGCCGAGGCCGAGGCGGTCGCGATCCTCGGCCGGGCTCGCCATGAAGCCGACGATCTCCAGAAGACGGCCAAGGCCCGCCACGCCGAGGCCGAGGCCTTTGTCGCCGGTGCCAGCCAGCAGGCCGCCAGCCTGGTTCAGCAGGCCGAGGCCCGGGCGGTCGAGGCGGCCGCCCGGCTGCGGATCGAGGCCGAGTCCTGGGCCAAGGCGTGCGAGGCCGACGCCGAGACCCGGGCGACGGCGCGAGAGGCCGAGGCCGCGACGCGCGAGGTCGAGGCGGCGCAACGCGCCGCCGCCTTGGTGACCGAAGCCGAGTCCGAGCGCGACCGGGTGATGCTTCGCCTCGCTCAGGAAAAGGTCGGGATCGGCAACGAGCTGCGACGCCTGGCGGCGGAGCGCGACGACGCTCGCGAGGGCCTCACCCGATTGAAGGAGTCGCTGCACCGCACGATCGTCGAGATGGAAAGCGGGGCGGAGCGGCCGGTCGTCGCCGGAGTCATCAGGAACTCCGCGGCGCCGCCTCCCGGTCAACCAGCCAAATAACCTTGTCGGCGGTGACCCGGGCCGCCGGTAGGTCGGCACCGTCGGCGACCGCCTGCATGGCCTCGCGCTTGGACTCGCCGGCGACGGTGAAGATGACCAGGCGGCCTCGGGCGATGCCGCCGTAGGTGAGGGTCATCCGCCGGAACGGGTTGTGGCCAGAGGGGTCCTCGTTCAACGTCACGAGGATTCCTGGCTCAGCGTCCAAAGCGGAGGAATCGGGGAAAAGGGAGGCCGTGTGGCCATCGGGCCCCATACCGAGGTGAATCACGTCGATGCGGCCCATAAGGCCGAGGCGCAGTTGCAGCGGTTCGGGCCCCTCTTCGCAACGCATGGGGTACACGGCGTTGGCTGCGCCCACGTTTTCCAGAAGCGCCTGGCGGACCAGGAGCTGGTTGGAGTTCGGGTCGTCGGCGGGAACGCAACGCTCGTCGCTCCACAGCACGTTCACCAGCCACCAGTCGATCTGCTCGGCGCCGACGAGCGCCAGCTTCTCGTAGCACCGCCGGGCGGTCGGGCCTCCCGACAACGCCATAGAGAACTCCTCGTCGACGCGGTGGTGGAAAGCGTCCACCACCCGCTCGGCGAAGGCGCTGGCCACGTCTTCGACCACGATCAGTTCCCCATGCATTCGACGCAGGTTAACTTGCGCTTCGAGAAGGAAAAGCCAGGTCCCCGACGATGGCCGCGAACCGGATGTCGCACCCGGACCACCAGTTGGCGGCTACCGCCTCGGCCACTGCCGGGCCGGCTCGAAAGGCAGATCGGTTATGGCGTCCGCCACCGCCGGCCGTCGCGGGCCAGGAGTTGGTCAGCCTGCTTGGGACCCCAGGTCCCCGCCGGGTACTGGGCCAGCGGCACGTCGCGCCCGGCCCAAGCAGCGAGGATGGGATCGACGATGGTCCACGCCTGCAACACCTCGTCGCTGCGGATGAACAACGTGGGGTCGCCGATCATGGCGTCGAGGAGCAGGCGCTCGTAGGCGTCGGGCGCTTCCTCGGCGAAGGCGGAGCCGTACGAGAAGTCCATCAGAACGTCGCGGACCTCGAACGCCTGGCCTGGCACCTTGGCCCCGAAGCGCAGGCTGATGCCCTCGTCGGGCTGGATCCGCAACACCAGCGCGTTGGGGTGCAGCTCGCGCGTTTCCTGGGCTCGGAAGGGTAGGTGTGGTACCCGCTGGAACTGCAGCGCCACCTCGGTGACCCGCTTGGGCAGCCGCTTGCCGGTGCGCACATAGATCGGGACCCCGGCCCAGCGCCAGTTGTCGACCTCCAGTCGCATGGCGAAATAGGTCTCGGTGTGGCTGTCTGGCGCCACCCCCTCTTCCTGGCGATAGCCGGGAACGGCCACGCCATCGGAAAACCCAGCCTCGTACTGCGCCCGGATCACCTCGGTGGCGACCTGCTCGGCCGAGAGGATCTTGACCGCCCGCAGCGCCTTCACCTTCTCGTCGCGGATGCCCTGGGCGTCGATGGTCGCTGGGGGCTCCATGAGCGTGAGCGATAGAACCTGCATGACATGGTTCTGGACGATGTCGCGCAGCGCCCCGGCGGTCTCGTAGAACCCGCCCCGATGCTCGACCCCGAGGGCCTCGGCCACGGTGATCTGGACGTGGTCGAGGTAGCGGCGGTCCCAAATGGGCTCGAAGATGGCGTTGGCGAAGCGCAGGGCGAGGACGTTCTGCACCGTCTCCTTGCCCAGGTAGTGGTCGATCCGGTAGATCTGCGACTCGTCGAAGCTGCGGTGCAGGCCGGCGTCGAGTTGGCGGGCGCCGGCCAGATCCCGCCCGTAGGGCTTCTCGATGACCAACCGGGCGTAGGCGCCGCTATGGGGCGGCCGGTTGAGGCCGGCCGCGCCGAGGGCATCGGCGACCGGTTCGAAGACGGCTGGAACCGTGGCGAGATAGAAGATGCGGTTGCCGGCGGTCCCGCGCGAAGCGTCGATCTCGTCGAGCACGGCGCGCAGGCGCGCCATGGTGCCGGCGGCGCCGTAGTCGCCGTGCACGTAGCGGAACCCCGACACCACCGACGCCCAGGCCGGGCCCCCACTGGGGACGGCGGCCACCATCTTGTCCCGGAAGGCTTCATCGCCGAGCGGGCTACGAGCCACCCCGACCACGGCGAACCCCGCTGGCAGGAGGTTGCGCCGGGCCAGCGACGCCACCGCCGGGATCAACTTGCGGGCGGTCAGGTCGCCCGAGGCGCCGAAGATGACGAGCACCCCAGGCGGGGCCCGCCGGCCCTCGTCCAGACCCGCGGCCAACGGATTGGCCAGCGTGGCGCCCGCGACCTCCGAGTTGGCGCCTAGCGCGGTGTTCAACCACGAACCCCGGCCGCTGGCGGCGGCCTCCGGGGCGGGCGGTGGCTCGGTCGTCGTCACGCGGGACACCCCCGCCGGCGTGAAGTCATACCCCGAGCGATGCGGCCTTGTCGTTCAGCGCCTGCAGCAGTTCGTCGAAGCTCTTGGCGAAGCTGGCTACGCCCTCGCTTTCGAGCTGGCAGGCGACCTGAGACATGTCGATCCCGAGCCCCATCAGGGCGTCGAGGTGGGTCGTGGCGTCGTCGACGTCTTGGTCGATGGTTCGGGCCACGACGCCATGGTCGACGAATCCGGCAACGATGGGCTCGGGCATGGTGTTGACGGTGTGGGGGCCGATCAGGTTGTCGACGTAGAGAAGGTCGGGATAGGCCGGGTTCTTGGTCGATGTCGAGGCCCACAACGGCCGCTGGCGGTGGGCCCCCTGGGCCCGGAGGGTGGCCCAACGGTCGCCGGAAAAGGCCTTCTCGAAGTGTTGGTACGCCAGCTTGACCTGGGCTACCGCGGCCTTGCCCAGATGCGGGGCTCCCGAAGGCCCGACCTTTTCCAACCTGCGGTCGACCTCGGTGTCCACCCGGCTGACGAAGAACGATGCCACGCTGTGGACCTGGGCCGGGTTGCCGCCGCCGGCCACCCAGGCCTCCAACCCGCTCAGGTAGGCCTCGATGACCTGGTCGTAGCGGTCCAGGTTGAAGATCAGGGTGACGTTGATGTTGCGCCCCTCGCTGATCATCTGTTCGATGGCCGGGACCCCTTCAAAGGTGGCCGGGATCTTGACCATCAAGTTGGGCAGGCCGATGCGCTCGTGCAGGCTGCGAGCCGCCGCGATGGTGCCGGCGGTGTCGTGGGCCAGGCTCGGGGCGACCTCGAGGGAAACGAACCCGTCGCCCCCGCCGCTTTGGTCGTAGACATCACGAAGGACGCCGCAAGCGGCGGTGACGTCGTCAACGACCAGGTCCCAATAGGCGGCTTCCACGCTCTCGTGGTGCTTCACGAGCGAGGTGAACTCCTCGTCGTAATCGGAGGAGTCCTGAATAGCCTTCTGGAAGATGGTGGGATTGGATGTCACGCCCCGGATGCCGTCGGCGACCAGCTCGGCGAGGCGCCCGCCGGTCAGGTAGGAGCGCTTGAGATTGTCGATCCAGGGACTCTGGCCCCCTTGCGCGAAAAGTTGGTGCAGGCGGGTGGTGGTCATTTCGAGGTCGTCGCCCTCCTAGGAGTCGTCTTCTGGGGTCGTCTTACGAGTCGTCGTCGGAGTCGTCGTCTTAAGAGTCGTCGTCTTAAGAGTCGTCGTCGGAGTCATCATCGAGAAGGTCGTCGTCGAAGTCGATCTCGCCGATCGTCTCGAGCAGCTGGCGGGCCCGGCTGGCCACGTTGTCCGGGGTGAAGCCGAACTCGGCCAGCACCTGGGCCCCCGGAGCCGACGCGCCGAAGTGGTCGATCGCCACCGAGTCGTCGGCCCACCGGGACCACCCGAACGACGCCGCCGCCTCGACCGACAACACCGGCGTGTCGTAACCCAGCACCTCGGCCTGGTAGTCCTCGTCCTGCTCCTCGAACAACTCCCACGATGGCAGCGAGACCACCCGGGTGGCGATCTCGTCGGCCTCGAGCAGCTTGGCCGCCTCGACACAAACCGCCACTTCGCTGCCGGTCCCGATCAGCACCACGTCGGGTTCGTCGCTGCCCGCCACCAGGATGTAGCCGCCCTTGGCGACATCGGCGTAACGCTCGGCCGTGCCGTCGAGGACCGGGAGGTTCTGGCGCGACAGGATCAGCGCCGTCGGTCCGTCGCGGTCGACTGCGATGCGATAGGCGTGCGCGGTCTCGTTGGCATCGGCGGGTCGGATGACCCGCAGTTGGGGCATGGCCCGCATGGCCGCGAGTTGTTCGACCGGCTGGTGGGTTGGGCCGTCCTCGCCGAGTCCGACGGAGTCATGGGTCCAGCTGAAGATGACCTTGGCTTCGGAGAGGGCGGCCAGGCGCACGGCGCCGCGCATGTAGTCGCTGAAGACGAAGAAGGTGCCACCTACGGGCAGGACGCCGCCATGCAATGCCATGCCGTTCATCATCCCGCCCATGGCGTGCTCACGGACGCCATAGGCCATCTGGCGGCCGCCGGGATGCTCGGGGCCCTGCAGTTCCGCGTGGTCGAGCTTGGTGCCGGTGTTGCCGGTCAGGTCGGCGCCTCCGCTCACCAGGCCGGGAACAACATCGAGGGTGGCGTTGATACACGCCTTGACGGCGACGCGGGTGGCGAGCTTTTCGCCCGCCGGCCAGGTCGGCAGCTTGGCCGCCCAGCCGGTGACCCCCCGGCCCGCCCAGGCGGCGTCCCATGCCTCCCGGTCGCCGGCCCAGGCAGAAAGGCGCTGCTCCCACGCGTGGCGCAGGGCCTGGCCCCGGGGAATGCACTCGCGGTACATCGCCAGAACCTCGTCGGGTACGTAGAAGCTCTGGTCGGCCGGCAGGCCCAGGATCTCCTTGGTGAGCCAGATCTCCTCGACGCCAAGGGGCTCGCCGTGCGCCGACGAGGTGTCGGTCTTGTGGGGCGACGGCCAGCCGATGTGGCTGCGCAGGACGAGGAGCGACGGCTTGTCCTCGACCGCCATGGCACCTCGGATCGCGCTTTCGAGGGCGTCGGTGTCGTTGGCTATCTCGCCCAGGTAGTTGACGTCCCAGCCGTAGGCCTCGAAGCGCTTGCAGGCGTCGTCGGTTAGCGCCAGCTCAGTGGGGCCGTCGATGGTGATGTGGTTGTCGTCGTAGACGTACACCAGCCGGCCGAGCCCGAGGTGGCCGGCCAGCGACGCCGCCTCGTGGCTGATGCCCTCCATGAGGTCGCCGTCGCTGCACAACACGAAGGTGTAGTGGTCGACCAGGTCGGGACCGAAGGTGGCCCGCAGGTAGCGTTCGGCCACGCCCATGCCGGCGCCATTGGAGACACCGGCGCCGAGCGGGCCGGTCGTGACCTCGATGCCCCGGGCGTGGTGGGCCTCGGGGTGTCCGGCGGTCTTGCTGTGGAGCTGGCGGAAGTTCTCCAGGTCCTCGAGGGTCAGGTCGTAACCCGTCAGGTACAGCATCGAGTACAGCAGGATCGACGCATGCCCGCAGGAGAGGATGAAACGGTCGCGATCGGGCCACTCCGGAGCCGACGGGTCGTGGCGCATGATCCTCGTCCACAGCACATGGGCCAGGGGCGCAAGGGCCATGGCCGTGCCCGGATGGCCGGCGTTAGCCTTCTGCACCGCGTCCATGGCAAGGCCGCGGATGACATTGATTCCCAACTGCTCGAGGTCAGTGTCGCTCATGGTGCCACCCTACCTAGGCCGTGGGACGCCCCGAGTTGCCGAAGCCCCGAATAGCCGCTAACCACCACCCGATTCCCTGGGGTTAGGGAGGGTCGGCTCTTCGAACAGGGCCATGGACGCGGTAAACCCGTGGACGAAGTTGCGCCCGCCGATGGGGCCAAGCTCACCCGCGGCGAAGAAGCCGGCAACCGCGGGCTCACCAAGCAGGTCGCCGATCACGCCGGCGTCGTGGTCGGGCTGGTCGAACAGCCTCGACCCCCGGCCGTTGCAGGTGAACAGCAGCACGCCGTCGGCCTGGTGATCGGCGAGAAGGGCCCGCAGGTCCTCGTCGGCCGCCTCGGCATCGCGGACGTGGAACTGCACCGTGGCGCCGACCTCGACGACGTCGCCGACGGCAATGGCCCCGTTGGATCGGTCGGCCCCGACCACGTTTCGGATCAGGAAATCGCCCCGGCCGAAGTCGATCTTGTGCTCGTCGATCACGAGGCCCAGATGCAGGCCTTGGTTGATGAGGTGGATGTCGTGTTCGGACATCCCGTCGCGGGCCATCTGAAGAAGGCGGTCGAGGGCGGGTTGGCCGGCCAGTTCGTAGATGATGTTGCGTTCCGCCCGGGTGACCGCGAGTGGCCGGCCGATGGGTCGGCAACCTTGGGACACGACGGTCGTCACCGACACGCCGGGACCGATGAGGGCGCCGACCGCCCCGTCGGTGAAGACCTCCTGGTCGAGGACGAGGCGGTTGCCGCCCGGCCCTCGCGCCGCCGAGGCCATCCCGCCCAGGATCGGCAGGCCCGGTTGCTCGCGCTGGAGGCCCCGCAGCAGCACCTCCACCGGGAAGCTGAACGGGTCGCTGAGCAGGAGCAGCGCTTGGGGCTCGAAGGCCATTTCGTCGGGCCACCCGCCGATCAGCGCCGTCGGACGACCCACGCCCGGGAGCCCGCCCTCTTCGCCGTCAGTGCCTGGTTCGAACTCGGTCCACAGCCGGACCGGCATGATCGGACCGGTCAGCGCGGCCCAAAGGGTGACCGCCGGCGCCTGCTCGATCTCCCGTTGGTTGGCGACCACCGACTCCGCTGCGCAACCGATCAGCACCGTGGGG
>OBLV0100000176.1_pt1 | contig 20845 bp, 15 predicted proteins | sample 1520071 | NCBI WGS metagenome assembly OBLV01 (sample SAMEA3888446, study PRJEB22518) | metagenome | reverse complement strand
GACACCGGCCGGTGAGCTTCCGGGACATAAGCACGTGGGGGATGCTTATGTCCCCGGGGGCGGCGCGGCCGGGGCAGGTTTCGGGCCTTTTGCACGTCGGGTCGCGGGGACGCGCGAGTGGTGACCGAGACCCCATGGTGACCGCCGCCACTTCACTTCACGCCCCGCCCCGCCCGCCACGCCCGCCACCGGCTGCGAGCCCGGAACCCGGACGCGGAACCCGGACGCGGAACCCGGACGCGGAACCCGGACGCGGAACCCGAACCCGGAAACCCCGAACCCGAAGCCTGCCGCCGGCGACCGCGATCAGCGATCCTTTGCCCATGCCCGACGATTCCAACGTCTTCGAAGCCACCTCGTGGGAGCGCGACATCGGCGCGGCCCGCGGGACGCGTGTCGGCGCCGCCGCCGGCGCTCGCGAGCTAGGGGCCACGCTGTACGAGCTCGATCCCGGTGGCCAGGCGGCGCCGTACCACATGCACCACGCCAATGAGGAGTTGCTGCTCGTGCTCGACGGCGTGCTCGAGCTGCGCACGCCCGACGGCACCCGCGAGGTCGGCAAGGGCGCGGTCGTTGCCTTCCCGGCCGGCGCCGACGGCGCTCACAGGCTGCGCAACGCGTCCGACGCGCCGGCGCGGTACCTGGTGATCTCGACGATGCGGTTTCCCGAGGTCGCCGAGCAGCTCGACACCGGGACCGTGCTCGCGCTGAAGGGGCCGGCGGACGGCTGGGCGTTCCCCGAGGGCAGCGCCGGCGATTACATCGCGCTCACCGCGCAGGCGGTCGAGGCCGACTCGGCCCGCTGACCGATCACTCCAGCCGCGGCGCACCGATCACTCCAGCCGCGGCGCACCGATCGCCGCAACCGCGGTGCACCGATCGCCCCAATCACGGCCGGCGCCCCGCCACCACGAGCCTTAATAAGCTTTGCCGCCACTTCGCCGGCCCTTCGCCGACCTTTTGTAAAAGTTTAGTGTTGTGTTAGCTTCGTGTTAGCGGATTCGGGTATCAATCGGGTGTGCGTTTCGATCTACCCGGTTGCCGCCAGCCCACGCGCTGGCCGCGATGACGGCCTCCGGCTATACCGCAGTTATCGCGCTGGCGACCCTCGAGGGGTTGCTTGTCGCGTTGCCGAAAGCAAACGCCCTCGAGCCTCTTAGAACCCTCCGGTCGCCGGCCTGGGCCGCGCTTCTACCCGGATCGATCGTCGCCGGCACGTTTCTTCCGCTGGTGATGCCCTCGATGGCGCTCGGTCTCGTGCTGATGGCCGGCGTGATCACGCCGCTGCTCGCCGCGGTCGCCGTCCTCGAGGTCGTGCGCGGTCCCCGCGCCGCGTTGCTGGCGCTCGCGCTTGTGCTTTCGGTGATGGCTGCGCTGATCAGCGGCTGGGCGGGCCAGCTCTCGGCCACGGCGCTGACCGCGCTCGGATGCCTCGCCGTCGGCACCGCGCTTGCGCGATTGATCCCGCGTAGCTGGTTCGTGCTCGGCGTGCTCGGCATGTGCCTGGCCGATGTCGCTCTCCTTGCGTCCGGGATCGGCACCTCGGCAGCGCAGCTGATGGCGAGTGCCACGCGTGACGTGCACGGACCGGTATTCAGCCAGGCCGACATCGGCCGGGTCACGACCGATTACCCGGACCTGGTGCTCGCGGCTGTGCTCGGAGGATTCCTCGCCGGCCGGCACCGCCAGCTGCTGGCGGCGGTGCTCGTGACCGTACTCGGGGCCGCCTACGGGCTGCTGCTGCTGCCGATCGCCCACCTCTTGCCGGCGACCGTGCCGATCGCGCTCGCCCTGCTCATGCTCGAGAGCGTGGATGCCCGCCGAGCCGCTAATCGGGCACAAACAGACGCCCTTGCAGCTGCTCTTCAGTCTGCGGGTTGAACTCCCACAGACCCTTGAGCTGAGCGCGTAGATCGTCCGGCAGCCGGTCGACGCCGTAGTGGTCGATCTCGACGAGATTGCCGGCGGGATCGCGGATGTAGAGCTGGACCACGTCGCCCGGCAGCTCGACCAGGTGGTTGCGGAACGCGTCGTATTCGAACGCGCCGCGCCGCTCCGCCGCCCGGTAGACGGGCTCGAGATCGTCCACGGTGATGCCGAGGTGATGGTGACTGGTCGGTTGGATGTCGCGCTCGAACAGATGCAGCTGGGTGCGGCCGAGCGCGAGCCACTGAACCGGTATCCCGAAGTTCGGCGTCGGGATCAGCTCCACCCCGAGCAGGTCGACATAGAAGTCCACCGACTCCTGCAGATCACGCGCATTGACGCTGACGTGGTTGATCCGGGCGCTCACAAGGGCAATCCTCCGTCGAGATTGTGGGTCAATCGTGGCAGGCCGCGAGCGCGCCCGCACGGAACTCGAAGTAGTCGCTCCAGTGGAGGTCCCAGTACGCCTGGTCGTGTCTCGCGGGCCACACGTGAAACTCGACCTTCCACCCATGGCGGCGGTGCGCGCCGGCGCCGATGCGACCTCCGCCGAGACCCTCGCGATCCCCAGGCGAGCGAGCGGCCAGATGACGTAGGCTGCGCCCAATGCGTGGGCGCGACGCATTCACTCTTCCGGTGCCCGGCGGCTCGCTCGCGGGTTGGCTCGAGGGAGCGGGACCTCCGACGCTGCTACTCCACGGCGGCCCGGGTATGAGCTTCGAGTATCTCGATTCCCTCGGCGAGGAGCTCGCCCCGGACTTCCGCGTCGCCGCCTACCAGCAACGCGGCCTCGAACCATCGACCTTGAACGGGCCGTTCACGATCGCCCGGGCGATCGACGACGTGATCGAGGTGCTCGATGGCTTGAACTGGGAGCGGGCGCTCGTGGTCGGACACTCGTGGGGCGGTCAGCTCGCGCTGCGCCTCGCAGCCGGCCACCCCGAACGAGTGAAGGGGGCGCTCGCGGTCGACCCACTCGGTGTTGTCGGCGACGGCGGCATGCGCGCGTTCGAGGCCGAGATGGCCGCGCGAACCCCGGCAAAGGATCGCGACCGCCGTCGCGAGCTCGACGAGCGCGCCATGGATGGCGACGGAACACAAGAGGATTTCCTCGAATCGCTACGGCTCGTGTGGCCCGCGTACTTCGCCGATCCGGACAACGTTCCGCCGATGCCGCCGATCAGGCTGTCGGTCGAGGCGTACTCAGGGATCATCAACGAAGTCACCGTGGACGCCGACGACGTCGCCGCGGCCCTGGCGACGACCGAGGTCCCGTTCGGCGTCGTCGCCGGCGGCGCGAGCCCGATGCCGTGGGGACAGGCCGCCCAGGCGACCGTCGAGCTGTCGCCGCGCGCATTCCTGAAGGTGGTCCCGGCGGCCGGCCACTTTCCGTGGCTGGACGAGCCGGGCAGCGTTCTCGCCGCGCTCAAGCGCCTAGCCGATCGATGCCTCGAGCACGGATGGCACCGAGGCCTCCGATCGCCGGACGGCTAACGGCGCGCATCTGAGGATCGGTGTGGTGGCTGCCGGGGGCGTTTCGAGGCACGCCGGCATGCGTAACGCGCCAATTGAGGGGCCCGAGCGCGACCGTGGCGTAGGACGCATGCCCCACATGCGTAGTCCGCCACGGTCTCCGGCTCTCGGCTGAAATGGCGTGACATGCAGGTCACTCGCGGGGATCGATCCCACGACAGCCCGCCACACCCCCTTCAGGTGCCCACCGGTGGAGCGGTCCGCCCAAAATCAGGCACCTGGCACCCGCACGTGCCCGAGCTTGACCGGATCGACCAGGAGGTCCATCTCGGTCACGCGGTCCCCGACGATCGTGAATGCGACGAGCGATACCAGCCGATCCGGGAGCGCCACGAACGCGCCCGGCCTGCCGTTGATGATCGCCGACCGGCCCAGGTGAGCGAACGGCGTGCCGCGCTCGAGCACCAGCGTCGCGACGTCCTCGGCGCCCCGCAGCGAGACGGGGACGGCCGGACCGGCCACACCGGCCTCGGCTCGGAACACCACGTCCGGATCGAGCACCTCGAGCAGCGCCTCGAAGTCTCCGTCCCGTGACGCCGCCAGGAACGCCTCGACGATCTTGCGCTGCTCAACGAGAGTTGTCGCGTCCGGCTCGCGCGCGCCTCTGACCCGCCGGCGGGCGCGCGAAGCCAGCTGACGAGCCGCGGCCGCGTTGCGGTCGACGATCGGGCCGATCTCCTCGAACGAGACGCCGAACATGTCGTGGAGCACGAACGCGAGGCGCTCGGCCGGCGAAAGCGTGTCGAGGACCACCTGTAGCGCCAGCCCGACCCCATCTGCGATCAGCGCCTGATTCTCGGGGTCGTACTCCGCGTATAGCGAGACGACCGGCTCGTCGGACCATTCGTCGACCAACTCCTCGCGCCGGCCCTGGCGGGCGCGGAGCATGTCGAGGCAGATTCGGCTGACCACCGTGGTCAGCCAGCCGCCCATGTTCTGGATCTCGGCCGCATCGGAGCGGCTGAGCCGGAGCCACGCCTCCTGCACGGCGTCGTCGGCCTCCGCGGTCGACCCGAGCATCCGCTGCGCCACCGCCCGCAGATGGCCCCGGTTCTGCTCGAACTGCTCGGCTTGCCATTGCTGTGAATCCATCGGTCACATCCTCGTGTCGGCACTCGTCAACCGGATGACGAACCGGACGAGACAGAAGTGACAGCTCGATCCGGACGGATCAGCGACTGGAGGTATTGAACATGTATGCGATCGAAGCGGAAGGTCTTCGCAAGACGTATCCGGGCGGAGTGGAAGCCGTCAAAGGGATCGACTTCGAAGTCTCCGAGGGCGAGGTGTTCGGGCTGCTCGGCCCGAACGGCGCCGGCAAGTCGACGACGGTGGGGATGTTGACGACGACGATCTCCCCGTCCGCCGGCACCGCCCGGCTCGTCGGGCACGACGTGGCGCGCTCGCCACTGTTGGCCAGGAGTGTCTCGAGCGTCGTCTTCCAGGAGGCGGTCGTCGACCGCGGCGTAAGCGGCCGCGCGAACATCGAGCTGCACACGCGGCTGTGGGGGGTTTCCCCACAAAGGGCCAAGCACCGGACCGAGGAGCTCGTCGAGTCGCTCGGCCTGACCGACCTCATCGACCGGCCCGTGCAGAGCTACAGCGGGGGCGAGCGCCGTCGCCTGGAGATCGCCCGCGCGCTGACCTCGGAGCCTCAGGTGCTGTTCCTCGACGAGCCGACGGTTGGGCTCGACCCGAGGATCCGCCACGAGCTGCTCGACGTGATCGCGGGTCTCCGCGCGCGTGACGACCTGACGATCCTGGTCACGACCCACTACCTCGACGAGGCGCAGCGTCTGTGCGACCGGGTGGCGATCATCCACGAAGGGGCCCTCGTGGCGCTCGACAGCCCTAAGGCGCTGCTCGCCAAGCTCGGTCGCGAGATCCTCGAGTTCCGCGTCGACGGGAGCGCGCAACGGGTGCTCGCAACCCTGCGGGACCGAGGAATCGCAGGCGAAGACGCGTTCGCGATCGGAGCCCGCATCACGGTCCCACTCCACGACCACGCGGTGACGGACGCGCTCGCCGCGATCGACTCCGACCACGTGCGCGTTTCCGAGATCGCGACTCGGGTCCCGAATCTCGACGACGTCTATCTGCAAATGACGGGCGGCGCGCTCCGCGAGGCCGCGTGAGCCCGGACACACCGACACACAAGGAGTGACACATGTCAGCCATAGCCGAACCAGTACCGCTCACATTGCGAACACCCCGCCGAGCGCGCCCAGCAAGCGCGCTCGCGACCCTCGCACGGCGACGGGCCGCGCTCACCGCCAGCAACCCGAGGCAGATCCTCGTGCCGTTGATCGGACCGGCGCTATTGGCCCTCGTCGTGGCGCCCGCGCTCAAGGTCGCGACCGGCGGCCTGCACTCGGGCATCGACTACGAGTCGTTCGTCGGCGTCGGCGCGGTGGGCCTCGTCGTCCCGCTGACCTGCATCTTCGCCGGGCTCAGCGTGATCGTCGACCGCCACAGCGGCGCCCAGCGCGAATTGCTCGCGGCCCCCGTTCCCCGCGCCTATCTGGTGATCGGGAATCTCGCGGTCGCGCTCGTATTGTCAGCTCTTCAGGTCGCCGTGCTGATCGGCCTCTCGGGCTTAAGAGGTGGCGTGTTCCACATCACCGCGGACGGCGTCGCCTGGTTCGCCGGCGCGACCCTGCTGTTCACGGTGTTCATGTACGGCGTCGCTGAGACGCTGGCGAGCCGCATCTCCAAGCAGGAGGAGTACGTCGGCGCGGTCCCCGCGGTCGCGATCCTGCCGTTCTTCCTGGCCGGGGCGCTGTTCCCGATCGGCGCGATGCCGGGGGCGCTGACGACGATCGCGAAGTTCCTGCCGCTGACGCACGCGCTCGCGCTGATGCGGTACGCGTTCGTCGATCCGAGCGGCAAGGGGCTGCACGACATCTGGGGGATGAGCAACGTCGCCACCGAGGCGTGGCTGAGCCTCGCGGTCATCGCGCTGTTCGCGGCCGCGATGACGGCGATCTCGATCCGGACGTTCTCTCGTTCGGCGGTGCACTGAGGCGAGATCGGCACGCGGCGGATAGCATCGCCGCGTGCCCCGCGTCTCCGTGCCGCCCAAGCTGGAACAGTGGGGCGCACAGGTCCTCGGCGCGCTTCCGCCCCGCCTACAGGTGCGACTGTCCGGTAAGCCGCCGGTGCGGATCGACGGCGACACCCTGGCGCCGGAGGCGCAGTTGCTCCTGGCGGTGCTCGACCACCGGCGCGAGCCGCCACTCGAATCACTGCCGCCGGCCGAGGCCAGACAGGCACGCGGTCGCCTGACCGCCGCGTACGCCGGCAGGCCGGTTCCCGTCCGCAACGTCGAAGACCTCGAGATCGACGGAGCGATTCCACTCCGAGCGCGCCATTACGAACCGCCCGAGTCCGGTGGTCCCCATCCCCTGCTCGTCTACTACCACGGCGGCGGCTTCACCTACGGAGACCTCGACTCGCACGACGGTGTCTGCCGCGTCCTGTGCCGCCACGCCGGCGCGCACGTGCTGGCAGTCGACTACCGCCTCGCGCCGGAGCATCGGTTTCCGGCAGCGGTGGACGATGCGCGTGCGGCGCTCCGGTGGGCCTTCGAAAACGCGGCGCGGCTGGGTGCCGATTCGCGCCGGATCGGCGTCGGTGGCGATAGCGCCGGCGGCAACCTCGCCGCGGTCGTGTCGCAACTCGCGGCCCGTGGCGGAGGACCGGCGCCGGCGCTCCAGCTGCTGATCTATCCGGCGACCGACATGACCACCCGCCACCGTTCGCGGGAGCTGTTCCGGGAGGGCTTTCTGCTCACCGACCCCGAGATGGACTGGTACACAGACAACTACCTCGGTAAATCCAGGACCGGCGCGGGCGATCCCCGGGCCTCACCGCTCCTCGCAAACGACCTTTCCGGCCTCGCGCCGGCGTTCGTCGTGACCGCCGCATTCGATCCCCTGCGCGACGAGGGGGAGGCCTACGCCCAGGCTCTCCAAGCAGCGGGCACGCCGACGACGCTCCGTCGCTTCCCCGGCTTCATCCATGGCTTTGTCAACGCCGCCGGCGTCAGCCGCACCGCCCGCGACGCGCTGGTGGAGATAGCGGGCGTGACCCGTGGCATGTTCGCGTCGGCGGTATCCGACGCCCGGGACCGCTCGTTTTAGCCTGCCCGAGGGTCCTAGCGGATATGAGGAGATTGATCGGGGGCCGGTATCCGTCACTCAGGTTCGCGGCGGCACTGCTCGCCGTCGCATGGTGCCTGTCGACGGCAGGCCCGGCGCACGCGTCGGGCCCGGTGGCGGTGTTCCCGACCCCGGGCTCGAACTACAACAGCGAACGCGAGCAGATCGCGTTTCGCGGTCTTGCGCCTTCGGCCATCGGACCGGTGACCGTGACGGGCTCCGTCAGTGGCGTGCACTCGGGCCACATCGCCGCCGATTCAGACGGCCAAGGGGGAAGCTTCCTCCCTGAGGTGCCGTTCGCGCCGGGGGAAACGGTCACCGTGACGACCGGCCTGAATGTGCTCGGGAGTACCAACGGCACCTTCAGCTTCACCATCGCGAACCCGGCGGGGCTGATCCCGTACGGCAAGCCCTATGTGGCACCCGCCGGATCGAACGGCGTCCAGCATTTTCACTCGCGCCCGGATCTCGAGCCGCCGTCGATAACGGTCACCAAGGACACGGCGCCGACTTCGGCGGGCGACATCTTCGTGGCCCCCCGCGACGGGCCGCTCCAGAACGGGCCTTTGATCCTCGATCCCCACGGCAGAGTCGTCTGGTTTCTTCCCTATCCCGTATCCGAGAAGCTCGCGGTCACCAACTTCAGGGTGCAGAACCTGTTCGGGCAGCCCGTCCTCACGTGGTGGGTGGGGAACACCGACGCCGGCTATGGCCGTGGTGAGGGTGTCATCTACGACCGCAGCTACCACCAGATCGCGACCGTACACGCGGCCAACGGCCTGGATCAGGACTCGCATGAATTCCTGGTGACTCCCCAGGGGGACGCGTACATCACGGCCGCCTGGCCCGTCCACCTCCCCTCGCTACGGCGGGCGACGATCGACGCGGTCGTGCAGGAGATCGACATCAATACCGGACTCGTGCTGTTCGAGTGGCACTCGCTCGACCACATCCCGCTCAGCGCGTCGTACACGAAGGTGCCACCCAAGGGGCTGTATGACCCTTACCACCTGAACTCGATCGCCCTCGACGGTGCCGGCAACGTGGTCCTGTCGATGCGCAACACCTCGGCGCTGTACGACATCGATCACCAGACCGGCCAGGTCCTCTGGTCGCTGGGCGGCAAGAGCTCGACGTTCAAGATGGGTAAGGGCACCTCGACGTGGGGTCAGCACGACGCGGTCGTGGAGCCCGACGGGTCAGTGACGCTGTTCGATGACGGCGCCGGGCCCCCGAAGGTGCACCCATACTCACGTGGGATCAGGGAACGGCTGGACTTCAACCACAAGACCGCGACGCTGGTCAGGGCGTACGACCATTCCCCCCAGATCTCGACCGATTTCGAGGGCAGCATGCAGACGCTCCCGGGCGGAGACGTGTTCCTCGGCTGGGGCGAGCTGTCGAGTTTCTCCGAGGACACCGCCGGCGGCAAGCAGGACTTCGACGCGCATTTCACGGCGCCGACCGCCAGTTACCGCGCCTACCGCTTTCCGTGGAGCGCGCAACCCCAAGGCACCCCCTCGCTCGCAGACGAGCCGGGCTCGACCGGCCAGATCGATCTCTACGCGAGCTGGAACGGCGCAACCGGCGTGTCGTCGTGGCGCGTTCTCGGTGGTGCCAGTCGGGGCGTGCTGAAACCGCTGGGCACCGCCCCCAGCCGCGGCTTCGAGACCCGGATCCCGGTTCACAGCAACGAGCCATTTTTCGAGATGCAGGCGCTCGGCGCCTCGGGTCACCTCCTCGCCGCCTCTGCGCCGGCGGCCACCCCGCCGCATCTGACGATCTACGGGAGCTCCGCGTGGGTTCCGGCGAGCGGCCTAGGTGCGCTGCCCGTGAGCTGCGCCACCCGGAGTGCGTGCCTGATCGCGGCCACGATCTCTTCCGGGCGGACCGTGATCGCAAGCACCGGTCGGGAGTACGTCGCCGGAGGCGCCGGCCAGGTGTTCTTCGATCTCACCACGGCGGGGCGCTCGATGCTCGGGCACGCCCGCAACCGGACGCTGCCCGTGCACGTCACCGTGCGCGGGAGCTCCGACAGGACGGCCGGCGCGACGCTCGATCTCGTGCAGTTCGACACCAAGGGGGTCGGCCCGGCGCGGAGCCTGTCGCAGTCCTCGTCGCTGCGGATCGTGGGCACGACTGACTTCGTCTCGGCGGGCGGCGTCGGTTCGATCCTGGCGCGATGTGCGGGCTTCTCGCCGTGCCACGTCGGCACGACGCTCTCGCTTGGATCGACAGTCATCGCCCGGACCGGCAGCGAGTTCATCGGCGCGCGCGAACTCGGCTACCTCAGTTTCACGCTCACCGACGCCGGCCGCGCCGCAGTCGCACAGAGCGCCGCGCACGGTAATCAGCTGGGCGTGCACGTCATGCTGGCCGGCGCAAAGGCCAAGGCGAGCGGCGACATCGCGCTCGTACGGGCCGGCTGAAAGAAGAGGCGCCGCCGCCGTCCCGCGGCGGCGCCTCCAAACGCCTCAGCGAGTTACTGGTCGGCGCCGAGGTCGACGATCGGCACGATCAGCTGGCTCACCTCCGGTGCCACCGTCACGCGGTCGTCGCCCCCGAGGGTGTTGAGCTGGAACGTGTCGTTGGCCGGTTCGCTGCCGAAGATGCTCAGCCGCGGCACGAGCCCGGTCGACTGTACCTGCGAGCCCGAGCGCACAACGTGGACGCGGTCCGCGCCGTCCGTGCCGTTCTCGATCACCGTGTCGGCCGCGCCGTCACCCGTGCCCGAACCCGGAGTGCCGCTGAGATCGATGTTCGCGGTCTTGACGTCCGTGCCCGTGAGGTCGTTGACCGTGATCGTGTCCGGGCTGCCGAGCGCTGCCACGTCGAGGTCCTCGATCCCGTTCAGATCCATCGTCACGTCCGCGACGTCACGGAACAGGCGCACGCGCGAGCCGTTCGCCGACACGTCGATCTTCTCGGCGGCATTGGACCCGTTGAACGCGAGCGTGTCGGTGCCGCCCTGACCTTCGACCGTGTCGCTGCCGTCGCCCGGATTCCAAGTGAACGTGTCGTTGCCGCCTCCGAGCAGCGCGACGTCGCTGCCGCGGCCGCCGTCGATCGAGTCGCTGCCGGAACCACCGATCAGCGTGTCATCCCCGTCGCCGCCGCGGAGCGTGTCGTTGCCGGCGCCACCGTCGATCGTGAGGTGGGTAGGCCCGGCGATGCCGTTCTGACCCGTGATCGTGTCGTCGCCGGCGAGGCCCCGCACGTCGAGGTTCTCGACCGTGCTGGTAACGACAAACGGCGCGCCGGTCGTGCCGAACGTGGAGACGCCGCCGTTCAGCGGGGCGATCCCGATCGTGTCGTCGAAGGGCGTGCCCGAGTAGGTCGCGGTGTCGTTCCCGGCGCCGCCGTCGACGTTCACCGCCGGGCCCGTGATCCCGAGACCGCTGTTGATCGTGTCATCACCGCCCAGCGTGTTGACATCGACGTTGTCGCTCGCCCCGTCCCCACCGGTCACCTGCACGTCGGTGGACAGTCCCGATACGTGGACCCCGCCGGCGGCAGGGGCGACCTCGACATTGTCGGCGCCGTCGGTCCCGTCGACGATGACGGTGTCGGCCGCGCCGTCGCCGGTGCCGGAACCAGGCACGCCGCTCAGGTCGATGTTCGCCTTGGTCAGGTCCGTGCCGGTGAGATCGCCGACCGTGACCGTGTCAGCGCTGCCGAGCGTGCTCAGGTTCACGGCCTCGATCCCGTTCAGGTCCATCGTCACGTCGGCCACGTCGCGGAAGAACCGCACCCGCGAGCCGTTCGCCGAGATGTCGAAGTGCTCAGCGGCATTCGAGCCGTTGAACTGAAGGACGTCCTTGCCGCCCTGACCCTCGACCGTGTCGCTGCCGTCGCCGGGATTCCACACGAACGTGTCGTTGCCCGTGCCCATCAGGGCGGTGTCGGTCCCACGGCCCCCGTCGATCAGGTCATTCCCCGGACCACCGATCAGCGTGTCGTTGCCGTCGCCTCCGATCAGCGTGTCATCGCCGGCGCCGCCGTCGATCGTCACGTCTCCGAGTTGCGCGCCGAGGGCGATCCGGACCTCGTCGTCGCCGCCGCCGGCCTGCACGTCGATCGCGCTGAACGTACTCCGATCAAACGCGAAATCGATCGTTCCATCCTCGCCGACGTCGAGCTCCACGATGTTCGGATTGTCAGGTGCGGTCAGGAGCTCTAGCTTGTCGCTCGCACCGTCGCCGATGATCTCGAGCGTCCCGCTCCGGACCTGGGCGTTGTATGCGGCCGCGGCGGGATCCGCCGCGAAGCCCAACATCGCGGTCAGACAGGCGCCGCTGACGGCGCTCGCCAGGAGCGCTCTGCCTCGGCGCCGATCAACATGAATCCACATCGTGCTCCTCCATTTCGTAAGCGGGAGCAGCCGAAGCTAGATCGCGTCGCCGACGCCGACAATCGGGACTGTCCCCTGATCTTTGACCCACACGACCCTGAGCGGTACGCGCTGGAAGGATCCACCGGTTGCCAGCGTCCTGCCTGCCTAGATGCAAGCGACTCATCAGACATCTGATGTTTGACTTGGCGATCGTGCAGGTCCTGGCCGGCTGCGCGGCCGGCGCGGCGCTCGTCGGTGTACGGCGCGTGCACGTGGCCCGCCGGCGTCGATGGATGGCGCGCCACCCCGCGCCCACGTTCGTGTTCGCCGATCTCGTCGGCTACACGGCGCTCACCGAAGAGCACGGAGACGAGACGGCGGCACGTGTCGCGCGCGAGTTCCGGCGCACGGTCACCGGCCTCGCCCGCGCACACGGTGCCTGGCAGGTCAAGTCGATGGGAGACGGCGCGATGATCTGGTCCCCGGATCCCGGCCGGGCCGTCGCGCTCGCCGCCGGCGTCGTCGAGGAAATCGGGGCGCGACCCGACCTGCTGCCCGTGCGAGTGGGCGTGCACACGGGGCGAGCGGTCATGCGCGGCGGTGACTGGTATGGGAGCTCGGTCAACGTCGCCGCGCGCCTGGCGCGAGAGGCCGACGCCAACGAGGCCCTGATCAGCTGGACCACGCGCGGCGCCATCCGCGACGACCCGGGCTGGTCGCACAAGACCGGACACGAAATCTCGCTTCGCGGCGTCGCCCACCCCGTCGCCGTGTGGCGGCTGAGCGCGCTGGCCGGACAGGGGGCCCGTTGAGCACCCAGAGCGACACGGCGCTGATCGAGCGCGTGACCGAGCTCGACGTGCTCGAGCACGCCGTCGCCGCCCTCGCCGGCCGAACCGGCGGCGTCGTGGTGCTCGAGGGGCCGGCCGGCCTCGGGAAGACCGCGTTGCTCGAGCATGCCGCTCGGCTCGCATCGGAGGCCGGCGGCCTCGTTCGCCGCGCCGCCCCGGGCCCGCACGAGCGCGACTTCCCGTTCGGCGTCGTTCGCACATTGCTCGAGACGCCGTTGCGCGACGTGCCCGCGACCGAGCGCACGACACTCGTGACCGGCGCAGCCGCCCCCGCCGCCGGTCTGCTGCTCGACGGCGAGATACCCGGAGCGGAAGGCGCGACCGCCGTCGCCCACGGCGTGATGTGGCTGTGCGCCGGACTCGGGCGTACGCGGCCGCTCGTGCTGATCGTCGATGACGCCCAATGGTCGGACCGCGCATCGCTTCAGGTCCTTTCCTACCTCGCCGGCCGGATCGACGACGTGCCCCTGCTGATCCTGGTGGCCGCGCGCGTCGGCGATCCTCGCGGAGCGAGCGATCTGCTCGCGCTGCTCGCGGGCGCCCGGTCATCGATCGTTCTCCATCCCCAGCCGCTGACTCCGATGGGAGCCGTCCGGCTGATGCGTGGAGCGGCAGCCGAGGCTTCCATCCACGTGTGCTCCGAATGCCATCGAGCCACCGCCGGCAATCCCTGGCTGCTCGGGGAGCTCGCCCGCCACATCCAGGCCCACGATCCGGCCACGATCGAGCAGCCCGATCGGATCGCGCCGCGGCTCACCCCGGAGGGGAGCGCCGTCGTACGGCGGCGCCTTGCGGAGCTTGAGCCGCGTGCCCGAGCGGTCGCCGCCGCCCGCGCCGTAATCGGCGAGGACGCCCCACCGCACGCGATCGCGCAGGTCGCCGGCGTAACCCTCGCCGAGCTCGGCCCGGTCCACGACGCGCTCGGCGCGGCCGGGCTGCTACGCCCAGACGGAGAGGGCATCGCCCACGAGCTGATCGCGACCGCGATCAGGGAGGAGCTCTCCTCCGCCGAGCGAGAGCGTCTGCACCGGGAGTCGGCGCGGGCGCTGATGGAGCTCGGGGCAACCAGCGAGGTCGTCGCGCGGCATCTCCTCGAATGCCGGCCTCGCGGCGACGTGGACATCGGCGAGTGGCTCGAGCAGGCCGGGGCGGATGCCGCGCGGAGGGGCGCGCCGGCCACCGCCGCCACCTATCTCGAGCGGGCGCTCGAGGAGCGGACTCCAGCGGGGGATCGTGGTCGCCTCTCCGCCAACCTGGCGGCCGCCGAATTCGACGCCGGGAGGACTGACCCGCGCGCGAGGCTGCGAGCCGCGCTTGACGAGACCCGCGACGGAGCCCGCCGGCTGGATCTGCTCACACGCCTCGCCGGGCACGCCGTGATCTTCGGCGGCGACGCCGGCGACATAAAGCTGATCACGCGCGAACTATCCGATCCCCGAACGGGACCCGATGCCGACCTGGGAGTGCACGTCGCGCTGCTCGACGCGCTGCTGGCGCTCCCCGAGCGTCACGGCGAGCGGGCACGGCGAGCGGCCGCGATCGAAGCCGGCGCCACGAGCGATCCGGTTCTGCGCAGAGTCGTGCTCGCGCATCGAGCATGGCTCGCGACCGAGCTCGGCAGCGCCGACGCGCAGACCTGCGCGGCCCTGGCGCTCGAGGCACTCGACGGCGGGCATCTGCTCCGGGAGGCACGAAGCCGTGCCGCGTACCACCTGTGCGTCGCCGTGCTGGTGGCGACCGATCAGACACGACACGCACGCCGCGCGATCGCCGCGCTGCGCGACGAGGCGCTCGCGCGCGGATCGATGCCGATGCGCGCCGCCGCCGGCGCGTATGCCGCACGACTCTCGCTGCGCTCCGGTCGCGTCCGCGAGGCCGAGGCCGAGGCGCGCGACGCGCTCGAGCTCGCCGGCGGCCGCAGGGGCGCCTGGTCGACGAGCGCCACCAGGGTATTGGTGGCGGCCCTCGGAGAGCGAGGCGCGTTCGAAGAGGCTCGCGAGCTGCTGCGCGCCGACGGTTCGGTTGACCTCCACACGCACGCACGACTGGCGCTGGTGCAGGGCGACTTCGAGCGAGCGTACGCGGACGCCCGCGACGCGGGCGCGCGCGACGACCACCGCGGCCGGACGAACCCTGCCTGCACCGGCTGGCGCTCGACCGCCTCGCTCGCGCTCGCCCACCTGGGGCGCCGCGACGAGGCTGCGGCGCTTGCCGAGATCGATTTGTCACTTGCCGAACGGTTCGGCGCTCCAGTTGCGATCGCCCGGGCCACGGTGGCGCGCGCGGTATCCGAGCGCAGCGACCACGAACGCATCGCGATCTGCCGGCGGGCGCTCGCCTCGCTCGAGGCGAGCCGCGCCGACGCCGAGCTCGAGTCGGTCCGTCTGAGGCTCGAGCTCGGCAGCACGCTGGCGAGGTTGGGGCGGCGGATCGAAGCACGTGAGCTTCTTCGTCCCGCACTGGCCGACGCCGATGCCGTCGGCGCCTTGCGGCTCGCCGAGCGCTCCCGTCGCGAGCTCGTCGCCACAGGTCTGCGCCCGCGCCGCGCGGCGCTCGAGGGCGCGTCCGCGCTGACCCCGCGCCAGCGCCAGATCGTCGAGCTCGCTGCCGCCGGCAAGCCCAACCGGGCGATCGCTCAGCAGCTGTTCCTCAGCATCAAGACCGTCGAGACCCACCTGGCCGCCGGCTACCGCAAGCTCGGTGTGAGCACGCGGACGGATCTGAGCGCGGTGGTAGCGGTCGGGTCGCAGCGTTAGGGCCGCTGGAAGGATCAGCGGCCGGCCTGCGTCACACACCCGATGACGTACGTCGTTGGCATCGATGTCGGCTCGCAGAGCGTGAAGGCGGTGCTGGTCGACGAAAGTGGCGCGACACGCGCCACCGCCACCGCGCCGTGCGAAACCCACTATCCCGCGAGCGGCTGGGCCGAACAGGATCCGCGCCGCTGGGAACAGGCGATCGTCCAGTCGGTGCGCGAGCTGCGCGCGGCGGCCGGGATCGGTCCCGACGAGGTGACGATGCTCGCGCTCGCCTGTCAGGTCGACGGGCTCGTTGCGCTCGACCACGATTTGCGGCCGCTGCGACCCGCGATCATCTGGCTCGACCGGCGCGCGACCGCGCAGTCGGCGCGCCTGTCCGACGCGGTGGGCGAGTCCGCGCTGATCCAGCGGACGGGGCTCAACCCGGATGCGTCCCACACCGCCCCCAAGGCGATGTGGCTCCGGGACGAGGAGCCACAGCACTTCCGCGCCGCTAGGTGGCTCGTCTCGACGCTCGGTCACCTCAACGGCTGGCTCACCGGCGAGGTCGTCCAGGACCATGCTGACGCATCCTCTTCGCTGTTGTACGACCTGGCCTCGCGCGAGTGGTGCGGCGAGCTCGTCGAGCTGGCGGGGTTGGAACGCTCCAAGCTTCCAGGGATCCGGGCGGCACACGACGTCATCGGACCCCTGCGGAGACAGGTCGCCGATCAACTTGGCCTGTCGCCGTGCTGCGACGTCGCCGTCGGAACCGGCGACGATCACGGAGCCGCGCTCGGGGCCGGCGCCATCGCGCCCGGGATCGTCGTCGACGTGACCGGCACGGCCGAACCCGTCGCGACCCCGTCGCGTGAGCTGGTGCTCGACGAGCTTCGGTTGGTCGAGACTCATGCCCATGCGGTCGACGGCATGCTGCTGATCGAGAATCCCGGCTTCGTCTCTGGGGGAAGCACGAGCTGGTGGGCCCGCGCGCAGGGGATCCCGCAGGGCGAGGTGTTCGAGCAGGCCGGGCTCGCCCCGCCGGGAAGCGGGGGCGCGCTGTTCCTGCCGACGTTGTCGGGGTCCACGGCGCCGCGCTGGAACGACCGGATGCGCGGGTGCTTCGCGGGCATCGGGCTTCACCACGATCTCCCCCATATGTCCCGCGCCATCCTCGAAGGCTGCTCGTTCGCGTTGCGCGACATCGTCGACCGGTTCGCGGAGATGGGGCTCGGCGGCGAGGAGATCAGGGTCGTGGGCGGCGGTGCGCGTTCGCCGCTGTGGCTGCAGATCAAGGCCGACGTCACCGGCCGGCCGATCCGCGTCGTCAGCGGTGAGACGACCAGCGGCGGTGCGGCGATGCTCGCCGGCGTCGCCTCGAGATTCTTCGCCGACCTGCCCGAGGCAGCCGCCAGGATGGTGCGGATCGCCGCTGAGCCGATACTTCCGCGACCCGAGACGCGCGAGTGCTACGAGGACGCATACGGCGTCTACCGCCGGCTGTACGACGGCGTCGAGCACGCCCTCGCCTGAGCGCTCGCGTCGGGGCCCGCCGCTGACCTCGAGGACCCGACTCGCGCCGGCGTCGCCCCTGATCCCTGGTAGCTGCCCGCGATCCCACCGGGGAAAGTTCAGGGACGCCAGGGGACAGAACCAGGGAATCTCCCCATACCGCATTTGCGTGATGTCCGGCAAGCTGGCGACATGCCGAAGTACGTCCTCACGCACCGCCACGAGCCCGAGGAGTGCGCGATCGCGATCGCGTCGTGGAAGGGGTTCGTAAGCCCGCTCCGGCACGGGCGGCCGTTCGGCTCCTGCGCCCGCGGCGGCCACCAGATCTGGTGGAACGTCGAGGCCGACGACGAGCAGGCGGCGCTGTCGATGCTTCCTCACTACGTCGCGCGACGGACCGTGGCGGAGGAGGTGCGGGAGGTGCCGCTGCCGTGATGCTCGACCCGAACCGGCTGGGCGACTACATGTCGCCGATGTACCGTGCCGCTTGGGCGCTGTGCGGCTCACGCCACGACGCCGAGGACCTTGTCCAGGAGACGTTCGTGAACGTGCTCAAGCGTCCGAGATTTGTCCGCGACGGCAACGAGATCGGATACCTGCTGCGCGCGCTCAGGAACACGTACTCGAGCCGCTACCGCAGCGCCGTGCGCAAGCCGGCCGAGCGCCAGCTGTTCGAGGACGACGATCCCGCGGCCCCGTTCACCGAGCACGGCATCAGCTCGCGCGAGCTTATGGAGGCGGTCGCGAGCGCGCCGGCGCCCTATCGCGACGCCGTGATCGCGGTGGACCTGGTCGGGCTCTCTTATCGCGAGGCGGCTCACTCGCTGCACACGCGCGAGGCGACGATCACGAGCCGGCTGCACCGAGGGCGCCAGCACATCGCCCGCGTCCTGACCGAGGCCACGACGGCCGCCGCCTAGCGCCCGCGACCTGAGTAAGCGGCGGACCCTTAGCGGAGCGCCGGTTCGGACAGCCCGCCGACGATGATCGCCGCGAGCGCCGCGCGCGAACGCACGCCCAGCTTGTCGTAGATCCGGGCGAGATGGCTCTCCACTGTCTTCTCGCTCACGAACAGCGCCGCCGCGACGTCCCGGTTGCGCTTGCCGGCGGCGACCAGCGTCGCGACCTCCCGCTCGCGGGGGCTGAGCGCCGCGATCCCGCCGGCGGCGGCGCGCCTGTCCCGGATCCGTCGCGGCCCCCGCCGGCCGAGGCGGCGGAGCTCCTGAGCCGCTCCATCGGCCTCGCGGAGCGCGCCGGCGCCATACAGCGTCCGTTCGGCCTCCTCGAGCTCCGTGATCGCCTGCTCGGTGGAGCCGGCGCGCCCGAGGGCGGTGCCGATCAGGGCCCGCGCGCGGGCGCCGAGCACCGGGTTACCGGCCGACTCCGCCAGGGGCAGGGCCTCCCTTGCTGTGTCGATCGCGGCCACGGGATCGCCGCGAGCGAGCAGGACCGCCGCCCGGGCACAGACCGCGTTCGCGGTGCGCTGCGGCAGCAGGCTGGTCCGCGCGCGCGCATCGGCGGTTGCCGCCGTCTCGGCCGCGGCATCGAGCTCGCCGAGCGCCAGCAGCGTGCGAGTCAGGAGCTCCCAGCCGTTGCCGCCGCGCAGATCGAGCAGCCGCTGACCAGGGCCGGTCTCGACTTCCGCCAGCTCCGCGCGAGCGCCCGCCGGATCGCCGGCGGCGTTCATGGCGGCTGCGAGATGCAGCCGCGACAGGCTCGAGAAGAACGTCTCGGTGAGGCGCTCCGAGCGCGCCACCGCCTCGCGCGCGCTAGCGAGCGCTCTCGCCGTATCCCCCGCGAGCGAGCACACCATCGCGTCCGCCCACAGCGCCCAGACGGCGACCTGATCGTTCCCCGTCAGGACCGCGGCGTCGGTGGCGCTCTCGGCGACCGCCATCGCCTCGGCGATCCGCCCCTTCATCACGAGCGCGTTCGCCTCGATCACCAACAGGCCCGGGACCAGCGGGCTCTGGCCCGTCCTGTCCGCGAGCTCCAGGACCCTGCGCACGTACGCCAGCGCGTTATCGGCGCGCTCTAGCGCGGCGGCGGCTTGCGCGATGTACCCGCCGACGTCGAGGTGCTCGGCGAGTTGCTCATCGGGCAGCGCGTCGTATGCGACCTCGGCTTCGCGCAGCTCGACGAGCCCGACGCCGGGCCGGCTGAGCGAGCTGCTGGCCAGGCTGCAGAGCGCCGCTCCCCACGCCCAATACAGAGTCTGGCCGCTGTTGCGGGCCTCGTCGGCGACACCACGCGCGACGTCGTACATCGTCGCGAACTCGCCCCGCCAGTAGTGGTCTAGCGCGAGCTCGAGCGTCAGGCCGAGCGCGCCCGCGCTCCCCGGCACCAGCATCTGGAGCGTGCTCTCGACGAGCGCGCGCGACTGGAATGGATGCCCGTTCATGCGCCTGGCGAACGCGATCCGACCCACCAGCTCGGCGCGCTCGTCGACCCACTCGGGCGGCAGCAGACCGCTGACCGTGTCGAGCACGCCGAGCGCCTCGTCGTAGGCGCCCGCATAGGTGAGCGCGGTCGCCGCCTCTCCGAGCAGCTCCCGGCGGCGCTCGTCGTCGTCGCTGGGAGGGAGTAGACGTGCAGCCGCCAGCAGCCAACGTCCGGCCGTCTCGGGAGCCCGCGATGCGGCGTCGCGGCCGGCCTGCACAAGCAGCGAGATCGCCTGCTCGTCGCCGACCGCGGCGGAACCCTCGACATGGTGGGCACGCGCCCCCACCGGAGCGTGGGCGACCTCGAGCGCGGCCGCGGCCCGTGCGTGGGCCCCGATCTGCCAGCCCTGCGGGATCCCGTCGTACACCGCCCGCCGCACGATCGGGTGCCGGAAGCGGAACCGCCGCGGCATCTCGGTCGGTCGGATGAAATCCGACTCCAGCAGCTCGTCGATCGCGGTGAACACGGACGGCAGGCTCTGCTCAGCGATCGCCGCCACCAGCTCGGGCTCGAACGATTCGCCGGCGACCGCGGCCGCCTCGAGTGCGCACCGCGACCCATCGGAGATCGCGACCACCTCTTCGTTGATGGCGGCCAGGACCGCACGCGGAACCACCTCGCGCGAACGCGCGGTCGCCCTGCGCGGGCGAATCCGTTGCGGATGGCCAGTCCTGACGAGCTGCTCGATGTAGAACGGGTTGCCGCCGCTCTCCCGGTACAGCGTCGCTCGCACGGTGTCGTCGATGTCGGATCCGATCAGGCGCTCGGCCTCTTCCGAGGTGAGCAGTGGGGGTTCGAGGCGGCTTCCACGCCCCGCCCGAGCGGCGCCCTCGAGCGCGGCGAGCAGCCGCGAAGGCGCCTGGCGATAGGCGACCGCCATCAATCCCGGCCCCCGAAACCGCCGCAGCAGATGCGCGAGCATCTCCACCGAGGCAGCGTCCGCCCAGTGAACGTCGTCGAGCGCGAGCAACAGCGGCTGACGACGGGCCAGGCGCTCGAGCACGCTCCGGACCGCGTAATGCAGCCGGTAGCGCTCGGCGCCCTCGCTCCTGCTCGCCGTGGCATCCGGGTCGCGCGGGAGCGCAGGGAAGATCGCGGCGAGCTCGCGCGGCACGTCGTCGTCGAGAGCGCGTAGGACGGCCGGCTCAAGCGAGCCGAAGTAGTCGTTCAGGGCGTCGACGATGAGCCCGAACGGGATGTCTCGCTCGAACTCGGCCGCGCGGCCGTTCAGGACGAGGTACCCGCGGTCCTCGCCGCGCCGGCACAGCTCCGATAGCAGCCGCGACTTGCCGATCCCGGGCTCGCCGACGATCTGGACGCACCACGGTTCGCCCGCCGCCAGCTGATCGA
>OBLV0100000175.1_pt1 | contig 20956 bp, 15 predicted proteins | sample 1520071 | NCBI WGS metagenome assembly OBLV01 (sample SAMEA3888446, study PRJEB22518) | metagenome | reverse complement strand
GCTCCCGCTCGCCCGGGGATGGGAGCGCCAGCTCGACACCGCCGACAACCCGATCTTCTATATCAAGGACGAGCTCACGGCGGCGAGCTATCGCAACTGGCTGGTCAGCAACGCCGTCCGGTTCGTCGCCTTGCCCGACGTGGCGCTCGATTACTCCGCCACGGCGGAAGCACAGCTCATCCGCCAAGGGGTACCGGGTCTCCGCCTGGTGTGGCGCGACACCCATTGGTCCGTGTACGCGGTCGAGAACGGGACAGGGATCGTGTCGGGCCCGGCGCAGCCGGTGACGCTGAGCGGCGACGAGATTCTCCTGTACGCAACCAGCGCCGGCGTCATCACCGTGCGTGAGCGCTACACCGCTCGCTGGTCGATCACCACCGGCGATGCCTGCACGGCCGAGGCGCCCGGAGGTTGGCTTTCTATCCGAGCGCTCGAACCGGGACCGGTGCGCGCCGAGGTGCGGCTCGTCGGATCGGCTGGCGATCCCTGCTGACCTCGGTGTTTTCTATCGCCTCGCCGTTAGAAGGGAGTCAATTCACGTTGCAGTGGAACCTGAACTGGAACCTGAACCGGTCTCTTTACCCAGCATCGGTAAACCGAGCGCCTTGCGCATTTCCGTCGAGGCATCGGTCATTGCCTCAATCTCGGCGGCGAAGACGGAGGCCGCCTCATGGGTGAGATCGGTAACGAGGGTGCTGGCGGCCTCACTAGCGGCGTTGGCGGCTCGGACCAGTTGCACGACGACGTCATGCACCTCGGCGGGCCATTCGACGTTCTCGATCTCGGAAGTCGCCGATGCCAAGACAACGGATAATGCCTGAATGACCTTTCCCTTGGACGTGTCGTTGTTGGCGGCGTTGAACATGGCCACGACCTCGTTTACCGGGGAAACGATCTGGAGGTACCGGTCACCGGGTCGTTCGTCGCCGTTGCCCACCTCAGATGGCGGGGAGGCGGCAAAACCCGAGAGCACGTCCGGAATCGTGTGCTTCAACTCGATCGTTCCTTTCGCGTTGACACTGTTGGCGGGACCTCGTCGCCGTCGCCGGCCAGGAACCCGCACACCTGCCCGCTCGCCCAGCGCGGATCACCGACCCGATTGGTGACGCTCCGGTGGGTACGAGCAACGATTTCACACCCTATCGAGGCATCACAAACGGGTGCAAGCATCGGTTGCGTTAGAAGCGTCGGTCGTCATGGGCCACGGTCGTCATACCAGCGCACGGTTGGGAAAGCGGCCACGCTGAGGCCGACGGCGACGATGCACAAGGCCCGCCAACCACGATCGACCGTCCGACGCCGATGAGGCCGGCGGCGACACCCGCCTCGTCGTTTCCGAGGAGGGGACCGGTGGAGAGAAAGGCTTCGACCGAGGGCGCGGCGTAGAGGAGGCCCAACACGCTGGCGCCGCCAAAGCGCGCCGCGATCGCCGGGAACAACGCCATCGGCATGCCGAAAACATGGCCACGAGGTCGACCACCTAGGTCCCGATCAGTCGGGCCGGCTGCGGGGCGTAGGCAGGACCCTCTCACCCGGCGCAGGCTGGGCCCGACCCGCGGGCCCGATTCCACCGTAGTGAGGCTAGGGACCCGCTACCTGCCTATCGATCGATGTACGAGCCGGCCGAGTTGAACGTCCAAGAGTAGTGAATCACCCAGCGAGCACTACTACGGAAGCTACGGCTGGCAACGGCCGCTTCTCTGGTCGGATCGACCACTTCTCTGGTCGCAACGACCACTTCCCTGCTCGCAACCGCCGTTTCCCTGGTCGCAACGGCCGCTTCTCTGGTCGGATCGACTGCTTCTCTGGTCGCGACGGCCGCTTTCCTGGTCGCAACCACCGCTTTCCTGGTCGCAACCACCGCTTTCCTGGTCGCAACCGCCGTTTCCCTGGTCGCAACGGCGCTTCTATGGTCCTCACCCGCTGTAACAACGGGTCGCTCGAGGTGGACGGTGCGGTCGAAGCCGCGTTCGTCGCAGTTCAAGCCATCTCCACGGGGGCCACAGCTCCCTCCGGACCTCGCGGCGGAAGTGGAACACGCTGCTTGCAGTCAGCAAACGCAGGACCGCCGTGCCCGAACGGACGTACGCCCCGCCAAAGGGGATGAGCAGAACCGGAGCGCGACCAGCAGGACCAGGACCAGCGGGACCTCGAACAGCGCCAGGCGCTTCACGACCGCAGGGGTCAAAGAACCGACCCGAGCCCGATCACCCGCCGCCTCGGTCGTCAAGGCACTGGTCATCGCGGCGATCAGGGCGCTGTCCCGACCGACGACGGCGGCGGCGGGTAGAGGTGGGCGGCGACGGCCCAGAAGTCCACGACCACGGTGGTGAGGAGGGTGATGAGCATCAGGCTGGTGTTGCTGCGTCGATGGGATCGGACAACCATTTGCGGAAAATGGCGGCCCGGGGTGGCTGCGGATCTCGTTGGCGTTCCTCGATGGTCAGCACCGGGCCAAAGCCGCCCGTCGTAACCCGACCGCTACCTGCTGCCCTTCAACCTCGGTACCACGACGACGAGCGGACAGGCCATCCCCTCGCTCAGCCACCAGTGGCAGATCCAGCACGCGTCGTGGAACCACGCCAACATGGATGGCTGGCTGCGGGCGGGAGTCTTGTGGGCAAATGGGCGCGCTATAGCGCATCTGCGCCCACAAGGTAGACAAGTCCCACAAGAGGGGGCCCGCCGGCGGGGCCCCCGGCCGCGAGAACGGCACTCGTAGTCGCGACGCTCGCGACCAACGGGGCAACTTCCCCGCATCGTTTTTGGCCCCTAGCTGTTGAAGGGCCGGGGCAGCACTGTCACGTGTTGGATCTGGACCGAGTCGAGCGCCTTGACATCGAGTCCTAGCGCCGCCAGCACCGTCGGAGCGACCTGGTACGTGGTCACATCGTTGGTCACGACCGAGCCGGTGTGGCCGGCGCCGGTTTTGGCCAGGTTGGCGCCGCTGACCGTGATCAACGCTACATGGGTGTCGTCAGTCGAAAAGCCACCATGCTCGGACACCTTGGCCTTGCTCGTCGAGTAGATCGTGCCGGGTATGGGTTGGATGATGATGTCCGGTGTCCGGGGGTCCGACAGAGGATTGTCGAACCGGGCGATCAGTGACTTCCCCGAGAGGATGTACTGGATGCGGGCCGGGTTGCCGTTCTTCATGCTCGCTTTGAGGGCAGCGACCGCGGCCGCCGTCTGCGACTGGTCCTGCAGCCAGATGAGTGAGACGTCGTCGTCGGTGGTGTTGGCGATGTTGATCCCGGCATTGGTGAGGACGGTGTCCTCGGCGTGGCCGATGAGCGCCAGCTTCGAGACGTTGATCGGTGACTGCCCGTGCTTTGCCGTGATGATGATCTGCGTCGAGTTCAGCTGACCCTGGGACTTGAGCTCGGCCACCATCGCGCCCAAAGCGGAGTCGACCCAGTGGACGGCGCCGGCCAGCTGCGGCGTGAACTTGAGCGTCCCCGGCTCGTAGCCGCCCGGGACATAGTTGGGATCACACGTCGGTGCGTTGTTGCTTCGCGGGCACGACAGGGTCGGGTCGATCAGCTTCTGACCCACGCTCACCGCCTGGAAGTTCATACCGAGGAGCGCCGGCATGCCGACCTGCTTCTTGCCCGCCGAGTTGAGACCGTCGATCTCGTTCAGCACGGCGTCGACCTTGATTTGGTCATACGACTCGGTATCAACGACGTTGTCGGTGATGGATGCGCCGCTGGTGGTCACCGAGTTCTCCGGGAACGTCACCACGTTGCCACGGGTGTCCTTCAACGTCGGCGGGATGATGTCAGCGTTGATCTCGGTCATGAACGGGTCGGTGACGGCGTTGGGCGTCCCGTTCCCCGCGACCTGATTGTCAGCGGCTGGGTGCTTGTCGGCCCACGCGGTGCGCAGTCCGGCGGCGCTCACGACGCTGAAGATCGAGTTGGTTCGCAGGAAGTCGTTGGGGGCGATCGGCACGCACTTGCCGTTGACGATCCCGTAGGCGAACTGGGTCGGGTCGAGCTTCTCGTTCATGATGGTGCGGGTGCCGACCTCGCCGTTGGCGACGCTCGGGGCGTTGGTGTCGAGGCTCTCCTCATAGGTGGTCGCCACGCCCGGCGTGCCCGTGCAGTTCTGGGTCCCCGTGGCGGTCTGGGCGGCCGGGGTGTACAGGTTCCGGGCGTAGGCGTCGTCGTAGTAGGCGCCGGTGAGGGCGGGGGTCGCGCCGGTCATCATCGCCATGAGGCCGGGCGTTGAGTCGGAGGGCTCCGACGTCGACGCGTTGGCGTAGGTGGTCCCGTGGCCGGCGAAGGCGGCGATGTTGGGACACAGGCCGTCGGCGATGCACTGCGTGACGTCGGAGGCATGCAGGCCGTCGACGCTGATGAGCAGCACATGTTGGAAGGGCGGCTTGGCGCTGGCGGTGGAGAAACTGGCACCACCAGTAGTCAGCGTGGCCGTCACCGCTAATACGCTCATCGCGCCCGCGGCCAAACGTCGGTTCCGAGTCTTCATGTCGGCGTTTCTACCGCCGGGGGGTGACGGCCAAGCAACATCTTGGACAACAGATGTGCACGATTATGTAAGAGAGGCTCCTTGTTGCCGAACGTTTACCTGTCGGCCAGCGCCCCGAAATGAGACGGTCGCTTGTTTGCACCCGGGGATTGGTAGGACGGCGCCGCAACTGCGCGCAAGGGGGGATTCCGTGCTTCGGAACTGGTCACGTGCTCTGGCGGCAACCGCGATCGTCCCGATCGGGTTGTTGCTCGTCGGCAGCAGTTCGTTCGCCGCGACCCACTCGTCGGCGGGTCGGGTTCCACCGGCCCGGTTCACCGTGAATACCATCCTGTCGGGCGCCTCGCTCCGCCACACCTTCACGCTGGCCGGGTCGAACGCCGCCATGTCCGAAACCCTGAGCGATCCCGATGACATCACCACTCTCGGTGGCGATCTCTTTGTCGGATTCCAAAACGGCGTCGGCCCCCAGGGCCAACCGAGCACCGACGGCAACCGGGACTCCACGGTGGTTGAGTTGGCAGAGAACGGCCGCCCGATCGCCAAATGGGACCTGAGGGGCAAGACCGACGGTGTGACCGCCGACCCGCAGCTCGGCGTGGTGCTGGCGACGGTCAACGAGGATGCCAACTCGAGCCTCTACGCCATCGACCCGTCGGCCTCGGCCGCAAATCAGATCCTCCATTACGCGTACAACGAGCGGCTGCCCCACGATGGCGGAACCGACGCCATCTCGATCTACCACGGTCAGATCTTCATCAGCGCATCGGCACCGGGCACGACCGGAGCTCCGGCCCCCCAGCCCACCTACCCGGCGGTGTATTCGGTGACCCTCGACCCCGCGGCCCGGGTGGCGACGGTGACCTCTCTGTTTGACGACGAGGATCCGGCGCGAGTCGTCACGGTCGACGGCCCCGACCGGGGCCGCACGGTGGCGCTGGCTCTCACCGACCCCGACTCCAACGAGGACGTCCCGCCCTCGGCATCGCGCTTCGGCGGGGACTTCATGCTGACGAGCCAGGGCGACATGGAGCAGATCTACGTCGGCGACGCCGGCGGGCCAAACCAGACTCTCTCGGTGCTCTCACTCACCGAGTCGGTGGACGACACGGCCTGGCCGACTTCCACCGCGGGCGAGCTGTTCTCGACCGATTCGACGAACGACAACGTCGATGTGATCACCGGCGTTTTCGCACCCGGCCACGCGCTGGCGGTCGCCACCCCATGCGACTCCAACAGCGCACCTGCGACTTGCCCTGCCCCTCCCGCCTTCCCGGCCAACTATTTGGCGTCGCTCAACCAAAAGACGGGCCTGGTCAAGGCGGTCACCATCACCGGCGCGAGCTATATCCCCCAAGGCGGCCTCGCCTTCGTGGCAGCCTCGCCCTCATAGGTCGAGCCGGCGTCTCGACGTGGACCGAGCCGACCAGCGCCTGCACCGTCCCCTCGGCTTTTGCAACCAAGCAGCCGACGGCCGGTAACTCCGGCCTTTTGCCGCTGACCCAGCTAATTTTGGGGCGGTCTTTCGTTGGACTCGGCGATGGCGCGAGGCGGCGGGGCCGGCCGCCTAGTGTCCAAGGCGATGACCCGGCTGTTCGCCGTCGCCAACCAAAAAGGTGGCGTGGCCAAGACGACCACCGTGCATTCCTTGGGCGCCGCCTTGGCCGAGCGGGACCGGCGGGTCCTCCTTGTCGACCTCGACCCGCAGGCCTGCCTGACCTTTTCCCTCGGGGTGGAGCCTGGCGAGTCGCTCCACGACGTGATCGTGCACCAAATGCCCGCCCGCGACGTGATCGTGAAGGTCGGCGACCTCCACCTGCTGCCATCGGTGATCGACCTCGCCGGCGCCGAGATCTACCTACTCTCGAAGTCGGGGCGGGAGTATGCGCTGGCTAAGGCGCTGGCTCCGATCGCCGCGAGCTACGACGTCGTGCTCATCGACTGCCCGCCCTCGCTCGGAATACTCACGATCAACGGCCTGACGGCGGCTGACGAAGTGATCATCCCGTTGCAGTGCGAGACCCTCTCGGGCCGAGGTGTCGGCCAGCTCTTGGAGACCGTCGAGGATGTTCGCCGGTACACCAACCCGAAGCTGGACATCGCCGGCGTGGTGGCGACCATGTACGACGGCCGGACGCGCCTGAGCCAGCAGGTCTTGGCGTCGGCGCACGACGAGTTCGGCCTCGAGGTCCTACCGCCGCCGGTGCCCAAGTCGGTGAAGGTCGCCGAGGCGCCCGGTATGAGGTGCTCGGTGCTGGAGCACGCACCCCATTCGCCGGCGGCCGGCGCCTACCGGGCATTGGCGGCCACAGTCGAGGCGCGCTTGGGATGACTGGGGGAAAATTGGACCCGACGGGGAAGCGAGCTTTCTTCGAAGCGGTCAACGGAGTTGCCCCCGACCGAACAGCCCCCCGATCACGTCGTGACGGGAAGGAAGCCCTCTATTCGATGGCGCCCTGGAAACCAGGCACGGTGATCATCGAGTGCTCGGTGTGCCGGCTTCGACGGCGCGCCTCGGTTATCGAGCTAGGCGCCCGTCTGACCTGGGGGTCGCTGTGGTTTCCCCTGCGCCGCCATCCCCATTGGATGAGCTGCCCGAGCTGCCGCCGACGCCAGTGGTGCCGGATCGGCTGGATCGAGTAGGTGGGGCCGGCTACGAGGCGGCGGCGATCGACTTCATCGCGCCGATTCCGAAGATGGCGCCTTCGGGATCCCTGACCACCGCGCCGCGGCCGAAATCCATATCGGTCGGCGGCATAAGAACCGAGGCGCCGAGCTCGGTCGCCAACGACGCGGACTGGTCGCAATCGTCGACTGCGAACCACACCGACCACGACGGGAATTCGCCCGGGCCGGCCCGGTGGGCACCGCAGGTGACGTTGCCGTCAACGGTGAAGATCGTCCCGTTCTCGCTGCTCGCCCCATCCATGACACCCCAGCCGAACACCGCTTGGTAGAACGCGTTGGCGGCGGGCAGGTCGGTGGTTGCCAGTTCGTTCCAGGTGAAGGTGCCGGCCTGATTGACGAGTTGGGCGCCGATATGTTGGTTGGGCTGCCAGATCGACACGAAGGACCCGACGGAGTCCTTGAGGACCGCCATACAGCCGGCGTCGAGCACATCCATCGGCGGCATGACGGCGGTGCCGCCCGCGGCCGTGGCCTTGGCGACGGTGTCATCGGCGTCGGCCACCGTGATGTACACCGCCCAGAACGGCGGCATGTCGGGGTTCATCCTGGGCCCGAGGCCGGCCACGTTTTTTCCATCGAGGGTGAACATGCCGTACCCACCCGACTCTGGGCGCGGGTCGATGTCGGCCTTCCAACCGAAAAGACCCCCGTAGAACGCCGCCGATGCGCCGGTGTCGGGGCTGCCCAGGTCCACCCACGACGGTGTTCCCGGGACGTACTCGCTCCGTTCAGCCATGTCGATCTCCTCTCACTCTGGGGTTGAACGCGACCCTACGGCGTTTGGTGGCGGGACCGTGGTCCCGCCACCCGACGTTTACCCGTGGTTTCGACTGGCTTCCTACGACTGGGCGCTCGGGATGCCCGAAGCGGGGGGCGACGACGGTGACGACGTGTAGGGCTGGATGTTGCCGCTGTCGGTCGCCGTCTCCGGCGTCCCGATGACCTGCATAGCGCCGTTGTTGATCGTCGCCATCTGCACGCCGGTATAACCCTGGTGATTGCCGGACGAGTAGCTGAACGGCGTCAGGCCGGGCCCGCCGGCGAGGCGGCTCGCGCTGATGTCGGCGACGACGTTGGCTCGGGTCGGGTGGGATCCGGCGTTCTCCATCGCCTGGACGAAGGTGTACGCGACGCTCATCCCGTACAGGACGTTGCCGTCCATCGGCAGCTTGGGGATGTACTGGTCGTGGATCCGGGTGAACAGCTGGATCCAGCCGTTGCTGGTGTCACCGAGGCTCGGCAGGTAGGTGTCGGACACGATCCCGTTGATGAGCGAACCCCCGGCCGCTCCCTTGCTGAAGCTGGAAAGCAAGCCGGTGAGGGTGATCGGATCGGCGCCCACGCTGGAAACCACCCACTGGGGGTGGAAGCCGATCTTGGCCGCCGTCAGCAGGGCCAGGGCGGTGAACGCCGGAACCGAGTAGGACACCACAACCTGGACATGGGCCGCCTGGAGGGCCAGGATCTGGGCACTCACGTCGATGTTGGTGGGGTCATACGTCTGGCGCGACACCACGTCGGCGCTCGGGATTTGCGTGTCGAGACCCTTGGCCCCGTCGGTGCCGAAATCGTCGTTCTGGAGGAAATACCCGATTTTCTCGTTCGCGTAGGTCTGGGCCACGTACTGGCCCTGGATCTCCCCCTCGACGGTGTAGTCGGGCTGCCACCCGAAGGTCTCGGGATCCTGGGTGGGCTGGTTCCAGCACACGCAGCCCGACGCCACGAACAGGTCGGGAACCTTCTCGGCGTTGAGGAACGGCTCGACCGCCAAATGGGTCGGCGTTCCCAGGCCGTCGAAGATGGCAAAGACGTTGTCCTGGTCGACGAGCTGCTCGACCACGGTCTTGGTGTTGGCCGGGTTGTAGCCGTCGTCGAGGTATTTGTCGGTGATCGTGCGCCCGTAGACGCCTCCGTGGGCGTTGACGTAGTCGAAGTACGCCTGGGACGCCGGCGCGATCTCGTCGTAACCGGGCGCTGCCACGCCCGTCAACGGCTGGTGGCTGCCGACGGTGATCGAGGTGGCGGTGATCCCCGGAACGGGAGCTGCTGTCTTGGTCGAACCACAGCCGGCCGCTAACAGGCCGGCGGCGGCCGCGATGGCGGCCAGCCGCATGGAATTGCGCTGAACACGGTTCATGGACTTCCCCCCCTGATGTGCGCCCCGTGGTGCGGGCAGAACACTAGCCCTGCGGTGGCGACAAACGGCGTTTCGGAATGAGCTGGGCGAGCCGGCGAACGCCGCCTTGGATCCCCTCCGGGAACAGCAGCATGGCGGCCACCAGCACCAAGCCATAGATCGCGAGGGGCAGGTTGCCCTTGACCGACGGTCCCAGCTTGAAATGGTTGGACACGCCGTTGGTCAAGCGGGGGATGTACACCAGCGCCGCCGCCCCCCAGACCGAGCCGGCGATGGTGCCCAGGCCGCCGACGACGATCCCGGTCAGCAAGGCGAAGCTCAGCTCGGCGGTAAAGGCCGCCGGATTGGCGAGCGAGGTGGTCAACCCGTAGAGGGCGCCGGCCAGGCCGGCGCAGCACGCGCTCACCACGAAGGCCACGACCCGGGTGCGGGCGACGTCGATGCCGACCAGCGCTGCCGCCACCTCGTCGTCGCGCACGGTCTGCAGCCGCCGACCCCATCCACTCTCCCGGAGGTTGGCGACCAAGACCAAGGTCACGAGGCCGGCGACGATGCCGATCCAGGCCAACCAACGCTCGGGGGCGAAGGTTGGTGACAACCAGCTCGGACCGAGCAGCGGTCGCAGCACCAACCCCTGCTCGCCACCCAGCAGGCCTCGGTAGCGGGTCGCCAACTCGGGCAGGGCGACCGCCAGGGCAAGCGTCGCCCCGGCCAGGTACGGGCCCCGCAGGCGGGCGGCGGCGACGCCCACAATTGCCCCGGCCGCCGCCGTTACGATCACGGCGGCCAGGAGCAGCACGACGATCGGCACGTGAGCCTGGTGCGTCATGAGGACCGCGCCGGTGTACGCGCCCACCGCCATGAGGGCGCCGTGGCCGAGGGACAGCTGCCCGTTGGAACCGGTGAGGAGATTGAGCCCCGCGACCGCCGGGAGGAAATAGGCGACCTGGCTCAGTTGATAGTCGGTGAACGCGCCGACGTGATCGCTGAAGACGAGGATGATCGCACCGGCAACAACGGCGAACAGCAGGTTTCGTAAAAGGGGATTGTTGGGCAACGCCATCCGACCCGACGTGAAGGCTATGCCGACCAGGACACCGAAAACACCGATGGCCCAAGGTGCCGCCTTTCCCTGCAAATACCCAAGAGCAATGAGAACGCCGCCGACCACCACGAGCAGGGCCGCGGTCGACCGGCCCGGATGGCTCAACCGACTCGTGGCCGCACCGCCCATTTTCCCAAAAATGGTTTTCATATACGCCGTTGCTTGGCGGCCGCGAACAAACCCTCGGGCCGTACCATGAGCACGCCGATGAGCACCACCAGCGCGCCGACCGTTTCCAGGTCCGGGCTCATATACCCGCCGACGTAGGTCAGCACCAGGCCCACGCTGATGCCACCGATAACGGCGCCCAACGGGCTTTCGAGACCGCCGAGTATGGCGGCGGTAAAGCCGAACACCAAAACGGTGTCCATGAAGTTGGCGCTCAACAGGACCACCGGCGCGATGAGCACCCCCGAGAGGGCGCCCACCAGGGCGGCGAGGGCCCAACCGAGGGTCAGCATCCGGCCGACGCTGACACCGAGGAGCCGGCTCACCTCGGGCGCGAAGGCCGAGGCCCGCATCCGCAGGCCTAGATTGGTCCCCTGAAACAACACCACGAGGCCGACCATCACCACGACGATGGCAACGAGGGTGAACACGTCAAAGGGCGACAGATCCACCCGGCTGGTACCGAGCTTGAAACCGACGATGGAGAAATGGGAGGGAAAGGACCGGGTCTGCCCACCCCAAATCATCGGTGCCAACGCCTCGAGGAAAATGAAAAGGCCGAGCGTGAGAATAACAGCGTTTAGCGGCGGGCCATTTTCGACCCGCCGAACCAGAATCCGTTCGGTGGCACCGCCAATAAGGAACCCGGCGGCTAGGGCGACCACCAGCGCCAACCAATAGGAACCTCCCCGGTCGATGACGCTGAGCGCGATATAGGTGGTAAACATCGCCATCGCGCCTTGGGCGAAGTTGAGGACCCGGGTGGCCCGCCAGATGAGGACCAGCGCCAACGCCAGCGCGGCGTACACGAACCCGATGGTGAAACCGCTGAGCGTCAGGTCGAGGAAGCGGTGCACGGATCAGCGCCTAGAACCCGAGGTAGGCATGGCGCAACCCCTCGTCGGCCGCCAGGACGTGCGCGTCGTCGGATTTGACCACCTGGCCAAGATTGAGCACCAGCGCCCGGTCGGCGACGGAGAGCGCGCTGCGGGCGTTTTGCTCGACCAATACGACGGCGAGGCCGATCTCGTCGCGCAGGCGCTGGAGCAGTCCCATGAGTTGGCGGACGACGAGGGGGGCCAGGCCGAGGGATGGTTCGTCGAGCAGCAATAACCGAGGCTTGGCCATGAGCGCCCGCCCGATGGCCAGCATCTGGCGCTCGCCCCCCGACAGCGTGAACGCCGGCTGCTTGCGGCGCAGGCCCAGGGCCGGGAACAGATTGTAGGTCTCGGCCACGGCCTGCGCCCTTTTTTTGGACGCGCCGTCGGTTCGGAGGAGGCCGCCGAGGCGGAGGTTCTCCTCCACCGTCAGCTCGCGGATCACGCCCCCGCCCTCGGGGACGTGGCCGACGCCCAGGGCGGCGATGGCCTCGGCCGGCCGGCAGGTCAACTCGCGGCCTTGGAATCGCACCGAGCCGCCCGCCGGACGCACGAGGCCGCTAACGGTACGTAGGAGCGTGGTCTTGCCGGCGCCATTGGCGCCGAGGACGGCCGTGATGCTGGCCTCCGGCGCTCGGAACGACACTTCGTCGAGCGCCCGGATGGCGCCGTAGGAAACGCAAAGCCCTTCGATCTCAAGCATCGTTCATCAGTCGGACCGCTCCTTCCTCCATATCGGTGGCGGCCTCGCCCAAATATGCGGTCGTCACAGCAGGGTCGACCTTGACCTGCGCCGGCGAGCCCTCGGCGATCACCCGGCCCAGTTCGAGGACCACGACCCGATCACAGACGCTCATCACCAGGTCCATGTGGTGCTCGACCAGCGCCACCCCCATCCGCTGGCTCAGGCCGCGGATCTCGCGGCCCAGGTCGGTCATCTCGGCCGACGACAGCCCGCTGGCCGGTTCGTCGAGGAGGAGGAGATGGGGTTCGGAAACGAGCGCTCGGGCCAGCACGACCTTCTTTTGCAGGGCGTGGGGCAGCGTCGCCGGCAGGCGGTCTTCGACGCCGGTCAGGCCCACCTCGTCCAGCGCCCGGCGGGCGGCGTCGGCCCGTGCTCGTTCGTGGCGTTGCGACCGGGGCAGGCCGAGCAGGGCGGCGGCGAACCCGGCGCGCTCGTGCGTGCCGGCGCCGGCCATCACGTTCTCGAGCACCGTCAGACCCTGCCAGAGGCCCAGTCCTTGCAACGTCCGTGCGATGCCGAGGCGGGCGCGGCGATCGGGGCGGCGCGGCAGGTCCTTGCCGTCGTAGCGGACGGTGCCTGCGCCGGCCTCGCCATCGGCCGCTCGTCGGGCCTCGCCATCGGCCACTCCGCCGGCATCTCCTCCGGCCCCTCGGCCGGCCCCTTGTCCGGCCCCTCCTCCGGCCCCTCCTCCGGCCCCTCGGCCGGCCTCGCCTCCGGCCCCTCGGCCGGCTCCTCCGCCGGCCTCTCCGCCGGCCCCTCGGCCGGCGTCGCCGCCCGCGGCGGAGGGGCGGACGAAGCCGCAGATCACGTTGAACAGGGTCGTCTTGCCGGCGCCGTTGGGGCCGATGATCCCGACGACCTCGCCAGGCTGCACATCGAGCGAGACATGGTCGAGGGCGGTCAGGCCGCCGAAGGTGACGCTGACCTCGCGGACCTCCAGGCTGTAGCGACCCCCCGACGCCTCTGCCACGGTAGCTCCCGACTCCCCGGGCCCCCCTCGGCCCCATCTTGCGCCTGCAACCTACCGTGGCCCGGGCTACCCGTGGGGTTCTCGTGCCCTTGCCAGCAGGCAAGCTGCCCTTCGCCCTGAGCCGGGCTGCTATCGCCGGCGGCGTGCTGCTCGCCGGGCGGCCGGGCCGCTAGTGTCCGCAGCGGTGCAGCGGAGATCGGCCATTGGCGTGGGGGTTGCCATCATGGCGGTATTGGCCCTCTTTGGTAGCTCCAGTTCTCCGTCGCTGGCGCCGGACGGCGCGGCGCCGCACTGGGACGTCGTCCCTGCCAAAGGCACCACCGTCGACCCGCCCGCCCCTCCGGCCAAGGCCACCGTTACTTCGCCGCCGACGACCGTCGCCCACGTGATCTCCGCCGTTCGAGCCGCGCCGCCTGCCGCTTCCCACCCGGCCGTGGCCCGGCCGACCGCGGTTCGACCCGTCGCCAACCCGGCCGCCCGCGTCGCCCGCGCCGGGTGTGCTGCGCCCCCGGCGCCATCCGGCGCCGATGTCACCACGTTGGCGTCGCCGGCCATGCCCAACATGCCCTACGCCGCTACTCCGGGCGGGCCGGCGATAGGAAGGTGGACGGCGCTGTGGGGTGGTCCGTCCACCCGGCCTGTGGTCAACCAGGCAGACGGCTGGGTCGAGATCTCACTGGACACCAGGCCCAACGGGTCGGCAGGCTGGGTGCCGGCCAACGATGTCATCTTCGGCAGTTCGAACTACCTGATCGTGGTCTCGATCTGCCAACGCAGCCTGACCCTGTACCAGGGTTCCGCTCCGATCTACTCCTCACTCGTCGGCGTCGGCGAACCTCAGTCGCCGACGCCGACCGGCATGACCTTTGTCGACGCCATCGACACCACACCGAGGGCCCAGGTCGGCATCTACGGTCCGACCGTGCTCTTCCTCGGCACCCACTCCAACACCTACACCGACTTCGACGGCGGCGACGGCACGGTCGGCATCCACGGTTACCCCTCCGACCCGGCGTCCACACGTGGTGTCGCCGAGTCCCACGGTTGCGTCCGGGCCAGCCCCCAGACCATCGATGCCATCAAGATCGTCCCCGTCGGTACCCCTGTTGACATCGTGGCGTAGGTCACCGACCTCGCCCTAGTAGTCCGGATAGACGCCACCGGCGTCATCGCCGGCACCGACCTCCTCCCCGGGCGTAGTCCGACCCGAAAAGGGGCGGGCACCGCCCCTCGTGCGCACCATCGTGATGAGCCAGCCAACCGGGCCGAGAAACACGCCCCAGAGGAACCCCTCGCCCTTCTTCCCACCTCGAGAGGCGGCGAGGACAGCACCCAAACCGCCGAAGATGGCCGCCCAAACCAGCACAACCAGGACCAGTACCGCCCCCGCCACGTCGAGCAGCGCCTTCAACTGACCGCCTCCAGCCCCTCGGACCGTGACCCGCCGGCGAGCAGCAACCCGACCGCTCCTGCAACGACCAACGCCGCCACCAGCTCGACCCACGCGCCCCGGCCGGCCCGAATCTGGAGTCCAACGTCGGAAGGCACGAACTGCTGCACCCGTATCCGGGCGACCGATGCCGAGGCGATGATCGCAATCGCGCTTAGGAACGACACCGCCCACGCCGCCCCGCCGGCCCCGAGCAAGAAGATCGTCGAACGGCCCACCACGCCGACCACGATTCCTGCGGTGACCGCCCACAATCCGAGCAACGTCAGCGGACCAATCCACGGAATGGCCCAGCCGTCAACACGAACGTGACGCCCCAGACCCTCGGCGAACGCCCACTGGTCATATCGCCCAAGGCTCACACCGATAATGCCCGGTATGGCCAGGAGCTCCCCGGCCCGTTCGAATCGGCTCGATCGCTCCCAAAAGGACCAGCAGCTTCCGAGCAGCGAGCGTGATCGCCCGGGGAGGAGACCCACCGCGGTTGCGGCGAGGCTGGCCACGAAGGCCAACCACAACCCGGGTCCGACCCCGACTTGCACGAGATCGCGGCCGATCGTGACCGGCACCACGATGCGGGCAAGGAACGCCCCGACGGTCTCGAGCAGCAACCAGACGACCGCCAGGACGACGACCCCGGCGACGCCGGCGACCGAAAGAAACGACAACCGGCCCCGGTGCTCCCTTCGCCGAAGCGACGCTATTGCCCAGGTGCCCGCGACAAGCAGGAGGAAGCACCGCAGCAGCGGAAGGTCCCACCCTACATAGGAGCGCCGGACGCCGCCGAGATCGAGCTTCAGCCAGTGAAGAGGTAGTGCCAGGCACAAGACAGCGGCGGCCGCGACCCCGCCGGGGGACCTGCCCTCGGCGAAGCGGCGCAGTGGCGCCAGGTCAAACGACGGAATAGTCAGGCGGCTCATCGACGTCGGGTTCTTCGTCCCCCGGATCCGGCAGCTGCGATTCGTGGGGAAAGATCGTGAGTTCGTCGGGCCGCAGCTCACCACTCATGTCCAGACGTACCACCAAGGGCATGAACCGGGCGCCGTACTCGGGCCGCAACTCGGCCGTCGTAACCGGGGCGTCCGCCGGACGACCACCCAAGCTGGCGGGAGCCCAAATCCTGGAGGACGCGACGCGGTGGGCATTGTCCGTCCGGCCTCGCGGCGAAAAGAGCTCGACCTCGAAGAAGAGATCGGCGGCAGGCGGACGGATCAGCTCGGTCATCACCTCGCGGGTCGCTTGCGGTTCATGCTGGGGCTCGCGCAGCACCCGCACCCGGGGATAGATCACGGCGAGGTCGAGTGAGGCACACTCCTCGGCAATGATCGCCTTGAGCGCCGATCGGGCGTCGGTAGCCACGACTCGGTCGCGGAGGTCGGCGAGGAGGCGCGTCCGCGGCGGCGTCACGAGATCGAATTCCCCCGAAGCCTCCTCCCGGCCCAGGGTGCCGCCGGGAAGGCTGGTGTCCACCGTCGGATCGGGTGGCGCATCCTCTGGATCGTTCCCCTCGTCCTTCTCCAACGCCGCCATCGACCGGAGGATTCCGGCGTCGGCTTGGCGGCCCAGCCAACCGGTCGTAAAGATTCCTCCGCTGATCTTGGCCACCAGGGCGCGCGCGTCGTGGTCACCGATGTCGGCCTTCAGCGGTTCGAACGCCTCGGGCTCGCAGGAACCGTCGAGGCCCTCGGGAACGGCGCCGGCGCCCTCCTCTTGACCCCAAGGCTCGTGGACAAACCACCCGATTATCTCGGCCCAGTCCAGGTACCAGCAGTAAAGGCAGGTCAATCGGACGATCTCGGTGGCGGCTTTTTGCGCAGCCTCGATCGCGAAGTCGAACGCGGATATCCCGAGCCGGCGGCGGTGGGCCAGACGTTCCAACTCCCGCAGGAACTGGAGGTAGCGCCAGAAGTACGAGACGAGCAGGCCGAGCAGCAGGGTTAGGCCGACCGCTAGCGTGATCACCGGCGCCACCAGGGCCGCTATCACCAGGACCGCCGCAACGAAGACGACCACGACCCCAAAAAGCACCCGCCAGATCAGGCTGCGACGAAGCCGCCGGCGCAGTGCCTCTTCGGCCCGCTCGTCAGGCAAGGCTGGCCCGGCTTCGATCGTTTTGAGGTGGCGCTCGAAATCGCGTTGGGCTTCGTCCAGCTCGCTGCTGACGCCGTCGCCCACGAGCCAGACGAAGGAACCGCGTCGCGGCTCAGTCCACTCATCCAGTGCCTTCACGTAGGACTCGGCGGCGGTCGGCTCGCCCGGTGTTCCCCCCGCCCCCGCGTCGACCGCGACGGCGACGGGTAGCGCAGACGGGATTGGGGCCGTTCTGAGCACCAGCCGCATGACCTGGCCCACCTTGCGGGGGTCACACGCTCGCACCGGGCTTCTCAGTAGCTCCGCCAGCTCATCGTTCCTCTCGATGATCGAATCGGGTGGCAGCGGCATCGCATTGTCGCCCGGTGCCGCGACCACGGCGTCGGGCCGGCTGATGATCGCCCGCTCGGTCCCGTCCATCGGGGGCTCGGCGATCACTTTCGGCATCGGGCCGGCATCGATCAGCGAGCATCCAACGGCGAGCAGGCTCTGCCAGAGGGCGGGGCAGGCGGCGGGGGTCTCGGGCGCCACGATCCGGCGACGGATCTGGCGCGCCAAGTCCTCCGATTGCATGGTGACCAATTCAGAAACGGAGAGATTCTCGTTATCGGGACGCAGCCGCACGACGACCTTGTACTCACTGTCGTCGGCGTAGGTCACCTTCTGGGCGATGGCTTCGACCCGGTCCAACATCAGCTTCTTCTGCTCGGTCACCCATTCCGACGGTCGGCGGCGCAGACGGCCCCAGATGGCCTTGACGAGCTGGGTTATGGCCGCCCACCACCTGATCACCACCATCGTTGGCGGCGCGGGCGGCTCCAACCCTCGGTAGTGCAGCGTCTCGCCCTCGTCAATCCCGGCAAACTGCCGCGCGACCAGGTCGGCGGCGATCCAACGATCAGGGACGGTGGCGGCTTTCTTTCCCCGATTCGAGTGCGGGGCGGGCCAGGCCGGTCGGGTCAATACCAGCCGGTCCAACAGGTCGTTAGCGAGCATTCCGCCGTCGAGGGCGTGCACGAAGGACCGCGTCACCACCACCACTGGGTCATTGCCGGCTGGCACCTCCCGGTCAAACGGAGTGTCATGTTGCTGCCGCCACAGCGCGCCGACGCAACTCAGGGCCAAGGCGGCGTGCGCCGCCAAGGCGTCGCCTGCGACCAGCCGGTCGATGTCCTTGTAGTGGCGCCGATCTTCGGGCGACACGACGATGTTGTGCCAGTTCGGCAGGAGCAGGGACAAGACGGCTGTCGGGCACGTCGAGTCTGTCACCAGAAGATTGACGGGGGTCTGGAAAAGAAGCCGTTGCCCCGCCGTCCGCCTTAGCACACGCTGCATCCCGCTGGCTACGAGTAGCGCTTCGGGCGCGACTCGGCCGTTGACGAAAGCCAGGTTCACCAGGCGGATCGCGGTAGGCGCGGAGACACTCAGCGCCTCAAAGAGCGAATCCGTCTCGTCGCCGATCCGCACCGTCAAGGTGCGGGCCTGGGCATGGTCCTCCAACCCCATGCAGTCGTTACTGGCCACCCAAAACGGCTCCTCGATGAGCCCGAGGGCGACCCAACCTTGGATGACCTGGCGGGCCGGCCCGGCTGGTCCGTCGAGGTCGGCGACGACCACGGTCGCGGTGGTCATACGCAGGGAGGCTCAGCGCCCTCGGGCTCCCAAGCGGTGACGGCATCCCGAAGCTGCGTCATCGCCCCTTCGATATGGTCGGAGAGTTGCCGGACCCGCGGGATAGTGCCCAGCGACGCCTTGCTGATCCGGAAGATCAGAAAAGGCTGGAGGGACTCGCCCATTGTTGCGAGCGTTGCCAGCACCGCCTTCTGGCGCAGTTCGGCACCCGCCTCATCGTTGTCCGCTCCGTCACCGACCGGACCGGCCAGGGCGGAGCGAGGTATCGGGGCGGAGCCAATGCGCTGACCCACGTTCAGCCAGTGCGCGAGCTCGGAGTTCAGCCTGACATACTCCGCCTCGCTCCCGTCCTGTTCCTTTCCCAGTTCGAGGAGGCGCCGGTACGGGTGGAAGGCTGAGTAGGAACCGGAACTGTAGTTCAACATCGCGATCGAGAAGGACTCGAGGATCGCCGGCAGCAACTCCGGCGCCGTGCGCCTTGTGACCGCCGCACCAAGCAGGGGCCACGGAAACTCGTGCATTTCGTCGGCACGGGACCAGTCAGATTCGGGAACGAAGATTTGGGTCGGGCTGGTGTAGTCCTTCACGACGACATCGCCGAGCACCCGCGCCGTGTACCAGCCCCGTATGATGGCCCGGAGCACGTCGGGAGCCAGCGGAATAGCGGCATTGAGGGGACGGGCTCGCCGCCACCGCCAGAACTGCGCCTGGCCGTCGGCGCTCTTGCGTTTCGTGGCCCAGTTGTCGGCGATCGGCTTGATAAGCGAAGACAGGACGACGGGATTGTAAGCGGGCTGAACGGTAAAGAACTCGATCGATGTCTGAGCCAGATCGCCAAAATGAGCCGGCACCGTTGCCGGCTCCACGCTCGGTGTGCTCAACAGCACCTCGGTGGCTGCCTGATAGGCGAGCGAGCCTGGACGCAGGGGGGGCAGCAGCGACATGAAGAGCTGCGCGCCCGGTGCGGCAACGCCATGCATCGCCTGGAGCACGGAGTTGTTGGTTTTGACCAGTGGCGCGGATGTCGTCAATGCGCCAGCGAAGCTGCTTCTGAACTTATCGGCGCGAGTTTGGGCGTCGACGTCGGCGGCGACATCGGCGGGGCCATCGAGGTAGGTTCCGAGCGTTTCGGCGATGAAACGGCCGGTCGACGAGGTCGGTCGCTGCAACCATCGCCCGGCCGCATCCAGCAGGTTGTCCGCGCTGATCCGCGTTTCGAATTGAGCCGCCTGGGCCGAGCCCAATCCGACCATTCGTTCGACCTTCGGTATCCACGCATTCTTCAGCTTGATGGTCGGTAGCACGTTGTCCCGCCAGGCCAGGCCGCTGTTGCAAATAACCTGTCCAAGAGCTAGTTCTTCGGAGTCACGCCCGGTCGAACCGGTGTCGGCCGCGAGTTGGCGATCGTAGATATCGAGATACGCCGACGTCGGTTCGAGGAGGAACTCGTTGACAGCCGGTTCGAGGCGCTTCGGCACCGCATCCTCGGACCACAGTTGAACGACTGAGGGTCGGCCATTGGCTCCCTGGTGCTCTTCTAGCTCCAACATCGCTCGAGCGCTGCGTATCGAGCGGGCCAGCGGCACGAGGAAGTGGTCGGACAGCTCGACGATCAAGTCGATGGCCAACCGCCGCAGGTTGGCCTCGGCGCTGTCATAGAGTTTGTCGCTACCGGCTTTCACCGCGGTCGCGATTGCCGGATTTTCGGCGTGCAGCACACCGTGGGCCACGCCCACCGCCGCGCTGAGCTTGGTACCCACCGTCTCCGCGAGTTTCTTGAACCGTGCGTCGCCCGAGTTTGCCTCCTCTCGCAGCTGCGTCGTCGCCCCTTTCAGGGCGTCGATGGTCGAATCCAGCACGAGCGCAGCTACGTCTGCTCCATGCTCGGCGAGGAGCTCGCTGGTCGCGTTCAGAATGCTCACCTGGATCTCCGCGATCCATTTGATCGCTTGTACCTGATCCAACGAATAGATTTCTTGCAGGATCGTCGGAGTCCGCTCCTCGAATCGAGCTCGAACGACTTTGGACCACTCGCTAATAGAACGGGCCTGGGTACCGACTGACTCCGTCAATGACGCCTTGTAGTCGCTGAAACGCTTCAATCGTTCCGGGCTGCGGATTCCGTCGATAATCTGGTTCTCGTTGGGACCGGTCCCCATCTCGTTGAGTTTGGCCTTGAGGAGAAACGCACCCACTTCGTCGTGTGCTGTTTCTCGCGTCACCGATTCGATCGACCTGGAGGTGTCGTCCTCCCGAGAACGTCGTCGCCCTCGCAAGCAGCGATCAACCGCTCGCCGAGCCAGCCGCTCGGCGGCGTAGGTCGCAAAGCGGTCCCGACCGAGACTTACCGACGCGAACCCGATCGAACCGAACGGCGAGCCGTGCGCGCCGAAGAGGCCGGTCATTTCGTCGGGCGATGGTGAGTTGGTTAGTGGACCTTGCCCCAACTGGACTTGGAGCGAGGGATCCATGACCAATGCAGAGATCGCCTTCCCCGTTGCCCGGTAAACGTCCATTTGATCAACAAAGGTGACGGTTGCATTTGACCGCCCAATGACGAAGATGGTGTGTGGGCCGCGGTTGCTCGGTTGGCCGGCAATT
>OBLV0100000174.1_pt1 | contig 21098 bp, 19 predicted proteins | sample 1520071 | NCBI WGS metagenome assembly OBLV01 (sample SAMEA3888446, study PRJEB22518) | metagenome | reverse complement strand
ACCGAGATCTACACTCTTTCCCTACACGACGCTCTTCCGATCTCCACCCGCCGGTCGTGACCCTTCCAGGGAGCATTCGTCAGTCCGTGCCCGGCGCGAGCTGCGAGGCGATGATTCCGCCCAGGGTGGCGACGCCGACGGCGACGATGGCGGCGGCGGCGTCGAGGTCGTCGGGCATGTCCTGGCGAAGGTTGCCCCCCAACCAGAGGGTGGCGAAGCCATGTACCACGGACCATGCCGCGACGGCCAGACCCGCGACGTCGGCGTCGTCGGCCATACCGGCGCCGCGGCGAGCGGCACGGTACAGGACCTGGAACGACCGCTCGCGGGCGTCGACCAAGGACGGGTCGTCGCCCCGGTACAGGTCCGGGCGGAACATCACCTCGAAGTGGCCGCGGTGTTGGACGGCGAAGCGGACGTAGTCGACGCCGGTTTCGAGGAGGGCCGCGGGGCCTTCGACCAGCGGAGTTGTACCGGCCGCCAGCAGCGTGAATCCTTCGGTGGCGATGGCGGTGAAGAGCCCGAGCTTGTCGCCGAAATGATGGGCGGGCGCGGCGTGTGAAACGCCGGTGGAGCGGGCGATGTCCCGCAGGCTGAGTTGGGACGCGCCGACGGCTTCGATCCGGGCGACGGCGGACTTGAGCAACGCCTGGCGAAGGTCGCCGTGGTGGTACGGCCTGTCCACGATCTCGGCCACCCCCTAGTGTCGCGAGCCCATCTTGACATTGACAAGACCCGCTCGTAGGCCCTATCTTGACACCGACAAGATAGGTTCGTCGTCCCCGTCGATCTGGAGGTCAGAATGTACCGGTGGTTCGTGGCGCGCATCACTCGCTGGGCGATCATGTCCGGCGTCGCTGGGCGGCCCGAGGCGGCGGCGCGCATGCTGGCCGACGACGTCAACTTCGAGTTCCCTGGGTCCAGCTCCTTCGCCGCCTCCACCCATACCAAAGGGGAGCTGATTGCGTGGCTACAGCGGTTCTCGTCCCTACGGCCGGACTACGAGGTGCGCGACGTCGTGGTGAGCGGACCTCCATGGAACACTCGGGCCGCCGTCCGCTTCAGCGACCGCATCGGCGACGACTACGCCAATGACGGGGTGCAGTTCCTACGAATGCGCTGGGCCAAGGTGGTTACCGACGAGGTCTTCCTCGACACCGAAAAGGTTGCCGCGCTTGAGCGACGTCATCCTGAGTTCGCCCGTCTGTCCTGACTGACGGAGCGTGGTCTCGAAGAAGCGGTAAGAGCGAGGCAGGCGCTCTACCGGCGGCCACGGTCAGACTTCTACGACCTCGATGAGCGCGGCACGGGCCTTGAATTCAGCGGGGCTCGTTCTTCCGGGTCGTTGGCCGCATGTGGCCCCGCCGCCGGCTCCTTGGGAAGAGCCGTTGCGTCGAGGCGCTCTCGGCGTGACCCGCCAAGGGAGGCCACTTCAAGGTCCCGGCCGCTCCACGGTCGTGAGAAGCAGGTTGCGGTACGCCCGTTCCCGCCAGTGTCGGGTCTGGCCCAGGACGGGGCCCCTCCGTCGCCGCCTTGGCCGTGCCAAGGCCGAATGCGGGGCCGGCCACCACCAACCTTCGCCACTTCGAGCCGACCAGGCTGGAACCACTGCCGCGGCCACCAAGTAGATTTCGTCGTGCCCCGCGTCTTGCCCATCGACGGTGAGGAATGGGTCCGCCGCCTCCAGGCATTCCGCGCACAGCCGACGGCTGCTCTATCACCAACGACGGCCGTCTCGACTCCAAGGAAGCCGTCCCCGCCTTCCTGGAGGAGTTAGAGGCCGAGCGCCGCGCCGAGGCGCCGTCCCGCCGACTGAGGGGCCGCCACTGGACGGGGCACGCATCGTCGAGACCTTGGACCACCACCGCGTCGACCACCTGCTGGTCGGGGGCGCCTCGGCCCAAACGTACGGCGCCAAGCGGGTGACCCTAGACTTTGACTTGGTGGCCGCCGACGTCGAGCAGAACTTGGCCCCGGCTGGCGGCTGCGATGCGCGAACTCATCGGCCGCCTGCATGTCGAAGGGCTCACCGATGAGGAATCACGAGTACTTCCCATCCGACTGGACGCCCAGAGGCTGTCTCGAATGGAGATGTCCACGTGGCGCACCGATGCCGGCGACCTCGACGTGTTCCGCGACATTCCCGCCGTCGACGGGGCACGCCGCCGATACGGTTACCTCTTTGCCACGGGCGCCGGAAGTGACCGTGGGGCAGGTCCGGGTACGGGTGGCGTCGCTTGACGACGTGATCGCCTCCAGGGAATGGGCCAACCGGCCGAAGGACCATCAGGCGCTCCCCGAGCTGTACCAACTACCGGAGGCCCAGACGGTGCAGACGGCCCCGGGTACCCCGCCGGGCACCAAGGTGCCAACAGTCCACGAGCAGCACCGCCTCTACGAGCAGCTGTACAGACCCTCGACGCACCAGGCCATCGAAGCACGCCAGCCGCCCACCGTGTAGCTCCGACCGGCGGACGGAACCGGCTCAAGGAACTTCGCAAGGCGGGATTTGTTGCACGGCGAGTACGAGAGGACCCAACATCGACAGCGAACTATGCCCTGACTGACGCCGGTGAAGGTCCGCGCGTCGCGCTGAACGAGATCAGCACATGGGCCGATCGAACAAATGGGGCAACCTCTGGCGGCATGGCCGAGGCCCTCAACCTGACGACGGACGCCGAGCTTGCCGGCCGCCAGAGCGACACGACGGTTCTCGGTGGGTCCAGTTCGCCGCCCCATGGCTGTTATTCAGCGCAAAGGGCCCAGTCAGGGGGTCGCTCCGTAGCTCGCTCGGATCACGTGGACTGAATACTGAGCGATCGCTCCATGTCCGGAGCCGGTGCTCCGCCGACGACCTGGCTGTGGGGCACAATCGCAGCCGCTAGGCCGTTGGGGGTCAGGGCGATGTCGTAGAGGTACGGCGTGGTCCCTCCCCAAGAGACATTCGCGGTGAGGTGGTCACCGATCCGCATCGGATCCCAGAGCAGGTCGGCAACTGCCTGGGCTGGTCGACCGAGCTGCTGGGCCAGTTCGGTCGTGTCACAGTTGACACCGTGGTGGACCGCCGCATTGGCGTGGATGGTCTGGAGGAGTTCGTGAACATCGGGGTACGTGGACATCGGTCAAAATCGCGTTTCCCTGTGGTCGGTCTGCTTGGGTTCAAGCGACTGGAGACCTTGGGCGCTTCGGCCTGCTCGTACCATCGACGGATTCCACGCTGAATCCGCCCCAACGTCGTTGTTGGACCTTCGAATCGGAATAATACCGCCGGCCCCAGACTGGCGGACCGTGACATGGAGGGTTCCCGATGGAGTGGCCCACTAGGTGAGTCACAACGGCGCCGCGCCCGCAGGCCCGATGCTCAATGCTCCTTCTCTTGGCGCCGCCGATCAACATGTGCCCCCAGGGGTCCTTCCGTCCGGAACCGATCGTTCACGACACATCGAAGGCCCATCGCGTTTTGTGACTCGCGGTGCTGCGTGGCGGGAGATCGCGATGCTAAATGGCGTCCCCGTGACGACATCGCGACGGGTTATGAGCGGTCTACGCGCCTTTCGCAACATGGCCCCGGGGACGGCCTCTAATTTGGGCTGGCCGGGATCGCCCGCGGTGGTTCTGGTCAAGGTGACTATTCGCGCCCAGGTGCAGTTGCCACGGCAACGGACATCACCGGTAGCTACCGATGGTTTGAGGGGGTACGCGGGTCAGCACCGCCGTGACGGCGCTCAGGTTTGCACGATCTGGTATACCACGTGCCCGCCACGGCCGCAAATAGGTCCGGATGGCGCTTTTCGTTTCTCCGGCGTGCGATCAACCATGTTCCGCCGAGGATCAGCGCCGCTCCGGCAGGAAGGCCGGCGCCCAAGGGCGCTTCCGGCACAGCAGGGGGCGGGTTGCTTACACCGATCGCGAGCGCGAAGTCCCCGCCATTGCTGGCCGAGACAGCCATGGGGGTGACACCGGTGCCCAAGGCGATCGCCTCGGGGATTGGGTGTTCCACGGTGGAACCGGCGCCACGCTCGCCGAACACGTTGTTGCCCAGGTGTAGACGCTGCCGTCTGAGCCGATCGCTGACGCGAAGTTCGCGCCAGCGGAGATGGCCCTTGGAGTGCCATCTGGGGCCAGCGTTATCACCTCAGGGCTGCACTGCATGTTGTTGATCGTGCCGTTCCCTACCTGGCCGAATTGGTTGATCCCCCAAGAGTAGAGATTGCCGTCGGAGCCGATCGCCAGACTGACGTCCCCGCCTGCAGAAATGGCGGTCGGGGTGACGCCAGGCGCCAGATCGACGGCCTCCGGGGTACCGATCTCGGACTGGGTGCCGTTCCCAAGCTGACCGCCGTCGTTGTCGCCCCAAGAGTAGAGGTTGCCGTCGGAACCGATCGCCAGACTGAAGTTCACGACGGCCCCGCTGTTCGGGGAGATCGCGTAGCCGGTTCCGTCCGCACGAAGACGACGAGACCGTTCGAGACGACGAATGCAACGACAAGGGCTGCTAGAAGGTTACGCCAGCCGTGGTCTTTAGCGATAAGTGGCACGCATTGACGACAATACACTGGCGCGCCCGCGACTACCGTCCCTATATCCGTTCGATAGAACGACAGTGCCCCGGAGGTCTCGTGGAAGCCATCGGGTGCTCGGAATCGACGATTTCGATCTTACGCTCGGGGACTCGCTCGAGTTCCCAGTCCGCGTTCCCACACCAAAAACGAAGATTTCGTTACAAGGCCGGCCCGCGGCCGCCCGATGACCCGGAAGGCCGGAATCTTGTAACAGAGCTCCATGCCGGAAAGCATGTGCCGTATTCGCTTGCTCTTAACGAGTTCTGTTACAGTCGTCGTCTGTCGGGCACCTTTTGGCTACGCCCGGGCGTGACGTACAGCAGTAAATGGCGCTCGATCGATCGCGCAGCCGGCGTAGAACTTCGTCGGCCACACGAGCTACGACCCCAGCTGGCTCTCGATGCTGGTTGTGGACACTGGACCTCCGATAGCAACGTCATATAGTTGTACGTCGTCTATGAGGCCGTCGAAGAAGTCACTGATGTTGCCCTCGAGATCCTCAGAGGCGCCGATGCGCAGGTCAGTACTGCTGGAGCACACCGTGGTGACTGTGCCGCTGCTGGTGAGGGTGGTCGGGACGGCGCGGCCGTTGATCAGGATCTGGATGCGTTCTGTGGCCGGGGTGAAGGTGCCCGTCACCTGGGTCCATTGTTCGACCGGGATGGCCTGGACGCTTTCGGCTTGCCGGGGACTGTTCGGTGTCAGCCAGTCGCAGTTGGGGCCGGTCACACCCATCGATATGTGGTTCCCATCCTCGAGTGATAGGTCGTAGCTGGTATCCCGGTCGTGGGTATCGTACTTTCCGACGATATCGGGGCCGCCGGTCGCGTCGCCTTGTACGGTGGCAGGGTTGACCCATGCCGAGAGGCTGAGCGCGCCGGTGATGTTCTCACTTGGGTTGTTAGGGACGTCGACGTAGTCGTCGATGCCGCCGAGGTCGAACGCTTGGTCGTTTTCACCGGGGGCATATCCACCGGCGACGAGCGTTCCATTGTTTGGGCCTAGGCTGTCGTCGGCGTTGCCGTCGGCCTTCCACCACGAAACGAGTCCTGGTATGGAGAGCCCGATTGGTGCGTGGTGGTTCCCACCTTCGTTGCCAACAGGGATGGGTCGGACAGCTGACTTTCTGGTGGTCGGCGAGGTTGCTTGGCCAGCGGCATTGTTGGACCCGTGGTTGTGTGGCTGGTCGGACACTGCGAAGAGCAGCCCGCCGAAAATCGCCGCCGCAGCGACTGCGGCGAGTGCGGAGATGACGAACCGTCGCCTGGTTTGCGCGGGGGGCCTTTTGGCGCCGGGCGGTTGCCGAGCGCGAGGCGAGGCGAGGCGTTTTGGGATTGGGGGTGTACGGGCGGGCGTCGCGACGACGGCCCTGGCGTCCGGTTCAGCGTGTCCGTGGGGCGGTGGGGGTTTGGGGATTTCTGAGCCTCGGGGCTCGACGCGCCGGGGCGGGACGAGGGCGGCGGCGTGCGGTGGGGAGGCCAGGGTGGAGGTGGCTGGTGCCGGGTCGGGAGTTGGCGCCACGTCGGCCTGTTCCGGCTTGTGATGGACGGCGGCGTCAGGTTCGGTTGCAGGAGCGGATCGGTTGCTGCGGTTTTTTGGTTGCTCCGCGGCGACGCTCAGTGCCTGGGTGATCGCCGGGGCACCCATGATTTCGATGGGTTGATCGAGGTGCCAGTTGGGGCCCCATGCTTGGTTAGTGGCTTGGGCGAGGGCGGCGCCGAAGGCGATGGCGGATGGGGGGCGTTTCGCCGGATCGGTGGCAAGGGCGGCCATCACGATGTCGGCGATGGCGGCGGGCACGTCGGGGGCGGCGGTGGAAAGTGGGATTGGGGGATTGTGGACGTGGCTGTAAAGGATGGCGAAGGGGCTGATCTCTTCGTCGTGCGGGAAGGGAAGGGCGTTAGCCAGCAACTCGTAGAGGGTGGTGGCGAGGGCGTAGATGTCGGTCGCTGCGCTGAGCTGGCCGAGGGAGCGTTCGAATTGCTCGGGGGCCATATAGTCTGGTGTTCCGATGGGCTCACCTTTGTCGGTGAGGGTGAGCTGGCCGGCGAGCATTTTGGCGACACCGAAGTCGGCGACCTTGAGGGTGCCGTCCGAGGTGAACAGCATGTTCTGGGGTTTGATGTCGCGGTGGTAGATGCCTTGGCGGTGGGCGTGTTCGATCCCGCTGGTGGCGGCGAGGGCCACGGCGCAGGCGATCTGGTGGGTAAGGGCGTTGCGGTGTCGACGCTGGTCCACAGTGCCGCCGCCGAGATATTCCATGATCAGCAGACAGAGGTCGTCGGCCTCGCGGTAGTCATGGACTTCGACGATGTGTGGGTGGGAGAGACGGGCGAGTGCCTGGGCTTCGGTGAGGAATCGTCGCTGGGTCACCGGGTCCTGGTCGAACTCTGTGACGACAAGCTGCTTCACCGCGACGACCCGATCGAGGCGGAGGTCGCGGGCCTCGTAGACGTGGGCGAAGGCACCGCTTCCGACGCGGTGGCCAATCTCGTAGCCGGGCAGGACGGCGGCGATGCGGTCTCGTTGCCTGGCGTCGTTCACGGCGTGGAACCATATGCGGAGGGTGGCCCGAAGGCGGAAGCGTTTGTGCCGGTAGATGGCACGGGGACGCCGGCGATGCACGGGCGGGTCCGGAAGAAGTCGGGATTGTGGCGGCGTGTCGGGCCGCGGCCGATGGTCGGCGACGTCATTTGTTCGGCAGCTACTCCTGGTTCGGCCGATAATTCCTCGCCGCGTACAGAATAACGCGGCGGGGACCAGTGTTCCTGCGGACGAGGATTGATGCAGCGATCCTGAACGCGATCGAACTGCCTTGACGGCCAACGCTGGATCCGGGGTTTCAAGTACGAGGCATGGCACCCGCAGCCAGGTAGGGGGCCCGTCGGCCATCACGACATCCCCGTCGTAACGTCCGCAGCGTTGGCGGCGGGCGCCGGTGGGAATTCGTTGCCGTGGAGGTTGACGGTGTGCCGGTAAGGACGCTGTCACGAGCCGACATTCCGGTGTGCGGCGACTGGACGCGGCGGGATTCCGTGCCTTACTTATGCGTTATGGCCCAGTACTCCCGAAGCTGTCTTGAGCCGCATAGTACGGGGGCGTGCCGACCCTTGATTGTCAGACGGGAAAGTGGCCGATGGTCTGTTCGTAGGTTTTTTGGGCGTCGGCGAGGGCGATGCGGGAGTAGATCTCGAGGGATTGGCGGCTGGCGTGGCAGCTGTAGGGCTGGATGAGGGCGTCGTCGATGCCTTGGGTTTTGAGCCAGGTGAAGAGGAAGTGGCGGAGTTGGTGGTCGCCCCACCGGCTTGGGTAGCCGGCCTCGGCCTCGACGGTGAGGGGCCAGCGGGTGACGTCTTGGACCACGCGGTGTACCGACAGCCGGCTCCCATTGGCGCACACCAGACCGTAGCGCGCCAGGATGGCTACCGCCTCGGCGGCGTCGGATTGGTCGCCGAGGCCGTCGAGCAGCCAGGCGGGCAGGTTGTCGGCCGACACGAACGCCAAGTAGCGCTGCACCTCAATGGCCGCCGGCACCTCCGCGGCCACGGCGGCGAAGGACAGGTCCCAGGTGGCGATCAGGGCGGCGGGGGAGCCGGCCGACCGGCCCGTCGCGTACAGGCGGCTATTGCCCTTCCGTGCGGTTTGCAGGTGATCGGCGCCAAGGACACGTACGCGGTCGGCGGTCCCCTGACGGAATTACGACAGTGCGGCGTCGGGATCGCCGGTCGCGCCTATGCAGTAGGCGATCCCATGCCGGGTCATGAGTGTGTCGGGATGATCGGGGCCGAGAACGCGCTCTTGGTCGCTGAGCACCTGGCGGTACAGGTCGAGTGTGCCGATCTCGTCGCCCCTAGTCGCGGCGCAAAAAGCGATCTGCTATCGGGTCTCTGCATGGTGTCGGGGGGACATCCCCTCCCAGACACCGCAAACGTCGAGGTATCGAGGGAGGCGCGAGGAGATCGCGGTGTCCACCTCGGACATGGCCCTTGATGAGCCCCGACAATGGCGGGCCAAACCTTGTGCCCAAGCTCCGTCTGCGAACGACATTCGTCTTCCCGACACGGCGAGGACCGTTACCAATACTCGTTGACCACTCGCAAGGTTAGCCGAGATCTTGCTAACCTCCCGCTCCCGGTCCCAGAAGCGCTCGCCGGCGTAGTTGCCCAGCGCCGGATTTAACTTCGCCTCGGTGGTCATGACGCCAGGATTACCAGCCAACAAATCTGTTGCCAACAAACTTGTTGGCTCCGATTGGTTAGGGCTTGAGGGCCACAGGGTCGATGGTGAAGGGGAAGGGCGTGTCCACCGTCAGGGTTTCTCCTGGGCGAGCCGAACCAGTTTCGACGTACTGGCCTTGTTCGAGGCGGTAGGTGACGATGAGCGGCCCATCGTCGAGTTCGACCCGCCAGAAGTTGGCGATCCCCGCCCGGGCGTAGACAGTCGGTTTCGTGAAACGATCGAGCGTCCGAGATCCCGGGGACACGATTTCAATAACTAGGGCGACTGCGGACGGGTCAAGAATGCCCGAGCGATTCGCGAGTACTGCGTCCGCCGACGCCACCATCACGTCGGGGATGAATACAGAACCCTCTGGCAGCCGTACACCCATTACCTCCACAACCGTCAGGCCGGATGTTGCTGCCGCGTCGAGTGCACTCGCGAGCCGCAGACTGAGCCGTTGGTGGATCCCACCCGGCGGGGGGTTCACGAGAAGGATTCCTTCCAACAGTTCGAACCGCTGGACATCATCAGGTAGACCAAGCAGGTCCTCCTCTGTCCAGGGACCGAAATGAGTGCCGACGGCTACAGCCACGACCCCAGCATGCCACCTCAGGACGCTCCGGCCCTACGGTGAGGGCGATGCTCCACCTGGCAAAGCCCTCACCGGAGGCGATCCAAAAGGCGCTGGAGGACCAGCGATCCCTGCCGTTCTCCTATCCCGAGGTCGGCGCCACCGCCGGCGAACTGCCCGCCGGCTACCACCTCGACCGGTTCGAGACCGACCTTGGCGCCGATGTGGGGGGCCGCTTTGACCGAGCGGGCGAGGCGGTGCGGAACTGGGTACCGCAAAAAGGCGCCGGTATCTCGATCCTTCCGGACCAGCCGGTCACGCCCGACCTAGCATTCGTCCTGCTCCTGAAACTACCGGTGGTCGGGTGGGCGACGGCACCGGCACGCGTCGCGTATGTGATGGACGATGCCGACAGGGCTGGCTTCGCCTACGGGACGCTCCCCGGCCACCCGGAAATCGGCGAGGAGGCGTTCCTGGTCACCCGCAGAAACGGCCGGGTCACCTTTCAGGTGATTGGCTTCTCCCGGCCCCGCCTGCTGCTGGCCCGGCTGGGCGCACCGGTGGCTCGGACCATCCAGGTCCACACGATTCGTGTCTACCTGAAGGCGATGCGCTCCGCTACCGGTTAGCTCCGCTAGGAACGACATCGAGAACCGCTCGGGGACCGGAATCAGCCGCCGGCCACCAACCGGCTGCCACCCCGGCGTACAGTGCGGCTCCCCGGACGACGGCCTCGGTGGACCGGCAGCGCAGCACGGGCATCGTCGGGCGCAGCGCGGCCTTGGTCCGCAGCCAAATCGCACTGCCGCTGCCGCCGCCGCAGACCACCAAACGAGCTGCCCGGCACCCGGCGTCGGGTACGACGCGAGCCAAACGGTCTACGGCGTCCCAGGTCTCGGAGGACAGAGATGTGAGGAGGCGGTTCCAGATCAGGGTCGTGGGCTGGCCCGCGACGTCGAGGCTCGACCCGGCCACGGCGGCGTCGATCAGCCCGTCAGGGAGCGGGATCGGGTCCGGCGGAAGGTCCGCGAGCGCCTCGTCCAGCGCCGCCGCGGTAGCGCCGATGGCCCGGGCAACCGCGTTGACGATGACGCCGGCTCGCCGGGCGCTGGCAAGTACGGCCCAGCCGGCTCCGCCCGGCGCGACCGTGACCGCGACCCGCTGGGCCAGCGCGGCCCCGATATCGGGAAGATCCCGGCATGTGGCGTTGACCGTCTCGGCCGTGCCGACCGAGTTGACGAGGTCGGCGTCCCGGGCACCGCAACCGGCCCGGGCGGCCAGGTGATCATGGCCCGCAACGGTGACCGGGATGCCAGGTGGCAAGCCCGACCAGTCGCCTCCGGGCGGGGAAACCGAACCCATGGCCTCGCCCGCGGCCCGTACGGCTGGAAACACATCCGGCGCCAGTCCGAGCGCCGCGAGTACCTCGCGCAGATACCGCCGTTCGCCGACGTGATACGCCCCAGTTCGTGCGGCCAACGAGAACTCCGTCGCATAGTTGCCGGTCAGGAGGTAGAAGGCCAGTTCCGGGACGCCGAGCCAGCAGGCGATGGGGGCCACGCCGTGATCGACCAACCACCCGATCTTGGCCACGCTGGAAACGACCCGGAGGCGTTGACCAATGGCCTGCGCCAGATCCGATCCGAACTGGCGGTCCAGGCGCGCCACAACCTCGGCGCCGCGAGGGTCGTTCCAAGCGATGATCGGGGCCAGCGGGCGACCGTCGTTCGAGAGGGCGGCACCGCTTTCGGCGATGCCGGCGATGCCGACGGCGGCGACACCTGAGCGGGCATCGCCCATCTGCCCGATGACGGCCGCCAGCGCCGCGCCAAGTTGGTCCACGGTCATCTCGCCATCGAGGAACGGTGTCGATTCGCCGACGGCGGCGACCTCGTGGCCGTCGATGTCCATGAGCAACGCCTTGATGCGGCTGGTCCCGATGTCGAGGCCGAGGAGCAGCGGTGTCACCCGTGGCCCGGCGGCGGGTCCTCCGTGACCAGGACGACTTTGCCCAGCTTGGCGCCCCGGCGGAAGTGTTCATAGGCCGCAGCGGCGTCGTCCAACCGGTAGGTGGCGGCGACGGGTACTCGGACAACACCGCGAGCAACCAGCGGCAGGACCTGAGCCTCAATGCGGCGGGCGGCGCCGGCCTTTTGTTCGAGCGGGCGGCTGCGCAGCGTCGATGCCTGGATCCGACCCCGCGTCATCATGAGCCACCGAAGGTCCAGTTCGACGGTGCTTCCGGCGCCCATCCCGATCACGATGATGCGCCCGCCGATCTTGAGTGCAGCCAGGTCAGCGGGGAGGTTGGGGGCGCCGATCAGCTCGAGGACGACGTCGAAGGGTCCGGCCTCCCCGAACCTTTCGGGGTCGATCGCCATGACCCCCGGGCCGAGGTCCCCGACCGCCGCCCGAAGCGCCGGGTTGCGGACGGTGGCGACCACGTCGGCATTGACCGCGGCCGCCAGTTGCACGCCGGCCGTTCCCACCCCGCCGGCGGCGCCATGGATGCACACGCGGGCGCCCGGCCCCACCTGGCCCTGGGTGAACAGGGCGTCATGGGCGGTCGTGAACGCTTCGGGGAACCCGCCGGCGGCGGGCCATTCCATCTCGTCGGGCACGGGTACGGCCAACCGTTCGTGGACGACCGCCAGCTCGGCCTGGCCGCCCCCGCCGACCACGGCCATGACCCGATCACCTAGCTCAAAGCGGGTTGCGCCCGGCCCGAGCGCCGCGACCTCGCCGGCCAGCTCAAGGCCGAGGATGTCGGGTGGGGACCCCGGAGGCGCCGGGTACCCGCCCCGAGCCTGCATCAGGTCGGCGTTGTTGATACCCGCGGCTCGCACCCGTACCAGGATCTCGCCCACGCCGGCAACCGGGTCGGGGCGCTCGGCCACCACCGGAATGCCCCCGATGGCGCCGGTCGTCACGACGGCCTTCACCCCGGCGACGCTATCGCAGCCGGCCCGCCCGGCAACACCGGGAGCCTTTGGTACGAGTGAAGGCGTCGGTTCCGGCCGGGAGATCGGGCGCAGCGGCTTCTGGTCATGGTTCGTTACCACCGGTGCACCGATGGTCGAAAGGCATCACCAAAACGCGGGCGTCGCCGCGACCGGGCCTCGCAGGCGCCTGGCGAACAGACCAACGACCGCGCGCACCCATAATGCGAGCCCCACCTGCGACCGGCCGCCACGCTCTCGGGCCGTCGCCAGGGCCGGTTGCCTCTCCAGGGAGAACGCGCCCAGTTTTTGGCTACGGCTGGCTGCCACATTTGACAGTAAACCGTCGCCAGTTTCTATCGAGCCGACCGGTCGTCCGGCCCGAAGGCGGGTCCTAAGGCAAGGCGCGCCCCAAAACGACGACGACCCCGAGACGACGGAGGCCCCAAAGCGAGGCGGGGCCCAAGGCAAGGCGGGGCCCGAGACGAGGCGGGGCCCAAGACGAGGGGGCCCGAGACGAGGCGGGGCCCAAGGCAAGAAGGCGGGACCCAAAGCGAGGCGAGGCCCAAGGCAAGAAGGCGGGGGCCAAAACGAGGCGCGGCCCAAGGCAAGGCGGGGCCCAAGGCGAAACGGGGGCCAATCCCGCCGGGCGGCGCCGGAAGGGCGAGGCAGGGAGGCGGCACCGGTGGGGCATCCGTGGCGGGGTGGGCAGAAGCGGTGGAAGCCACCCGGGCCGCCATTTTCCCCAGATGGGACTACGAACAGCGGGCCCACGCCTGGCGAAGCGGGATAGGCGTACCGCCAGCCAGGCGCATGATGTTGAGGAGGGCATGGGCAGAAGAGCGGGCGGTCGCCAGCTGGAACAGGCTCTGGTCGAGGTCGAGCATCGAGCGGGCCCAGTCGGGAAGAAGGGCGATGGCCGCTTGGAGGATGACGCCGTAGGCGACCTGCAGCGGCCGCTCGCGAAAGGGCGGTACGAGCAGGTAGCGCACGGTTTCCATCGCCGAGCGGCCGGCGACGAGAGAAGGGCGCACCCCGGAGAAGTACGCCGCGACCGACGCCCGGCTGTTGGGTACGTCGGTCGCCCCGAGCTTCTCGGCCACGATGCGTACCTCGTCGTAGTAGCGATCCTGGCTGGCCGGCGTGATCGGCAGCAGGCTGAAACGCCGGTGGCCGTTGAGGAAGCTCGACACCTCGGCCACGTGGATCCACCGGAGGAGGTCGGGATCGCCAGCCCGGTAGGGGCGGCCGTCGGGGCCGATACCGACCACCCGGGTGTGGACGGCCTTGACCACCTCGATGATCCCGTCGGCGACCGGCGTCGAGCCGTAGGTCGTAGCGGTCACGAACGACGAGGTGCGGGAAAGGCGCCGGAACGGCTGCTCGCGCCAGGCTGAGTGGTCGGCCACGCCGGCCATGGCGAGGGGGTGCAGGGTCTGGAGGATCACGGCGCTGACGCCGCCGATGAGCATCGAGGCGTCGCCGTGGACCTGCCAGGTGACGCTGCCCGGCCCGAACAGGCCGGGGTCGCCCACCGGCGAGGTGTACTGCTCCTCGGGGAAGCGGTCGCTGCCAAAGGCGGTGCGGATCGGGCCGAGGACCGCCTGGCGCGCCGAAAAGAAGCCGGGCATCAGAAGTGCCAGGGAAAGGGCGCCCAGTCCGGGGGTCGCTTCTCCAAGAAGGCGTCGCGCCCCTCGGTCGCCTCGTCGGTCATGTAGGCCAGCCGGGTGGCCTCGCCGGCAAAGAGCTGCTGGCCGACCAGGCCGTCGTCGATCAGGTTGAAGGCGAACTTGAGCATCCGCTGCGAGGTCGGGCTCTTGGCGTTGACCAGCGCCGCCCATTCCAGGGCCACCCGTTCCAGATCGAGGTGGGGAACGACGGCGTTGACCATTCCCATCCGCAGCGCCTCGTCGGCCGAGTAGGTGAGGCCGAGGAAGAAGATCTCGCGGGCCCGCTTCTGGCCGACCTGGCGGGCCAGGTAGGCCGAGCCGAAGCCGCCGTCGAAGCTGGCCACGTCGGCGTCGGTCTGCTTGAACCGGCCGTGCTCGGCGCTGGCGATCGTCAGGTCGCAGACGACGTGCAGGCTGTGGCCCCCGCCGACCGCCCAGCCGGGGACGACGCAGATGACGACCTTGGGCATGAAGCGGATCAGGCGCTGGACTTCGAGGATGTGCAGCCGGCCGGTGCGCCCTGGGTCGATGGTCGGCGCCCCCTCCCCAGAAGAAGAGGCGTACCGGTAGCCGTCGCGCCCTCGGATGCGCTGATCACCACCCGAGCAGAAGGCCCAGCCGCCATCCTTGGGCGAGGGCCCGTTGCCCGTCAGCAGCACACAGCCGACGTCGGAGGTCATCCGGGCGTGGTCGAGCGCCTGGTACAGCTCGTCGACGGTCTGGGGCCGGAAGGCGTTGCGGATCTCGGGCCGGTTGAAGGCCACGCGGACCGTTCCTTCCGAGCGAGAACGGTGGTAGGTGATGTCGGCGAAGTCGAACCCGGCAACAGGAGCCCAGGCGTCGGGATCAAAAAGCTCGGAGACAAACGCGGCCACGGCCCCCTGTCTACCGCGACCAGAGCGACGAGAGGGCTAGCGCCCCCGCGGACCGTAGGTGCAGCTGCCGGGGCTGGATACCCGAGAGGCTGACAGCGGGTCAGGCGTTCGGTCGACCGGCCGGGCTGCGCTGTCGATTGGACGACGGACCCGAACAGGCACGGTCGCGCGTTCCATCTTGGCCAGGGCAGCCATGGCCAGGCTCAAGAGGCCGGCAATGGCAAGGCTCACCACGAAAAACAATCCGAGCGATTGGGCAATACCGACGAAATGCACGAGATCTGGTCCCTTCTCCGTTAGGGCTACTACCACTATCGGCGCAATCGCTCAGTTTCCGAAGAGAAACAGCTGAGAAGGTCCTGAGAAAGAGCCAAAGGGAGACCCTCGCGAATCCCCGGCGGTGGCAAAGCGGCCATGAGCGCCACAGTTCACAAGGTCTTCTCAAAGTGGTGCCCCCCGAGTCGCCGGCGCCCCGGTACCTTCGAGTCATGCCCGCCCGGTACCGCGTCAGGATCGAACTGTCGGATGTCCCGGGGGCCCTCGCCAAGGCGGCGGCCGCCATCGCCATGGCCGGGGGCAACGTCATGTCGGTCGATATCCATGAGATCGACGGCGAGCGCAGCGTCGACGAGATCCTCGTCGACCTACCCGACGATTGCGACGAGGCGTCTCTCGCCGCCGTGCTGGCGGCGGCCGAGGCGGGAACCCTGCTGTCGATGCGCGCCGACTCGGCGATCGTCGACCCCATCGTCCGGGCGCTTCACTGGGTCGGTTTCGCCCTCGAAGCCGAGCCCCAGGACTGCGACCTGGCCCTGGCCCAGTCGTTGTCCGAGATCTGCACGACCGACCTGGCCTGGGTGTGGTCGCCCGACCAGGCCGGTGCGTTGCTGGTCGGCAAGCGGGCGCTGGACCTCGGCAGCGCGGTGGTCACTCACGAACCTGAGCTTCCGATCGAGGTGGGCGCGGCGACGGGCGGCCCGTACTGGGTGATGGCCGTGCCCGACGATCAGCTCAATCCGAACCGGGTGGGCTTCGTGGCCCGCGCCTCGATGGTGCGGTTCACGGCGTCGGAGGTGGCGCGGGCCGAGGCGCTGATGTCGGTGTGTTACCGGCTCACTGCCTCCGCTGGCCGTCGCTGTTGACCGAACCAGACCTCGTTGCCCTCCTGAGACTAAAACCGCACCCTGAGGGTGGTCATTACCGGGAGACCTGGCGGCATCCCGGCGGCCTGGGAACGGCGATTTATTTCTTCCTCCGGGCCGGCGAGGTCTCGCATTGGCACCGGCTCGTCGACACCGAGGTCTGGCATTTCTACGCCGGCGCAGCAGTGGAGCTGTCGACCTCGACCGACGGCATCGCAATGGACAAGGTCGTGCTCGGGCCGGACCTCGCCGCTGGCGAGCGGCCCCAGGCGGTGGTCCCGGCCGGTTCCTGGCAGTCTGCCCGCCCCCTCGGCGCCTGGACCCTGGCGGGCTGCACCGTGACCCCGGCGTTCGCGTTCGATCGATTCGAGCTGGCCCCGGCGGGCTGGACGCCCGGCCCGGCCGGGGAGCCAACAGACGCGTAAGGTCGGCAGGCGTGGCCCCTAACACCCTTGCGATCGATGTCGGCGGGACCGGTGTCAAGGCGTCGGTGCTCGACACGACCGGGAAGATGGAACACGACCGGGTCCGGGTCCCGACGCCCTACCCGCTCTCGCCCAAGGTGCTCCTCGCCACCATCGGCGACCTGGTCAAGCAGCTTCCCGCCTTCGACCGCATCTCGCTCGGCTTCCCCGGTATGGTCCGTGACGGCACGATCCTGACGGCGCCGCACTTCCTCGGCACCAAAGGACCCGACGCCAAGCCCGACCCGGAACTGGTGGCGGCCTGGCGGGCCTTCGACCTCCAGGCAGCCTTGGCCAAGGCACTCGGCGCCCCGGCCAAGGTGGCCAACGACGCCGACCTCCAGGGCGCGGCGGTCGTCACCGGCGACGGCCTCGAGATGGTGGTGACGTTGGGAACCGGCGTGGGCACCGGGCTGTTCCACCAGGGCCGGCTGTGCCCGCACCTGGAGTTGGCGCAGCACCCCTTCCGGGCCAACAAGACCTACAACGAGTTCCTGGGCGAGGCGGCCCGGCAGAAGGCGGGCAACGGCAAGTGGAACGAGCGGGTGAGGCTCATGATCACGACGCTGCACACCCTCGTGTTCTGGGACCACCTCTACCTGGGCGGGGGCAACGCCGTCCACGTGAAGGGCCACCTCCCCGACGGGGTGACGCTCATCGACAACACCGCGGGGGTCCTGGGCGGAATCCGGCTGTGGGATCGGGAAAACCTTTAAGCGGGGAAAATGGCGGCCCTCAGCGGCTGATGGTCACTGCATACACCTCGCCGTCGGCCAGCTGCGGCAGAGGAACGGAAACCATTCCCTTGGTAACCGCAACCGGACCGTGGAACACCGTGGGCGGCTCCGCCAGCGCCCCCGAGGTCGGGGGCACGGCCACGATCGACACCTCGACGTGGTCGACCGACGTCCATTCGGTGCGAACCGTCATCGCGACGGTGGCCGGCGGAGGGGCGGCGGGGGTGGATTGGGGGCAGTTGAGGTTGACGGCGGGGAGGCAGCTGACGTTGCGACCAACGAGGGCGAGCACCTGATCATCGGTCCCATTGAGCGAAGCCAGCCCGGTGACGGTCACGTCGCTGGAGGTCACGTCCACCAGTTGGCCGGTCATCCGGGCGTAGATGGCATAGACCCAGTAGTCGGGGCGCGGGGTCGAGCCATCGCTTTCGAGCAGGCCGTCGAGGGTCGGGGCGGCGCAGTCGTTGACCGGGGCGCCGCCGACCGCAGCCTCGGGCCAGCACGAACGGCCGGCCCGGTCGACTCCGGACCCCTCCAGGGCGACGATGTCGGCCAGCGTCCAGCCGGGAATGGCGTAGTCGCTCGGCTGCCCGTACTCGTTCACCCACACCTGGGCGTCGCCGAGGGCGGGGCGCTCGGCGATGAGCCGGCGAGCCTCGGCCACATGGTCCTCGATGTTCGCCGGTACCTCGTTGAAGTCCCGCGGCAGCGGTCCGAGGTCGTCGTCGATCTCGTGCCAGGTGACGGCGGCCAGGCGCAGGCCGTGCCTGGCGGCGAAGTTCAAGAACGTGACCAGGTCTGGCTCGTGCGGATCGAACTCGCCCGGGTAGTCGGCGAAATGGGACAGGCTGGGGCCGATGATGGCGGCCTTCGGGTCCGCGGCCTTGATCGCCTGGTAGGCGACCAGGAACTGCTGGAGGTAGTCGGCCGGGGTCGACGCCGCCCAGTCCGCCGCGCTGAAGTAGCCGATCCCTCCGGGTTCGTTCTGGATCTCCCAATACGACACCTTATGGCCCGACGACTCGACCTTTTGGACCGTGTCGGTCACCCAGTGGGAGTAGCCGACCCAGTCCGACCAGGGGGTCCGGGCGCCGGTCCCGGTATTGGTCTCCGCCTGCCAGAGGTTGGAGAGGAGAAGGGTCGTCTGGGCGCCGGTGTCCACCGCGGCGTCCCAGGAGGACCAGTCCAAGACACCGGTGGCCGCCTGATACGTGGGCGCGCCCCGCCACGAGTAGGGCTTGAGGGCATTGGCCCGGGCCAACAGGGCACTCTCGGGGTAGATCGAGTTCTGGAACCCCTCGGCCCGGTGCTCGGTCGCGCCGACCGGGGTGGTGGCGTCCACGGCCACGCACGTCGCCTGGGCGGTCACGGCGCCAGCCGCCGGGCACGGATCGACGAGGTCGACGGGTTCGGACACCGCGGCCGGTCCCTGGCCGACGCTGTTGGTCGGCTCGACCCGGACGGTGTAATGCGGCCCGTACGCCAGGTCCCGGAACACCGCGCCGGTACAACCGGCCTGGCAGGTGAGGTAGCCGAGGTAGGTAAGGCCGCCGCCACCGCCGTACAGCTGGACGAACGCGCCGGTGGCCGCCACTCCCGTAGGCGCCGGGGTCCACGACGCGTCGATCGCATTGGTGCCGGCCTGCTGGGACGCCACGACCGCGAACGGAGGGTCCGGTGGCTGATCCGCCAGCACGGTGACAGGCGCCGACGTCGCCAGCCCCTCGCCCGCTTGTACGACGACCCGGTATTGTTCTCCGACCCTGAGGCCGCCGACAGTGGCTTCGGGTGACCAAACCTGGGTGAGCGCCACGGTCTGGCCGTTGGCCACCTCCACCACCGCGACCTGGTAGCTGTCGGGCGCCGGCCCGTGCTCTGGCGGGCTCCATTGCGCCTCGATCGCTTTGCCGGCGGCCGCCTGCACCGTCAGCTCGGACGGCGCGGTCTCGGTGCGACTTGGGGTCCGGCCGGCGCTCGGCCCGAGCAGATGGACGGAAGCGTCCCAGAAGAGCACCGACGCCACCATCGCCGCGACCACGATCAGCGCGGTCGTGCTCGACCGGGGACCAACTGGCCCGGGGCCTGGTGTAGGTGGTTGAGGCCCAAGTGGCCCGGGGCCAGTTGGGCCTGGTGTAGGTGGTTGGGGCCCAAGTGGCCCCGGGCCAGTTGGGCCTGGTGTAGGTGGTCGGGGCCCAAGTGGCCCCGGGCCAGTTGCGCCTGGTGTGGGTGATGGCGGCCCCGCCGGAGCAGCGCTCACTTCTGACGTTCTAGGCCAGGACGTCCTTGGTGGTAAAGCGCGCCCATGCCGCGGCGCCGAACACCGCGATGTAGGCCACCTGCAGCCGCAGGTCGTGGACGATGCCGGTCCAGCGGATGGGATCGCGCACGAGATCACCGAACGCGGACCAGTTCTGGGTGAACAACCAGGGATGGATGGCTTGGACTTGGGACACACCGCCGAGCACCGCGCTCAGCACGACGATCCCGAGGGTGGCCGCCATGGCGCCGACCGGCACGTCGGTAAGGGTGGAGATGAACACGCCGATGGCCGCCATCCCGAACAGGGATGCCCCCACCACCAGTGCCGCCAGGACAATGCGTTCAATCCCGGTCAGGAGAGGCAACGTCGTCCCCGAAATGGTGGTGACCGGGCCGATCGGGAACAGGATCGCACCCATGATCAACCCACCCGCCGCCACCGCCAGCGCCGCGGCCAGGCAGAAGGCGGCGACCGTGCCCGCCTTCACCAGTAACAGCCGCGACCGTCCGGCCGGGCGGACCAGCAGGTAGCGAAGCGTCCCGAGACTGGCCTCGCCCGCGATGCTGTCGCCCGCCACGATCGCCACGGTGAGCGGCAGGAAGACCGTGAGGCAGACCGTCAAACCGACCAGTGCGGCAAACACGCCGTTGTGGGTCACCTGGTCGAGGAACGTCGGCCCGTTGCCCGCGTTGGGCCCCCCGGTAAACCGGACCAGCGTCGCGAGCAGGGCGGGAACTGCAGCCAGTATCAGCAGCAGGGCCTTGACCCGCCGACGCCGGAATTGGGTGCCCAGCTCAGCGAGCAACATCGAATCCCTCCCCGGTCAGGGCGACGAAGGTGTCCTCGAGGGTGGGTTTGATGGTGGTGAGGCTGCGGACCCCGACACCAGCCTCGACGAGCGCCTGGCAGCAGTCCTCGGGCCTCTGGCCGTCGAGCCTGCCCGTGACCGCCTCCCCAACGATGGTGAGTTCGGTCAGGCCCAGACGCTCGAGCACCGTTGCCGCCACGCTCGCGTCTACCGTCTCGACCGCAAGGCGCCTCGCGCCGGACTGCTGCAGGTCGGCGATGGTGGACTGGGCCAAGAGTTTCCCCAGCGACATCACCGCGGCGTGGGTGCACACCTGTTCGACCTCCGACAACAGGTGGCTCGACAGGAAGACCGTCGTGCCCTCGCCGGCCAGACCCTGGACCAGGTGGCGGATCTCGCGGGTGCCCTGAGGGTCCATGCCGTTGGTCGGCTCGTCGAGCACCAGCAACCGGCATGGCCGTAACAGGGCCGACGCCAGGCCGAGCCGCTGGCGCATGCCGAGCGAGTAGGCCCGGTAGCGCTTGTCGGCCGCCGCCGTCAGGCCGACGCGCGCCAGGGCGTCGCCGATGCGCGTCGCCCGGGTGGCTCGCTGACCGTCGCGGCCGGCGGCGTCGAAGCGGGCCAGGTTCTGGGCGCCGGTCAGCCACGGGTAGAACGCCGGCCCCTCGATCAGGGCGCCGACATTGGGCAGGATGTCCGCCCCCGCCTCGGGCATGGCGCGGCCGAACAGCTCCCAGCTGCCGGCGGTCGCGTTGATCAGGCCGAGCAGCACCCGGATCGTCGTGGTCTTCCCCGAGCCGTTGGGAGATCGGAAGAGCGTCGTGTAGGGAAAGAGTGTAGATCTCGGTG
>OBLV0100000173.1_pt1 | contig 21143 bp, 19 predicted proteins | sample 1520071 | NCBI WGS metagenome assembly OBLV01 (sample SAMEA3888446, study PRJEB22518) | metagenome | reverse complement strand
GGCGAGCACCCCGGCTACCACAACGTGGTCCGGCCTGGTCACGAGGCCCTGCTCGTTCCGCCCGGCGACGCCGCCGCGCTGGCGTCGGCGCTCGAGCAGGCGCTGGCCGGCGGCCCGCAGATCGACGAGATGGTCGCGATGGCCGACTGTCGAGCGTCACATTTTTCCATGTCCCGCCTTGCCGAGCGCTACGCCGGGTACTACGAGCAAGTGCTGACCTAGGGGTCCCTGCCCGGGGCCCTGGGCGTTGGCACTGGCCTCGTTATCATGGCCGACTCGTGACTGGCACCCTGATCTGGCCTCGGCCCGCGTGATCGCCATCGACCGAGGGATCGCGGCGCGGGTCGCGAGTAATAAGCACCGCGCCATCCTCCTCGTCGCCGGCACCGCCGTCATCGTCGGCGCCGTCGTGGCGGTGGTGGCGCTGCTGGTCACGGCGCCGGTCGTCGCCGCGACGGTCGGGCTGCTGGTGGCCATCGCCGTAGCGGGCCTGGCTTGGTGGGGGAGTGTCCCTCTCGCGTTGCGCCTCCTCGGGGCCGATGCGGCCGATCCGATCCGCCACGCCCGGCTGTTCAACCTGGTCGAGAACCTGGGCGCCCATGCCGGTGTCCCCCAGCCGGAGCTTTTTGTCGTCACCGACGGAGGACTCAACGCCCTGACCATGGGGCGTTCGCCTCGCCACGCCATGCTGATCGTCACCTCCGGCCTCCTGGAACAGCTCGACCGGATCGAGCTCGAAGCGGTGCTGGCCCACGAGCTCAGCCACATCCGCAGCGACGACATCCTGACCGCCACGTTGGCGGTGGGGCTGTTCGGCGTCCTCGGCGGGCCGGCCCGCGCCGCGACCGGCCGGGGAGCGGGGGCGATGGCTGCGTACCTGCTTGTTCCGGCCGCGGCGGTGGCCGGTCTCGGCCTGCGCCTGTCGATCGACCGGCACCGCGAGGAGGTGGCCGACGCCGCGGGCGTGCACCTCACCCGGTACCCGCCCGCGCTGGTCGCCGCCCTGGAGAAGATGCAGCGCAGCGGCACCGTGATCTCCGCCGTGACCGCATCGCCGGCGACGGCGCACCTGTGGCTGGGCGGTCCGCTGCCACCGCCGCCGCCGACCCGGCTGGGCTGGCTGACCCGCCTCTTCGACACCCATGCCCCCCTCGATGAGCGCATCGAAGCGCTCCGCGAGCTGTAAGTCGTGCCGCATCGCAGTCGCTCGGCCGCGGCGGTGGCGCTCACGATCCTGGCGGCTGCCTGCTCTAGTGCCGGGGCCAAGAAGGCCACCGAGCCGGGCTTGTCCACGACGAGCACGTCCACCAGCCAGCCACCCCCGCCGGTCGGCCCCCTCACCGGGCTGCCGCAACCCGACGCCGCGGAGGTCAACCGGGTGGCGCTGGTCATCAAGATCGACAACGTCGACGCGGCGCGACCGCAGGCCGGGCTGGCGGCCGCCGACGACATCTACGAAGAGGAGGTCGAGGGCCAGCTGACCCGCCTGATCGCTGTCTTCCAGTCCACCGACGCCAGCCGGGTCGGCCCGGTCCGGTCGACCCGGACGACCGATATCGACGTGGTGTCGTCCCTCAACGACCCGCTGTACGCCTATTCCGGTGGCAACACCAACTACGTCGCCCAACTCGACGCCGCGCCGGTCATCGACATCGGTTACGTGAACCAGCCGGACGCCTATGTGGTGAGCGGCTTCCATTCGGCCCCCCACAACCTGTACACCAGCACCGAAGCGCTCTTCCGCCTGGCGCCGCCCGGTTCGGGACCCCCGGCGCCGCTGTTCGCCTACCGGTCGATCGGGCAAGCGGCGACCAACGCCGGGTCGCCCGCCACCCATCTTGGCCTGACCCTCGGCGACGTGACCGTCAGTTGGGACTGGAGCGCCACCTCGCAGAGCTGGCTGCGGGACCAGGACGGAACGCCCGACGTGCTCGAGGGTGGCCAGCAACTGGCGGCGGCCAATGTCGTCGTGCAGTTTGTTCCCTACATCACCGACGGTTACGCCACCGGGGAGGGGATCAACCCGCCGCCGCCGATCCCGAAGGGGGAGACGGTCGGCACCGGTTCCGCCGTGATCTTCACCGGCGGGATGATGATCGACGCCGAGTGGAGCAAGGCCTCGCCCACCGCCGTGACCCGGTTCACCGACACCAGCGGCCACCCGATCCTCATGACGCCGGGCCGGACCTGGATCGAGCTGGCTGCCGTCGGAACAAGGCTCAGCAGCGATTGACAAGATCTGGGGAAAATAAAGGCCTCAAGCCGAACGATGTCGGCCCGTAGACTGGCCCGCGTGGCTGGGCCTGACAACACTCGACGCCTCGGAACCGACCTCGTCAAACGAGGACTAGCCGAGATGCTGCGAGGCGGCGTCATCATGGACGTCGTCACCGCCGAGCAGGCCAAGGTGGCCGAGGACGCCGGGGCCGTCGCGGTCATGGCCCTGGAGCGGGTGCCGGCCGATATCCGCCGCGACGGCGGCGTGGCCCGCATGAGCGATCCCGCTCTGATCGAGGCGATCAAGGAGGCAGTGACCATCCCGGTGATGGCCAAGGCCCGGATCGGTCACTTTGCTGAGGCCCAGGTGCTGGAGTCGCTCGGCGTCGACTACATCGACGAGAGCGAGGTCCTCACCCCGGCCGACGAGGCGTACCACGTCGACAAGTGGCCGTTCACCGCGCCTTTCGTGTGCGGCGCGACAAATCTCGGCGAGGCCCTGCGTCGGATCAGTGAGGGAGCGGCGATGATCCGCTCCAAGGGCGAGGCCGGGACCGGCGACATCAAAGAGGCCGTGCGCCATCTTCGTTCGATCCTCGGCGACATCGGCAAGGTCACCCAGGCAGATTCGGCCGAACTTTACGGCTGGGCCAAATCCCTTCAGGCGCCCGTCGGCTTGGTTCAGGAGCTGGCCGAGATCGGCCATCTCCCCGTGCCGCTCTTCTGCGCCGGTGGTATCGCCACCCCCGCCGACGCATCGCTCGTCATGCAACTCGGCGCCGAAGCGGTCTTCGTCGGCTCGGGTATCTTCAAGAGCAGCAATCCCGCCCGGTTTGCCCAGGCCATTGTCGAAGCCACCACCCACTTTCGTGAGCCGGCCATCGTGGCCAAGGTCAGCCGGGGCCTCGGCGAGGCCATGCGGGGCGAGGAAGCCTCACAGGTGGAGACGCGGCTGTCGGACCGGGGCTGGTAATGACGCGGAGGCCGCCAGGTGAGCGCCAAGGTCGGTGTCCTGGCGCTCCAGGGCGACGTCCGCCAGCACGTCGCCGTCCTCGCTGACCTCGGCGTCTTCGCCGTCGAGATACGCCAGCCCGGGGATCTGGCCGGCATCGAGGGCATCGTCCTGCCCGGCGGTGAGTCGACCGCCATGGCGCTTCTCCTCGAAAGCTCGCAGCTACGGTCCCCACTGGCCGACGCCCTTGGCGACGGCATGCCGGCGTTCGGCACCTGCGCCGGCATGATCCTGCTGGCCGCCGAGGTGCTCGACGGCCGGCCCGGGCAACCCGGCTTTGGCGCGATCGACATATCGGTGCGCCGCAACGCCTTCGGGCGCCAGGTGGACTCCTTCGAGCTCGACCTGGTTGTGGCCGAGGTCGGGCCGGAGGAGGTGCACGGTGTCTTCATCCGGGCGCCGGTCGTTGAACGCTGCGGGCCGGGGGTCGAGATCCTGGCTCGGGTGGACGGCGATCCCGTGGTCTGCCGGGAAGGGCAAGTGCTGGTCACCTCGTTTCACCCCGAGTTGTCGGGCGATCCTCGCCTTCACGACCTGTTCCTGAAAGGGCTCTAGCCGATGTCTGGTCATTCCAAGTGGGCAACCATCAAGCACAAGAAGGGGGCCCAGGACGCGGCTCGCGGCAAGCTGTTCGCGAAGCTGATCCGCCAAGTCGAGGTGGCGGCGCGCGAGGGCGGTGGTGATCCCGACTCCAACCCGACGCTGCGGACGATGTACCAGAAGGCTCGCGATTCGTCGGTGCCGATGGACACCATCGACCGGGCGGTCAAGCGGGGGACGGGCGAGCTCGAAGGCGTCCGCTACGAATCGGTTTCCTATGAGGCCTACGCCCCGTCCGGCGTCGCCGTCATCATCGAGACCCTTACCGACAATCGCAACCGCACCGGCTCGGACGTCCGTGCCATCTTCTCCAAGAACGGAGGGTCGATGGCCGAGCCCGGCGCGGTGTCGTGGCAATTCGAACGGAAGGGGGTGATCGAGGTCCCCAAGCGGGTCGGCAAGGGCCCCGAAATCTCCGAGGACGACATGATGATGGCCGCGCTCGAGGCTGGAGCCGACGACGTAGGCGACGGCGGCGACAACTGGGAGATCACGACCGCGCCCGGCGAGATGGCGGCGGTGCGCGATGCCCTCGAAGCCGCCGGTCTCGCCATCCAATCGGCCGACATCACCCTGCTCGCCACCAATACCGTGCCCCTCGACAACGAGTCCGACGCCAAGAAGGTGCTACGCCTGATCGATCTCCTCGAGGATCTGGACGACGTCCAGAACGTCTACGCCAACTTCGACATCCCCGACAGCATCCTGGAACTGGTCGAGGCCTGAGCCGGGTCCACCCCTGCGCGCCGCGCCGGCCAGCATCCACCCTTGCCGGCGCCCTTGGCAGTATGCTCGAACGAGTGTTCGCACTGGGCATTGATCCGGGGCTGTCCCGCTGTGGCTACGGCTTGGTCCGGCGCGGGCGGGCCGGGATCGAAGCGATGTCGGCCGGCGTGATCAAGACTCCGGCGACCGATCCGCTGGCCACACGGCTGGCGTCGCTCCATGGTGAGATCCGGCGCCTGCTCGATGAGGCCGCGCCCGATGTGATGGTGGTGGAGCGGGTGCTCTTCCAGGCCAATGCTCGGACCGCCATGGCGGTCGGCCAGGCCAGCGGCGTCGCCCTGGTCGCCGCCGCCCAGGTCGGGTGCCTGGTCGTCGAGTACAGCCCGAACGAGGTCAAGCAGGCGGTGACGGGATACGGTTCGGCCACCAAGGACCAGGTGCAGCGCATGGTCCAGGCGCTGCTCAAGCTACCGGCGAGGCCCAGCCCGCCCGATGTCGCCGACGCCCTGGCGCTGGCGATCTGCCACCTCACCGGTACCGGCCTTCGTGCCGCCGTGGCCGCGGCGGGAGGCGCATCGTGATCGGCTCGCTTCGAGGCGTCCTGATCGAGCGGGCACTGCGGGGCGACCACCCGAGCGGCGAGGCATTGATCGAAGTCGGAGGAGTCGGCTACCGGGTCCACATGCCGGCATCGGCCTTGGCCCGCTTGGGCGAGATCGGTGCCGCCGTGTTCATCCATGTCCACACCCACGTACGAGAGGATGCCATCGTCCTGTATGGCTTCCCGACCCGTGATGAACGGCGATGCTTCGAAACCCTGATCGCGGCCCATGGGGTCGGCCCCGCCGTTGCATTGGCCCTGCTGTCGATCCACACCCCGCTCGCGCTGCGGCGGGCGGTGGCGTCAGAGGACACCGGCGCGCTCACGCTGGTTCCCGGGGTCGGCGCCAAGACGGCGAGCCGGTTGCTAATCGAGCTCAAGACCCGACTCGACTTCGATCTCGAGGTCAGCGAAGCGGCCAGCGCGAGTTCTTTCAGCCCGCCAACCAGTGCCCGGGGCGAAGTTCGCGTGGCGTTGGCCGGGCTCGGTTACGGGGCCGACGAGGTGCGAGACGTGCTCAACCAGCTGCCAGACGAGGGAGCCATCGAGGACCTCCTCCGCTCGGCCCTGCGCCATCTCGCCGGAGCCCGGTGAGGGCGGCGTGAGGGAGGAGATCATCGCGGCTCCGGTCCGGCCGGTCAGCAGCGCCGTCGCCGACCCGATCGAGGCGGCGGAAGAAAGCAGCCTTCGACCGCGGCGGCTCGAGGAGTTCGTCGGCCAAGCACAACTCAAGGAGCACCTGGCGATCGTGCTCGAAGCGGCCCGCCGTCGCGGCCAGGCCGCCGACCACCTGCTCTTCGCCGGCCCCCCCGGCCTCGGCAAGACCACGATGGCCGGCATCGTCGCGGTTGAGATGGGAGTCAGCCTGCGGATCACCTCGGGTCCGGCCCTGGTCCGCGCCGGCGACCTGGCCGCCATCCTCACCGACCTGGCCGAGGGCGATGTGCTGTTCATCGACGAGATCCACCGCCTCGGTCGGGCCGTCGAGGAGATCCTCTACCCGGCGATGGAGGACTACGCCCTCGATATCGTCCTCGGCAAGGGGCCGGCGGCCCGCTCGATCCGCCTTGACCTGCCACGATTTACCCTGGTCGGGGCGACCACGCGCACCGGCCTGATCACCGGACCGTTGCGTGACCGCTTCGGTTTTGTCGCCCGGCTCGACTTCTACGAGCCGGAGGAGCTCGAGGCGATCATCAGCCGGGCCGCCCGCATCCTCGGGGTCAACCTCGACGGGGCCGGGGCGACCGAGATCGCCGGCCGATCCCGCGGCACCCCCCGCATTGCCAATCGGCTCCTGAAGCGGGTGCGCGACTACGCCGAGGTGCGTGCCGACGGGCAGGTGACCCTGGAGTTGGCCCGCAAGGGCCTCGCCGTGTTCGGCGTCGACGAGCTTGGGCTGGACAAGGTCGACCGGGCGATACTCGACGCCCTGTGCGTCCGCTTCGCCGGCGGTCCGGTCGGCCTTTCGACCCTGGCGGTCAGCGTCGGTGAGGAGCCCGACACCGTCGAAGACGTGTACGAGCCGTTCCTCATGCAGCTGGGCCTCGTGATGCGCACACCCCGGGGGCGAGTGACGACGCCGGCGGCGTGGCGCCACCTCGGCCTGGAGCCCCCTGTCAACTCGGGCCCTCCCTCCCTTCCGTTCGAGTAGCCGTCCGGCTATGAGCCCCGAACGGGTGGGAGCAGGGTGCCGACGACACCCTGTCCGGTGCTCGCCACGGTACCGACGATCGAGCCGAGGTCGAGCGCTGGGACCGTGATCAGCGGCAGCGAGACGGGCGGAGTTACGAGTGGTGTGAGGTCCTGCGGGAGGGCGGCGACCGGCGCGACGGCTGTGTTCAGCCCAGTCATGGTGGTGCCGACGAGGCTGCTCCCGAGGACCTCGCCGACCGCGCCGCCCGCCGAGGACGGCAGAGTCGTCGTGGTGGTCCCCGTCGTGTCACCACCGGCCGCCGGAAGCGTGGTCGACGTCGTGGTCACCGTCGCCGTCGTTCCATCGAGGAAGTCCGGTCGGATGTTGGCGTCGGGCGTCACGGTAACCGGGGTGGCCGACTCGGTCGTGGCGATCCCCGACCCACTGCTTTGGCCCCAGGTCCGGTGGTGGGTGCGGGCATGGTTCATCGCGACCGGCGCCAGCGGTTTGACCGGCACCCGGCCCGGCATCACGACGAGGGCGACCGCAGCGGCGCCGGCGACGGCGCCGGCAGCCAGTGTCCCTCCCATCGGAGTCGAAGGGAGCACGGCGGGAAGGCGATTGCGCACCCGGACGGCGACGCGGACGACGGCTCCAAGGAAAGGCATTGCGGCCAGACCGGCTCCGTCGACGATGCGGAATTCTCTACGGAGGGCCTGTCGGGCTCGGAACAGAAGGGTCTCGACCGTCCCCACCGTGACGCCGTAATGCTCGGCGATACGCCGGTACGACCAGCCCTCGACCTCGCGGAGGTGGAGCACATCTTGATGGCGAGGAGCCAGGCGGGCGAGGGCGGTGATAACGAGCGTGCTATCGACGGCATCGATGATGTCCTCGACCTGGTCGCCGGTGATGCCACCCGGATTCGGGTCGGAGCGGGGCTCAGAGCGGGCCTGCCGGCGGAAGCAATCGACGCACAACCGCGCCGCGATCACCGTCAACCACGGATAGAACCGCTGTTCCCCACCGAGCTCGGGCAAGGCGCCGAGCGCGCGTGTGAAGGTTTCCTGCGCGACTTCCTCCGCCGCATGGCGGTCGCCGAGGCGCCGCAGGCAGAATCGCTCCAACCGGTCGTGGTAGCGACGGAACAGCTCATCGAACGCCTCGTCGTCGCCGGCCTGGAAACGCTGCACGAGCGCGCGATCCCGATCCAGGTCCACATCGTCCGCGCGCAACGCCACCAACTGGAGAGCGTAGCGCTCGGGGTTCGCGTTCGGTTGAACGGGCAACTAGAAATCAGGCGTGGATGTGCCGGAATACGACCTGCCAACCGAGGCCATCGCCCAGCACCCGGTCGAACCTCGCCATGCCGCCCGTCTCCTCGTGTCGATCGACCCGCAGGCTGCGATCCGCCACGGCGTCATCGCAGACCTGCCCGCCCTGCTCGGCGAGGGCGACGTCTTGGTCGTCAACACCACCAAGGTCCTCCCGGCCCGGCTTTCGCTGCGCAAGCGCAGTGGGGGGGCGGCCGAGGTCCTCCTGCTCGAACCGGAAGGCGAGGAGGGAAACGAGTCCGTGGCGTGGACTGCCCTTGTCCGGCCCGGGCGGCACCTCCCCGCCGGGACCGTCCTGCTGCGAGGTGAGCGCGAGCTGGTCGAGGTGGGCGAGGCGATCGGTGACGGGCGACGGCGCATCCGCCTGCTGACCGGCGAGCAGGGCGTAGGTGAGTTCCTCGATGACGTAGGCACCATCCCATTACCCCCCTATATCCACCAGGCGCTGGCGGACGGCAGCCGTTACCAGACCGTCTACGCCGATCGGCCCGGTTCGGTCGCGGCGCCCACCGCCGGGCTCCACCTGTCGCATCAGGTCCTCGACGGTTGTCGCGACGCCGGGGCGACCATCGCGTCGGTCGACCTGGCGGTCGGGCTTGGGACCTTCCGGCCGCTCACCGGCTCGCGGGTGGAGGACCACGTCATGCACCGCGAGCGCTACCAGGTCCCGCCGTCCACGATGGCCGCCTGCGAGCAGGCGCGGAGGGTGGTGGCGGTTGGTACGACGACGTTGCGGGCGCTGGAATCGGTCGCCGCCAGCGGTCGCCTAGCCGGCGATACCGGCCTGTTCATCCACGGCCACTACGAGTTCCAGGTGGTCGATGTGCTGTTGACCAACTTCCACCAACCACGATCCTCGCTGCTCGTGCTGCTCGAAGCGTTCTGCGGGCCTCGCTGGCGCGCGCTGTACCAGGAGGCGTTGGCCGAGGGGTACCGTTTCCTGTCCTTTGGCGATGCGATGCTGGTTGGGCACTGAGCCCGTGACGGCACTGCGCTTCTCGGTCGGCGCCACCGAAGGCTCGGCTCGCAGCGGATCGGTCCAGACCGCGAGGGGCACTTTTTCCACTCCGTGCTTCATGCCCGTCGGGACGAGGGGGGCGGTGCGGACCCTCGATTCCGGCGACATGTCCGCACTCGGTGCGGAGGTGCTGCTCGCCAACACCTACCACCTGATGCTGCGGCCCGGGGCGGCGACCGTGGCTACCCTGGGCGGGCTCCACGGCTTCAGCGGCTGGGCCGGCCATTTCCTCACCGACTCCGGTGGTTACCAGGTGTTCTCGCTGCAGCCACAGGTCGATGACGAGGGCGTCACGTTCCGATCCACCTACGACGGGTCGCGCCACCGTCTGACGCCGGAGGGCGCAGTAGCGGTCCAGGAGGCGCTGGGCGCCGACATCCAGATGGCCCTCGACATCTGCCCGGGGCTGCCGGCGCCGCCCGAGGTGCTCCGGGCCGCGGTCGACCGCACGGCGGCGTGGGCGGCGCGGGCCCGGCGGGCCCACCGGCGCGAAGGCCAAGCCATCTTCGGGATCGTGCAGGGCGGGGGCGACGAGGCGTTGCGGGCCGAGAGCGCGGCACGCACCGTCGAACTCGGCTTTGACGGCTACGGGATCGGGGGTCTGTCGGTCGGCGAGCCGAGGTCGGAGATGCTGCCGGCGTTGGCGGCCGCCGTCGCCGAGCTTCCCGCCGACCAACCGCGCTACCTCATGGGCGTGGGCGATGCCGTGTCGATCGTGGAGGCGGTGGCGCTCGGCGTCGACATGTTCGACTGCGTGCTGCCAACCCGACTCGGCCGCCACGGCACCGCCCTCACCGAGAGCGGCAAGCTCCAGATCCGCAAGGCGGCCATGGCTTGCGACGATGGCCCCGTCGAGGAGGGCTGCGGCTGCCGCACCTGCGTGTCGCACAGCCGGGCGTATCTCCGCCACCTGTTCATGGTCGGCGAGCCCTCCGGTCCGCGCCTGCTGAGCTGGCACAACCTGGCCTGGCAACTGGCCCTTATGAGCAATATTCGCGACGCCATTCGCGCCGGTCAGCTGGGCCCGTTGCGGGCTCGGCTGGCCGCGTCGTGGGACTAACCTAAGGCCGGACTCGGGGGTTGCGCCGGGACGGGTTCGGACCTACGACGATGGGTCGCGCCCGCCCGGACGACCGATGCTCGCGCTATGGTCTCTCGGGCTATCGCCGTCGCCTGGAGGCGACTCGACGGTCCACGAAACCATGAGCTACCTCCTCCTCCCCCTCCTCGTCCTCGCCTTCTACTTCCTGTTCATGCGTCCGATGCAGCGCGTCCGGGCCGCGAATGGCCAGCGGCGAGGAATGTCGAACTCGTTCGCGATCGGGGACCAGGTCGTCACAATCGGCGGTCTTGTCGGGCGCGTCGTGGACGAGAGTGGTGATCGGCTTCAGCTTGAGATCGCTGACGGGGTCGTGATCGAGGTCGTCCGTATGGCGATCAACCGTCGCCTCGACCCGGCCGAGGGTTCGGGATTCTTCCGTTCGGGCGTCGAAGAAGGCGAGGGCGAGGAAGCCGAGGAGGACGGCGAAGAGGTTGGCGCCGCCGACGAGGCGGACGGGGCCGATGCCAGCGCGGCCGTCGAGGACGACGCCGGCGAGGAGGAAACTGCGGACCCGGGGTCGTCGAGCGGTTCGCCGGTAGCCGGAGACGACGGCACCAATGCATGACGCCTCCGTGCGCGGGGACTAGATGAAGAAGTCACTCTGGTACTCGCTGATTGGCGTCGTGGCGGTCGCGGTGATCGGACTTGCCGCCACGTTCATCGCGGGTAACAAGCCCCTCCTCGGCCTCGACCTGCAAGGTGGGGCCTCGGTCGTCCTGCAACCAGAGCACCCAGTTTCCGTCAGCGTCCTCAACCAGGCGATCGCCATCATCCAGCGACGAGTCGACGGCAGCGGCGTGGCCGAGCCGAGCATCAGCCGCCAAGGCGACGACGTGGTGATCGAACTGCCCGGAATCAAGGACCCGGCCCAGGTCCTGCAGCTGGTGGGTCAGACCGCCCAGCTGTATTTCCGACCCGTGCTGTGCACGAGCGGGACGGGTACGTCGGCGGCGATCACACCGTTCCCGCCCTACTCCGCCCCGACCCCGACGACGACCACCACGACCAAACCCGGAGCCACCACGGTTCCCGGCGCGGCGACGACTACGACGAGCGGGGCGCCGACCAGCACAACGGCCCCGAGTTCGACCGTGAATCCGGCCGCGACCAGTACGTCGAGCGTTGGACTTGGGGCGGGTGGGGGGCGGATGCCGGCCTCGGCGCTGCGCGCACCGCTGGTCGCGCAGACACCGACCACCCCGGCCGCCACGACCGCCACGACCACCCCCGGCACCACCACGACGACGGTCCCGGCGTACAGCTCCGACGACTGCCAGCTGGCCACCAGTAGCGTCGCCAGCGAGTTGCCTTCGACCCCCCAGAACAACGACCCCAAGAACGCCACCGTCTTGTTGCCCTCGGCCGACAGCACCGGTTACAACCCCGATAAAAGCGCGGCGCGGTACCTGCTCGGGCCGGCCCAGTTGACCGGCACCGTGGTGAGCACGGCCACCGCCGAGCCTCCGGATGGGACCACATCTACGACGTGGTTCGTGTCGGTCGACTTCACCAGTTCGGGTGGATCCGCGTTCGACAAGATGGCGCAGGCCAACTACGAGCAGTTCGTCGCGATCGACCTCGACGGCCTGGTCGAGTCGACACCGCAAATCCAGGCGCAGACGTACAACGGCCAGGCCGTCATCAACGGCTCCAACTTCACCGAGACCCAGGCGAAAAACCTGGCCCTCGAGCTGCGGTACGGCTCCCTGCCGGTTGAGTTCCAGGCCCAGTCGATCCAGACGGTGTCGGCCACGATCGGAAAGAACTCACTCAAGGCGGGACTGATTTCCGGTGCGATCGGCCTGCTCCTCGTGCTGTGTTACATGCTGTTCTATTACCGGTCGCTTGGTGTTGTCGTCGCCCTCGGGCTCACCCTGTCCGGCGTTCTCCTGTACTCGATCGTCTCGTACCTCAGTGTGCACCACGGCCTGTCGTTGTCGCTGGCCGGCGCGACCGGAATCATCGTCTCGGTCGGCGTGACCGCGGACTCGTACATCGTGTACTTCGAACGACTCAAAGACGAGATACGTTCGGGCAAGAGCGTACGAACGTCGGTGGACCGCGGCTTTCGAAGGGCGTACCGGACCATCCTGGCCGCCGACCTGATCTCACTCATGGCGGCTGCGATCCTCTATCTGTTCTCGATCGGGTCGGTCCAGGGCTTCGCCTTCTTCCTCGGGCTGTCGACCCTGCTCGATCTGATCACGGCCTTCCTCTTCACCAGACCCATGGTTGCCCTGCTCGGGCGCAACCGATTTTTCACCGAGGCCCGATTCTTCGGGGTGGCCCGCGGCTTGGCCGTGACCCCGGCTGGGGGGACCCAATGAGCGAGACTGAGCACGGCATCTTCACCCGCCTGTACCGGGGTGAGACGTCCTTCGACTTCGTCGGCCGGCGCCGCCGTTGGTTCCTCATCTCGGGGACCGTGATCGCCATAGGCCTCGTGGCGCTGCTGGTCCGTGGCCTCAACTTCAGCATCGACTTCAAGGGCGGCACGGTCTGGGAGGTGCAGTCCAACGCGTCGGTCGCCAAGGCCCGCTCCGTCATAGCAGGCGTGTCGCCGTCGCTCAACCAGTCCACCATCGAGGTTCTGACCAACCGGCAGAACGGCGCACACACGTTACGGATCTCGGCCACGGCGAATGAGACCACGGACAAAACGCTGGTCACCAATGTGAGCAGCGCGCTGGCCACGATGGCCCATGTCAACGTGAATGACGTCACGTTGGAATCCGTCGGGCCCACGTGGGGCGGCAACATCACCCAGAAGGCCGAACGGGCGCTCGTGATCTTCCTGATAGCGGTGGTGATCTACATCACGTTCCGCTTTGAGGCCAAGATGGCCATCGCGGCCCTTGTCGCGCTGGTCCACGACATCCTGGTCACCCTTGGTGTCTACGCCTTGTCGGGGTTCCAGGTTTCCCCGGACACCGTGATCGCCTTCCTCACCATCTTGGGGTATTCGCTCTACGACACCGTCGTGGTGTTCGACAAGATCGAGGAGAACACCAAGGGCCTGGCGTCGTCGGGGCGGATCACCTACACCGACACCGTCAACCTCTCGATGAACCAGGTGTTGATGCGTTCGATCAACACCAGCATCGTCGCCATCATGCCGGTGCTGTCGATCCTCGTCATCGGCGTGTACTTCCTCGGAGCCTCGGCGTTGCAGGACTTCGGCTTGGCCCTGTTCATCGGCCTGCTGACCGGGGCGTACTCATCGATCTTCATCGCCTCGCCTCTGCTGGCGGTGTTGAAGGAACGCGAGCCTCGCTACAGCCAGATCCGCCAGCGCCTCGCCGGCCGGACCAGCATGACCGGTGTACTGACGCCCGCCGCCGCGGCCGCCGGTGGTGGCGACCTGTTGGGGACGGCCGGCGGTGGCGGCGGAGGCGGGAACCGGGCCAAGGATGCGGCTCGGGCCGGTAACGGCGCGACCGGTGGCGGAGGCGGCAGCCGGACCAAGGTGGCGTCGCGGCCGGCGGCCAAGTCGGCGGGCGCCATGGCCAAGGCGGCGAAGGCCACCGCTAAGGCGGCGCCGATGGGCAACGAGCTTGGTGTCGCACCCGCCGGGGGTGACGGCCAAGACGGTGTCGAGGCGCCGCCGGCGTCGGCTCGGAAGTCGACGGCCAAGGCGGCCTCGGCCGCGAAACCGGCTGCATCGGATCCCGGGTCCGGGGAGTCCGGCGGCGCCGGGTCGGAGTCTGGGGGATCGGGCGCCGGCGCCGACAGCGGCTCGACGGGCAGCGGCTCGACGGGCAGCGGCTCGGGCGGCGGTGGCTCGGGAAGTGGCGGCTCGGGCGGCGGCGGCTCGACGGCGGCGCGGCAACCGGCCAAGCCCAGACCGGGGGCGCCCAATCGACCGACGAGCGGCAGTCGCCCGGCCCCTCGCCCCCGCAAGAAGGGTCGCAAGCGCTGACGTGAGAGTCTCCGGAGATCGGGGCCACCCCGGCTCGACCAACACCTTCGGAGGAACCGCTACCTTTGAGCAATAGGGAGCGGCGGCAGCGACGCCACCTGGTTGAAGGATTGTGTTCGGGATATTCCCGACTACCCCCGGCCGGGTGTGGTGTTCAAGGACATCACGCCGCTGTTAGCCGACATCAAGGCGTTTCGTTACAGCGTCGATACCCTCGCCGACTACTTCACCGGCGAGAGGGTCGACAAGGTGCTCGGGGTCGAAGCTCGGGGTTTCATTGTTGCGGCACCGGTCGCCTACCGCTTCGGTGCCGGTTTCGTGCCTGTTCGCAAGGCGGGCAAGCTCCCCTGGATGGTCGAAAGCGAGGAATACGTCCTGGAGTACGGGACCGACTCCCTCGAGATCCACCGCGACGCCCTCGGGTCCGGTGACCGTGTCCTGATCATCGATGACGTGCTGGCCACCGGTGGCACAGCGGCGGCCACGGCTCAGCTGGTTGACCGGCTCGGAGGTGTCACGATTGGTGCCGGATTCCTGATCGAGCTGGCATTTCTCCATGGGCGAGGGAAGCTAAGTGGCTACGACGTCGTTTCACTCGTCACCTATGACTAGCAGGACTCGATGAGCCGGGAGCGTGGCCGCGGCCCGGTGCTTGAAAGCCCCGGGCGTCGCGGCGCGGTCGTGACCGTCCCGAGGGTCTTGCCGTGGCGCCGGCCGGCACCTCCCGCCGAGTTGCTGGCCCCCCTGCTCACCGCCTACAAGGAACGGCACCCGAAGAGCGACGCCAGCCTCATCCTGTCGGCCTACGCCGTCGCCAACGCCGCCCATGAGGGACAGTTGCGCAAGTCCGGGGAGGCGTACATCACCCATCCGGTCTCGGTGGCGACGATCCTCGCCAACTTGAGCCTCGACGACATCACCATCGCCTCGGCCCTGTTGCACGACGCGGTCGAGGACACCGGGGTATCGCTGCGCGACATCGAGGAGCAGTTCGGTCCCATCGTGGCGTCCATCGTCGATGGCGTCACCAAGCTGGAGCGGATCCAGTTCGACTCCAAGCAGGCCCAGCAGGCGGCGACGATGCGCAAGATGCTGGTGGCCATGGCCAAGGATCCGCGGGTCCTGCTCATCAAGTTGGCCGACCGGCTTCACAACATGCGGACCATCGCGGCCATGCCCGAGTGGAAGCAGCAGCGCACCGCCCAGGAGACCCTCGACATCTACGCCCCGTTGGCCCATCGCTTCGGCATCCAGGACATCAAGTGGCAGCTCGAGGATCTGGCCTTCGCCACCCTGCATCCGCGGCGCTACGCCGAGATCGAGCAGATGGTGGCCACCCGCTCACCCGAACGGGATATCTACCTCACCCAGGTCATCGACCAGGTGCAGGAACGACTGCTGGCGGCGCGCGTCGACGGTTCGGTCACCGGCCGTCCCAAGCACCTGTATTCCATCTACGAGAAGATGGTCGTCAAGTCCAAGGAGTTCGACGACATCTACGACCTGGTCGGTGTCAGGGTCCTGGTCGAATCGGTCAAGGATTGCTGGGCTGCCCTGGGCGCCATCCACGGCGCCTGGACCCCGGTACAGGGGCGGTTCAAGGACTACATCAACACGCCCAAGTTCAATCTGTACCAGTCGCTGCACACGACCGTCGTCGGTCCCCAGAGCAAGCCGCTCGAGGTCCAGATCCGGACGAAGGAGATGCACAACCGAGCCGAGCGGGGGATCGCGGCGCACTGGGGCTACAAGGAGCGGGCCTCGGCGGCTGACATCGCATGGTTGCAGCGCATCGTCGATTGGCAGGAGGAGACGGCCGATCCGAACGAGTTCCTCGAGACGCTGAAGCTCGACCTCGAGCAGGATGAGGTCTTCGTGTTCACGCCGAAGGGTGACGTGATGTCGCTGCCGGTCGGTGCGACTCCCGTCGACTTCGCCTACGCCGTCCACACCGAGGTCGGTCATCGCTGCATCGGCGCCAAGGTCAACGGAGCTTTGGTCCCGCTTGATTCGGCCCTGCAGTCGGGCGACAGCGTCGAGATCTTCACCTCCAAGGTCCCCTCCGCCAGCCCCAGCCGGGATTGGCTGAAGATCGTCGTCACCCCCAGGGCCCGCAACAAGATCAGGCAGTGGTTCAGCCGGGAGCGTCGCGAGGACGCCATCGAAAACGGCAAGGAGGAGTTGGTCAAGGCGCTTCGCAAGGAGGGCCTGCCATTCCAGAAGATCACCAACTCGCCGATGCTCGTCAAGTTGGTCGAGACCATGAACTACGCCGATCTCGACGCCTTCCATGCGGCCCTGGGCGAGGGCCATATCTCGGCGCGGACGATCGCCCAGCGCCTGGCTAAGGAGTTGCGCGGCGGCGACGCCGAGGAGCAACTGCCGACCACGGCTCGCCAGCACCGTCGGCCGAGCCGCAACAACGCCATCGGCGTTCACGTCGAGGGCCTCGACGACGTCATGGTCCGGTTGTCCCGGTGCTGCACGCCGGTGCCGGGCGACGAGATCATGGGTTTCGTGACCCGGGGCCGCGGCGTCAGCGTGCACCGCAGCGACTGTGCCAACGCCGCCGCCCTGTCGTCGGCCGAGGTTGGGCGACTCATCGAGGTGGAGTGGGACCGGGAGCAGGCCGGCAGCTTCGTGGCCTCGATCGAGGTCAAGGCGCTCGACCGCACCCGCCTCGGCGTGGATGTGTGGAAGATCCTGTCGGACCACCACCTCAACATTTTGCGCAGCGAGAGCCACACCGGCGCCGATCGGGTCAGCAAGATGCGATTTGAGTTCGAGCTCGCCGACCCCGCCCATTTGGAGTCGGTGCTCAACGCCATCAAACGGCTGGACAGCGTCTATGACGCCTATCGCATCATTCCTGGCAAGGGCGGTGGCTGAGCGGTAGTACAAGCGTGGGTGGCATCGGCGGCCGCCATTTTCCCCAACAATGGTTCTACCTCATCGGAGTCTGCCCGTTGGTCGTTATTCGGACCGGGTCGGGAGACGCCGCCTGTACCCTGCTCGCCCATGCCCGAGTTTCGTACGCCCAACGGAACACGCGACATCATGCCGCCCGAGTCGGCCCGGTGGGAGGTCCTGCTGGCCCGCTTCGCCGCGGCGGTCGAGGCGGCCGGATACGGCCTGGTGATCTCACCGATGTTCGAGAACGTCGAGGTGTTCCAGCGCGTCGGGGCGTCGACCGATGTGGTGCGCAAAGAGATGTACCAGTTCACCGACAAGGGTGGCCGTTCGCTCGCCCTTCGCCCTGAGGGCACCGCGTCGATTGTCCGGGCGTTCGTGCAGCACCGGCCGCCGACGCCTTGGAAGACCTGGTATGCCGCGCCGAGCTTCCGATACGAGCACGCCCAGGCCGGCCGTTACCGCCAGCACCATCAGGGCGGGGTGGAGGTGCTGGGCAGCGCCGACCCCGATATCGACGTCGAGGTGATCGCGCTGGCCTGGTCGTTCTTTGCCAGCCTTGACCTGCGATTGGTGACGCTGCGGCTCAACTCACTCGGCGATGCGACGTGCCGCCCCGTGTACCGTGCAGCCCTCGGCGCGTTCCTCCAGAGCCGGCTCCCTCTTCTGTGTGACGATCACCGGGCTCGTCTCGAAGACAACCCGCTGCGGGTACTCGACTGCAAGAAACCCGAGTGTGTCGCGGCTACCGCTGACGCTCCGCACCAACTCGACTTCCTGTGCTCTGCGTGCGCGCTGCACTTCGACCGGGTCATGTTGGGGTTGCGCTCGCTCGCGATACCGTTTGTCCTCGACCCGCGCCTGGTGCGGGGCATGGACTACTACTCCAGGACGACCTTTGAGTTCGCGGCGTCGGCGCTGGAATCGGCCCAGAATGCCGTGGGTGGCGGGGGGCGCTATGACGGTCTGGTTGAGGAAATGGGCGGCCCACCGACGCCCGGCGTCGGTTTCGGGATCGGCCTCGATCGGACCTTGCTGGCCTGCGATGCCGAGGGGGTGCTTCCGGTTTCTGCGGTCGCGCCCCGCCTCGACGTGTTTGTCGTGGACTTCGCCGGCGGTTCGGCGGCGCGGGATCTCACTTTTTTGCTGCGGTCGAGTGGGTTCCGGGTCGACCGGGCGTTCGACGGCCGTTCGCCCAAATCACAGCTCAAGTCGGCCGACCGCTCGGGGGCCCGGCTGGCGCTGATCATCGGTCCCGACGAGGCGGCCGCTGACCAGGTGACGATCAAGGACCTGCGCGCCGCCGGTCCAGGGGCCTCTCAGGAGAGGGTCGATCGCGCCCTCCTCGTCGCGGAGTTGCGCCGGCGCCTTCTGTTGTAGGTCGTTCTGTTGTAGGTCGTTCTGTTGTAGGTCGTTCTGTTGTAGGTCGTTACCTACGGAAAAAGGGAGCGAGCTGGGCGATCAGGGTCTCGTCGTTCATTCCATGGGTGAGATGCACGATCCGCCAGCCATGCGCCTGCAGAATGTTCTCCCGCCGGCTGGTTCGCTCGAACTTGGTCCGGGAGCTCGCCCGGGTGGTCAAGCCGTCGATTTCGCCGTCTATCCTCTCTTGAATCCAGGCGATGTCCATGTCGATCACCTCACCCTCGAGGACTTCCTGGTGGTGGGTGACATAGCCAGGGAATACCCACTTGACGACGCGAAGAATGCGTTGTTCCAACGGGCTGTCGGGTCGGCCCTCGTGGTAACGAAGTGCCAACTGGCGCTCCAGTTTGCGCAGGCCTGGGACTCCGCGTGGCAATAGGTCGCTCCTCGACGAGATCCTTTCGGGCGTCCAGAGTCGACTGATCGTGCCTTCATCGACCACCTTGCCGAGGAACCCCTCGTCAAACCGGGGTGCCAAGTCGATAAGGGTACGGACCGGCGTGGTGATCGACACGCCGTGGCGAATTTGGGCGTCGTCAGGTAGGAGCGTTCGCGACTGGTGGAATCGAACGCCGTCTAGTTTGCGGTACATCGGCGATGGCACCGTCAGCTCGATGTTGGTCATGGCGATGAGAGGGATGCTGTTGATGGCAGCGGCGGAGGAGCAGGAGATCATGGCCGGCGGGCCAGCCGCTAAGGCCGCGGCGTAGACCGGTTGCCAAGGCGAGCGAGGGCGGCCCGCCACGGAGAAGACGCCACGACGCTCGTGGCGAAGCCAGCCCCGGGCTACGGCATTTTGCAGCATCGAACGTGTCACCCCGAATTGCTCAACCTGTTCCGCGGTGAACAGACCGAACTGCAAGGAGGCGAGGGACAATATTTGATTGATTTGGGGCGTTTGCATACTTCTCTCCATGCCGCGGGCGCCGCTTCGGCTCCAACCTTCCGTAGTAGTGAGTTGCCCGACGCTCACTTCCCTGGGAGGTTCGCCCCCGAACGACCACAAGGCTGGTCGGTTCGGCCACAAGGCTGGTCGGTTCGGCCACAAGGCTGGTCGGTTCGGCCACAAGGCTGGGCGGTCGGGCCTCTCATCGCTGCGGGCCAGTCACAACCGCGGCGGTCACACCCGTGGAAAGGGTCAGAGCCAGCGGGAGCCGTAGGCTCCTCTTGTGGATCTCTTCGAGGCCGGCTTGGAGGAACGGCTCAAGAGTCGAGGTCCCTTGGCCAGCCGATTGCGGCCGACCAGCCTGGACGATGTGCTCGGCCAGGACCACCTGCTCGGACCACGAGGTCCCTTGCGGGCGCTGGTCGAGGCCCGCAAGCTCACATCGGTGATCCTCTGGGGACCGGCGGGGACGGGAAAGACGACCATCGCCCGGCTCCTGGCCGATGCGGTCGGCGCCTCGTTTGAGTCCCTGAGCGCGGTCAGCGCCGGCGTGAAAGATGTCCGCGAGGCGGCCGAGAAAGCCAAGCGCCGATTGGCCGAACACGGGAGGTCGACCGTGTTGTTGCTCGATGAGGTGCACCGGTTCAGCAAGTCGCAGCAGGACGCGCTCCTCCCGAGCGTCGAGGACGGCACGCTCACCCTCGTCGGCGCCACGACCGAGAATCCGTTCTTCGAGATCAACGGCCCGTTGCTCAGCCGCTCAACCCTTTTCCGCCTCGAGCCCCTCAGCCGAACAGCCCTCCGCACCCTGCTCGACCGGGGACTGAAGGCAGAGGGAGCAACGATGGACGAAGCGGCGGCCGAGGCGATCGTGGACGAGGTCGACGGCGACGGCCGGGCCTTGCTGACGACGTTGGAGGTGGCGGTCGCCATCGCCGGCCAAGTAGGCCACGTGACCCTCGACGCCGTCGAACGGGCCCGCACCACACGCGCCCTGACGTGGGGCCGGGACGACCACTACGACGTCGTCAGCGCGTTCATCAAGAGCATCCGCGGCGGCGATCCTGACGCCGGCCTGCACTGGCTGGCCCGCATGATCGTCGCGGGCGAGGATCCCCGCTTCATCGCCCGGCGCCTCGTCGTCCTGGCCAGCGAGGACGTTGGAATGGCCGATCCGACCAGCCTGCTCGTTGCCACCGCCGCGGCCCATGCGGTGGAGTACGTGGGTCTTCCCGAGGCCCAGCTCAACCTGGCCCAGGCGGTGGTCCACCTGGCGACGGCGCCCAAGTCCAATCGCACGGCCCTTGGCATCTGGAAGGCGATCGAGGACGTCCGCTCCCGGCCGGCGGGGCCCGTGCCACCGCACCTGCGAGATGCGCACTACAAGGCGGCCGAGCGCATCGGGCATGGCGTCGGTTACCAGTACCCCCATGACGACCCTCGTGGGTGGGTCGAACAGGAGTACCTACCCGAGCACCTCGCCGGAACCAGGTATTACCAGCCCTCCGAGCACGGACACGAAGCCGAGATCGCAGTGCGGTCCGGCGAGTACCGCACTAGCGCTCACATCTCGGTCGAGGGGTAGCACACCACTCGGGTCCTTGGCCACATTGGTCGCACTGACAGCTCTGCCGCCGTAGCTCCGAGGTGGCATGCTGGGACGGTGGCTGCGGCCGTTGGCGTCCATATCGGTCCTTGGACAGAGGAGGACCTGGTTGGCCTGCCCGACGATCTCCAACGCTACGAGCTGCTCGAAG
>OBLV0100000172.1_pt1 | contig 21403 bp, 21 predicted proteins | sample 1520071 | NCBI WGS metagenome assembly OBLV01 (sample SAMEA3888446, study PRJEB22518) | metagenome | reverse complement strand
TCGGCCAAGGCGGCGGCGATCTCAGCGGTGCTCGCGACCCGGCGAAGGGCGCGGGCCGGGCCGCCGACGCGAAGCGACGTGAACTCGGCCAGCTGCCGAGTCACCGTTCCTGCCCGACGACCTCGCTTCGACGCACCCGCAGCGGGTGGCCGGCCGAGGTCAGGCAACGGCCGCTTTCGAGGTCCCATTGCCACCCGTGTAGCTGGCAGGTGAGCGTGGTTTCCTCGACCACGCCGAAGTGGGAGAGGTCGGCCTTGAGGTGCGGGCAGCGGCGCTGAACACACCACTCGCCGAGCACGGTCTCCTCGTCGGAGTCCTCCCGGGTGGCATACCAGCCCTCGGCGTACTCGAAGCGTTCCAGGCTCAGGCACTTGAACCAGGTGTACACGTACTCGTTGTACGGCCCGGCGCGGTGGGCGACGAAACGCAGGCTGAGGAACAAGCTGTTGGACCAGTCGACCTCGCCGTCGGCCAAGACCCGCTCGATCAACGGGCGGGCCACCACGAACCGGTAGCGGAACCGTTCCCCGTCCCGGGCCAGGCGGACGACCCCGTCGCGGAAGTCGACCACCACGCTCAGGCTCTGCCTCCGATCGCTGCCGGGCGCCGCCTCGGCGTCGCCGTCAACCAGAAGCTCGACTGGGTAGGCCACGCCGGCCCGGAACTGATCGCCCACCGCCAGCAACGGGTCCATCCGGGCCTGCAACTCGCGCAGTACGTCGACCTCAGGCGCGGCCCACGTCCGCTTGGCCGCCACGATGGCGGCGCGCTGGCGGCCGGCGTAGGCATCGAGGTAGGTGGCTTTGTCGTCGAAGATGGCCGCCACGTCGGCGTCAGCGACGGGGTGGACAATCGTGCATCGGGCCCCGGAGTGGAGCTCGGCCGTGCTCCCCGGTATGAGGAGCCTTCCGTTGTCGCGGCCCAGGCCGACCATATAGTCGAGAAACACGGCTTGATCGGGAAAGATGTTGGCATCGGCGCGGTCGATATCGTTCAAGTGGCGGAGATCATCGTCGAGAAAGCACGGGGGCCCGGCGCTGGGAAAGACGAATTCCGCCCCCACCTGGTCGACATACAGCAGCGCCCGGTCCATTCCGTGGCGCCGTTTGTCGGCCGCAATTCTCGCCTTTTTCTCGTCGGGCAGGTCGTAGACCATCGGCCACCAGATAGCCCCGGAAAATTGCAGGAAATGCCCGTCGTACACCCCGTCGGGCACAAACGCCTTCAGCACCGAAAGGTCCGATGGCCGGGCGTCGTTCTGGTTGACGATGGCGGCGGTGCCATCGTCGACGGCCAGCGCCGAGTCCCCGAGCGGCCCATCCGACGGCGAGATGTACGTCTCGATCATTACCCGGATGCCGCTGAGATCGACCGGAACGCCGCTCGGCATGCGAACGAAGCGCGTGAAGCCGAGCGAGCGCAATGCGACCTCGAGCTCGTCGATCGGGAAATCCGGAAGCAATACCTTCGTGTCCTTCCGGACATGGCGACTGAGGTTTTCCGGATCGAAATGGTCATGATGGAGGTGCGATATATAGAGATAATCGCATTGTCCCAAACATTGCCAGTCCAGCTCCGAGTTGTCGGGGAACGGAAACCACGACGCGAAGTACGCGGGGGTGAGCCAGGGGTCGCACAGGATGGTCGCCGACGTCGTTTCGATAAACAGGCCGGCATGGCCGATCGACGTCACCTTCATATTGACAACCCTACTGGGGCGACCACCCCGCCTGGCGCGCCATCGCCACCGCCGCCAGCTGGGACCTCACGTGGAGCTTGGCCAGGATTGAGCGGATCTGGGTCCGGACCGTCGCCAGGGACACGTAGTTGCTCACGGCGATGGCGCCGGCCGACTGGCCCGCGACCATCAAAGCCAAGACGGCCTGCTCGCGCCGGCTGAGGGCGGCGAAGGCGGCCGCCGGGGCGCGGTCGGCCTGGCGGTGCACGCGCAGTTCGGCGAGCAGGACCTGGCGCTGCTCCTCGGTGAGCAGGTCTTCGCCCGCGACGGCCCGGCGTACCGCGTCGACGAGGTCGCCGAAGCCGGCGGCCTTGCTGACGGTGGCAATGGCGCCGGCCTCGACACAGGCGGCCAGGCGCATCCGATCGGCGACGGCGCTCATCACGATGACCCGGCCGCCAGCGCTGATCACGGGCGCGATGAGTTCCAGGCCCGACCCGAGCGGCGGGCCGAGGACGAGGTCGAGCAGCACCAGCACCGGCGCCAACTGGCGGACCGTTTCCAACAGCGACGCCGCCGACGGCCCAGCCACGGTCTCGACGGCCAGCCCTCGGTCGCTCAGCGCCATGGCCAAGGTGGCGGCCAACAGCAGGTCGTCCTCGACGATCAGCAGGCGGTTGGGCGATGCGGGGCGCGTCGAGCGGTCCGGGCGGTAGAGCACGTCCAGCCGGTACAGCCGATCAGGGCGGTCGGGGTGCCCCGATCGATCCCGGCGATGCAGGCGATCCAGCCGGTCCAGGTGATCGAGCCGCTCCAGGTGGATCCGGCGCTCCTCGGTCGGGTCAGGCACGGGCAGCCGGCTCATAGACAGCGAAGGCGGGCGCCGGCGACCAGACGACAGCGCTCAACGGGTCCTCGCCTCGGGCCAGACGGGGCAGCATCATGATCAATGCCAGGCCCCACTCATTCCGGCCCCTCCCCTCTCTCCGAGCTTGCGGTACGAGCCAGCAACGCTTCGACTCGCTCCAGCATCTCGCGTGGGCTGAACGGCTTCACGATGTAGTCATCGGCTCCGGCATCGAGGCCTCGCTCCACCTCGCCCGCTTGAGCCGCCGAGCTCAGCAGGATGATCGGGACCCTCGCCGTCACCGGGTTGGCTCGTAGGAGCGCGCAGACGAAGATGCCGTCCATCTTCGGCATGGACCAGTCGAGCAAAACGAGATCGGGAAGCGGCGCCGGCCGATCCGACGACTCGCCGCTGGCCGCAGCCAGGCCGGCCACGCCATCCGCCTCGGCGAGGGTGGCGTAGCCGGCTTGGTTCAACTTCCACACGATCAGCTCGCGAATGTCCTTGTCGTCGTCGACGACGAGCACCGTTTTCATTGGGGGGAGGTCGGCCGACGACCGAACTCGGTGAAGCCAACGTCGCGGTCAGGGTCACCGCTTTCCGCTTCGGCCGCGATGGTGCGGACTATGCCCCGATTCTTCCGGTGGTGGCCGCTTCGCCCATCCGGCCCGCCAAACTGGCCCGGTGATCCTCGTCGACCTCGAAGGCGTCTCGGCTAGCCGACCCGGCAAGGCGCTGTTCGACGAGTTGTCCCTCACCATCTCGACCGGCGATCGCGTCGGCGTCGTCGGACTCAACGGATCGGGCAAGTCCACGCTGCTGCGGATGCTGGCCGGCACCCTGGAACCGGAATCGGGCCGGCGGCGCGTCGGCAAGGGCGTCAAGGTAGCGTTCCTCGAGCAGGTCCCGACGCTTGGCGCCGGGACCGTCGCCGACGTCGTCGGGACCGGCTGGGAGGCCGAGGCGGTGCTCGACCGGCTGGGCATGACCCCGCTGCGCCATGCCGATGTGACGACCCTGTCGGGAGGGCAGATCAAGCGGGTCGCCCTGGCCCTGGCTCTGCTGGAAAACGCCGACTTGCTGGTGCTTGACGAGCCCACCAACCACCTCGACATCGAGACCGTCGCCTGGCTCGAGGATCAGCTGGCGACCTTTCGGGGCGGCCTGGTCATGGTCACCCACGACCGTCACGTCCTCGACCGGGTCACTACCCGGATCGTGGAGGTCGACCGCGGGGCGTCGTACTTCTACGTCGACGGTTACGCCGGTTACCTGGTCGCCCGCGCCGAACGGGAGGAGCAGACGCTCCAGGCCGAGGCGGTCCGGCGCAACCTGGCCAGGGCCGAGCTGGCCTGGTTGCGGCGCGGCGCCCCGGCCCGCACCCGCAAGCCCAAGGCCCATATCGCGGCGGCCACCGCGATCGTCGAGGGCCGCCCGCCGGCGCCGGCGCGCGAGGCCGACCTCGCCTTGGAGTTCGGCGCCACCCGGCTGGGCGACAAGGTGATCGAGTTGATCGGCGCCGGCTTCGCCTTCCCCGCCGGACCGTCGCTCTTTCACGACCTCGACCTCACCGTCGACCGGGGCACCAGGCTCGGCATCGTGGGACCCAATGGGGTGGGGAAATCGACGCTGCTCGATCTCCTGGCCGCTCGCCGCGTCCCAACGTCGGGGAAACTCGACATCGGTGTCACCGTCCGGGTCGGGTACCACGACCAGCTCGGCGTAGAGCTCGACCTCGACCAGAAGGTCCGCGACGCGGTGGCCGGGCCCACCCGGGTCGCCAGCTGGGCCGAGGACCGGCTACTGGAACGCTTCTGGTTCGGCGCCGATGCCCGCCACTCCCCGATCCGGCTGCTCTCGGGCGGCGAACGGCGCCGCCTGCAACTCCTCCTCATCCTGGCCGACCGGCCCAACGTGCTGCTGCTCGACGAGCCCACCAACGACCTGGACCTCGACACCCTGCGCGCCCTCGAGGACTTTCTCGAGGACTGGGCCGGCGCCCTGGTCGTGGTCAGCCACGACCGGGCGTTCCTGGAGCGAACGGTCGACGAGATCCTGGCCTTCGACGGCCACGGCGGCGCCGCCATGGTCCCGGGCGGATACCCGGCCTGGATCGCCAGCCGCACGGCCCGCCGGCCCGAGGCCACGATGGGCCGTTTGTCCAGCCAGCCCATCGCCGATCGCCAGCGAAAAGGTGGGGACCAAACGGGCCGCAATTTCCCCAACTCTCGGTCACCAAGCACCATCCGGGAGCGCCTCAAGCGCACCGAGAAGGAGCTGGCCGCCCTCCACCGGCGCCGGTTGACCCTGGAGGAGCAACTCGCCATGGTCGGCGCCGACCACGTCGCGTTGGCCCGCATCGGCACCGAGCTCGCCACCCTCGGCGCCGAGATCGAGCAGGTCGAGGACCGATGGCTCGAACTTTCCGTCGACAGTTAGTGTCAGGATAGGGCGTCGAATCGCCCCTCCTCCCGACCCTCAAGGGCTACCAGCGCAGCTGGCTGGGGCCGGACGTCCTGGCCGGGTTGACGCTCGTCGCCATTGCCGTGCCCGAGCAAATGGCCACGGCCCGGCTCATCAACATGCCGGCCGTCGCCGGCCTGTACGCCTTTATCGCCGGGTCGCTGCTGTTCGCCCTGCTCGGCCGCAGCCCCCAGGTATCGGTCGGGGCTGACTCGACCATCGCCCCCGTGGTCGCGGCCGGCGTCGCCACCGTCGCTGCGCTGGGCACGCCGTCGTACACGCATCTGGTTTCGTTCATGGCCCTCATGGTGGGCGTCCTGGTGATCGCGGTCGGCCTGCTGCGCCTGGGTTGGATCGCCGAGTTCCTCTCCACACCGGTGATCACTGGGGTGCTGGCGGGGATCGCGATCGAGATTTTGGTTCGCCAGCTCCCTGTCATCCTCGGCCTGGCCGGCGGCGGCACGACCACCGTCTCGCGGGTCCGCAAGGTCGCCCATCAGATCGGCCACACCAACGGTTGGTCGGTGGGCATCGCGGTGGTGGTGTTCGCCGTCATCGTGGTCGGCGAGAAGGTGGACCGGCGCATCCCCGGCGCGTTGATCGGCCTGGTGGCGTCGATCCTGGCGGTCACACTCTTGGATTTGAAAGGCCATGGCGTCGCCGTGCTCGGAGCGATCCACGGCGGCCTGCCCACCTTCGCCGTCCGTTCCGCCTCGTGGCGCGACTTCGCCAAGCTGGCGGCGCCGGCGTTCACGGTGGCATTCGTGTGCGTGGCCCAGACGGCGGCGACGGTGCGGGCGGGCAGCGCCGGGGCCCCGGCCACTGAGGACTTCAACCGCGACCTGGTCGCGCTGGGCGCCGGCAGCGTGGTCGCCGGGCTGGTCGGATCGTTTCCCGTCGATAGCAGCCCACCGCGCAGCGCCGTCGTGGCCTCCGCGGGCGGCCGGTCGCAGCTCACCAGCCTGATCGCAGCCGCCGTCATCCTGGGCGTGGTGCTCGTCGCCACCGGGCTGTTGAAGGACCTGCCTCAGGCCACGCTCGGCGCCATCCTCGTGTTCGTCTCAACCCGCCTGTTCCGCGTTGGCGATCTCCGGTCGATCCTGCGTTTCGACCGGTTGGAGTTCGGCCTCGCCGTCGTGACCCTGCTGGCGGTGGCGTATTTCGGGATCGAGACGGGTGTGGTCGTTGCCATCCTCCTTTCCCTGGCCGATCGAACCCGACGCACGGCCCGGCCCCGTGACGCCATCCTCGGGAGGGAACCAGGTACCGACCATTGGATCCCATGCGATATCGGCCACCCCACCGAAGCGGTGCCTGGCGTGATCGTGTACCTGCTCTACGCCCCCGTCTGGTACGCCAATGCCGACTATGTCCGCCTGCGGGTGCACGAGATCATCGACGCCGCTGGTGCTTCTGGTGCTTCTCCTGGTGCGGCGGCCGCGGGGAGAGCGACCCCTTCGCCGGCGCCTGGTGCTCCGCCGGCCTCTCCGCCGGCGCCTGGCGCTCCGCCGGCGCTTGGCGCTCCGCCGGCCCCTTCGCCGGCGCCTGGTGCTCCGCCGGCCTCTCCGCCGGCGATCCACGGGTTCGTCTTCGACGCCGACGGTATCTCCGACATCGATTTCACCGGCGCCCGGACGTTGGGCGAACTGGCGGCCGAACTGAAGAAGCAGAAGGTGGCGCTAGCGATTGCCCGCTCGTCGCACCTTGTGCACCACGACCTCAAGCACGGGGGCCTCCTCACCCACATCGGCCCGGAGCAACTCTTCGATACCGTCGAGGACGCGGTGAAGGCGGTGTCTCAGTCCCAGACGTGAGTCGCCGGCGGCCCGGCTCCGCGTTGGTGCTCCTCGCCGGGTTGGTGCTCCTCGCCGGGTCGGTGCTCCTCCACCATCGACAGCGGGTCGTCTGGTGCCGGTTCCCTCGTGGCACCGAGTCGATGGCCGGGTTCGCCGGCGTGGGTCAGCGCATCGCGGGCGATGTGGGCGACGTGATCGTCGGCTAGGCGATACTCCGTCTCTTTGCCCCGGCGGGCCGAGGTGACCAGGCCAGCGGTTCGCAGGACCCGCAGGTGCTGGGAGGTCAAGGACTGCGAGATGTTGAGCCGGTCAACCAACTCGTGGACGCAACGGGGCCCGATGGCTAACTCCAACACGATGGCCAGCCGGTGCGGGGTCCCCAGGGCTCGGAGCAACTCGCACGCTTCCAGCAGCTCCGTCGCGCCAGGCGCTGGCGTCGCCGCCCCTGGGAAACCACGGGAAACCATGAGGCATACAGATTAACGACCGTTCATGCTTGCCCGAGTGGGACTCGGGCCAGGAGCGCCCATCACGAAACAATTCAGTTGACGGCGGTGCTCGCACCGCCCATCATCGAGCCTGTGGCACACCTGGCCTATGCAGAACAAACGCTCCGGGGAGAAGCCCCGTGGAGTCGCTTGACGCCGATGTGTTCCCTAGGCAAACCGCGCCGCTAACCCGGCACCACACCCACAAGCCACGCTCACTGGTCACGCGCCTTCGGGCACCGCCACCAGCCAAGAAACCCCGGTAAAGCGGCGAACCTGTGGGCTTTGTCGCCCTTGTGGGCAAAGGGACGCGCTATACGACATCTACGCCCACAAGGTCGACAAAGCCCGCAAGAGTCCGCTCGTAATCACGAAAGGTCGCAAAGGCAAACTGCAACAGCAGTCGCAAAGGCAGCGAAGGCAGCGAAGGCAGCCGCAACAGGCAATCGAAAAGGAGCAAGGAGGAGGTGAACACCGCCATGCCCACGACCATCAACCCCAGGCTCATCTCCTGGGCCAGCGACGTCGACCCGGGAACCATTCGCCAAGCCGAGAAGGCCGCTCGAATGGAGATCGTCGAGGACCACATCGCCCTTATGCCCGACGCCCACGTCGGGATGGGTGCCACCGTCGGCTCGGTCATCCCGACGCGGGGCGCGGTTATCCCGAGCGCGGTGGGGGTCGACATCGGCTGCGGCATGGTCGCGGCCGAGCTCGACGTCACCGAGGACCAGCTGCCGGACAGCCTTGAGGCCCTGCTCGTCCGCATCGAGCGGGCGATCCCCGCCGGCGTCGGAAAGGGCCACGACCTAATCGACAACCGCGCCGATCACTGGCTGCGCGACCACCGCCCGGCGACCGACCTGTCAGGAGACAAGGCGATAAAGGCGGCCAAGCAGTTCGGGACCCTCGGCTCGGGCAACCACTTCGTCGAGCTGTGTGTCGACGAACGGAGCCGGTGCTGGGTCGTCCTCCACTCGGGCAGCCGGGGCATCGGCAACCAACTGGCCCAGGCGCATATCGCCAAGGCCAAGAAGATGGCGAAGGAGGCCATGCGCTCGCTGGAGGATCCCGACCTGGCGTACTTCGTCCAGGCGACGCCGGAGTTTGAGGCCTACATCACCGACATGGGCTGGGCCCAGGACTACGCCCGGGCCAACCGGGACCAAATGATGAACCGGGCCATGCGCGAGGTGTTCGCAAGTATCGGCTTCGGCCGCGAGACGCAGCGGATCAACTGCCACCACAATTTCACCCAGCGTGAGGTCCACGACGGCCGCGAGCTGTGGGTAACCCGTAAGGGCGCCATCAAGGCCGATGTCGGCGATCTCGGCGTCATCCCGGGCTCCATGGGTACCCGCAGCTACATCGTCTCCGGCAAGGGCAACCCGGCCAGCTGGATGTCGTGCTCGCACGGCGCCGGCCGCCGGCCGCCGGACCCAGGCCAAGAAGTTGTTCACGGCCGCCGACCTCGCCACCCAGATGGCGGGAAAGGTGTGGCTGGCGGGCCGGGCCAGCTCGTTGGTAGACGAGATCCCGGCGGCGTACAAGGACATCGACCAGGTCATGGCCGACCAGGCCGACCTGGTGGAGATCCGCCATACCCTCCACCGGGTCCTCAACTACAAGGGCACCTGACCAGGGCAAACGATGCTGCTCACCATCTCCACCACCCACCAGACCGCCTCTGATCTGGGCTTCCTGCTGCAAAAGCACCCGGACCGGATATACACCACGGCCGTGCCCTTCGGCCGGGGCCGCGGTGGTGAATCCCGAGGCCGGCGAGGACCGATGCACGGCGGCGCTGATCGTCGACGGTCGACTGGACCAGTATGTGAACGACCGCCCTCCCCCTGAACCTCGGTGGTGACCCTTCCCACGGCCTTGCCGCAGGTGTAGGACCTGCGGCAAGGGGGCTTCCACCACATCTGGGTACTGCACGGACCTGGGGAAATTGCGGCCGCTTCAGTCCAACGTCAACCTCTCTGGAGCGATCGTCGAGCTCATCACGGTCCCTTCGACGTCATCGGCGACATCCACGGCTGCTTCGACCAGCTCCTTGCGCTGCTCGAGGTTCGCGGGTACCAGGTCGCCGCCGCTGGCACCGACGCTTGCTATCACGACGGCCGGAGGGCGCTGTTCGTCGGCGATCTGGTCGATCGCGGCCCAGCTGTTGCGGCGGTGCTTCGACGCAACGAACGTCCTGGCGCCGGCATAGGTCGCTGCATCCGCGACTGGTGCCCCGGCCGCCCCGGTCGAGGCACCAGTCGCCGGGTCGGGGCGCCGGTCCGACCCTGCGAGCTACCTTCGGGCCATGGCTGATCAGGCCGATGTGCGGCGGATCGCGTTGGCGCTCCCCGAGACCCGAGAGGCCGAGGACCATTTCGGGTTCTCGGTGACCAACAAGGGCAAGCAGAAAGGGTTCGCGTGGGCGTGGAACGAGCGGGTGGAGCCGAAGAAGCCCCGTGTTCCTCGACCCACCGTCGTCGCCGTCCGGGTGGCTAACCAGTCCGAGAAGGAACTGCTGCTGGCGTCCGATACGGAGAAGTTCTTCACCGAAGCGCACTACAACGGCTTCCCCGCCGTGCTCGTCCGCCTGCCGGCGATCGACGTCGATGAGTTGGCCGAGTTGATCATCGACGCCTGGCGGTCCCAGGCGCCTCGCGCCCTCGTCCAGTCCTACGACGAGCGGCGTGCCTGAGGGGGGCTGGCTCGCTCGTTCTAGGAGCGCACGACGAGTTCGTCGACGAGCGTCGCAACGGCCTGGTAGCGGGCTGGATTGGCCGCCGCGAGGGCGCGGAGGTCGGCGCCTAACGCCGCCGGGGTCGGGATCGAGGTCCCGACCGGGTGGCCCATCTCGGCGATAGCCGCGCCGGCGACCTCGGCCAGGTACGTGGCCAGTTCGACATCGTTCAGCCCGAATGGTGACCCGCCGGCCTTGTCCTGGAGTTGGAGGGCGCCGACGGCGATGCCGCCGAAGGAGCAGGGAAAGCACAGCAGGCTGACGGGGCGGCCCCGGGGGTCGGCAACGAGATCGCCGAGGAACCTCGGGTCGTCGGGGCGAGCGACGAGGGCGACTGGCTGAGCTGCGCCGACGACGAAGCCGGCCCAGCCGAACTGGCGGGGACCACGGGTTCCAACTCGTGACGCGGCGCCGGCGCCGCGCCCGGCCACGACCTGCAGCTGGTCGTTCGTGACCGCGAGCAGCCAACCCCGGCCCGCCTGGGTGACGTCGACGGCCGCCGCCAGGACCGCGTCGAGCACCGCATCCCCGGTAACCATTGCGGTCACCGGCCGATAGTACCCGCCCTTCTTAGAAGGCCTGGCCGGGGTTTCCGGCTGGTAAGAGCGCTACCGTTACGCAGCGGCGCGGTTGACGGAGGAGGCGCTGATATGGACGACGGCGACCTCGTTCGGTTGGTGCTACAAGGAGATACGTCGGCATTCTCGGCCCTGTATCGCGCCCACGCACCGGCCGTCTACACCGTCGTCAGCTCACAAGTGGGACCCGTCGACGCCGCAGACCTCGTGCAGGACGTCTTCGTCAAGGCCCTCGAGCGCCTCTCGAGCCTCCAGTACCCAGAGCGGTTTCGACCATGGTTGTTCGCCATCGCACGCAACGTCGCCATCGACAGCCTCCGATCGCGAGGCCGCGTCGAGATCGTCAAGGATGAGGAGTCGCTCGACAGCATCATCGACGACAGCCCCCGTCCCGACCGGGTCAGCGAACTGGCGGAGCTGACGGCGCTGGTCAGGGGAGCGGTGGCCGACCTGCGACCACGCGACGCCGCGGCCGTGGCCATGGTGACCCAACTGGGTTATTCCGTCGCCGAGGTGGCGTCCATCCTCGGGGTGTCCAACGGGGCGGCCAAGGTGCTGCTGCACCGGGCTCGCCGCCGCCTCCGCGAAACCCTGGCCCTGGAGGTGCTGGTTCGCCAGCGATCCGAGGGATGCCCAATATTGCAGGCCATCGGACCCGACGACGTGCTGACCGCGGGCCATCACATCCGCTCATGCGCCGACTGCCTCTCGGCGGCCGGGCGGGAGGTTCAGCTGTTCTGCTGGCTGCCCCCGTCGGGATCCAAACCGGACACGGTGACGCCGGCTTCCCGGAGGGCCACGCCGAGCGACGATGCCAGGGCGTCGGGCGACCATTCGAGCATGGCGAACCCCGTCACCTCGGGACTGGCTCCGTAGGCCCGAACGATGCCGGGGGCGATGAGTACACCGAGGAGGACCCGTTCGTCCGCGTCAAGGCTGCCATTGAAGGCCCGCAGCTTTTCGATCAACCTGAATGACGCTTGGTCGTCCACTATCTGTCCTGACGCAATCGGGGGGTGACGGTTACGTATCACTTCCCGATAGCACCGTATAGCGTCGGGGAACCGCGGCGGTGAACGATCGGTCGAGCCCGGTGCTGGCGACCCTGGTCCGGGTCGCGGTGGGTGCGACCGGCGCGTCGCGCGGTCGGCTGATCCTCGCCGGGGCGGGCAGCGGAGCGGGCGGCGGGCCGCCCCAGGTGCTCGCGACCCACGGCGCCGGGGACGGCTGGCGCGAGGTCGATGAGGCCGGAATATCGAGCTACGTCATCGCGACCGGCCAGCCGCAGGTACTCACGCTCAAGGCACCGGTGGCCGGATCGGCCCTTTGCGTGCCCTGTCCCTGCGACGACGAGGTGATCGGCGCCCTCGAACTGGAAGACGAGCGCCGGGATGGTCCGTTCTCCATCGACGACATGGAGTTGGCCGGATTGCTGGGCGGCATCGCCGGGGTGGCCATGGCCCGGCGCCAGCCAATGACGGTGCCCGACCCGGGCCGGCTGGTCGGCGACCTCGACCGCCTGGCATCGGCGGATTGGGCCCGCTACGCCGTGATCGCGCGCTTGGTGCGCAGCGTGCTCGATGCCTGAGGGCCCCCAATCACCGCGCCCGGCGTACACCCGGGAGTCGTCGGTACTTCGCCTGCCCGGCGCGACGACTCTGAGCGACCTTTCGCCAGAGTGGGCCTGGGGTGGCTCGACCGGCCGCGGCGTTCGGGTCGCCGTCATCGACAGCGGGATCGAGGCCGACCACGACGCCCTCGAGGGCTGCGTTGACGTGGCCGGCGGCCTCGTGGTGCGGATGGATGAGGCGGGCAACACCGTCGACGAGATCGGCCCCCACACCGACTCCTTCGGGCACGGGACGGCATGCGCCGGCATCATCCACGCCCTCGCCCCCGATGCTCGGGTCACCAGCGTGAAGGTGCTGGGTGGCGGCCTGTCTGGCAAAGCGGCGGCGTTCCTCCGGGGGTTGGGATGGGCGATCGAGCAGGGCTTCGACGTCATCAACCTGTCGCTCGGTACGACCCGGCGGGAGTGGGCCCTTCCCTTCTACGAGTTGTGTGACCAGGCCTATTTCCGGGGCTCCCTGGTGGTCACCGCAGCCAACAACATCGCCACCCCCAGCTTTCCCTCGATGTACGCCACCGTGGTCAGCGTGGCGTGCAACCTGAGCAAGGATCCATTCCGGTTTCATTTCAATCCCGACCCGCCGACGGAATTCCTTGCCCAAGGTATCGACGTCGATGTGGCGTGGGTCGGCAACACGCGGGTCACGACGACGGGCAACAGTTACGCCGCGCCGCACATCTCAGGCATCGCGGCCCTGATCCGGGCCAAGCATCCAGAGCTGCGGCCATTCCAGGTGAAGACGGTCCTGTGGGCGACCGCGGCAAACGTCGTTCAGGCCCGAGGTCGGGATGAAATGCCGGGTCGTCTTAGCCGGGTGATGCGTCCCGCCACGACCTCGACACGTGCCACGACCGCCCTGCGTCACCCCGTTGAAGGTTCCTTCGGACGTAACTCTGAACCGCGGAGTAACTCCGGCTCCCCTACCCCGTCTTGAACCCAGGGGGGCCAAACCGGCACCGCTGACGGAGGGTGGCGTCTGGTTGGGGCGCCGCCGTTCGTCGCTCCTCCGTGGGCAGCGCCGCCCACGGGGGAGCTCTGGACTCCTCATCGGTGAAACCGTGCCGCCATCGCCATCGACGCGGCGGTGCCTGTACCGAGCCTACATGTTGCTTTCGTCGGCGGGAATGGATGGCAATGCCGGCGATCCGCCATGGCCGTCGGGGTCGAGCTCGGGGCTGCCGAGGGTGTAGGAGGTCATGGACAGGGAACCCATGGTGTAGCCGTCGATCAGGACGTGCGTCGTTTGGCCGGCGGCGGCGGCCAGCCCGGCCAGATAGAGCACGGGAATGAAATGGTCAGGAGTCGGTGCCGCGAGAGCGAAGTCATGATGGCTCTGCAATCCGACCAAATCCGCCGGTGCCGAGGTCATGATGTCGGCGGCCTCGTCATCGAAGCGCTGCGCCCAGTCGAAGCCGGCGTCGGGCAACCTCGCGTCGATTCGCCGCAGGTTGTGCACGACGTTGCCGCTGCCCACGATCAGGACGCCTTCGTCGCGCAGCGGCGCCAGCCTGGCTCCCAGCTCAAGGTGGTACTCAAAGGGCATGAGGGCGTTGATCGACAATTGCACGACCGGGATGTCGGCAGCGGGAAAGGCGTGGGCCAGGACCGACCAGGTCCCTTGGTCGATCCCCCAGCTGTCGTTGTCCAGCCCGATCCAGGTCGGCCGCGCGATCTCGGCGACCCTGTCAGCCAGATGCGGGTCGCCCGGGGCCGGGTACTGCACCGCGAACAGCTCGTCGGGGAAGCCGTAGAAGTCGTGGATCGTCTTGGGCCGCGCCATGGCAGTGACCGCCGAGGCATGGATGTACCAGTGGGCCGAGATGACCAGGATGGCCCGCGGCGTCGGCACGGCGGCGCCAAACGCCCGCCATGCCTCGGTGTAGCGATTGCTATCTAGGGCGTTCATCGGGGATCCATGGCCGAAGAACGCCGCCGGCATCGTGGTCATCGCTTCAATCTACGAGCGACAGTCAACGGCAACCTCGAGAGCCACACAGACTTGTCGCATCTGTTCTTCGCTGAGCCGTCCGAGGCGATCGACCAAGACCGGGCAACTCGCACCACCACCCCTCCCCTCGGGCGGGAAACCCCCTCACGATGGTCCAGCAGCATCGTGAAACGATGCCAGGTCCCCCCATTCGTCGGCCTCATCCAGCGGATGTTGCTCGTACACCGAGTAGGCGGCGGCGATCTGGTCAGCCCGATACCGGGCGACCAGGGCCGCAAGGGCCTCATCGAGCAACGCGGCATCATTGAGAGACGAGCGCAGCCCACGCGCAGTCGCCAAGAGGCGCTCGTCGACCGTTGTACTCACCCTGACTCTGACGCCATAAACATAGCATTAAGATGCTATTAACGGCCTTATTCGTCGCGATGGCCCGCCGGGGCGTTGCAGGGTGCCGTCAAGAGCGAACCTTGAGTACTTCGTGCCGCCTCGTGCCCGAGAACCGACGGTTCCTTCGGTAGTCGTGATCGAACCTTGAGTAGTTGTGCACGTTCTCGGGCGACCCTCCCAGGGTTGTGGTCGCTAGGACGACCACAACTCTTGTAGGTACGGCTCGGAATGATCACTACTCTGGTCGCGACGGTCGAAAGTGCCAAAAGGTCACGACGCTGCACCGCTGGTTCGTTGAAATCGCCCCCGAGCAGATGACGCCTCGAACCCGCGGACCGCCGGCGCGGCCTCAGTGATGGAAGCCGACCTTGCTCGCCGGTAGCTGCTGCTTGGTCTGCAACCGCTCGATCGCCCGCTTGAGATCCTCGACCAGCAGGGACGCCAGGTCGCGGCTGAAGCCACTGCGGACCACGATGCGCAGCACCGACATATGGTCGAGGGCGGGCGGCATGGCGTAGGCGGGGACCAGCCAGCCGCGAGTGCGCAGGGTCTCCGATACGTCGTAGACGGTAAAGGGGGCGTCGCCGATGCGGAACGCGAAGGCGGGGATCCCGTCGCCTGTGGAGACCAGCTGGAAGGGGGCGATCTTGGAGACCTCCTCGGCCAACCATCGGGTGGTGTCGCGGCAGTCCTGCTGCACCTGGCGGTAGCCGTCGGAGCCGAGCCGCAGGAAGTTGTAGTACTGGGCCACGACCTGGGCGCCCGGCCGCGAGAAGTTGAGCGAGAAGGTCGGCATCGAACCGCCCAGATAGTCGACCTTGAAGACGAGGTCGTCGGGCAGGCAGGCCTGGTTGCGCCAGATGATCCAGCCCACGCCGGGATAGACAAGTCCGAACTTGTGGCCCGACGTGTTGATCGATTTCACCCGCGGCAGGCGGAAATCCCACTCCAGGTCGGGGTCGAGGAAGGGGGCGATAAACCCGCCTGATGCGCCGTCGACGTGGAGAGGAACATCGATGCCCTTCGACCCGGCCAGCTCATCGAGGGCGTCGGCGATGGCCTTGACCGGTTCGTAGGCCCCGTCGAAGGTTGAGCCCAAGACCGCGACCACCCCGATGGTGTTCTCGTCGCAGTGCGCCAATGCACCCTGCGCCGTCAGGCAGGTGGCCTCGGGCCCGACCGGAACCAAGCGGGCCTCGACGTCCCAATAGCGGCAGAACTTTTCCCAGCAGACCTGCACATTGGAACCCATGACCAGGTTGGGGCGATCGGCCGGGAGGCCGGCGGCTTGGCGGCGCTGCCGCCACTGCCACTTGAGCGCCAGGCCGCCCAGCATGCACGCCTCGCTCGAGCCCGTCGTCGAGCACCCAGCCGCTCCGTCGGTCTCTTCGGCGTGCCAGAGGTCAGCGAGGATGTTGACGCAGCGGCATTCCAGCTCTGCGGTCTGCGGGTACTCGTCCTTGTCGATCATGTTCTTGGACGCGCACTCCGCCATCAGGACCTCGGCCTGGGGTTCCATCCAGGTGGTGACGAACGTCGCCATGTTGAGCCGGGCGCTGCCGTCGAGCAGCAATTCGTCGTGGATGACTTCATAGGCTGTGCTTGGGGGCATTCCGCTGCGCGCCAGCCGCAGCTTGGGGATCTCACCGACCTGGCCGAGCGGGTCGAGCTGTGGGCGGACGTAAAGCTTGGCCTTCGTCTGCCGGCCGGTCTCGTGAGCGTGCAGCGCCATGCCCGGACGGTACCCCCCTGGCCTACAGGGCGGCGAGCGCGAGGCCGACGGCGGCGGCGCCGGCACAGGTGACGAGGGTGCCAAGGGCGTTGCGCACCGCAGTTGCCACCGCGCCCTCCTCGACCAGGCGCACGGTCTCAAAACTGAAGGTGGAAAAGGTGGTGTACGCGCCGCAGAACCCGGTGCCCAGGATCACCTTCGACTCCTTGGGAAAACCGTGGTACAGGACCAAGCCGGTCAAAACGCCGAGCACCAAGGATCCGCTGGCGTTGATGAGGAACGTCCCCCAGGGCATTGCACCGGAGACCCGCTCGCCGACGAAGCCGTCGACCAGGTACCGCAACGGCGCCCCGATGGCGGCCGCGACCACGAACGCGGACCAGGCCAGAGGGCTCATGACGGCGTTGCCGCCAGCCCGGCGGGTGAGCCGGGAAAAGGCGGGACGACCCGCGCCGCCACGATGCCAAGCCAAACCGCCGCGAAGCCCGCAGCCAGGCTGCCCGCACCGTAGGCCACAGCGATCCACGGATGGCCGTTCTTGAACAGCAGGTCGGTCTCGACCGCGAAGGTGGAATACGTGGTGTAGGCGCCGAGGAAGCCCGTGGCCACGAATGGCCGGAGGTATCGAGTGGGCGGGAAACGTTCCAGGATCAGCGCCAGGATCAACCCGAGGGCAAAGCTGCCCGAGATGTTGGTCCAGAACGTCGCCCAGGGGAAGCTGTTGTCGGCGACATGGATCATCTGGGCCACGCCGTAACGGGCCGGGGCGCCCAAGGCACCACCTAGGGCAATCGCGGCCAGCACCTGCATCTCGGACCGGCGGGTCCACCTCGCCCCTTGGGCGGTGACCGCCGGGCCCACGTCGGGGTCGATCGGCAGCAACGGGTGGGGATCGTCCGGTGGCGAGTTGGACATCGAGGCACCGTATCGAGCCTCTACCGCCAGTTCAAGCAGCCAACCAGTCCCGGGCCACCCGCCCCATTTTCCCCGAATGGCAAACTCTCCTCGTGCAGGGTGTCATCGTCGGCGAACAGGTGGTTTTGCGCCCGGCGGGCGAGGGCGACTGGGACTCGATCGCCGAGGTGCTGCGCGGCCCGGGGGTCGAGGCGTGGTGGGGCGACTTCGACGCCGACGGGTTGTCGTCGGAGATGAGCGACCCGTCGGTCCACCCGCTCGTGATCGTCCGTGGCGGCGTGGTGGCCGGGTACATCCAGTACACGGAGGTGACCGACCCGCAGTACCGCCATGCGTCGATCGACATCGCCGTCCACGATGATCACGACATCGCCGTCCACGATGATCACCAAGGGCGCGGCTACGGCACCGATGCCGTGCGGGCGCTGAGTCGTTACCTGTTGGGCCCGGGCGGGCATCATCGCCTCACGATCGATCCGGCGTCGGCCAACGAACGGGCCATACGTTGCTATCGCCGGGTTGGTTTCCAGCCCGTGGGTGTGCTCCGCCAGTACGAGCGCGGGCGGGATGGGAGCTGGCACGACGGACTACTCATGGATCTCCTGGCCGACGACCTGACCTAAGGCGGCCAGCCTGGGCAGGTTGACGACCACCGCTTCTTGCGAACTGCGTGCAATCACGACCACCGCCTCCGTGTCGGGCGACGGGTTCTCTTCCCGGTGGGGCACCCACGGCGGGACGAAGACGTAGTCGCCGGGAGCAGTGTCGATCGCCACCTCGGCCCCGTGGTCGAGGAACACGAAGCGTGGCGTACCCGACACGACGTAGATGGCGGTCTCGGTGGCGCCGTGGTGATGGTCGGCCGAGCAAGTGGCCGGCGCCATATGGGTCTCGCCCATCCAGATCGTGGTCGAGCCGACGGTCGTGCCGGCAATGGCCGCTCGGCGGTGCATGCTGGCGCTCTGAGCGGTGTCGTCGGAGAGCTCGCCGGCGTGGACATGGTACAGGCGCCCTGGCGTCGAGTTGTCGGTCACGGCCGTACGATACCGGCATGGCCGTACAGAAGTGGGCCGGCGAAATGCTCGATGCGGCGAAAACCGGCGAGCTACCAGCATGGTTGTACAAACGAGTCTTTGTGTCGGCGCTGCCCCGGGCGCGCGGATATGTGGCGCTCCGTTTTTTCCGCGCCCTTTATCCTGACTTCTCATTTGGACCGGGAGCCCGGTGCGCCGGAAAACTCCTGGTGCTGATGGAAAAGGGAAGCTCGATTACCGTCGGCGCCGGCCTTTTCGCTGTCTCGGATATCCGTCGAGCGGGCATAGCGCTGTATTCACCCTGCAAGCTCCGCACCATGGCCTCAGCGCGACTGACAATCGGTGACAATGTCACGCTGAACGGTACGTCGATAACCTGCCGCGAGCGCATCGAAATCGGCGACGGGACGATGATCGCAGCCAATGTCACGATCATGGACTCGGATTTTCACCAGCAATGGCCGCCGGTCGAGCGCGCCAACAACGCCGCCGCGGGCAAGCACGACCCGGTGCGCATTGGCCGCAACGTCTGGATCGGCACCGGCTCGATCATCTTGAAAGGATCGAGCATCGGTGACAACTCGATCATCGGCGCCGGCAGCGTCGTCACCGGGACGATCCCTAGCAACGTGATGGCGGCCGGCGTGCCGGCCAAGGTCGTCCACCAACTCGGGCTCTAGCCGGGTGCCCGACACTGGGCGCCGATGAGCCACCACGGAGATTTAGCTCAGCGCGGCGCGCCCGGCCGCCCGGCCCGGGCGACCTCCCGGTACAACGCGACATACCGCCGGGCGACTTCGGCCCAGTCGGGAAGGTCGAGGGCGTCCGCGACCGGGCCGGCGGCGATGGCGCGGCGCAGGGCCGCCGACCAAGCGCTCGGGTCGGTGCCGTCGACGAGCACACAATGGCGCCCCACCACCTCGGTGGCGACGTCGGCGGCTCGGTCCATCACAACGGGTGTGCCGGCCTCGCCCGCCTCGAGGATCGGAAGCCCGAAACCTTCGGCCTCGGAGGGGTAGAGCACGACGGCGGCCTGCGCGACCAACTGGTCGACCTCGGTCGGCGGCGCATGCTCCACCGGCCGCGCCCCGAGCGACTCGAGGGCCTGGCGTTGCGGCGAAGTCAGGCCGGCTCGGGCTAGGACGACCAGGGGGCGCGGATCGGGATCCGACTCGCGGTAGCGCCGATAGCTGGCGATCATGAGGTCAACCCGCTTGCGGGGGTCGCCGCCCCCGCCGAATGCCAGCACGTGGATGCGCTCCCCCGTCGGGGGCGGGAGGCGCCGCTGCCCGTGCGGTATCACCGCGACACGCCCCTGGAGAGCGGGGAAGGCCACGGCGACCTCAGACGCGGTGCGGGCGCTGACCGCCACCACCCAGCCCACCCGAGCTACGCTGCGCTCGAGGAGGAAGCCGAGCACGACGTCCCGAGCCCGGCGACTGCGCCGGTACAGCAGGTCGTGCACCGTGAACACGCTGGCCCGCCCCGGCCGCAGCGATCCGAGGTTGGAAACGAAGTGGACCACGTCGAACGACGACGTACGCGGGTCGAGGCGCGGCGACAGGTCGAACAAGCCCGACCGGCCCATCGTGGCCAGCCGGGCCCGCCAGCCCCAGTCGCCGCCCGCCTGCCATCGCCCCACTCGGACCTCGCCGCTGTCCTCCAGCACAGCGGACAAACGGTCGGTAAAGGTCGCTATCCCGAGCCCGCGCGCCGCCAGGCGGCTGTCGAGCAGAACCGACAGCGTGGGTGGCTCCCCTACCATCGAGGGGGCAGCCTCTCACACCGAGCCGTCTGATCGGCTGGCCGGCACCGAAGAATGGGTGAGAGAGGAGATCATGCCAGGCCACCCGACGACCCCGACGACCGCCAGTAGCAGCACCGGCACCGAAAGTGACGTCACCTTCAGCGTGATCGACGAGGCGATCCACCTCCTCGACGTCGCGACCGCACCGTGGAGCATCCAGCTCGAGGTCGGGGTTTCCGGACGGCTGGACGAAGCCCGGTTGCGGGCCGCCATCGGCGAAGCACTCCAACGACACCCGATGGCTCGGGCTCGGAAGAAGCCATCGCGGCTGCGCCGTCCCCTCGACGAGTGGGCCATCACGCCGGCCGCCCAGATCGACCCGCTGCACGTGGTCGACTGTCCCGACGACGAGTCGCTCGGAGCGGCGCGGGCGGCGTTGCAGGGCATCTCGGTCCCGCTTACCGAGTCGCCTCCGTTGCGAGCGGTGCTGGCTCGCCGCCACGACGACGGGGACCTGCTCATGCTCAACGTCAACCATGCCGCCATGGACGGCTTCGGCGCGTTACGAGTGCTGCGCTCGATCGCCCGGGCGTACGCCGGCGACGTCGATCCCGTCGCGCCGGCCGACTTCCGCCAGACCCGCAACCTGCCGGCCCAGCTGGCTTCGCCTCGGCTGTCGGTACGAGTACGTCGCCAGCTCGAACTCGCCACTCGCATGCGCGACCTGGTCGCTCCCCCGGCGCGGGTGGCCAGCGCCGGCGCCACCGACGAGGCGGGCTACGGCTTCGTCCACACCCGCCTGTCGGCAACCCAGACATCCGCCCTCACGCAACGGGGCGCGGCAAAGCGCCGGCCCACTGTCAACGACGTCCTCCTTGCCAGCCTGCACCTGGCTATCGCCGACTGGAATGCCAGCCACACCAAGCCGTGCCGGCGCATCGGCGTCCTGGTACCGGCCAACCTGCGGCCCGCCGAATGGGGGAAGGAGGTCGTCGGCAATTTCGCCCTCCCGGCGCGGATATCGACCACCCGGCGCCAGCGCCGGACGGCCTCGCGGGCCTTGGCCGCGGTCGCCGCTCAGACGGCGCGCAAGAAACAGGTTGGCATGGGCACGGCGATGATCGAGTTGCTCGGCCGGACCCGCCTGCTCCCGCTGTGGGCCAAGCGGGCGTTCGTCATGGCGCTGCCGCTGACGGGCAACCGCCTCGTCGACACCGCCATGCTGTCCAACATCGGCCGCCTGGAGGACCTGTCGTTCGGGGGGGGACTCGGGGGCGGACTCGGGGGCGGACCCGACGGCGGACACGACGGCGGACCCGACGGCGCGACGGTCGACGAGCTGTGGTTTTCGCCCCCCGCCCGCATGCCGCTCGGGCTGACCATCGGAGATCGGAAGAGCGTCGTGTAGGGAAAGAGG
>OBLV0100000171.1_pt1 | contig 21457 bp, 18 predicted proteins | sample 1520071 | NCBI WGS metagenome assembly OBLV01 (sample SAMEA3888446, study PRJEB22518) | metagenome | reverse complement strand
CGCCGATGTAGGCGACGAGGTACCGGTGGCCGCGGCGCAGCTCGGGGTCGGGCTCACCGGGCCGCAGGCGTCGCAGGTCCGGCCCGGTACGGACGACCGTCACCTCATCGGCCCGCTTTCCGCTGCGTGTCATCGCGATCTCCCGGTAGGAGTCATTCGTGGCGATGACGTGATCCGCGGACCGGTGCGTGCGGCGCTCCAGGGCCAGCAGCCCCTTGTACGGCAGCTTCGGCCCGCGGGGGAAACGAGACTGAAAAAGCTCAGGGCAGAGGTCGTGGTGGTCGAACACGAAGCGTGTTCCCTCGAGTGCGCGAAAGGCCAGGGCTAGGGGCCAGAAGATGTCAGGCGGGTTGCAGGCCTGAATCACGGCAAAGCGTCCGGAACGCCTCGCCTTCAGCGCTCCGCGCATCGTCGCGAGAAACGAGTAGGCGTACTCGGCGATGAAGCTGACCTTGCTGCCGCCGGGGGCATAAGGCCGGTACTTGTACAACTCCACCGAGTCGATGACCTGGTAGGCCGGATCACCGCTGCCCTTCGGGCAGACAACAGCCACGCGGTAACCGGCCGAGACCAGCGCCTGGCACTCGAGCCATACCCGCCGGTCGAAGGGCACCGGAAGGTTCTGGACGATGATGAGGATCCGGGGCGCGTCGCGCTGGGCAGGGGACGCTTTGGCTCGCTTGCTATCGGACAGCACGTCCAATATGAGCACTCAGCGGGTAGCAGTGATACCCGGGAGGACTTATCAGCCGGCTCCAGCCGCTGACGACTGCCTGCCAGGCAGGCAGGTTGGCAGCCAAGGCTGCGGAACTGGACTTGGGGCGAGATGACCGACGCCATGATGTGGGCCGCGTTCCCGGCGGGGCTTATGCCCCAGGAGAGCGCAGGCCGTCGGCGGGACGTCAGCGTATGCCGGGTTTCAGGCTATCCTCGTCCGCATGCGCTTCCCCGCCGACCAGGCTGACACGCGAGCCCGCGCAGGTATCAAGCCCTGGCCGCCGGGGATCTGTTTATCGTGGGATCGAGGTGGCGACGTGCCGCCGGATCCTAGGCGGGGGACGATGAAAACCGAGAAGGCGCGAGGAACTCACAGGTGGCCGTAACGGCCCGGCGGATGCCGGCTGCGCTGTCCTGGCAAACGTTGCGCCGGGCTGGCAGCCGTATCACCTGGGGGGTCGGGGATCAGGCCATGTCCAGCCTGACGAACTTCTTCCTGAGCATCTTCGTGGCGCGGAATCTGGGCGCCACGCAATTCGGCGCCTTCAGCCTGGCCTATGTGACGTACGGGTTCACGATCAACGCATCGCGCGGCCTTTCCATCGAGCCTCTCCTGATCAGGTTCAGCGCCACCAACCCGCTGACCTGGCGGCGCGCCACCGCGCGCTCCACGGGCACCGCACTGCTAGTGGGCCTGATCACCGGAGCATGCGCATTCGCGGCCGGGGCACTGATTGGCGGCACAACCGGACTGGCCTTCGTCGCCCTCGGCCTGACACTGCCCGGACTAATGCTGCAAGATGCCTGGCGGTACGCGTTTTTCGCGCTAGGACGCGGTCAGCATGCGTTCATCAACGACACGATCTGGGCGGTGCTCCTGCTTCCCTCCCTGGCGTTGCTGAAGGTGAGCGGCCACGCCGACGTGTTCTGGTTCGTCTTCGCGTGGGGTGCAGCCGCCGCGGTCGCGGCCGCTTTCGCGCCGCTGCAGGCCCACGTCGTGCCCACCCTGGCAGGCGCGACGGAATGGCTATACCGGCATCGCGACCTCGGTCCCCGTTATCTTGCGGCGAACACCGCGGGCAACGCCGGTGACACGTTGCGAAGTTATGCCGTCACCAGCATCCTGGGTCTCGCCGCTGTCGGATATATGCAGGCTGCCAACGTGCTCTTGGGGCCCTTTAAGATCGTCCTCTTCGGGATCGGCCTGATTACAATGCCGGAGGCGGCCAGGGTCCTCCGTCGCTCGCCGCGGCAGCTGCCTGTTTTCTGCGTGGCCGCCAGCACGGGACTGACCCTGCTAGGGCTGGCATGGGGAGCGGTGCTGCTGATAGCACTTCCACGGGGGCTCGGCCAGCTCATGCTGGGCGACCTATGGCGGCCAGCGTATCCGCTAGTCCTGCCAGCGACGCTTTCGGTCATGAGTCTGTGCGCCTCTACCGGCGCGGCGGTGGGCCTGAACGTCATGGGCGCCGCGAGCCGGAGCCTGCGCACCGCGATCCTCTCCTCGGTGCTCGTCGTAGCGTGTGGCGTCGTGGGAGCCAAAATCGGAGGCACACTCGGCACGATGTGGTTTGCCGCAGCCGCGTCGTGGGTGGGCGTGCTGGTGGGCTGGCAGCAGTTGCGGCATGCGCTGCAGGAGTCGGACGCTGTCCCCGTACCACGCTGGTTGTGGCCAGGCCGGATGGTGGCGCGCAGCAGTCGGTCGTCCGGCTAAATGGGGCCAGCTCGCTCGGTAGGCGTGCGACTGTATCATCGCCGTACCTCCGGCGCTCCCGTATACGGGCTCGCTGGCACGAGAGAACAGCAAGCAGCCGACGACACGAGGTGACACAGGTGAAGGGTCGTTGTGACCGATCCTAACGAATCGAGCGCGGTGACGGCCGGGCCGGCCGGGGAGTCGTGAGCTGATGACGGCCATCGCTCTCCGGCGCCATCGACGCCTGGCGTCGCAGGACTGGGCCGAGGCACGGGATCGCTCGGTCCGGCGCTGGGTCGGTGTCGCGTGGGCACTGCTGTTCTGGAACACCCTGACCTTCACCACCGGGTCTGTCCTGCCCATCCCGTCCCACGTCGGCAAGGCGGTCGCGCAGGGCACCCTGCCGCTAGCGTTTCTGATAGCACTCGCCGTGAACCCAAGGGTCAGGCTGCGCCCGAACGTGTTCCTCTGCCTCCTGGGCCTGCTCATCCTGGACACGGTCATCACCTGCGTGACAGCACCGCACCTAGGTACCATCTTCCGGACCTTCCGGCTCGCCCAGTTCGTGGCTACACTCTGGCTGCTCACGCCGTGGTGGGACCGGGATGACATGCTGCTCGTCTGGTGTCAGCTTCGCTGCCTCCTGGTAGCGCTCGGATCTGTGCTGCTCGGCCTTCTGATCGCCCCCGGCCGCGCCCTGGGCGGCTCGGCAGCGGCGCAGGGAGGCAGGCTCGCCGGGACGATCTGGCCCATGGCGCCCACCCAGGTAGCCGAGTACGCAGCGGTCGCGGCCGGCATGATGGTTATGCTCTGGCTCGCCCGCAAGCTGAGCGGGCGGGCCACCCTGGTTGGCGTCATCTTCGCGGCTGCTCTGCTTCTGCTTACGCACACCAGGACGGCGCTGATCGGCCTGGTGGCGGGCACCCTGGTCGCCGGCCTGAGCCTGTTCACCGTAAGCGCCCGGGTGCGGAAGTCCTTCGCGTCAGGCGCGGCCATCGTGACGATCGGGATCATCACCGTGTCCAGCGTGGTGACCACCTGGCTGGCACGCGGCGAGAGCGCACAGGGGTTGACCAGCCTGACCGGCCGGACCAGTTTCTGGGCACTCGTGCTCGCTGAACCGCGTACCAAATTCGAGGAGATATTCGGGTTCGGCCTGTCCAACGCGAGTATTAAAGGACTCCCGATCGACAGCAACTGGCTCTCGTCCTACCAGCAGGAAGGGCTCTTCGGGGTGGCCGTCTGCGTCATGATCTTGGCGTGGCTGTTCGTGGCCGCTTTCTTCCAGCCACGTGGCATACGACGTTCGCTCGCGCTGTTTCTGACCACCTATGTCCTGATGGCTTCGTTCACCGAGGACGCCTTCACCAACGCTTCGACGTACCTCCTGCATCTAGCAGTGGCCGCGTCGCTCTTGGTACCCCTCACGCGCCGGGATGACCCTTACGCCGTGCAAGAGGACTGAACCTGGCGCTCAGAGTGGGTGAGGCCGTCCCGAACGCAGGTCAACCCCAGATGTCTCGTAGCACGTTGAGCACCACACGCGAACCGAGATGGTCCAGCTTCACCGGGAGTTCCCGCATGTCAGCCAAACTCTCCCGCACCGCGCGCTGCCGCTCGATGGGGCAGATGACGAGCAAGAAGCCGCCGCCGCCGGCGCCGGTCAGCTTGGCGCCGGCGGCACCGGCGTCGAGCGCCCGGGTGACTGCAGCGTCGACCTCATCGGTGGAAACCCCGGCCGCGAGCTTCCGCTTGGCCTCCCAGCTCTCGCGCATGGCCGGGCCGATCGCGTCCACGTCGCTGTTGCGCAACCGGTCAGCGGCAAGGCCCGCGAGGTCGCGCAGGAGGTCAAGTTGCGGGCGAGTCGAGGAGATGTTCGCGCGCTGCTTGACCAGTATCGAGTCCGCGCTCCGGGTTATGCCGGTGTAAAACAGCATGATCTGCTGCTGGAGCGCCCGGCGGTCAGCCACGGGTAGCCCCAGTTCCTGGGCCACGACCTCGTCTCCCGGGCCGAACCGGATGTCGCGGATCCCGCCGAGCGCGGCAATGTACTGGTCCTGCTTGCCGATGGGCTTCTGGCAGCGTTCGATCTCGATCGTGCATGCCCGCTCGGCCAGCTCTTCCCCGGAGACCTGCCGCCCCTGGTACGCGAACAGTGCCTGCAGCAAGCCGACGGTGACGGCGGATGAGGACCCGAGGCCAGAGCCGCCTCCGGACGGGATGTCGGCCAAGGTGGTGATCTCGACTCCGTTCACCACGCCGGCCATGTGCATGGCTTCCCGGACCAGTTCGTGCTCGAGGTCGTCGACCCGCGAGACGATCTCCTTCTTGGAGTAGTTGACGTAGATGGCGTCGTCGAACCGCTGCTTGACGATCACGTAGACGTACTTGTCAATGGCGCAGTTGAGGACGCGGCCGCCGTGCTCGCGGTAATAGCCGGGCAGGTCGGTCCCTCCGCCGAGCAGTCCGATGCGCAGTGGCGTCTGGCTGATGATCATCTGTTAGCCCGTGCGGGCCACTCCTCCCTGGCCAATCGGTATGCGTCGCTCGTGCCGATGTCGCGGAAGTACCCTTCCACCGGCACCGCCCGTGCCCGGCCGATCAGGCGGGGCAGTAGGTCGAAGCCGATGTCTTTCGGCGGCCCGCCATCGATCTCATCCAGCACCTTCGGGTGGAAGGCGTACATGCCGGCGTTCGTCAGGTCCGAGACCGGATGGGCGGGTTTCTCCGCGAACCCGGTGACCAGGCCGTCGGCGTCTAGCTCCACGACACCCCCCGTCCACGGCCGTTCGGAACGGAATACTGTCAGCGTCGCGATCGCGTCGTGCTCCCGGTGGGCTTCGATCAGCGACCGCAGGTCGAAATCCGTGAGGTTGTCGGCGTTGCACGCCAGAAACGGCTCGTCCCCGCCGACCCACTCCCGGTTGGCGATGAGCGTTCCGGCGCTGCCCAGAAGCTGCGGTTCGAAGACCATGCGGACAGCGGGCGGGCCGGTCCTGGCGGCGATATGACGGCGTACCACGTCCGGCAGATGATGCAGGTTGACCGTGACTTCGTCGACGCCCGCCCGGTCGAACGCGTCAAGCCAGATATCGAGCAGCGGCTGACCGTCGATGGCCACCATGCATTTCGGGATGGTGTCGGTGATCGGCCTCAGCCGGGTGCCCAGTCCCGCGGCGAGCAGGAAGGCTTTCATCGCCCGGCCTTCCGGACCACGCCCAGGGCGCGCATCCGCGCGTTCGCCTCGGCCAGCACGCCATCGAGGCCGTCCATGCCCTTGAGCCAGGCGGCGTACGCCGCAACCGAGTCGGCCGGCGTGCGCTGGGGCTGCCAGCCGAGTCCCCGGAGGGCGCTGATGTCGGAGAGGATGTGGCGCGTGTCGCCGAAGCGGTACTCGCCGGTCACCTCGCCTGGCTCGGCCGACCCGTACTGGCGCATCACGATGTCCGAAAATTCCCTGGTCGTGACGGCCTGGCCACCGCCGACGTTGAAGGCCTGCCCGGCGGCCCTGTCGTCCTGCAGGACAAGCACGTTGGCGTCCACCACGTCGTCGATGTTGACGTAGTCACGGATGGCCCCGCCGTCCTCATAGAGGGTGGGTGCCACGCCCTGCAGGTAACTCAGGCAGAAGATGCGGCACGCGCCGGAGTAGGCGTTGTAGACAGACTGCCGCGGCCCCTGGACGATGCTGTAGCGCAGGGCCACGGTGGGGATGCCGTACCGGCGGCCCAGGTTGACGGCCACCATCTCCTGGCCGAGCTTGGACATGCCGTACGCGTTCTGCGGGTTCGAGACCCGCTCGGGCGTGGCCCGCATCTCCAGCGGGCCACCGCAGACCGGGCAGGGAATGTCCCACTGGCCCGCCGCCAGCGTGCTCTCCGGTCGCATCCCCGGTAGCTGCTCCCCGTCAGCGGGGCACCAGTAGAGCCCTTCACCCATCGCCGACTGCGACGACGCCACCACCACCCGGGCCATATCCAGGCGCTCGGCCACGATGATCTCGTAGATCAGGGCGGTCGAGACCACGTTCACGTCCGAGAACCTGGAGAAGTCCGGCAGGTAATCCTGGTAGGCGGCGAAGTGGTAGACCGCATCGGCGCGCCGGAGGAGGTTCACCAGCAGGTCCCGGTTGCGCGAGTCACCCTGATAGAACTCGGCGCCCTGGCTCAGGTACATGGGCTTGCCCTCGCGGTGCACCGGGGACGTGATCGCGTCGAGGACGGTCACCTCGTGTCCGAGGGCGAGCAGCCGGTCGCAGGTGTGGGACCCGATGAACCCCGCCCCGCCGGTAACGAGGATCTTCATGCGCGCCGCCGCTCGGCGGCCTCGCGGTACACGTCCAGCGTGCCCGCTGCGGTCGCGCCCCAGGTGAACTGGGCCGCCCGGGCCAGGCCGAGGTCACGCAGCCGGTCCCGGTCCGGGCCCGCCGCCTCGACGATGGCCCGGGCGATCGAGGCCGGATCCTTCGGGTCGGACAGCACCGCCGCCTGCCCCGCGGTCTCCGGCATGGCGCTGGTGTCCGAGGTCACCACCGGGCAGCCGCACGCCATCGCCTCCAGGATGGGCAGCCCGAAGGTCTCGTTGAGCGACGGGTAGACGAAGACATCCGCGGCCCGGTAGAAGTCCACGGTCCGCTCGAGCGGGACGCCACCCACGAAGACGACATCCCCGGCGATGCCGAGCTCATCCGCGAGCGAGCGCAGCGAGGCCAGGTACTTCTCGTCCCGCCCGGCGCCGACGACCGCCAGCTGTCGATCCCCCAGCTCACCGCGGGCCAGTGCCCAGGCCCGCAACAGCCCGTCGCAGTTCTTGTACTGCCACAGCGACGATACGAAGAGCACGAACGGCTTGGTGACGCCGTAGCTGGCGACCTGCGCCCGCGCGGCACCGGCGTCGCCCGGCTTGAACAGGTCATGGTCGACAGCTTCGTAGATCAGCCGCAGTTTGCGGTCGTCCACCTTCAGGTACCGCTGGATCTCGCCGCGCAGGCTCTCGGAGTTGATGATGATCGCGTCCGCGACCCGCGCCGAGCGCGGGTACTGCATCTGCCGGTAGACGCGAGCCAGCGGGCTGATCGCTTCGGGCGCCGTGAACGCGTGCATCGTCTTCATGTGGATGACCAGCGACCACGGGATGTTGACGAGCGGCGCCATCAGGGTGTTGAAGACGTTGATGCGGTTGAGCGGCAGGCGCACGGGCGAGTAGAGGTGCTCACTCAGGGTGCGCGCGCTGCGCCGTTCGTTCGACCAGGGGTAGGTGATGTAGTGAACATCGGGTCCGTAGCCCTGGTACAGGTGCCGCGACTTCGGGCTCACCAGCAGGTGGAGCTCCTCGCCGGGATCCAGCCGCCGGGCCATCTCCGGGATCACCCGGGTCCAGAACCAGTGGGCACCGGAAGGGCTGTCGGGATTCTCGGGCAGGAGGTTAATCGCCACGCGCATCCGTGACGGCCGGCCTGGAGGCATCGCTCGGTCCTGCTTTCGTGTCACATCGGTGCTGGCCGCCATGGCTCAGAACACACTCGAGGAGATCGCGGCCGGCGTCATCCGGGACTGCCGGATGTACTGGGCCAGGGCATGCATGATCGTCTGATGCAGGTCCTCGATCACGCCGTAGTTCGTGCCGTCGACGTGCACGCACACGTCGGCGATGGTCCTGGCCTCGCCGCCGTCGAATCCGGTCAGCGCGACCGTGCCGAGGCCGTGGTCGCGCGCCCAGCGCAGGGCAGTGACGATATTGGCCGAACGTCCCGACGAGGACACGGCCACCAGCACGTCGCCGGGACGCGCCTGTGATCGCAGCTGGTGCGTGAAGACGTCCTGGTAGGCGTGGTCGTTGGCGATCGCGGTGAGCACCTCGACATTGACGCTCAGACTCATCACGCGGGGCAGCAGGTCGGTCGACTTGCCGACGTTCTTGGTGTGGTCGCACTGCAGGTGGTTGGCGATCGACGCCGAACCGCCGTTGCCGCAGGAGAACACCGTGGCCTCGCGCGTATAGGCGTCCAGGAGGATCTCGGCCGCCCGGGTGACGGCATCGGTCTCGACCGACGCCGCCGCGCGGGTGAGCTCGTCCGCGTAGGCGCCGAAGTACTTCGCCGCGCTGTCGTAGGGCGCGGCCGGGAACTTGAGCGGGGTATCTCCGGCCAACGGCGCCAGGTCCGCGAGGTCGTGAACGGTGCTCATGTCGTGATGCGCTCCAGGATGAAGGGGGCCGCGGCCGCCAGGCTGGGGAACGGGTAAACCCCGGCGCGCTCGCAAATGCCAGTGCCCAGGTAGACCGCGGAGGCGCCGATCGCCTCCGCGAGACCGACGTCCTCGGGCCGGTCGCCGACCACCCACGAGGCGGCGAGGTCGAGGCCGAGTGCCTTCGCTGCCGCCTTCGCCATGCCCGGGCCGGGCTTGCGGTCGTCGCTCGCGCGGGCATAGGCCTCGACAACGCCGTCGGGATGGTAGGGGGAAAACAGGAACAGGTCGATATGGGCATCGCGCTCGGCCAGGTACTCCGCGATGTACTTGTGCACCAGGGCGACGTCGTCGAAGCCGTACAGGCCACGGGCGATGCCAGCCTGGTTGGTGACCACCGCGACGGGTATGCCGGCGCGGTTGAACACGGCGATCGCTTCCGCCGCCCCGTCAATGAATTCGACACGATCAACAGAGCCCACGTAGCCATGGTCGACGATGATCGTGCCATCACGATCGAGAAGGATCCCGGCCCGCGGATGCGGGTCCCCTACCCCATGGTCACTGTCGGTCATGCCATCTTCACCGTGCCGCCTCGCATCGTTGCTGCTTAAATTGCCCCTGCACAAGAGCCCGCATATGAGAGCACCGAACGGGCGGTGATGATACGGCGTGTTCCGCTCTTGACGCCGCTCGCGAGCGCGGCCATCGCCGCGTCCTGACTCCCTGCGAGGACTCAGTGACGGATTCATCACCTTCTACGGCCTACGCGGGATCAGGCGGCCCTGAAATGTATCAGGCCCGTTCGGTCGTAGCTCGTGTGTCTAGCGGGATCTGGGAGTGCCGTCACCAACGCGCAAACTCTCTCCGAACAATCTAGGGAGCTGACATGAGGGTCCTCGTCGCGGGTGATCGCGGCTACATCGGAGCCGTCCTAGTCCCGTTCCTGCACGGGGCCGGGCACCAGGTCGACGGGCTCGACGTCGGCCTGTACGAGGGATGTGACTTCGGTGCCGGGCCAGAGGGTATCGGCGCGCGGCCAGCACGCGACATCAGGGACGCCGACGTCAGCCAGCTGGCTGGCTACGACGCGGTGATCTGCCTGGCCGCGCTGTCCAATGACCCGGTGGGTCACCTCAACCCGGCGGCGACGTTCTCGATCAATCACGAGGGAACGCTAAGCCTGGCGCGGGCCGCCAAGAAGGCCGGGGTCGAGCGCTTCCTTTTCGCGTCCTCGTGCAGCCTGTACGGCGCAGCTGGCTCGATGGCGGTGGCCGAGGACGCAGAACTGTTCCCGGTTACGCCCTACGGTGAGACCAAGGTCCTGGCTGAGCGCGATCTGTCGCTGCTGGCCGACGACGCGTTCAGCCCGACCTACCTCCGCAATGCCACCGCGTATGGCGCATCGCCGCGGCTGCGCCTCGATATCGTCGTGAACAACCTCACCGCCGTCGCGATGACCACCGGCCAGGTACGCCTTCAGAGCGACGGAACGCCATGGCGACCGCTCGTTCATATCGAAGACATCAGCCGGGCGTTCCTCGCCGTACTCGAGGCCCCGCGCGAACTCGTCCACGATGAGGCCTTCAACGTCGGTCGCGCGGAAGACAACGTTCAGGTCAGGGACATTGCTGACCTGGTGCGCGACGCGGTACCGGGTTCGACGGTGACGCTCGCCGAAGACGCCGGACCCGATCTGCGCAACTACCGCGTCGACTTCTCCAAGCTGGCCGCGACCTTCCCGGATCTGAACCTTCGCTGGAGGGTACGAGACGGAGTGGACGAGCTCGCCGAAGCCTACGCGAAGCACGGCCTGACGTACGATGACTTCACATCGGCGCGCTTCGTCCGGCTGGGCCGGATCCGTGAACTGCTGGCGGAAGGTCTCATCGATGAGATGCTGCGCCTTCATGTCGCCGCGTGACATAGAACATGCGGAAAGTCACAGGTCGTATACGGCGGGATTTCGTCGGGAAACAGCCCGTCGCGGCGTATCACCACGATGGCACGGCGGATCCATTGAATGAGCGGTGCGGCCATCTTGGAATCGTTCCGGCCTGCGCCCGACCGGACCTGAGGATTGGCGGAAGATGAGCACGGCACCGAGGCTGAGCATCGGAATTCCCGTTTACAATGGCCACAATTATCTTGCTGACTCAATTGAGTCGCTGCTCGGCCAGAGCTACGAGGATTTCGAGCTGATTATCTCCGATAATGCCTCGACCGACGATACCGCCGATATCTGCCGTCGCTACGAGAAGCAAGATTCCCGGATCCGCTATTTCCGGCAGGAGCGCAACATAGGCGGCGCGCCGAATCATAACTTCCTGGTCGAGCAGGCGCGCGGGGAGTTGTTCAAGTGGGCGTCCGACGATGACCTGTACGCTCGTGATCTTCTGAAGCTCTGCGTAGAGGCACTGGACGAGTTCCCTGACGTCATCCTGGCCCATTCGTGGACCGCTTTGATCGACGCCTCGGACACAGTCACCCAGGCTGCCCGGTATGAACTGGCCACGGCCTCCCCGAGCGCACCGGAGCGATTTCGCAGCCTGCTGTACGAGGTCGGGGGGGACGATGACGGCGGCGTGATCCGGATGGACGTGATCCGCCGGGCACCGCTACTCGGCAGCTACCACCACTCGGACCGGACGTGCACCGCCGGGTGGGCCCTGTACGGCCCCTTCTATCAGGTGCCGGATTGGCTGTACTTCCGCCGGGATCATGCCGAACGGGCGGAGCGGGCGTTCAAGTCCGTTCGGAATTGGTGTGCCAACCTGGACCCGCGCCGATCCGATGCGCTCCGGAATCCGGCGATCCGCCTGTACGCCGAATACGTCTGGGGCTACGTCAACGCGATCCAGAAGGCTCCGCTGACACCAGCCGATAAGCGCGCCTGCTACGGGCACCTGGCTGGCTGGCTGGCTAGCCGCGCCAACATCAAACGCGGCCGGTACGTGCCCGAGCAACCGTCGGCCGATGACGTGTCAATTGCCGCCATCAGCGCCAAGGTGCCCAGCCGGAAGAAGATGGTGCCATGAGCCGCTTCGGCCGCCGGAGGCCACGCGCGCGCGCCGTCGGCGACCGTCCCCGGGTGGGACTGTTCGGCCACCTGGGCTCGGGCAATATCGGTAACGACGCCTCGCTGGAGGCGATGCTCAAGTACTTCAGCTCCGAGCAGCCCGGCGCCATCCTGGACGCCATGACCCTCGCCCCCGAGGCGGTTAAGGACCGCTATGGCGTCCCGGCCGTCCCGCTGCGCTGGCTGCCGCCCGACGAGGGCCAGGGCTCGGGTCGCGCGGTGGCACGGAAGTCCCTGGTGAAGGTGGTCGACACGGTCCGCATTGCGTCCTGGGTCCGCCGTCACGAGGTGGTGATGATCCCCGGGATGGGGGTTCTCGAGACGGCCCTCCCGCAGCGGCCCTGGCAGGGCCCTTACAACATGCTCGTGCTGTGTGCGGCCGGGCGAATCTTCGGGACCAAGGTAGCGCTGGTCTGCGTGGGGGCAAACCTTCCCCGCGAGCGGCTGACCCGCTGGCTGTTCGGCGCGGCCGGGCGGCTCGCGTTCTACCGGTCTTACCGCGACACGCTGACCCGAGACGCCATGAGACGGATGGGCGTCAATACCAGCGGGGACAACGTGTATCCCGACATCGCGTTCGGCCTCGCGGCGCCGGCGGCCGGGCCCGGTGACGAGCGGACCGTGGGCATCGGCCTGATGGAATACCACGGCACCGACGGCGACGATCCCGCCCGGGGCGATGAGATCCGGGCCGCTTACGTCGAGAAGATGAAGTCCTTCACCCGCTGGCTGGTCGATAACGGACGTCGGGTGCGGCTGTTCATCGGGGACACCAACAACGCCGACGAGCACGTGGTGACGGAGATCCTGGCCGACATCCGGGCGCACCGGCCCGATCTCGATCCGGACTGGGTCGTCGCGGAACCGGTGACGACCTTCGCGGACCTGATGCGGGCCATGGATCCGGTCAGCACGGTGGTCGCCACTCGCTACCACAACGTGATATGCGCGCTCATGCTGGCCAAGCCGACGATCTCCATTGGCTACGGGGAGAAGAACGCGGTCCTGATGGCCGGCACGGGACTAGCCGACTACTGCCAATCGATCGGATCCCTGGACGTAGACCGGCTCATCGAGCAGTTCACGGACCTGGAAAGCCATGCGGTGCAGCTGAGGCAGACGGTCGCTGAGGGCAACCGGGCGAAGGCGCCGCTAGTCGAGGGCCAGCTCGCGGAGCTCTCCGCGGTGCTCTTCCCGGCTCCGGTTCCGGCTCCTGCCCTGGCCGAGCGGAAAACGCCCGTCAGCTAGCCCTTCGGGAATCGCGGACCCGCCCGGTCGCGATCCTGCCTGGATGGGATCGCGCTTGGCCGCTTTGAGGTTCCCCGGGATCGGGCGTAACTGGAGCGTTCGTCGCGGCGTATGCCGTACGTGCCTTCCGCGACTCACCCGCCCAGCCAGGCCGGACCGCGCGATCCTTTCGGATCGCGCGGTCCGCCTCGCCTACCTCGCGGGCGACGGCCGGTGGCCGCGATGCACTAGCGGAAGTAGACCTGGATCTCGGAGAGGCCGACGTTCTCGGTGGTGGAGCTGACCGAGGTGATGTTGAGCTGGAGGGTGGTCACGGTCTTGGCCGGGAAGGTGAGCGTGTAGGCCGACCCGTCGTTGGGCAGCGAGCCGACCGCGACCGAGCTCCCGTCGCTGAACGCGATGTTCCCGCCGGTGATCTGGTCACTGGCGTTCGGCCGGTCGTACAGCACGATCGTGTCGATGGTCTGCGCCGTGGTCCAGGTCAGCTTGAGCCAGCTGCCCGCCTTGCCACTATTGGTGGCCCACTCCTTGCTGGAATCAGCGGGGTAGCCGCTGATGACGCCGTCGATCGCCTTGGCGGCCCCCTGGCCGGAAGCGGCCGACGACGCCGTCGCCTTCGCGGTCAGCGCCAGGTCGGTAGGAGCTGCGGTGCTGACGGTAATGGTGACGGTGGCGGGGGTGCTGCTGGCGGTGCCGTTGTTGACCACCAGCTGGAACGTCAGCGTCGCCGCACTCGACGGAGCCGTGAAGGTGGGCTGGGCAACGGTGCTGCTGGACAACGTCACCGCCGCGCCGGCGGTCTGCGTCCACTGGTAGGTCAGCGACTTACCGCCCGGATCACTGCTCCCGGAACCGTTCAGCGTAACCGTCGCACCCGTCTGCACCGTCTGGTTCGACCCCGCATTAGCCACCGGCGGCTGGGCGGCCGCCACCGTGATCGTGACCGTAGCCGGGCTGCTGCTAGTGGTGCCGTTGTTGACCACCAGCTGGAACGTCAGCGTCGCCGCACTCGACGGAGCCGTGAAGGTGGGCTGGGCAACGGTGCTGCTGGACAACGTCACCGCCGCGCCGGCGGTCTGCGTCCACTGGTAGGTCAGCGACTTACCGCCCGGATCACTGCTCCCGGAACCGTTCAGCGTAACCGTCGCACCCGTCTGCACCGTCTGGTTCGACCCCGCATTAGCCACCGGCGGCTGGCTGCCGCCGCTGGATCCGATGCGGTACACCTGGATCTCGGCGAGGCCGACGTTCTCGGTGGTGGAGCTGACCGAGGTGATGTTGAGCTGGAGGGTGGTCACGGTCTTGGCCGGGAAGGTGAGCGTGTAGGCCGACCCGTCGTTGGGCAGCGAGCCGACCGCGACCGAGCTCCCGTCGCTGAACGCGATGTTCCCGCCGGTGATCTGGTCACTGGCGTTCGGCCGGTCGTACAGCACGATCGTGTCGATGGTCTGCGCCGTGGTCCAGGTCAGCTTGAGCCAGCTGCCCGCCTTGCCACTATTGGTGGCCCACTCCTTGCTGGAATCAGCGGGGTAGCCGCTGATGACGCCGTCGATCGCCTTGGCAGCCCCCTGCCCGGAGGCGGCCGAGGACGCCGTCGCCTTCGCGGTCAGGGCCAGGTCAGGAGTAGAGGTGCCGACCGTGATGGCGACGGTGGCCGGGCTGCTGCTGCTCGTACCGTTGTTGACCACCAGCTGGAACGTCAAGGTCCCCGGACTGGAGGGGGCCGTGAACGTCGGCTGCACGGCGGTGCTGCTGGACAACGTCACCGCCATACCGCCGGTCTGCGTCCACTGGTACGTGAGCGTTTTGCCGCCCGGATCACTGCTCCCGGAGCCGTTCAGCGTAACCGTCGCACCCGGCTGCACCGTCTGGTTCGACCCCGCATTAGCGACCGGCGCCGTAGACGGCGTCACCAGGTACTGGCGCTGCAGCCAGTCTTCGTAATCGCTCCCGGCGCAGGCCGCGGGGGTATCGCACTGGTCGGTATCGTAGGGGGCATACGTATAGAAGGCATTCGACTTCGCCGTGAGGTCAGCGCCGGTGACATTGGCCGGCTTGGCCGAGGTGCCGTAATCGAGGTAACCCGCCAGCACCGATGACGAGCCGTAAGCCTGCTGGGCAGCCTGCGCAAAGTAGGCGGCCGCATGATGATCACTGTGATCGCCGTCGCCAAATTTCCCGACGAAGTCTTGCGTGTTGACGGAGGTCGCCCCGAAGGCCGACATCATCGCCGTGAGCGTGCTTGTCAGCGTGGCCTTCGTGTAGCTGGACGACCCGTCGATCGCGTGGATAGTCGAAATAGAACCCTGCCACAATTCCTGCAGGCTCTCGTCGTTAGTGCTAGAGAATCCTCCGCCATCCACGTCGCCATCCGGGAGATGCATGAAGATGAGCGAGACCGCCGACGCCGCGCTGAGCGTGTAAAGGGGCATCGGGTGCCCTGCGATTCCGGCATCCGCCTGAGTCCAGGAGTTGCTGACGCCGGCCATCTGCGCGTATGCGGCTAGCATGCCGTTCTGGCGGCCGGTCCAGTAACTCGTCCCACTGCCCGCGTCGCCGGCAGTAACGAATATCGTCCGCACTTTGCCGCCGCCATGAATGTTGTGCAGGAGGTCGGGGCTCAGAAAGAGCAGGTCATCATCCTCGTGAGCGACGATGTTGAGGATGGGGCCCGCAGCGGCGGCGGCTAGGGCAGCGCGGACCGGACTGAAAGCGATCAGCGCCGACAACGGCACCGCTTTCAGGATCGTCCGACGACTAACGAAGCGCGAGCCGGGCTTTTCCGTCTCATCACCAGGAGGAAGGTCAGCCGACCGACCGGAACGATCCCATCCTGGTACGCCAGCCACCACTCGCCGCTGATCTTCCGGGTAACTTCCCGGTGATTTGGTCACGACGGACCCCCCTCTGCTCCCTGTGAGCCTGGATTTAGAGCTGCGCCGACCCGGCAATCGACAACGTGCGCCTGATTCATTACATACTGTTATAGAAATCACACAACACCATGGGTTAGACGCGCAAGTAAGCCCGGCGGTTGGCATTCGTGGCCATACCGGTTTAGCTGGTCTTCGACGGTGGCCAGAAACCTGACTTGTGACAATTTAGTGCCTGCTTTGTCACAATTTGGACGGCCGCCGAATTAGCGGAGCGAGGCCAGGTCACGGAAGAGCGTCGCGCTCACCTCGGCTGCCTTGTCCACCGAGAAGTCGGTACCTAGGAAGTCTTCGGCCAGCTTCGCGCGATCCCGTAGGTCCGCGGGCATCTCAAGGTGCTCCTCGATGGCGTCCGCCAGGGCCTGCGCGGTGGCTTCGGTGGGCAGCAGGCGTCCGTAGCGGCCGCCGTCAAGCACCAACCGGGGCCCCCCGGTCTCCGCGTCGTAGGCGATCACCGGGGTGCCCAGGCACAGGGACTCGAGAAGTACCAGCCCGACCGATTCGTAGCGCGCCGCATGGACGAAGACGTCTGCGCGCGCCATCAGCGGAACGGCATCGACACCGGAGAGGAAGGTCACCCGGTCCTCGAGATCATGCGTACGTACCAGCCGGGTCACCTCGTCGAAGTCATCACCGGGTGGACCGGCCACCGTGAGGGCAACCGCCCGGCCACGCTTCTTCAACTCGGCCACGGCGAGCACGGTGCGGTCGAAGCCCTTGTGCCGGCTCACCGGACCGCAGCCGACGATCAACGGGATTTCCCCGTCCGAGGGCGCGGACTCAACGGTGCCGGCCAGGCGGCGACGGACCGCATCGATGTCGAGGCCGGTGCGGACCTCGACGATCTTCTCGGGGGCAACTCGTTCCCTGATCGCCGCCTGCACTGACGCTGGCGACACGCACATCACCCGGTCAACGTGCCTGAAGACGAAGCGCGCGATGGCCCGGTTGACACGGTTCGGCTCGAACGTGCGGAACGACAGGTCGGCGAGGCCCTGGCTGTAGATCACCGTGGGCCGGCCCGTGAGCTTCGACAGCGCGAACGCCACCGGAGCGCTGCGGCCTTGCGGCTCGAGCAGGACCACGTCGGCGCGGCGTATCTCACGCAGAACCGTGGTGATGACATGCACGATGTCTGCCCGGGCCCGCTTCTCGGGTCGCGACGCGGCCACGACTCGCGCCGTGGCCGGCGGCATGGGCAGTTCAGCCCGCGCGGGGCCCGATGTGTAGAGGTGGTTCACCTGGATGCCCAGGCTCGCCCAGCGGTCCTCGAGCAGGTAGAGCCACCGGTCTCCGCCCGTGGTGCCGAGAACGGTCGTAATCACGGCCAGCACGGGTTTGTCCTTGCGAATTCGCGGCCGTGAAGAATTCTTACGGAATACCCGCGAAGTCTTATTCCCTGCCATTATCTGGGGCCCCAGTTGCCGTAGTCGCGAGACGCCGTTATCCGCGCGTCCTGATGGCGGGTCTAACCGGCCGGCCGCGAAGCACCTGATCGATGCCGCCATCGAGCGCACGCTGGTAAATTGGCATCAACTCCGCCACCGCATCCACCGTCTGCCTGATCGCTGCTGGATCGTGCGCGGCGCACACCACGAAGGACGGCGCGAGGATCCCTCGGTCAATAAGTTCCTGCAAGACCAGCGTGCGGAAGGCCTGGCTGGGCTGTCCCGCGCTGTCCCTGGCTACGTAAACCAGGTTGCAGTCCCGGCCCTGGAGCTGGAAATACGGGCTTAGTTTGGCGTCGGCCACTACCTGTTCGATGCCATGACGCAACTCACGGCCGATCTGGTGAAGCCGGGCCGAGATCTGCTCCTGCTGGAAGATATCGATAACTGTTATCGTGGCTGCTAGAGCCCATGGCTGCGCACCGTAGGTCTGCGATAGGAGGAAGACCCGGTCAGCATTGTCAGCAAAACCGCCGAGGCGCATCACGTCCCGGCGCCCGGCCAATGCCGAAACCGGGAAACCATTTGACATGCCCTTAGCGAAGGTGCACAGGTCCGGCTCGATCCCGTAAACGAACTGGGCGCCGCGTTCGTGCCACCGGAAACCGGTGATTATCTCATCCAGGATGAGAAGCGCCCCGTTGCGGTCGCAAAGGCTGCGCAATCCGTCGAAATAGCCCGGGGCGGGCGGCTGGACGGTTTCGGCTTCCATGATCACGGCGGCGATCTGGCCCGGGTACCTGTCGAAAAGCCGGGTTAGGTCGGCTAGGTCGTTATAGGCGAACTTGACGGTGACGCGCCTGGCTGCCTCCGGGATTCCGGCGGACATAGGCGTGGTGCCGATGAACCAGTCGTCGGTGGAAAAGAACGGGTGGTCTTTGCACACGGCGATCATGTCACGCCCGGTGTAGGCGCGAGCCAAACGCACTGCGGCCGTGGTGGCATCCGAGCCGTTAAGCCCGAACTTAACCATCTCGGCGCTGGGGATGAGGTCTGTCAGGCGCTCGGCCGCCTCGAGTTCAATGCGGTGCGGGCGGACGAAATTGACACCATCGTCCAGCCACCTGCGTACGGCCCGCACGACTGGTTCAAACCCGTGACCGAGTACGTTCGAGCGCACTCCGCTGCCGAACTCGACGTACTCGTTGCCGTCGATATCCCAGACGCGGCATCCAGCGCCGCGCTCGATGACCGGCGCCATGCCCTCCGGGTACTGGTCATCTCCTTTTGCGTAGGTGTGTGCGCCACCAGGAATAAGGTCATGGGCCGCCGAGACATACGCGTTGGACGCGTCGAAGCTTTTCATGCCGTCAGGTCACCGCCGCATCGCGGAGGTTGATGATGACTAGCCTCAGCTCCGTGGCCTTGCTGGCAGTCGCTCACTCGGTGCACACCCAACCTCCTAGGATCGCGCTACGAGGTCGCCATGCCGCCCGACAGACCTCCGGGTTATCCATATGACCTGGAATCCCTTGCGCTGATACATCCTTCTCGGCCCTCGCGTGCGCTTGATCGTCGTGATACGCCGGTCAGGCCTTCTGCGCTGGGGCGCCGAACACGAGCAGCGCCCCCTCCGGGGGCGGCCCGAACAGGTCCTGCACTAGTTCCTCGTCGAAACTGCGCTCGTCCGCGACGTTGATGAAGTCCCGGATGGCAGTACCGGTGCAGTTCGCGTCGACCAGGGGGGCACCGCGGCCGGCCAGCAGGTCGGGGACGTTAACGGTACGGAAGTCGACGCTGAACCGGGCCCGGCCGGAAGTGTTGGGGATGGAGGCATGCAACTGGGCGCCGGAGAAGAGCAGCACCTCGCCGGGGGCCGGCAGCAGGATCAGCTCCTGGTCCGGGTGATGGTCGGTGGCGCCGGGGCGGGCCTGGCTTTCCTTGCTGACCTGCTTCGCGGTGGTACTGCGGCTGGCATTGTTCCGGTAGTAGTCAAAGGTATCCGAGCTGTTCGGCACCGCCCGGGCGAAACTGGGCAAGTCGAAGCTCATCGCGTTGTCTTCGCGCACCGGGAAGATTGGCAGCCACCAGTTGATCTGCTGGGCCGGGGCGCTATACCAGACGTCGCGGTGCCAGGGGAAAGCGAAGGCCACGCCGGTGGTCAGGTGCCCGACTGGGAACGAGGTCCGGGGCTTGGGCAGGTCGTAGTGGGTCTGCTCGGCCTGGAAGCCCGCCTCCTCGATAACCGCCCGGACCAGTTTCTTGGACTCGTCCGAGTGGATGAAGCGCGGCTTCCAGCTGCCCAGGATGGTGGCCATCTCGGCCGGCTCGATGTGCTCGTGCACGTGTTCCGGGTCGTGCGGCTTGAACAACTCGGCGAGCTCCCCGCGGGTGTAGTCCACGAAGTCGGCGAGCGCGCGCAGCCGGGTCAAGATGACCAGGTTGCCGTCGAAGAGCCGCTGCCGCAGTTCATCACCTGACAGCGCCGGGTCGATGAGCACGGTGGTCATGTAAGGGTCCCTCCCTCGCCGTGCCGGGTAGCCGGCACGAGCAGTGATTTGGTACAGCCAAACGCCTCGGCGTACCGGGCGCGGCACTCCATGCCGCGCAGCCGGGCTAGGCCGAGGAATACTTCGTCGTCCCACCAGTCCCGGCCGCGCTGGGACGGATAGCACTTATGCAGCAGCTCCACCTTATGCCGGACATCCTCTTCGGACAGCGGGACGTAAAGCGACGGACGGCCGAGATCGCCGTCCCACTTGGGGATCTCGTAGGCCAGATAGAGCTGGTCCCGGAACACGGTGGGCAGGATCTCGCCGATCGTACGGTGATCCTGGTGCGCGTCGCCCGCGGACGGCGCCAGGATGACATCGGGCGAGCACGACCGCGCCACCTCCTCGAGAACCTCCTTCACCTGTGCCCAGGCCGCGGGCAGCCGGCCCTCGGGCAGTTGGAAGAGGTTTGTGGTCAGGTCCGCCTCAGGCAGGAAAGCGCGGGCCGCGGCGCGGGCCTCGGTCTGCCGTTCGGCGGTGCCGGTCAGCAGGACGTAGCGGGCCTGCAGCGGACGGGCCGCCAGCTGCAACAGCAGCCCGCCGGCGCCGATCTCTACGTCGTCGGGGTGCGCGCCGATGGCGAGCACGGACAGCGGCCGACCCGTGGGCGGCTCCAGGCGCAGCGGTAGCATGGTCCGCTCAGCCAGCCTGGCCGGAGCGCTCCGGATCCCAGATCATCCAGGGACAGTTGCCGCGCTGGTACATCTCCTCCAACTGGGCACGCTCCTTGACCGTGTCGGCCGGCGTCCAGTAGCCCTTATAGGGATAGGCGAGCACCCGGCCTTCGGGGACCAGCCGCACGATGGCGTCCTCGACTAGATCCGCGCCCTCGTGGAGGTGATCGAAGATCTCCGGCCGGAACACAAAGTAGCCACCGTTCTCCCACTGGCGCAGGTCCTGCATGGGGGTGACCTGCGTGATCAGCCCGTCTTCACCGATGTCGACCACGTGATGGCTGGACTGCGGCGGTACCGCGAGCAGGCTGACCGCTGCGCGGCTGGCCTCGAACCGCTTGATCATCTCCGGCAGCGGAGCATTGGTCAGCACGTCCGCATAGTTAGCCAGGAACATCGGCTCGTCCTCAACGAATCGCCGGACCCGCCGCAGCCGCTCGCCGATTGGCGAGCTCAGGCCGGTATCGACGAACGTGATCCGCCAGTCGGAGATGTCGGTCCGGAATAGCTTCGCCACCCGGTCACCGCGCTCCAGCACGAAGTCGTTAGACTTGGTCTCATCGTAATTCAGGAAGAAGTCCTTGACGTACGACGCGCCGTACCCAAGGCAGAGGATGAAGTCGGTGTGGCCAAAATACGCGTAATAGCGCATCACGTGCCACAGCATCGGACGTTCGCCGATCATCGCCATAGGCTTGGGGCCGCTGTTGACGCCGTCACGCATCCGCATTCCCAAACCGCCGCAGAAAAGCACTACCTTCATGGGTTCACTTCCCGTTAAATGACTTCGAGCTCGGGGATCGGGAAGACGAGTCTTCCGCCCCATGTCCGGACGTAAGCCAGCTGCTGGCTGATTTCCTCCCGCAGGTTCCATGGGAGGACGAGAATATAGTCGGGCCGCGTCTCAGCCAGGCGCTCCGGCGCATAGATCGGAATGTGGAGATCGGAAGAGCACACGTCTGAACTCCAGTCACATCACGATCTC
>OBLV0100000170.1_pt1 | contig 21480 bp, 20 predicted proteins | sample 1520071 | NCBI WGS metagenome assembly OBLV01 (sample SAMEA3888446, study PRJEB22518) | metagenome | reverse complement strand
CCAGCCCTCGCCACCACCAAATTCTACCACATAGGTGCCTAACTTAGTGGTATTGTGCCATGAGACCAAGGCGTGTATGGCAGCGATAGATAAGACACAGACACTGGCAGAGAGTATACAGCCTGCCAGTAATCCGGCTTGGCTGTATTGGGCGAACCGGGCGCATTTCCTTTACTGTGCGGGCTCATCGTTGGTAACGGCTAGCAGAGCTGAACGCGCTGTCCCATTGTTCACAGAGGCAGCACAGCTATTCAGCAATGACTACCAGCGTGATCAGCAAAATACCTTGATCTGGCTGGCCGAAGCACTTAACAGGCCCGGTGAGCAACAGGACCTGGAAGCTGCGGCTCATTACGGAATCGAAGCAATCCAGATAACCGAGAGCCTGATGTCCGGCGGGAGCGCTAAGCGTATCCGGACGCTTCAGCAGCAGATGGAGCCACACGACAGCCTGCCGGCGGTCAGGGAGTTTGTGGAGCGGGCACGAGGGATGGGGACGGGGTAGGAGCAAGCCTTGGGCAAGCCCCAAATCAATGTCTGTCCGGTGGATTCGGCCAAGCCAGAAGGCCGCACTCACGCGGCGGGGGGCGGCGGTAGCGCGCTCCGCAGCAGGTGAGGACGTGCCGGCTGGGGGTAGTGGTGGAAAGATGATGTTGTGCAGCCTTGGGCGTGCACCATGGTTCTGGACCCGCTGGCTACTCGGCTTCCGCCACACGATCCAGCGCCGGCAGGTAGGCCCGCCACGGACCCACGTCGTCGCGGTAGTGGCGGGCCAGCACCTCAGCTACCTGCGCAAGGTGCGTCAGGTCGTGCGTCACCCACGTCGCCAGCAACTGCCCGACAGTGACCTCACCCAGGTCGGGGTGTAGGCCGCACCGGTCCACATCGTCCGCCGTAAGGTTCAGTGACGACAACACCTCCAGGCTGGCCAGCCGCGCGGCTTGAAACCGAGCCAGTAACACGTCGGCCGGCTCGCGCTCCCAACCCAGCATGGCCTGCCTGTCGAAGGACTCGAATACGCGTCCGGTGCCGTGTTGGAGGATCATCCGGGTACGAGGCAGCCAGTCGGTCGTCTCGCCGTGCAGCAAGTGTCCCACGATGTCGTACGCGCTCCACGTCCCAGGACCATCGTGATGATGAAGCCACTCCGGCGGCAACTCAGCCAGGAGCGCCTCCAAGACTTTCGGGGTCCTGGCGAGCATCGACATTGCTTCCGGCAGATCCATGTCGCCATGGTACGACCAGCCCAACGCCTCCCTGAGCGAACGGCACCCCCCTGATGTGTCGATGGACTCCGCTGACCGTCGAGGCGGAGCCGAAATCTCTATAGTGCGCCGTCGCTGCTGAGCGTGAACATGCGGTCCGCCTCGATCCGCACATAGACGGGGCCCGAGTCAAGGAACTCTTCCCATGCCGGGCCGTAGCGCGGGACATAGACATCCAGCAAGGTTCGGCGGAAGCCGGCCACTAGCTTACTGCAGACGTCAATAGGCACTGCTCGGCCGTGAACCGTCACTGCCAGTGCCTCGCCCGACAGATGAGTGGCACTGACCTGCGGCCGTCGGGCGATGTGGCGCAACCGGATCGATGCCGGCGAGGACCCGAAGTAGAAAGCCCCTCGGTAGAAGATGCCGTCCACGGGTCCAATGAGGGGTCTGCAGTCCCGAGTCACGGTAGCAAGGGCAAGCAGGCACATGCCTTGCAGCCGCGAGATGAGCTCTTCGGCGGACAAGCGACGTTCGGGTGTGATGACCGTACGGAGATGCGGTCCCGCGGAGTCGTAGCTGCGGTCAAGCAGCCCTTGGAGGTAAGCAAGATCGGCATTCGTCTCGTGCATGTGCCGGACAGTACAGCGCGGCACCGACAGGACCTCGCCACCGTTCATCAGCATGTTCGTACACCGGAGGGTGGCCGTCATCCGGCACCGACGGCGCGAAGCGGCTAACCTCCCTGCGCCGGAGATACGCCTCACACCCAGCACCGTCTTGGCCGTGCGCGAAGCGGCTGGCCGACACCACGGAGATATCGTTCTGCTGTCGGCGGCCAAATTCCGACCACCGGCAGCACCCAAGCAGCCGGTAGGAGAAATGGCGGACGGTGGGCCGATGCGATGGTCGATGAGGAGGTCGCGCGCAGCTTGGAGGATTCCTGGGGGCCGGACTGTTCACTCCTCCTGGAAGCGGAACTCGACAAATCGTGGGGCTCCGGCTGGCAGGACAACCCGGATACGGCCAAGAACGAGTGGCTGGCCACCTTGTTAACTCAGGGCTCATCCCCCCGACCCGGGATATGAGCAGCTTGCGCCGCCCACGGATGGCACTGAGTGGTCGAGTACGTCGCCAGTGGTGCCCGCGTACCCCGGCGTTACGGACGCCGAGTCGACACCCGCTGAGCACGATGAGCAGGAAACCAGCCAGCAACCTCCTTCGGATGAGGAGATCGTGGCAGGAACTGTCAAGGGGATCGGTGCTGAGTTCGGCACGAAGCTTGCCAAATACCCGGACAGTGAGGCGCTCGCGGTCGGCTAGGCGGACATCCTCAACGCGATGATCGACACCCTGCAGGAGGCCAGCAAGGCGGCTAAGATGGCCGTGGACTACAGCGCCGCCGCGCTACTGGAACGGAAATATCCACAAGTCCGCATGATCCGCAGTTACTGGCCGATGTGGGCCGCATACCTGTACCTGAAGAAACCGGCGGAATTCCACACGCTACTGTTCACCGCAATGGACAACACTCTTCGCAGCTATGTCAAGGAGGATCCTCCGCAGGTCCAAGCCGCCAGCTCCGGTCGAACCCGTTCAGCGGCCACGATCTGTTCGCCAACTCGTACGGCGTCGACCGGAAGGAGTAGCTCACGTCATAGCTTCGCAGGGCATACTGATCATCATCTTCACCCGCCTCGTCCCTGAACTCAGGTAGGAATTTCCTACGTCGTTCTGCATTCTGCATCCTCAATTCCGGAGCAGATCTATTAGATCCACTGCCCGGAATATGTCGGCACCCACTCTCGTACCCGGACCGGGTTTATCGTACCCTTCGCTCTGCGGTGGCGGAACGGAGATGGGGTCGGATGAGCACCGAGTTGGCCGAGGCTAGTCAGCGCGAGCGGCGTGGCTGGTACTGGTACGACTGGGCCAACTCGGCGTTCGTCACCTCTGTGGTGACTGTCTTCCTCGGTCCGTACCTGTCCAAGGTGGCCGTGACTGCGGCCGGCGGCGAGGGCGGCCGGCTGCACCCACTCGGCATCCCGGTAGCGCCGGACTCGCTGTTCCCGTACGTGGTGTCGCTGTCGGTGTTGCTGCAGGTTGTGCTCCTTCCGGTGGTCGGCGCAATTGCCGACCGCAGCCAACGAAAACGTGCGCTGCTGGGCGGCTTCGGCTACCTCGGAGCGCTTGCGACCGCGGCGCTTTTCTTCGTGGCCAGCGGCCGGTACCTGCTGGGTTCGGTGCTGTTCGTGGTGGCAAACATGGCCTACGGGGCGTCGATTGTCATCTACTATTCCTTCCTGCCGGACATCGCCGGGCCGGACGAGCGCGACCGGGTGTCCGCCCGCGGCTGGGCCTTCGGCTACCTTGGCGGTGGCCTGCTGCTGGGGCTGGATCTGGCGCTGTTCCTCAACGCCGGCAGCCTGGGCCTTACCGACAGCCAGGCGGTCCGGATCTGCCTGCTGTCTGCCGGCGGCTGGTGGGCGCTATTCACGATCATCCCGGTACGCCGCCTGCACCGGCACCAGCGGCCGCAAGGCTCCGAACATGGTCGGGCCGTGATCACCGCGGGATTCAGCCAGCTCTTGACAACCCTGCGCGAACTGCGGCGCTACCCGATGACGCTGCTCTTCCTGGCCGGCTACCTGCTCTATAACGACGGCATCCAGAGCGTGATCGCGCTGTCCGCCCAGTATGGCGACCGAGAACTCGGCCTGGACCAGACCGTCCTGATCAGCACGGTCCTGCTGGTGCAGTTCGTCGCGTTTGGTGGAGCGCTGCTGCTCGGCCGGCTGGCGGCCCGGTACGGGGCGAAGCGGACCGTGCTGGCCGGCCTGGTTGCCTGGACGGGAGCACCCTGCCTGGCCCTTACCCTGCAAAAGGGCAATGCCGTGCAGTTCTACCTGCTGGCTGTCGTGATTGGGATCGTTTTAGGTGGCACCCAGGCGCTGTCCCGGTCGCTGTTCAGCCAGATGATCCCGGTTGGCCGCGAGGCAGCGTACTTCGGGCTGTATGAGATCAGCGACAAGGGCACCAGTTGGCTCGGTACGTTCCTCTTCGGGGCGGCCCTACAGATCACCGGCAGCTACCGGGTGGCGATCGTGTCGCTGGTGGTGTTCTTCGCCGCGGGCGCGCTGGTGCTGGCCCGGGTGGACGTCCGGCGTGCCGTCGTGGCGGCCGGTAACCGGCCGCCAGCCGTGGTCTGACCCGCGACGGTCGACCAGGGCAGGTGGTCGTCGTCAGCGGAGAACGACCCTGGCGCTGACGGAGTCGACCGGGAGCGGTTCTTCCGCTTCGTGGCCGTCGGCGAGCAACTTGCCGCGGCGTGTGCGCGGCGCCCGGCGTACCTCGTCCTCGACGATCTGCACGCCGCCGAGCCGAGCGCGGTGCTGCTGACCCGTTCGTGGCCCGGATGCGGCACCGGCTGCCGCTGCTGACGATCGTCACCGTACGGGAAGGTGGCGCGCCGGCCGCGCCGGGATCTCCTCGCCGAGCTGGAGCCGGAGGCGGCTCTGCTCCCCCTGCGCAGCTTTGACCTAGCCGACACCGCGACCTTCCTGGCAACGCAGCACCTCGGCCGAGTCGACCAAGCGTTGACCCGGGCGGCGCACCAGCTCACCGGCGGCAACCCGCTGCACTTGCAGCGGCTAGTCGCGCCCGCGGGGGCGAACCGGTCGGCGCCTTTCGGGACGGCCTACGCAACTCATGGAGGAGTCGGTCGGCCGGGTACCTGGCTGGCCGCGGAAGCCGCCTACTCCACTGGCCCGCTAGACGAAGTGCTCGCTGCCCTGGCCGAGACTCGCCGCCTCGGCGACCAGCACGCCCTGGCGGAGGCGCTGTCTTTGACCCACCACGCACTACTGCGCCCGGATTACACGACGGACCGGTTGGCGCTGGCCGACGAGATGAGCGGGGAGGCCCCGCTGCCGAGCAGGCCCTGGCGGACCTGCGCGTCCAGGCCGACGCCTTCGGCTGCCGCAGCATCCTTTACGTGGTGTCGGTCCTGGATGTGATGCTGCTGATCCGGTCCGGCCGGCTGGTCGAGGCGGAAGCGGCGGCGGTCGGCGACGCGGACATCAACGCGTACGCCGCGGCACACCTGCTCGCTACCCGCTGGCTGCAGGCCGTGGCGCGGAACTGGTCGATGTCGCCGAGGAAGTGGCCGCATCTCCCACGCTAGTGCTGTCGAGCACCTGGCTACTGCCGTACGCGGACCTGCCGGTCATGCCGTCGATCGCGGTCTCCTGTTTCGGCTCCGCTCACTGACCGCTCGGGCTCGCCGCGCTCACCTGTGGCCGGCTGGACAAGGCCATATCGATCCGACACCACCGAGATTTCACTAGCCCGACAGCGGGTGGAAGCGGCGCACCAGCACGAACAACATCGGTGCTCCGACCACGGCGGTCACGATGCCGAGGGGCAGCTCGCGGGGGGCGAAGACCATGCGGGCGGATACGTCGGCCCACACAAGAAAGATGGCGCCCATGAGGGCTGCGACCGGGTAGACGCGGCGATGAGTCGCTCCCACGCACCGACGCGCGAAATGCGGCACGATGAGTCCGACGAACCCGATTCCACCAGAGACGGCGACCACAGCGGCCACGCAGAGTGCGACCACGGCGAGTGCTTGAACCCGGAAGCGCGCTGGCGATATCCCGAGGGTGCGAGCGGTGTCATCGCCGATGGCCAGCGCGTCGAAACGCCGACCCCACATTACGAAGGTGATCAGCACTAGGCCGACGACGACGAGGGTGACGCCCACCGTGGACCAACGGGCATCGCCGAGCGAGCCAAGGAGCCAAAATAGGATGGCTCGAGCCGCGTCCTCGGCATTCGATGCGAAGATCAAGAAGCTGGTCGCGGCGGAGAGGACGTAGCCGATGGTCACCCCAGCCAGCAACAGCCGCATCGAGGTCATCTGACCCCCTACTCGGGCCAGCAGGAACAGGCACGCCGTGGCGGCCATCGCACCGATGAACGCGCTGCCGGTCAGGGAGTTGGTGCCTAGGGCGGTGCCTATACCGAACAGGATCGTTGCGGCGGCACCAGTCGAGGCACCAGCGGTAACGCCGAGGATGTAGGGGTCGGCCAGCACGTTGCGCACCATGGCCTGCAGCGCGACTCCGGTCAGTGCCAGACCGGCCCCGACCGCGGCGCCTAGCAGCACCCGCGGCATCCGTACCAGCCACACGATGGTGTCTTCGGCCGTGGACCAGGTAACAGTCGCCGGCCAACCCAGCAGGTGGTGGGTGACCACCTGCGCGACGGTGCCTGGTGCGATCTTCACCGGACCCAGCCCGAGCGCCAGCGGAAGGGTGAGTAGAAGCAGGGCAGCGAGTCCGCCGATCCATGCGGTCGGGTGCCGCTTTCGTTTACCGCGGTCGATGTCGTCGACGCGGGACATCCCCGACCGGGTAGCGATGGCCATGTCCGCTTGCCCTCGGGGTCACTTCGGGAGACGACTGAGCTGATTAGCCAGTTGTTCGAGACCATCGACAGCAAGCGGGCTGGCTGCGGTAAGGGCGAAATTCAGAGTGAGGACGTGGCCCTGGCGGATTGCGCGAAGGTTGACCAGGGCAGGAATCGACTCGACAGCATGGGGGGCCAATGCTGCTGACTCGGTCAGGATGATCAGGATGTCGGGGTCACGATTTACGACTTCCTCGAGATTGACCTCGAAGGCACGCTCCGGTCGATCCTGGAAGACGTTCCGTAACCCCAATGTTGCCATCATTGACTGCAATGTGGCCCGGTTTCCGTAGGCATAGGTCCCGTTCTCGACGATGATCGCGGCAGCGGTGCTCCCTGGGCGGACGGCTGCCGCGTTTTTCGCAACAGCCGCCACCCGGTTGCGAAGCTGGGTCACCGCGCTTTGCGCAATGGATTCGGTTCCGAAGATACGACCGAAGGTCATGAGGTCTGAGTAGATCTGGTCGTAGGTGCCGTTAGCGACGATGCCACTGGTGTTGCTGGTACAGCGTCCGCTGACCACGATGTTAGGGATACCGACCTGATCCAGCGTCGCCGGTTGCAGGTCGTTACCGGGGCCGCGGTGCACGACGAGGTCGGGGTTCAGCGCGGTGATCTCCTCGATGGATAAGTTCTTGTCGGACTCCGGAGCGATCACCGGCAAGTGCCCGACCGCAGCGTCGTACTGGCCGAGCGGACCGTCCGGCTTGCTCTCGCCGACGATGTACTTCGCCGCACCGGCAGCCGCAACGAAGATCGGCGCCTCGGCGCCCAGAGTAATCACTCGCTGTGGCTGCCGCGGGATCGTGACGGTGCGGTCGCAGCTTTGCACGGTCATCGGGTACTCGCTGCCGGAACCGTTCGCCTCCTGCGTAGGCCCGCTCGGCGCGGGGGAACCGCACGCGACGAGCGCCGCTAACACAACGCCGATGACAGCAGCGGAGGTCAGAGATCGCGCCATGATCTCCTCCTGGTTCGATCTTCACGATGACGGCAACTACGTTCGAAGTCTCCACCCCAGATCGAGTGATTGACCCCACTCCCTGCGTTATGGCAAGAGCTTGGCATCTGCAACAAAGGTGCGCAACCGTCTGTAGGTCACGTACCTTGCAGATCCGCTCAGAGACGGGCCGGCGGGAGGAGTCCCGCCGGTAGCAGTTCGACATCACAGGGCGTCCTGGGACTTGCACCGCAGCACGTAGGTCGTGCGGGTGCCGGCGTGGGCGCGCACACCGTGCAGACACCGGTAGTTGTCCAGCGCCAGCACCTCGCCTTCGGCGAGGACGGTAACGCCCTGGACCTGCGCCGTGACCGTCTCGATCACATCTCGATAGTCCGCTATGAGTCGCTCATGCTCTTGCCATTGGGTCTCGCGGGGTGCGGGCTGGGCACCCTCCCCGACGCGTATAATCATGCGTCCGCCGCGGGTCCATTCCACCATTCGACACACCGCCGGGACAGGGTACAAATCGGTGTGGATATTCTCCGATATCCAGTGTGATGTAATGTCGACATCGACAGATATAAGGAATCGGTGGAGTTCGGGCAGGCTGTTCCTGAGGCGTTCTATCAGCCGATAGCCATCAACGACAATGGACTGCCCGCCCTCAGGGGCTGAGGCGGTGCAAAGAATCAGCACGTAGTCGGGGTCGGGGATTCGGACGCGCACGAGTCGGTCATGGACGTCGACGACGACGTGAGCTCCATCTCGGTGCAATGCCAAGGCCGGGGCATTTTCTGTGGTCTTGTCTCGTACGCGTTCGAGCTCGCGCAGGCGCGTACCCAGCAGCGCCGCAGCCGCCCGCACGACACTGTCGGGCTCCGGCGACCAGCCGGTCAGGATCATGGCGCCATCGCGGTCGAGGAGCCGACGTGCGGTGGGGATGTCGGTGGCTGCGACCCGTTCGGGTACGAAATCCACACCGCCAACGATCGACTTCAGCTCTTGTCTCACGACCCCGCCGCCGCGCTGGACCTCGATAGCCTGTCCCATCTTGGATCTCCTCTACGTCAATGTTTCTGACGTGGTCGATGGTCGATGGCCGGTAGATCGACTCGACCACTGCGGTTCGGCCTTCCACCGCGTGGCTACTCCGCCGCGAGCGTGCACAGACCACGCAAATAGCGGCGAGATGACGGGTCAAAGGCGTCGCGCCGGTGCAGCGTGCCGATAGCGTCCCATACCACAAGGTCGCCTACCATCCAGTCATGGCGGTACACCAGGTCAGCCGTCGTGGCGTGCGCGCACAGGCGGTCAAGCAGTTCGTCGCTTTGCGTTGCTGGGATTCCGAGGACCCGGGTGCTGAACATCTTGGTGAGGAAAAGGGTACGGCGACCGTGCTCCGGATTGGTCACCACGAGCGGATGAACAGAGTGATGATAGTAGGTCTCGCCCTGCCCTTCGGGTACGACTCTTAGCCCTTCGAGGTACTCTCGCTCAAGAGGAGGGAGCCGTTCGAAAGCTGAGTACGTGTCAGCCCAATACGGGGCTCCTCCGGAGTCGGGTAGCTCGACGGCGTGCAGTATTTGGAACTGCCCGCGAAAGACGAGGACCAAGTTTCCCGCCAGTCCCGTCCGGATTAGCGACAGTGTGGGTTGATCCAATTCATCTTGCAGGTAGAGCCCACTTGCGATCGCCCCGAGAGGTCCTGACGTGGCCTCTATTTCAATCGTGCCGGATCCCATCTCTCGACTGTTACGGAGACGCCCGCTCATCCGCGTCGGCATCCATGGGACAGCCGTGCTCTTGCCAACTTGACTTTACTGCAGTTTAGTTGCAGGAGCACCCTCCGGCATCCCCGCGCCCGGGTTGACGTACTGATCAACAATGCTGCCGGCGTTGTTCGGTGATGCCGTGCGGTCGGGCAGGTAGGCGGCAGGATTGATCCACGCACGCCAGCGGCGAATCTCGGCGCCTTCGCTGATCGTGGCCAGGGTAGGGGAATTCGGAGTTTGTGATCTTAGTGTGAAGTTCGCTGATGGCACGGCTCGGATCGCGAGGCTCTCGGCGACCGTGAACACCAGATATGCCGCCAGCGCGGCCATGAGTTCGTGTGCGAGCGCGAAGCCGACGACGAACAGCAGGCTGGTGGTGCGGGCGACCAGGTTCGTCCTCAGGCGCTGCCGCCACAGGAAGCGCACCCCTTCGGCGATGTCAGCGCGCAACCGCCAGCCTTCCCGCGCATCGGCCGGCTGCGGGCGGCCGAATGACCGGGCACAGCCGCCAACAGGCCGCCGACACCAGGAAGCTCACCGCGTCCAGGCTGATCGACGGCGCGGCCTTGAGCGTGGTGGCCAGCACCCCGCCGGGCGCGGCACCGGCAACGCAGATGAGGTTGTCGGTCGCGCCCAGCGCCAACGTGGCTGGGACTAGCCGGGAGCCGGGTCGGGCCGAAAGGGCCGGCAGGGCGCCGAACTGGGCGGCGCAAAGCCGACGAACAGGACCCCTGCCGCCCCCGTCGCGACGAACATCTGCGCCGCGCTGAGGATGCCGAGTCCCGACGCGACCGGGATCGAGCCGAGGGCGATCGCGCCGCCGACCTCGCATCCGACCATCAGGCGGCGGTCAAGGCGGTGGCCACCGCGCCGGCAAACAACTCAAGCGCTAGACACGGCACGAGGTAGGCGGTGTCGAGCGGGGCGGTCAGCAGCGTTGACCGGTGCGTTGGAACATCAGGATCGGCAGCACCACCAGGCTGACGGTGGAGCCGACCGTGCTGATCGCGTGTGCGGACCAGTAATGACGGAACGCCCTGTCGTGGCGCAGCGCATCCGCGGCTGGCGCCCGCGGGCTGCTCCGCCGCACATTCTCCGGCTCGGGAGCTGGCGCCATGGCCGGCTCAACTCGCCGTCCCGCTGCGCGCGCGCCGCGCGAGCTCGCCGTCCAGCGACCGGCAGGCGGCGAGCAGGCGGCGGGTGGCCTCGTGCTCGGGACGGGCCAGCACCTCGCCCCCCGGGCCCTGCTCGCAGATCCTGCCGCCGTCGAGCACCGCGACCCGGTCGGCGATCCGGGCCACTACCCCGAAGTCGTGGGTGATGAACAGTAGCGTCAGCCCGAGCTGGGCGCGCAGGTCGTCCAGCAGCTGGAGGATTCCGGCCTGCACTGAGACGTCCAGCGCCGAGGTGACCTCGTCGCAGACCAGCAGCTCCGGCCCCGCGGCGAGAGCGCGCGCGATCGCCACCCGCTGCCGCTCGCCACCCGACAGCTCGCGCGGGTACCGCTGCGCGAGGTCGTGCCGCAGCCGCACCCGGTCGAGCAGGTCCTCCGTGGCGCGGGCGGCAGCGGCGCGGCTGAGGTGGCGCAGGGTCCGCAGCGGGCGGGCTATCGCCGCACCAACCGTGCGGCGGGGGTTCAGCGACCCGTACGGATCCTGCGGCACGAGCTGAATACGGCCCCGCTGGGCCACGCTCCGCCGCGCGGCGTCGGCGGCCAGCCGGGTCCCGCGCAACGCGACGTGCCCCCGGTCCGGGCGGTGCAGGCCGGCGACGCAGCGGGCGATCGTCGTCTTGCCTGAACCCGACGGCCCGACCAGCGCGAGGCACTCGCCCGCGTCCAGGCGCAGGCTCACGCCCGCCACCACGGGCACCCCGCCGGGACGGCGCCCGGCACCGCCGCGCCGGGCCCGCTGGTACGAGGCGCTCAGCTCGACGACTTCCAGGCACGGGCCGCCGGCGCCCGCGCCCGCCCGCGGCGGCCGGTCGGCCGGTCGGCTCGGATCGGGCACGGCCGAGACCAGCGCGGCGGTGTAGTCGTGCGCCGGGCGGGAGAACAACCCGAGGACCTCGCCCTGGTCCACCTTCGCGCCGGCCCGGATCACGATCACCTCATCCGCGAGGCGGGCGACGACCGCCAGGTCGTGCGAGATGACGATCGTGGTGAGTCCCAGCCGGTCGCGCTGCGCCGCGAGCTCGGTCAGCACCAGCTCCTGGATGACCACGTCCAGGCCGGTGGTCGGCTCGTCGAGGACGAGCACGGACGGGTCGTTGGCCAGCGACCGGGCCAGCGCGACCCGCTGCTGCTGCCCCCCGGATAGCTGATGCGGGTAGCGGCGGGCGAAGTCGGCGTCGGCGGGCAGGCCCACCGCGCTCAGCCGGTCGGCGACCTCGGCCTGCGCGGCCGGTCCCCGGTCGATGAGGAGCTCGGATACCAGCCGCCCCACCCGCATCGTCGGGTTGAGGCTGGCCGCCGGATCCTGGCCGAGGTAGGAGACCGTACGCCGGCGGAGTCGCCGCAGCGCCCGCCGGTCCGCTGTCAGGACCGGCAGACCGTCCACCATGACAGCGCCGGCCGTGGCCCGCAGCCCCGGCCGGACAACGCCAAGGAGGCTCAACGCGAGGGTGGTCTTGCCGGATCCGGACTCGCCGACGACCCCCAGCGTCGCACCTGCCGGGACCTCGACGCTGACGCCGTCGACGACAGTTCGGCCGACAGCGTCCCGGATCGTGAGACCGACCACCTCCACCGGCGCGCCGCTCATCGCGTGATCCGGCGGGTGAGCCGGTCCACCAGCAGGTTCACCGATACTGCCAGTGCGGCGATGAGGACCACCGGGATCACGACCGCGTACGGCGACAGGGTGATGCCCTCGATGTTTTCGTTGATCATCAATGTCCAGTCCGGGTCAGGCCCGCCAGCGACGAAGCCCAGGTAGCTCGCGGACGCGACGAGGTAGAACGAGCCCACCAGCAGCAGCCCGGTGGTGGCCAACAGCGGCCCGGCGACGTTGGGCAGCACCTCGCGGACGAGGATGGACGCCGTGCGCTCTCCCGCGGCGCGCGCGTGCTCGACGTAGCCGGCGCCGGCGACCTGCGCGACGGTCGAGCGGGTCAGTCGCGCGATGAAGGGCGAGCCGGTCAGCGCGATCCCGAGCACCAAAGCGCCGCGGCTTGAGCCTAGGCCCGTCACGATCACCAGCAGCACCAGCAGGCTGGGCATGGCCAGCAGCACGTCGAGCGCCCGCACGACCGCCCGGTCGATCCAGCCGCCCAGGTAACCGACCGTGATCCCAACGGCCGTGCCCGCCGTGACCGCCACCGCGGTGGCGACCAGTGGCAGCACCAGCAGGTCGTGGCCGCCATCAAGGATCCTGCTCAGCACGTCACGCCCCAGGTAGTCCGTGCCCAGCGCGAAGCCGGGGCCGGGGCCCTGGTACGGGCCGGCGAGCGTGAGGTCCGGCGGATGGGGCGTCAGCCACGGGCCGACCACCGCGACCACCACGGCGACCAGCCCGGGAAGGGTGACCAGGACGAGGGAGCCGCGCCGACCGTGGCGGGTTCCGAGCGGCGCGACGTCGCGGCTGGCAGCGAGCGCTGCGATCACGCTGGGCGCGGCGGTGGGCGGCGGCTTGCTCATCCGACTCAGCCGGCTCATCCGGCCGCCCGGGCGCGTGGGTTGGCGGCGAGGCCGATCAGGTCGGCGAGCAGGAACGCCCCCACCACCGCCGTGCTGACCAGCAGCCCGACCCCCTGCACGATCGTCACGTCGCGGTCGTTCACCGACTGCACGAGCAGCTGGCCCAGCCCTGGGTAGTTGAAGACCTGCTCGACGATGACGGTTCCGCCGACGAGGTAGCTGGCCAGGTTGGCGTACGCCTGCGCGATCGGCCCCACCGCGCTGGGCAGCAGGTGCCGGAACACCACCCGCGCGCCGGGTAGCCCGGACAGCAGCGCGGACTCCACGTGCGGCAGCTGGCTGGCGTCGGCGACCGTCGCCCGGACCAGCCGCGTCGCGTACGCCGACCCGGCCACGGTCAGCGTCAGCACCGGCAGCACCAGGATCGACGGCCGGTCGAGCGGGCTGCCACCGTCGGGGATAAGCGACACCGACGGGAACAGACCCAGCCACGACGCGAGCACCACGATGAGGCCGCCGGCGAGGATGAACTCGGGCAGCGACGCCGAGACCACCGAGCCGATGGAGACGACCGCGTCCAGCCGCCTCCCGGCGCGGCTGCCAGCCAGCACCCCTAGCACCAGCGACACGGCCAGGATCGCGACGAACGCCAACCCGGCGAGGACTAGCGAGCTACCGATCCGGTCAGCGATGACGCTGCTGACAGCCCGGCCGGTGCGTGCGCTGGAGCCGAGGTCGCCGTGCAGCAGCCCCCCCGCCCAGCGCAGGTAGCGCGCCGGCGCCGGGACATCGAGGTTGAGCGCGTGGCGCACCTGCGCGTAGCGCTCCGGGGTGTAGTTCTGGCCGAGCAGCCGGGCCGCGGCGTCGCCGGGCAGACTCTCGGTCGCGGCGAAGATCACCACCGAGATCGCCGCGACGAGGCCGGCCGCCCAGCCGAGCCGCCGCATGACCGCCCGGCCGAGCGGCGGCAGGCGCGGGCGCTTCCACGCCGCCCGCGCCCATCGACCGGCCTGGGCGCCCACCTCCCTCATCCCACTGACGCCGAGCCAAACAGCGGCAGCGTCTGGCTCTGGACCACGCCCCGCACACCGGCCGCGGCCACGTCGATGTTGTTCGCGTAGCCCCATACGACGTAGGGGCCCTCGTCGTACAACATCTTCGACAACTGGTTGATCACGTCCTGGCGCGCGGCCGGGTCGACCGTCCGCTGGGCCTTCGCGACGAGGTCGTTGAACGCTTTCGGCGCGTAGCCGCCGCTGATCCCGACCGGGACGGTCGGCGTCATGAAGGTCTCGATGTGGATGATCGTGGAGCGGTTGATGAAGACGCCGAGCTGGATCAGCGCCGCGTTCTGGGCGGCGTTGTCGTAGCGGTCGCTCGCGGGGACGGTGTCCAGTTTCGCGGTCACCCCCACCTTCGCCAGTTGTTGCACCCATAGCTGGGTCGCCGCGACCGAGCCGGGGGGCGCGTCGTAGGTGCGGACGGTGAAGCTGAGGTTGGGCTGCCCGGCTGCCGCCAGGAGCTGGCGGGCTTTGTCTGGGTCGTAGCCGCGCGGGGCGAGCGAGGCGTCGAAGCCAGGCAGGCCCTGGCCGATGACGTCGTTGCCGACCGCGCCGTACTTGCCGAAGCCGATAGTGACCAGCGCCTGCCGATCGGTGGCGTACGCCATCGCCTGCCGTACCCGGATGTCATTAAACGGCGGCTTCGTCGTGTTCATCGTCCATACCAGGGCATGGGAGTTCGCCGGGCCGCCGTCCAGGATCTGCAGGCTCGGGTTGCTCGCCTCGACCCGCGCCGACGTCGGGCTGATGCCCACCGCGTAGTCGAGCTGGCCCGACTTGACCGCCCGCAAGGCCGCGTCAGCGTCGTTGATCGTCGCGATCTCTAACTCGTCGAGCAGCGGCGTGCCGCCCCAGTAATGCTGGTACGCCTTGAGCACCGCCGACTTGCCGGGCTCGTAGCTGACGACCTGGAACGGCCCCGACCCCACCGGCTTGGTGAAGTCAGTGATCCCCTTCGGGAATACGTAGCAGATTCCCTCCAGCAGCTCCATGAAGTCGGCTCGCGGCCGGGTCAGCGGGACTTGCAGCGTACGTTCATCGATCGCCTTCAGGCGCTTCAGGTCGAAGGACTCGAACGCCGTGGGCCCGAAGTAGCCGGCCGGGTCGGAGAGGAACCGGAATGTGTACGCGACGTCATCCGCGGTGACCGGCCGGCCGTCGTGGAATGTCGCTTCCCGCAGCTTGATCCGCCACACTGTGGCGTCGGCATTGGGAGTGAGCGACTCAGCCAGCGACAGCCGCAACGTGTCGCCGATCACCAGCACCAACTGGTCGAAGATAGCCGCGACCCGGGTGAAGTCCGCGTCCGAGGCTGTCTTGATGACGTTCAGCGTCTCGTTGTCCGCGCCGAGCACCCCTGCCCGAAGGCGGCCGCCCCGCTTGGCAGGACTGCTAGATGAGACCGCCGGCTGTGTGGACTGGCCGGCGCAGCCGGCAAGAACAGCGGGCACGGCAAGGCCGGCGGCGACCCCGAGCCCGCCCTGAAGTAACCTACGTCGAGAGACATTACTACCGAAAGCGTCCATTTCTGGCTCCTACGAGGAAGCACGTACCCACCACGCCGGCGAGGCGAACCGGCCGCGGAGCAGGGTGCCGGCACCGGTCACTGAGACCGTGCCAGCCTTGCAAACTCCTTGCAACACGATCGGTGTAATTAGTGCTAATCACTGGCTGTTGGCTCGACGGGATCCGGGCCCAGCGGTCAAGGCTGCTCGCGACCTGGCCGAACCGCCGGCCACGCACCCGCCGGGTCGGCGGTCAGCGGCGGGCGCCCGGCCCGACCTCCCCCGGCGCGGCCTGGACGCTGCCGGTGGCGCATAGCGTGGTGTCGTCGGGGTGCCAGCGTAGGTGGCGCCGGTCTCTACCTACGGACCTAGGGCCGGCCCACCGAGGCACAGTCTCTGTTCGCGCGCGCCCTGCGTACTCACCGGGCCGTCTAGTCGCGGTGGGGGTCAGTGGGTCGCCGGAGTTGCTTGATCGTGGTGCGGCGGCGCTTGGCGGTGAGCCGGCGCTCGCGTGCCGCGCGGCTGGGCCGGGTAGGTCGGCGCGGCGGTGGCGGCGGTGCAAGTACGGCACGCAGGAGGGCGGCGAGCCGGTCGCGGGCGGCCTGCCGGTTGGCGAGTTGGGTGCGGTATTCCGATGCGGCAATGGTCAGCACGCCATCGACCAGCCGGCCGGCGAGGCGGTCCAGCGCACGTTCCCGCAGGGTGGTAGGAAACGTTGCTGAGCCAGCCAGGTCGAAGGACAGCTCGACCCGGCTGTCCGCGGTATTCACCGACTGACCACCCGGGCCTGAGGAGCGGGAGAAACGTTCGCGCAGCTCCACGGCGGGAATGCGTACCGCGTCGGTCACTTGGAGGTCATCGGCCACGCCATCCAGCATGCCTGAGGCGCGCGAGGCGCTGAGCCGCCATCAGCGCGCCGTGGAGTGCGCATCGGGCGCCTTCGGTCGCCGTTCGAGGCTCGCGGTCCCGTCAAGAGCGCGGGAGCAGGTGTTCGACGGGCAGTGAGAAGCACAGCTCAGCCGTCGCCGATCCCGGCAGACCCATTCTCTGCGGAAGGTTCTATCACCTGGGCTGGGTGCCCCTCGCGGTCGCCCGCAGTGGTCACCTTTGCCGCGTGGGCGGCGGCCCTCCCTATTCGGCATCACCCAGGAGCGGGAGACCACGATCTACATCGTCAGCGGCGAGGTTGAGGTCCGGTACGGGTCGCGGCTGGCCAGCACGGTGACCGCCCGCGCCGGGACTCCGTCTACCTCCCACCCAGCGTCGCCCACCAGCCGGTCAACCACCGCCGCACCGAGACGGTGGCCGTCCTGCTCGCCGCACCGACCCACACGACATCGAGAGCTTGGTTCTGCTGTCGCCCGGTCCTGCTGTCGCCCGGCTTAGTAGTGGTACGCCCGCCCGCAACCGAACCACGCCACCGGCCGGAGCTGTGGCTGGCGGGGTGGCTGCCATCATGGAAGCATGAGTGTCATCAAGATCAACGCGATCACGGTGCCCGCGGACAGTGGGGACGAGCTGGCCCGCCGATTCGCGGCCCGGGCGGGTGCGGTCGACGGCCAGGACGGCTTCGAGGGCTTTGAGTTGCTCAAGCCGACCGACGACCGCACGACCTGGCTGGTCGTAACCCGCTGGCGGGACGAGCCTGCCTTCCAGGCGTGGCTGAGTTCGCCCGCCTTCGCGCACGGACACCGGTCGCAGACCGAGCGGCAAGGTGGGGAGGCGCCGGCGCCGGTCGGTATCAGCAGCGAGCTGTGGTCCTACGAGGTGGCTGGCGGCTCCGGCAGCAGCTAGCGGTACCGGTCCGGAACACCCGCCCGCCGGCAGCCGTCACGGCTTGCTGGCGGTGGCTCGTCCCGGTGGCCCGGTACCGTCAGGGGAACCGCGCAGCCAGGAACTGCTCGAAGGTGACCCGGCCGACCGCCCGGTCAGCACCAGGTGGCCGGTCACCAGGACCGGCCGGTCCCGGGCGTTATCGGCGGCCGAGCAGGTGCGCTAGGGGTAGGCCGCGGATTGAGACGTCGAGTACTTGCGCAGTGTGGGCGAGGCTGATCGTGCCGCCGATCCGCGGTACGGATGCGGCGACCTGCATGAGACAGCCGGGGTTGGCCGTGACCAGGAGCTGCGCGCCGGTCGCGAGCACGTCACGGGCCTTGCGCTCGCCGAGCTGGCGGGCAGGGGCGGGGTTGAGGACGTTCCAGATGCCGGCCGAGCCGCAGCAGATCTCCGGGTCGGCGATCTCGCGCAGCTCCAGCCCGGGGATGCTGCGCAGCAGCTCGCGGGGCTGCGAGCGGACGCCTTGGGCGTGGGCGAGGTGGCAGGCGTCGTGGTAGGCGACCGTCACCGGCAGCGGGTGCCGCTGCGCGACCGAGCCGAGCTGGACCAGCATTTCAGACAGGTCGCGGACCTTGCCGGTGAACGCGGCAGCCCGCTTGGCGTACACCGGGTCGTCGTGGAGCAGGACGTCGTACTCCTTCAGCGACGACCCGCAGCCGGCGGCGTTGACGACGAGGTAGTCCATGCCGGTGCCCTCGAAGGCGTCGATGAGGCCGCGGGCGAAGCGTTGCGCCTCGCTCTGCCGGCCGTTGTGGACGCTCAGTGCCCCGCAGCAGCCCTGGGCGCGCGGGATGATCACCTCGCAGCCCTCAGCGGCGAGGACCCGCGCAGTGGCGGCGTTGACCTCGGGGAAGAACGCGCTTTGTACGCAGCCGGTGAGCATGCCGACCCTCGCCCGCCGCCGGCCGCGGGCCGGCACCCGCTCGGCCAGCCGCTCGACCCGGCCCAGCTTCGGCGCCAGCGACTCCAGCGCCGCCAGCGTCGGCAGCAGCCGGGGCAGCAGCCCGGTGCGCGCCACGAGCCGCTGCAGCCCACTGGCCTGGTACGCCCGCAGCGGCCCGCGGAGCAGCCGCAGCCGGTGCGGGTACGGGAATAGCCGGAAGACCGACTCACGCAACACCCGCTCGCCCCGGGAGCGGGCATGCCGCCGCTCGACCTGCTGCCGGGTGTCCTCAATGAGCCGGTCGTAGCGCACCCCAGACGGGCAGGAGGTGACGCAGGCCATGCAGCCCAGGCACCGGTCGAAGTGCTGGACCATCGAGCCGGTCATCGGCTCGCCGTCCAAGCCCTCCTTCATCAAGTAGATTCGCCCGCGCGGGGAGTCCATCTCCTCGCCCCACAGCAGGTACGTCGGGCAGGTTGGCAGGCAGAAGCCGCAGTGTACGCAGTCGGCGATCAGGTCCAGCCGGGGCGGGTGGTGGTCGTCAAAGGCCGGCTCGCCGGGCGTGCGGCCGATGGCGCCGAGAACGTCCTGCGGCGGGCTGGTCGGCTCGGTACCCGCGGTCGCGGCGACCCCCTCGTCCGGCGGAATCGGTGCCGTCATTCAGATCCCTCCTACGAACCGGCCGGGCGCGAAGCGTACATCGGGGTCGAACTGTTCCTTGACGCGCCGCATGAGCGCCAAGCCGTCCACCGGGCCCCACAGGTCGATGCGGTTGCGCACGGCGGCTGGCGCGGTGAGTACGACGGCGTGTCCCGCAACCTCGCGCGCGGCGGCACGCAGGTCAGCTACCACGCGCGCAACGGCATCGGGGTCGGTGCGGCCCGGCAGGCCGGCGTACAGGACACCGGTGCCGGCCGAGCCGCGGACCGCGGTCGGGACGCCGTGCCGCTCCCCCGCCGCTGCCACCGCGGCGAGCAGCGCCGGCACCCGGGACAGCGCGGCGGTGAGTTTGAGCCCGACATCGCCGGTGCGCCACGGGTACGCCGACCACCACGCTGGCGGGGCCTCCGACACCGTCGGGTCGCCGCCGAGTAGCCCGCGGACCGCCGCGGCGCGCTGCTCGATCCCCGCGGGCACGCCCTCCAGCAGTACGGCGATCTCAGCCCCGCCGCCGGGCGGGGCGTCGACCTCCAGCGCGCTGGGCACGACCTGCCCGCCGAGCACCGCGCCGACCAGCCGGCCGGCTTCGGCAAGGTCCTCCACCCGGCGGCTCACCAGCGCGGTCGCGGCGGGCAGCGGGTGCAGCCGGAAGGCGCACTCGACGAGCAGGCCCAAGGTGCCGTACGAGCCGGCGACGAGCTTGCCCACGTCGTAGCCGGCAACGTTCTTGACGACCTTGCCACCGGCGCGGGCCACCACGCCGTCGGGGCGTACCACGGTGACGCCTATGAGCAGGTCACGCACCGTGCCGTAGAGCATGCGGCGCGGGCCGCTGGTGCTAACCGCGACGGTGCCGCCGACCGTTGCGCCGGGCAGGGGCGCGTCCAGCGCGAGCTGCTGCCCGGCGGAGGCGAGCTTGTCCTGCAGCTCCGCAGCGGTCGTGCCGGCGCGTACCACGACGACGAGGTCCCCGGCGACGTGCTCGACCACCCCGGTCAGCCGGTGGGTGTCCAACACTAGGTCGAGCCGGCGCGGCGGCGCCGCCCAGTCCTGTTTCGTGCCTGCCCCGCGGACCACGACAGCTAGGCCGTACCCGGCGGCCACCCGCACCGCGGCGGCGGCCTGCTGCGTCGAGCCCGGAGCGGCAACGTAGCGGGCCGGCATCCCGGCGATGGCGTCGTCGTCCCCGGCCGGGCGGGCGGCGTCGCCGGTAGCCGCGCGCAGCGCGTCGAGGGCAGCGTCCGGCACGCTCAGAACACCTCCGCGAGACCGGCTTCCGCAAGCGGGTGCGCCCCCTTATGCCGGCCCGGCACCTCGCCGCACAGCCGCGGGGTCGGGAAGATCTTGCCCGGGTTCGACAGGCCGTGCGGGTCAAACGCGCACCGGACGAGCTGCATAGTCTCCAGGTCCGCCTCGGTGAACATCCGCGGCAGGTAGGCCATCTTGTCCATGCCAACGCCGTGCTCGCCGGTGATCGAGCCGCCGTACTCGATGCACAACTGGAGAATCGCGGCGGAGACCTCCTCGGCCTGCTCGGCCTGGCCCTCGACCGCTTCGTCGAAGAGCACCAGCGGGTGGAGGTTGCCGTCGCCGGCGTGGAAGACGTTGGCGACCCGGACGCCGCGTTCCCGGGAGATCTCCCCGATCCGGTGCAGCACCTCCGGCAGCGTGGTACGGGGGATGACGCCGTCCTGGACAATGTAGTCGGGGCTGATCCGCCCGACCGCGGCGAACGCCGACTTGCGGCCCTTCCAGAACAGCGCCCGCTCGGCGTCGTCTGCCGCGATGCGGATCTCGAAGGCACCCGCGTCGCGGCAGAGCTGCTCAACGTGCTCGAACTGCGCTTCGACCTCGGCCGCCGGCCCGTCCAGCTCGACGATCAGCACCGCGTCGGCGCCCTCGGGGTAGCCGCAGCGCACCGCAGCCTCGGCGGCCTTGATGGCCAGTGCGTCCATCATTTCGACCGCGGCGGGCACCACACCGGCGCCGATGATGGCTGAGGTCGCGGCGCCGGCCTCGTCGATGCTGCCGAAGGCCGCGAGCAGCGTGCGTACCACCTCGGGCAGCCGTACCAGCCGCACCGTCACCTCGGTGGCGATGCCGAGGGTGCCTTCCGACCCAACGAACGCACCGAGCAGGTCGTAGCCGGGGGCGTCGGGGGCGCGCCCGCCCAGCCGTACCAGCTCGCCGTCCGACGTGACGACCTGCAGCCCGGTGACGTGGTTGGTGGTGAAGCCGTACTTCAGGCAGTGCGCGCCGCCGGAGTTCTCCGCAACGTTGCCGCCAATCGAGCAGATTTGCTGGCTGGAGGGGTCCGGCGCGTAGTAGTAGCCGTACGGCGTTGCCGCGCGCGTCACCTGGAGGTTGATCACGCCGGGCTCGACGACGGCCCGCTCATCGGCCGGCGCGACCGCCAGGATGCTCCGCATTTGTGAGGTGACGATGAGCACCCCGTCAGCTCGGGGCAGCGCGCCGCCGGACAGCCCGGTGCCCGAGCCGCGGGCGA
>OBLV0100000169.1_pt1 | contig 21569 bp, 17 predicted proteins | sample 1520071 | NCBI WGS metagenome assembly OBLV01 (sample SAMEA3888446, study PRJEB22518) | metagenome | reverse complement strand
ACCCAGGCGGCCCGCCCGGAACGCGTCGACCACCACCCCCGCCGCCACCACCACCGCCCGCTCCCCCTCGGCTGGGGCGGCCGCGACCACTGTGTCGTCGAGGGGCCGGTGGGAGGCCTGGCGGGCCCGGTCCCGGCGGCGACGCTTCCGGGTCCGGTCCCACGCCCGGTCCACCACCCACCCCGACGCAACCGGGCCCGACGGCGGCCCGGCCCGCAACACCGCCAACGCCTCGGTCACCAAGTCGGACTCCAAGTCGGCCAGATCCACCGGGTCGACACCGCAGCGGGCCCACCGGCGCAGCACCCGGGCCAAACCCGGGGCCACCACCGCCAACCCCACCTGGGTCATCAACCCGTCGCCGACCGGGGCGGTCGCTACCGCTCCCACCACCGCCGCCGCCACCTCCGGGTCGGACCAGGCGGAGCGGACCAGCTCCCCCACCCTCCGACCCCGGGCCAGTTCGCGCAGCGGCGGCGGGGCGGTGAGGCGGCCGGCGGCGGGGCCAGCGGCCCAGGCGATCAGGGCGTGAACGGGACCATCGACATGTGCCATGGCCGCCACCATCAGCCCCCGGCATCGACACCAACGTCGACTGAAGCGTCGACACCGGCGTTACCAACAAAAAAATGTTGGTAACCCTCGTCGACCCGTCAGCGCGCGAAAGCCCAGGTCAACAGCGTTACCGGGCCCTGGTAACGCTACCGACGGTCGTCTCAGCGACTCCCGCTGCTAGTCCCACCCGCCGAGACACTCGTGCGGCTCGACCACCAACCGGCCCGACGGCGCCGGTCACCACCCCTCCAAGTTGGTGTCGAATCAAACCAGCGGCCGAGGGCCAGTCGGCCGAGACGGCTCACGTGACATCGGGTTTGACCGTGTTTTCTCTGGGCGCAGAACATCCCGAGCCGACCCCTCGAGAGCGCGCTGGACGCCCTCGTCGTCCAGCGGACCGGCTGCGACTGCGACCTGATCAATCATCGGAGCCGTCCAATCGGACCTGCTGACGGTCCACCATCGCGGTGCCCGCGGCGACGACGATGAAGAGGTGAACGTGATCGACGTCCCCTCGCCGCGACCCGATGCCGACCAGGGGGCCGTGGTGGGCGGGCTGCTCGCCGAGGACGGCACCGCCACTGGCGCGGAGCTCGGCACCGACCTACGCCTCACCACCGTCGCCGTCCTTGGCGCCCTGGAACCGGTCGGGCGAGCCCCGGCCCATAGCCGGCCCCAGACCACCCCGGCGGGCATGGCCTGTCTCAGGACGCTGGGGTTGACCGGCAGGCGCGGCCCGGCCGCACCCGGCTGAGGCTCGGCTGGCGTGGCTTCCGAGAAAGGCCTCCCGTCGATCGAGGTTCTCCTGAACGCGGTAGAGCGGCAACGCGACCAACAGCGGGCGCACTTCGAAAGCCTCGACACCAAGGCGGGGATCGCCCTGGGGTTCGCCGGGGCCATCGCAGCGCTGGCCACAGACGTCCAACCGGTGCTGGCCAAAGTCGGCGCCGGCGCCTCAGTTCTCGCCGCGATCTTTGCCGTCCTGGCGTTCCGCCCCCGCGACCTGCCGATCTGGGACCCGTTGGCGCTACGCCGCTACCTGCGGGCCGAACCCGAGTTCACCCAGCTCCGCCTCCTCGACACCGAGATCGAGATGGCCCTTCGGACGACCCGCCTCATCGAGCAGAAGTCGCGGTGGCTGAAGATGGCGCTCGTCGCACTCGTCGCCTCGGTCGCCTGCCTGGTCGGCGGTATCCTGGTGCGGTGAGCACAGAACAAGGCTCCGAACAGCCGGCACCGAACCCGGATAGTAGCGGCGGAGCAGACCGTGGCGTCGGCCCGTCCCTACCCGAACCGCCTCCCTATCAGCCTGACGTGTCGCTCATCGGCTACCTGGAACGGGATCAGCACCCCGAGATCACCAAGACCGAACGGCGTTAGCGGTCCCACCGGCGGCGACCACCGTGTCGCTTAGCCCTGCTTATCAGGGTTGTCGAGCACCCCACGGCGAAGCACGGTGGCGAGTCGGCAGCGGGCGTGTCCGCTGACCGGCAGATCCCTTTAGCTACCGCCGCCGTACGAGCCGGACACAAGCCGGTGCCCTGCGGCTCTCCCCCGACCGGCTCGTCGGCAGACACTCTGGTCCTCGTAACCCGCTCGCAGCCGCCGCCAACTGGCGGGTGCGCTGCCCCACCGCCCCGGGACCAGGCCGCCCGGACGGTCCCACCCCGTCGGCGGTGACTGAGGGCCGGGGACGAGCATTGACAACGGCCCGCCAGGGCCGGCGTCAATGCAAGTGTGTCGGACCCTTGTCATGGACCGTTACAAGGAGACGGCGTTTGCGGTGCGACAGTTCACCCGTGACCGGCTGCCGGCGGTTTGGGGATCGGGGGGTGGGTCAGCCGGCAGGGCGCCACGGGTGTGATCCTGGTCGTGGCGCCAGGACCTACTGGGTCATCGGCGGCCCGAACCTCGGAGGTGTTCGAGCAGTCTGAGGGCTCCTTGCTTGGAGACGCCTTGGTTTCCGTCGGGGCGGCGGGCCAGGTAGACGCAGGCGGGGCAGCCGTTCTGGCACGGGCAGGTGGACGCTAGTTGGTAGGCGAGGTCGACGATCTCGTCGAGGCGGTCGTTGGCGACGCGGGCGAGGCCGATGCCGGCGCCGAAGGAGTCGTAGAGGTAGATGGTGTTGTCGGCGCTGGTGGTGTTGAGGTCGTTGGGGTCGCAGGCGACCACGACCGGGCTGAGCGAGAGGAGGATGTGCTCTAAGCCTTTGACTGCGTGGTGGGGGTCGCAGTCGAGGTCGTGGGTCCAGGCGGGGTCGAGGTCGAGGTGGAGGCCTTCGGTGCGGAACGCGACCGGCGGCCATCGGGGCGGCTCGACGGGGTGGGTGCGCTCCCCGCCGGAGATCAGGACCTGCTTGTAGCTGAACACGTTGCGCACGATGGACAGTTCGGCGTAGCCGCAGGCCGCGGTCGAGACCGGTCGTACGGCTAGGAGCTCCTTGTCTACTGTCACGGTGTCGATCGGCACCCCGCGGGTCAGGTAGGGCGAGTCGACCGGGCCCTCGCAGAGGATGACTCGGGCTTGTTCGTCAAAGCCCACCACCCGGTAGAGGTGTTCGGGGCCGGACCAGATCGCTCCGACGAAGGCGTCCCGTGGTGCGGTGGCGGCGTCGATCACGCCGATCGGCGTCCGGTCGGCGCCGTTCCCAGCTACGACGGTGTACGACGGGCTGCTGGTGCTGGTGCGAAGGCTCGGATAGGTGTCGCCCGGGACCGGCAGCTTCCAGTAGGCGATGCCGCGGTGCTCGATGTCGGGGCTGCCCTCGGCCTTGGCGAGCCACTGGTTTACGGCTTCGGGGTCGAAGAAGGCGGTGTCTTCGAAGGCGATCCCGCCGAGGTCCTCTTGGGCGGGAAGGAGCCCGTAGCGGCGCACGATCTCCGCCGCTGACGGGTTGATGATGACGTCCTCGGCCCGCCCGTTGAGGAGGGCGTCGAGGGTGGCGGGGTCTCGGGCGATGAACTGCTGGAGGGGATCGTCGCCCACGATGAGCACGACGAGGCCGTGGCCGACCCGTCCCACCCGGCCGGCCCGCTGACGAAACGAGCTGATCTGGCCGGGGTAGCCGCACAGCACGGCAATCGACAGGTCGGGGACGTCGATGCCGAGCTCGAGGGCGTTGGTCGAGACGACGGCCAGGGTGGAGCCGTCCCGGAGCTTGCCTTCGGTGTGGACACGGTCGTCGGAGAGCAGGGTGGCGGCGTACGGCTGGACGGCGGCGGCTAGGTCCCCGTGGTGCAGTTCCTTGAGGCGGCCCTGGATGCGCTTGGTCAGGGCGAAGACCTCGACGCGGGAGCGCCCGAAGCAGATGGTACGCACCGGCAGGTGCTGGTCGGAGGCGAGCGCCCCGTTGACGACCAGGTCGATGGCGACGGTCTGGGGAGCCACCCGGGTCCGTTCGTCGACGGTGGCGCCGGACACCGACGCGGCCCGCTTCTGCGTCTGGTCGCTGCTCAGCGGTGGGTTGCAGATGAGGATCCGGCGGGGTCGCTGCGGCGATCCGTCGTTGTCGACCAGGGCGAACGGCCCGGTGCCGGTCAGCGCCTCGGCGTGGTCGACCGGATTGCCGATGGTCGCCGACGCCAGCAAGAAACGCGGGTCGGCGCCGTGCCAGGCCGCGGCCCGCCGCAGGCGGCGTATGACGTTCGCCACCGCCGAGCCGAACACGCCCTGGTAGACGTGGATCTCGTCGAGGACGACGAACGACAGGCCCCGCAGCAGCGTCGTCCACGACGTCCCGTCGCTGTAGCGGCGGGCCGCCATCCGCAGGACCGAGGCGTGGATGCTGTCGGGGGTGGTGATCAGGAGCCGGGCGTGACGGCGGGCTGCCAGCTTCTCATGCTCGAGGGTCGCACTGTCGTAGCGGGCGACCCGGATGGCGGGGAGGTCGGGGGCGAGGGCCAGGTCGAAGCTCGACTCGTTGTGCCATTCGGCGGGCTGCAGGCCGAGGCGGGCCAGGCTGCTCAGCTGGTCGTTGGCCAACGCCAGCAGCGGAAAGACCGCGATGGCCGTTGCGGACGGTTCTCGGAGCAGCTTGTCCAGCACCGGCAGGAGAAGGCCGAGTGACTTGCCGGAGCCCGCCGCGGTGGCCTGGATGACGTTGCCGTCGCGCAGGGCGCCGGCGATGGCGCTCACCTGGTGGGTGAATAGCTGTTCGCGGCCGGTGCGGGCCAGGGCTTCGACCAGGGCGGGATGGAGCCTAGCCGGCATCGGAGCAAAAACGGGGTCCCGGCCGCCGACGACCAGGTCGCTCCAGGTGGCGTCGCTGCGGAGCGAGATCAACTCGTCGGCGGCCGGGCCTACCTGGAAGGCTTGCGGACGGACGAACTCGACCCGGTCGTCAACTAGGCCGAGCGATGCCAGGTCCGCTGGGACGACGATCCCGCAGTGGGCGCAGTACACGCCCGGTTGGCGGTCGTCGCTGCGGTCCCAGGTCGCGGCCCGCAGACCGTGGGCCGCGGTCTGGGTCAGGTTGCGGGCGTCTCGGCGGTCGGAGACCTGCATGAACGCTTCGAGGTTGCGGCAGTCGAAGCAGGCGAGCACCGCTAGTGCCCCAGGTACTCGTTGAGCTGGCGGTGGGCCGCCACGGGACGAAGGGCCGCCAACGAGGTGGCTTCCAGCTGGCGCACCCGTTCCCGGGTCAGGCCGAGTTCGGTGCCGATGCTGTCGAGAGTCCACACCTCGCCGTCCTCCAGCCCGAACCGCAACCCCATGAGGTGGCGTTGGCGCTCGTCGAGGTGGTCGAGGAGCGCCATGAGATCCCGGCGGAGCATCGTACGGTTGACCTTGTCCGGGACGGGATCGTCGCCGCCCAACCGGTCGGAGAGGCTGGTGTCGCCGCCCATCACCGGTGCATCCAGGGAGACGACGGGTCGGGCGAGCGCCAACAGCTGTCGGACCCGGGCGGCCGGCAGGTGCACCGATTCTGCCACCTCGGCGACGGTGGCGACGCGGCCGTGGGCGGCCGTGAGGCGCCGTTCCGATCGTTGTACCTGGCGGATCGACTCCCGGGTGTGGACCGGGATGCGTACCGTCGAACACTGGTCGTCGATGGCTCGGCCTATGGACTGGCGGATCCACCAGGTGGCGTAGGTGGAGAACTTCAGTCCCCGCCGGTAGTCGAACTTCTCCACCGCGTGGCGCAGGCCAAGGAGGCCCTCCTGCACCAGGTCCTCCAACTCAAGTCCTCGTTGCTGGTGGCGGGCGGCGATGCTCACGACCAGACGGATGTTGGACAGCACGAAGGACTCGAATGCCCGGTCGCCGAGTCGCACCCGACGCCCGAGGTCCCGTTGAACCGCCAGCGGCATATCGGGGTGGTTCGCCAATGCCTGGCGCGCCAACTGACCGGCGTCGATCTCCTGGGCCAAGGCCCGCTCCTCGGTCGCCGTCAGAACCCGGTGCCGGGTCCGGGCCAGGAACTCCCCGAAACCGTCGCCATCCCATCCTGCGAGGTCATCATCATCGCCGTCCAGGCCTTCTTCCACCGGGTCATCGATGATCGACAGGTCCATTTCTTCGACCCGGGCAAGGAAGAGACGGAAGAGGCGTGCGGGAAGCGCGTGGTGGTCGGCGATGGCCCGCAGTCGGGACTCAGTCAGCTGGCCCTGGGTGGCCAGGCTTGAGGCGTCCGCCAGGGCCCGGGACAGGGGTCCCTCCGATCGGCCGGCGGACCCGACCGTCTGCGCCCTCTCCGCTGACGGCGAGCGGCTGCCGCTGTCGCCGTCGCCGTCGCCCACTGTCTTCATCATCGGCCAAAGCTGACGATTTCTACACTTGCGCGGTCCCGTTGGATCAGATGCGACGGTTGGCGGTGCGCAACTGGTCGTAGAGCCCTACCAGTGTGGGCCCGGGGGCGTCGCCGACGGCCGCGTAGCGGGCGCTCACCTCCCTCCACGCCTGCCCGAGAGATGCCGGGCCTTTCTCGACGCTGGATCGGAGAACATGCTCGAGGAGGCGGTCGTCGGGTTGACCGAGCGCAGAGAGGCCCTGGCGGGCCGCCCAGCCGGCGGTCTCGGCGTCACCATTGTCCCAGGAGAGGGTGGCCAGGCGGTGGGCGGCCTCGGCGATTCGGGTCTCCAGGCTGGTCGCCAGCAGCGGCGTCCAGCGGTAGTCGAGGGAGTCGAAGGGCCGGCCCCGTACCTGGGTCAACGCCTCGGTCAACAGTCGGGTGGTTTCGGAGGCGTCGGTGGACGCGGCGGCCCGGGCGATGATGTCGTCGAAGCGGGCGATGTCGGTGGCGACACCACTGACCCGATAGCGGCCGTTTTCGGCCTCGGGCAGCACGGCGGCGCCGACCGCGCCCCGCAGTCGGGAGAGCCAGGTGCGTACTGTGTTGGCGTTGGACTCGTCATCGACCGCGCCGGCTACGGCGGCGCGGATGTCGTCGTTGGTCACCGGGTGCTCGCAGTTCAGAGCGAGGAATACGAGCACCTCGATGTCGCGGGGGCGCAGCTTGTTGGTGCCCGGCCCCGCCAACTGGAGCGGGCCGAGGACGTCGATGCGGATGACGGCGTCGCTGTCGCCGCCATCTCCGGGTGGAGCGTCGACTCCGGTGTCGGCGCGGTTGGCGGCCGCTGATGGTGCGGCGGCGGGCGGTGGTGCGGATACCAGGCGGCCGTTGGTCGACGGTGGATCGCTCGGGGCGGCGGTCAGGTCGACCTGGGTGGGCGCCGGCCGGGCCGGCCCGAGGTGAACGACGTCGGCGGTGACGGGCGTCGCGGCTACCGGTGTCCGGGTGCCGGTGAGGGGCGCTGACGTCGGCGTGGCCGGCTGCGGGCGAGTCGCCGGTCCGATGGGCGGCGGGGGGGCGTCGACATCGGTCGGCGCCCTGTCGTTCGGCGGCGGGGGGGCGTCGACATCGGTCGGCGCCCTGTCGTTCGGCGGCTGTGGCGCGTCGCCATCGGTCGGCGCCCGGCCGTTGCCCGGTACGGGGACGGGGAACGGGGGGCCGGTCGTCGGGCCCGGGGTGGGGGCATGGCCGGCGGGTGCGGGGCGGCGTGCCCGGTAGCGGCGGACCGTGACGGCGGTCACCGCCGTCGCCCCGGCCAGGAGGACGAGGACCAGCCACAACGGCGCGGGTCCCGACCCGTGACCCGAGCCCGGGCCGATCGAACCGAAGGAGGCGGCGGGGAGGGGGGCGGAGCGGGTGAGCGTCAACGTCGTGACCGGTGGCGTGAGCGGTGCCGGGGGCGGGGCGCTCAACGTGATCGGGATGGTGAACGCGGCGATGTGGATGGTGGCGTCGGCGGGGAGGAGCTCGCCCGCCTGGCCCTGGGCCTGGTAGGCGGCCACGGCAAGGGTGGCCGCGGTGAGGTCGGCGGGAACGGTGAAGTAGTAGGTGCCGGTGAACAGGTTGTCGCTGACACCGGGGACGTCGGTGTCGTCTTCGTCGATGTGGGTGGCCGGTGCCGCCGTGCCGTCGGGCAGCACCAGTTGCACGTGGTCGGCGGGGACCGGGGCGGGAAGGAGGAGTTCCTGGACGTCGTTGTTGGCCGGGTCGGTCAGCGTGGCGGTCTGCAACTGGACCGACAGGAACGCCTGGCCGGTCGACGTCGGGGTGTCCATCGCCGGGTCGGGGGCGAACCAGCCCAGCGTCGTGGTGGCGGCTCCGACCGGCAACGGGTAGGTGGTCGACGCCGGCGGCCCCGCCGTCACCGCCACCCGCACGGTCTCGGTGTCGGTCGCCACCACCTGGGGGTTGTCCGGGTCGCGGTACAGCACCGCCGGAGTCGGCGCCACCCGGGTCAGGGTCAGCAGGTTGAAGTCCTGGGTGTACCCGGCGGCGGATAGTTCCAAGTCGGCGTCGCCCGCCCCGGCCGGGATCGACGCGGTGAACGTCCACGGGCCGTCCCCGGACAGGTCGGTGAGGTCGATCGGGTCGCGCTGGCCGGCCGCCACCAACGCCAGCGACGCCTGCGGGCCGCCGGGGTCCGGGGGCTGAGGCACGAGGCGGAAGGCGAACACGATCAGATGCCTTCCCGGCCCGGCCGACACCTCCTCACCGCCGGTGCCGGCCCGGCCGGTCAACGCCGCCCCCGTCACCACCACGGCGACCCCGTCGCCCCGGAGGCGTCCGTCGGCCGGGACGGTCAGCTCAACCCCAGGATCCGACAGCTCCGCCACCGTGGCCGGGTCGATCACCGGGACCGACCGGGCCACCACCCCCAACCGCGACACCGCCGCGGCGGCGGCGGCCGCCTTCGGGGCGGCGATCCCCAGGACCACCAAGGCCAAGGCCGCGCTAGCGGCCAGCACAGCGCGGTGACGGGCAGAAACAGTCGTCGACATTGCGGGCATCATTTTCCCCAAACTGTCGGCTACACCAACGAATTGTGACAGATCCCATGGCACCGGCGTCACAAACGGCGGCGCCGCCGGACAGAACAACCGGTGACACCCGCCACCAGGAGGTAGCCGATGACCGCCGCCCCAACCCGACCGCGCCACCCCCGCCGCAGCCGACCATGCTGACCCGCTACGCCGACGGCGCCGCCATCGCCGCCTGGAACTGCTTCTCCTGGGTCATCTGGGGCGCCGCCATCGTCGAAGTAGTCCGCGCCCCAGCCACTCAGATGGCCCACGGTTGGGCCTCCAAGATCGGCCGGCTGGTCGCCATCTTGACCTTTTCCATGTGGCTTGGCGGGCTGTTCCTCCCCCTCGGGGCCGCCGTCATCCTCGCCGGCCTGCGCCGCCACCGCCACCGCGGACTCGACGGGTCTGCGCTGCCCCCGGCGCTGCCACGAGGCCCGCAACTGCCCGGCAGCCCCACCCGATGGACAGGCAACAATGGGCTCCGCTGACCGGGCTGCCGGACCGCACGATCCTCTCCTGGCGGACCGCGTCGCGCTCGACGGGCCTGGTCCTGGACAGGTTGAACCGTCGATCCTGGCACGACTCGGCTTGGCGGTGGCCGACGTCTGCGACGTCGTCGAGCAGCTCGCTGCCGCCGACGAGCTCATCACCGAACTCGTCGCCGAGAACTTGGTTCTGCGGGAGCGCCTGGCCCAGGGCGGGCTGAGCCAGTGATCCGCTCTCTTGGCCCGTCGTCCCGGTTGAGGGTACCGCCACCGGCGGTTGATCAAAAACCCGGCCGGCGGTGGCCGCCCACTCGTGTCTTTTTCGGGCTTCTTCTTAGATCAATGATTGGAAGGGAGCACTTGCGATGGAATCCACAAAACTCACGGTAACGGTCGCCGAGGCGGCCGCGCTGCTCGGCATCTCCCGAGCCCACGCCTACGAACTCGTGTCTCGCCACGACCTTCCCGCCATTCGCCTCGGAAGGCGGGTGCTGGTACCGCGACGGGCGCTCGACGAACTCCTCGATGCCGGGCACAGTGCTGCCTGAGCATGTCCGCCAACGGGTTCAATAGCAACCCGAGCGACCCGCCGTCACCGGGCCAGTGCGCGGAGGTTCGCATCGTCTGGCCCTTCGATACCCGAGCCTCCGACACCCGCGGTGCTTGTGGCGATGTGCGACGCGACAAATACGGCGGACGATGGCAGAGCACCCACAGGTTCTCGCGCTTCCCGATCTACACTCGGACGAGAACGACGAACAAGGAGGTGACGGATTTGCCGGAGGCTCATGCGAGTTTCGGGTGACGGACACGAACGAAACGTGAATTTGGCAATTGCGGGACAGCAGGGGTGACTCCATTGCTCTATCTAATGGTATCCGAACCCGCGCTGAGATTGAGAATGTCATCGCGTGGATGAAATCCAATGCTGCCGGACGGTCCCATCGTCTGGGCCGTTAAACCCATCACCATCTGATAGGATGGCGAAATCCCAACGCACCTGTAGCGTCAACCTGGAATCCGCCGCCGTCCTCGAATGGGGCACCATCGACCAGACAAGCGTCGGCGGGGAGGTCGAGCAGCTCGTCACTCCAGCTAAGCTAAGGCCGAGCGAAGTAGGACTCCCCCATGCTGTTCGGCGGCGAAACGCCCCGGAGCGCCGATCGGAGCCACACTCGGCTACGACATCTACACGAAGTGTCTCTCCGTTTGTCATCAGTGACCAATCGCCAACACGGTAAGGCCTCGGCATAGGTTGAGGTCGACACGCAATTCCAAGGCTATGGCGTAGGGGTCGCCGTCGTACTGGTGGTTGTCGAGGATGGAGACGTGGCTGACGAGGCCGGCGTGACAACGAGCCAAATTGCCGCCGCAAGTGCCACCCCACCCGCTGCCATCCCCAGCGCGACGATTCGCCAGCGAGCGGCCATCGCCCGCCGGTCAAGGTTGGCATCAGTGATCATCGTGTCCATCGCATCACGTTCGTCGTCGGGGAGCAGGGGATCACTGGCGAGGCGCGTACGCACGCGCCGGACCGCCTCCTGCTGGTCCCCAATGCGCTGCCAACGACTTGCGATCACTGCGACGACTCCAGTCACTGCAACAACTGTCGCAATGAGGATCAGCCAGCTCGGCAGCAGATTCTCGTTCATCACGACGAGAGCGACGACGCCAATTACGGCGGCGATGGTGGCACTTGCCGTCGTCGTCGTGTCCTCGACGAGCTTCGAGAGCGACTCCGACGTTCCCTCGAGGAGGTCGGCCGTCGATCGCTGCCCATCGGCGATCGCACGAAAGATTTCGGCGGCTCGATCGCGGGCCAGCGCGATATTTTGGCGCTCAGCCAGCGTCTGCACCGTACGCGCGTCGGGCAGCTCGCCAGAGTTCGCGGTTACGAATCGCAATACGTACCGCAGTGCCTCCTCCCGGTTCGCCTGGTTGTCTGCCATTCGCCAGCGCAGAAGCCCGACCCCTCCCACGACCGAACCCAACTTCAGCTCGATGACCGGCTCTTGGTCGTGGTGCAACGCCAGCCGTAGCTGCGACTCTACCTTGATCGACTTCACCGCCAACTGGGTCCAGGCGGCGGCATCGGCAAGCCGGGTCAAGGCTTGCTCGAGTCTTTCGCTCAGCCCTTGCCCGGCCTTTGGCACAGCGACCGGAAGTCCTCCCGACGGTTGCGGACCGATTACCGGATCGAGCGCGATGGTCTTCGCGCCGCAGCGGAAACTTTCTCCGGCGACTCCTTGTGCTAGTTCCGCCCAATTGCGTTGCAATGTGGCAACAAGGGCTTCTTCGCTACGAATCCACGACCGTTCTGTGTACATAACATCGGCCCCAGAAAGGAATGGAAGAAGCAACTCCGCCGCCTGTAGGGCGGTGCCGACAGCAGAGAGTTCTGCCCGCTCCCGCTCATTGGTGAGAAGGCTTTGGAGGTCGGATAGTTCCTCTAGCCTGGGCGAACCATTATCGAGAGTCAGTGGTAGGTCAGAGTCATCAAATAGCAGCCGAACTTTGAAACCCGGGCGCTGAGCGATTGTCGCCAGAAGATCTACATCGATCCCGTCGCGGATCAAGACGGACGACGAGGTCCACCCGTCAATGATGCGGCCGCCCTTCGCGGTCGCCAGCTCTTCGAGCAACGACCACGAGTCATCGCTCACGGACTGTCGGCTCGATAGGGTCGCCAGGCGGCAGGATCACGGTCACGGTACGTCCATTGATAACAACACTCACCGTCTCGTCAACCACGAGTTCGAATCGCGGCGAGCGGGTGCGATAGACACGCAGGAACGGGTCCCGCGGAACCACTCGCGGCATCGGCCGCTCCGGTCGACCGGCTAGTCGCTGGACTTCCCCTTCCGGGATGTCCGGAAAGTTGTCCGCGACGAACACGTCGATATCGACCTCGTTGGTAAGCCCCTCGAACGCATCTCGCACCTCGTCCAGCGCGTAACCGGCCTTGAGGGCGACGCTCGCAACCCGGGCTTGGGTACCGGAGGTCTTCGGAACTACGACGCTCAAGGCCGCCAGGAAGTACGCTGCCGCCGCCTCGTTGTCGACAATGTCCCTAATTCCGGCTGCCCCGACCCCTCCGGGCTGCGGGGCTATGGCGAATTTGGCATACTTCGCACGTGGAGGTGGGAGGAGTTCGCTGACCGCATCCCAGCCCCACCGGCCGTCCTCGTCGACAGACATGTGAAAGCGCTCCTCCTCGTCGAGGTCGGCCTTGATAACGCCGTGGGGTTGCGAACCGTCGCTGCGTCGTAGAACAAATCCAAAGAGGATGCCAGGATTGGCTGCTTTGCGGGACATCTCCAATGCCATGGCCTCGGCAATGATCCCGGTGGCCTTGTGCACTGTAGCGTATGAAGCCAGGTCAGCAAAAGCGGCGACTTGGGGATAAACAGTGTGCAGCGCCGGGCGATCCGTGTATATGCTATGCAGATACCCGCCAAGAAGCTTGTCGTGCGCGTCCACTCGAGCAATGTGAGGGTGAACTACGAACTTTTGATTTCGGTTCGGTAGCATCGCCGCAAGTTTTGGCGATAACCGCGCAGACGAAATGATCGCGGCTGCGACAGCGTACACCACTTCAACATCAGGAGCCTCGGCTGCCACAGACGTCACCCCCTCGTTTGTCGTCGCGCGGACCGCGAGATCCGTACCTTATGACGGTGGAGCACCGTCACCATGAGCACCAAGGATAGCGAGCGGGTGAGACGGACTCTAGACCGGGAAGGCGCCCTTGGCTATCGGCCGTGTCGATCAGGCGACCGGGGTGATCTCGGCGTCGGGGCAGAACATCGCCGTCCAAGCCGCGCTCTCGGCTTCACATTCACCCTGACAGAAAGGCGGCATAGCCTGACCTCAACGACAACCCCGAGCCCACCCAGGCGCGAAAAGCCGTGCCGTAGCGCGCCCACGTCGTCGCCAGGCTTGAGGCATTTCGTCCTACGAGATGCCAGGGTCAAGGATCCCAGAGGCTGAGTGACCTTGACCTCAGCGCTCGTCGCTACCTCGACATGGACTTCCCCGAACGACGCGCCACCCTCCGAAAAGAACGTGTACTCACCCAGCAGGCTCGCGGAACGCGTCCGGCATACATGTCTCCCCAGCTCCACCGCTACGAAGGCGGAGCCGCCCAACCCACCCTCGACGTCCGACGACTCGGCTAACGCGCTGTCCGTCAGCGCGATCGGCTCGTCATCGACACCGACCAACGGCGCCCGACGGGGGCGGCTCCTCCACCGAAGCCATCGAACACCTCGACGACGACGAAAAGACCGTCGTTTGCACCGTCATCGAAAGCGTGCTCCTCCACCACCAAGCCCGGCGCCTCGTAACCGCTGCGCTCAGTCAGCAGGTCCCGAAATTAGAGTTCGGTATGAACTCCCCGACGATCTTGGTTTACCATCGTCATCTACCTTCCAGGCTCCACGGACCGCCGAGGCAGGTACACCATCGTTCGGTGCGTAGGCCGGAGGCAGATGACGGGCAGCAGCAGGGCGGCCTCGATCAACACGTTGGACGCACAGGATGGCCACCCTCTCTGGATAGAAGCGAGGTTCGCGCGACCCGACTACGACTTAACTTTCGTAAGGAACGACTCAGGCGGGATTCAGGATGTCGAGCCAGGGTTGGTCGCTGTCGTGTTGCTGGCAGCACGAAGGTGGTGTATGGTTTCACATCGGTGTTAGCAGGTCATGGGTGCCTACCGTCAGCTTGGGGTTCTTATGGAGACTCGACGTAGCGAATCGCCGAAAGGTCACACCGATCCAGGTGCGTGGATTTCTCGTCGTTACAGACGACCATTGGAGTTTGCAACCCTCCTGAATGGACTGACAGCCACTCTTATCGGCGCATTACTCTTTCCAATATTTGTTTCGGCACCCGCTGCTCTTGCTGAGGTCCCCAGCTGCACGGCGAACGGTACTCAGATCAGGGGAAACTACTTCGACGGGATGTACAATCCCGGAGGTGCGATGAGCCCTTACATCGGGGTCTCGGCCAATATCACAGTTCGTTACGCGGCTGTTTGCGACACAGATCCGTCGCAATATAACCAGGCCAGCCAATCACTTGGAAACTTTACAGCGGCATGGTCTATGATTTCAGACTCGGCAAAGCAAGCTAAAGGGTGGCTACAATCGGGCTATCTTCGAGCATACGGTCAGTCGTTGGTCCATTTCGCTGAGTGGTACAACCATGCTTATGGATATTATGATGCCTTCGGTGCCGTGGTGAATCCAGGTGAAGTGCACCAATACTGGCAGCAGTACTACCCCGATTCACAGGGTGATTTTCACAGCAACGTGGATACCACGCGATTCATTAATGTAACAGGTAGCCAACTTGTATACGGATGGAGCGGTTATTCCCAGCAGTTCTCCGGCGAGACGGCGTACTTGTCAAGTGACATTGCCGGCGGCGCCAGTTATCCTGCCTCGTTCAGTAGCCTGCAGGTTCAAACGCAGCCGACGTCGTGGCAATCCATCCCGAGTCCGTTTCTCAAAGGTGTAGATAGCAACCCGGGACGATGGTCAGTCCAACCGACAAGTCCGACGTCCTTCAACATATGGACTCAGAACTATGGATGAAAGCCGAACAGGTGTGATCAGACGTGACAGAATCCGAAGTCGACCAGTGTGGGTAGGGTGGCGGGTCTGCGTCACGGCCGTCGGGTTGTTGACATTTGTTGGGTGCGGCGTGCAGCAGGCCCGATTGACTACGTCCGGAGGATCCGGTCCTGTCACGTCCCTGTCGCCAGCCGTAGAGCCGGGTTTATTTCCAGCAGGACTCAGTGGTCAAACCTCGACGACTACATTGCCGACTTCTGCGCCTCGTATAGGCCTTGCGAGAGTATTACCCAGCCAACGTCTTGCGACCGTTTTGAACACCCCAATGGCGCACTCCGGATTGTATCCTCCCCCAAGCGCTGCCGTCGCGGTAAATGAATCTCTTGCCCGAGCAAACCTTGAGAAGGTTATCGGACCTATGCCTTCGACGTACACCCCAATGCTCGCTACATATACGAACACCGACTATTCAAGCATCCAACCCGATGGTACAGATCAACCCATCTATGTCGGGAAGCTTGTTTGGGCCTATGTGGCAACGGCTCCCGCCGACCAAACGGGAGGTTTCGCAGCTATAGGGCCAAATGGTGCGGCGATGACGCAATCATTCCCGGCAGGTACCCAGTGCGGGAGCGTTTGGCTGGTTGATGCACTTACAGCCAAATATCTCATGGGATATTCGTACTGTCAAGTGCCGAACCCGCCGACCCCGATTAGCCCATAGAAGCCGTACGAGTATATACCACGATATTTGAGGTGCAACATAGGTTTCGCCGGCCGTCGGATCACCATTTGGAGTTCGAGACGGCGAGGGCTTCTTCGTCGCTCCAGGCTCGACGCCGGTGATGTAGGTCTCACCCCTAAGGGCCGGTTCTGTATCGATTGATGCTGTACGCGGTCGCAGGCTCTTTCGGATCGCCAAGCGCTGTCGGTTGGTCCCTGCGACGACCACCTGTATCGCAAGCCGATAGAATGTCATGCATGAGAGACTCAGAATCGGATAGGGATCTCGTGCCTCGGGTAGAAGCGCCCAACCTGCCTGCGGGCGACCAGTTCGGCCTGCCTGCATTCGCGCACGTGCCGTTACGAATCGGCTCGAGGATCATCTCACCCACCTCTAATCCGATCGCCGGTATTGGGAGACGTCAGAACTGCTCCACGCGGTCTGTTAGCGCTCGTGCTCCGTTCCAACTCGGCCTGGCAGATCAGACCGAGTCAACGTGCAGTGCGATCCCGAGCCGTTCGCAGGCACCTTCCAGGAACGTGGACGAGGCAACGACAAGGAGCGAGGGTCGCCGTGGCGACGGCCTCTGCGCCGCGGTGGTGGGGGCGAACGGACTCGCTCAACTTCGTCATTACGACCAACGTGCGCGTTGCGCGTAGCCCCGATCACATCGGGAAGCTCGTCGAGCATGTTGAGGGACATCGCCTCTTGGTTCGTCGTCGAGCGCTCGTATCACTGCCAGTGAGCGAGCCGACGAACCCGGAGTCTCGGGCGGCCCGAGCGAGCCGGTAGTACCAACTGGACGTCGTAAAGACCTGCTCCGAGTCTGCCTTGCATCTGACTGATCCGCGTTTCTTCAGACCTCATTTGAGAGTGTGGCTGGCCTCTCCTATGGAGGTCCAGGTAAGGTAGGCCGCTGGTTGTTCTGGGTAGCGGTAGGTCGGGCGGGCTCAGTCCCGGTCGTTTCCGGTCCGGGTGCATATTCCGTCTTACCATGGCGTCAGCTTCACCAGCGGCCTCCTATCAAACCGTGCATGCGCGAATGCTGTGGCATCAGAACCACCGGAGCCGACCATGACACTACCCTTGGCCCCGACGCTGACCATCAACACAAACAACCCGCCGACCACACCCCATGCGGTCTGATCAAAACCCAGATCTGTTGCGAAGAATCAGATGCGGCTTAAGTCCACAACTGCCAACCGCCGCATCGCCCGCCGGGCGAGAGCCGCCAGAAGGTGCTGGTCGTCGACGACGATCACGTCAGAAGTTACAAATCGGCGAGCTCGGGATCCTCGTCCACGACGTTGGCGATTGCCTTCGCGTATGTGCCGTCACGAATCAGATCCAGGATCATCTCACCCACCGCAGGTCGAATCGCCGCTATTGGGAGACCTCGAGCGGGGGTCAGCTCGCCGGCTGCCGCCGCCCGCTGTCGAGCGCGCTCGACGACGGCGGCCAGCTCCGGGTCAAGACGAAGACTCGTGGTCATCGTCTCGATCGTACCGACTCGTTGATCCCGTCGACGCTGCCCACCCACTATCCAACCCACTATCTCGGCGTCACTGGGCGGATCAAGGGGTACAGTCTGGACGTCGAACAGGACGTAGCCGCAGGTCAACGCACTGCAAGCAACTCGGTGGACTCCCCCGCTGCCGACTCTTAATCCGCAGGTTCTGGGTTCGAATCCCAGGGGGCGCACCGGAAACCTGCAGGTCAACGGGGTGATACCGGTCGATGAGAGCGAGGCGTCGACCCGCTACCCGGGACTATTACCCCTTTGACTACCCCTGATGCGCCTCGACCTAGATGTGCTCGTGCAAACCACGACCGGAGTTGGGCTGTCAGCCCCGTCGCAAAAGCGGGAGAACGGTGTAAGGCGCACTACGAACTTCCCTGTCGACGGGGTTATCCAGTGCGAAGTAGTCGAGCGGACAAGGGGGTCCGCTGGCCAATGCCGGTGGAGGCGCTAATGGCTGAGCCCATCCATCGACGCGCTGATGCCCTCGGGCGATCGCCGGTCCTCATAAACGACGGCCAGGAGGCTGTGACGGTCGATACCGGGCGTCCTGACGGCATCGAGGCAGCGGATGGTGAGACACGCTTCCGAGTGTCAGCGTCGCACCTGGTCCTGTAGAACGACAAGCGCGGAACTGCATCCCGAGCGACCCGGTCACACCGGCGCGGAGGATAATGGCCTCTGGGGCGAGGTCATGGATCGGGCGCCCCGTCGGCGCCGGCTAGATGCCGGGGTTAAGGGAGAGGATGGCCCGGCAGAGCCAGCCGTCGACGTTGTCGATGTAAACGATGTTCGGGATTTGCGGGTGGTTGGGGTCGTACAGGCCCTGGGGGAGCTGGCCGTTGGCGGTGCTGGAGAGCAGGTCCAGGTTGAAGATCGACCCGTAGCCCGTGAGCGTCCACGAGAGCAGGAACAGGTAGTCGTTGCCGTACCCGCCGTACAGGGTGCGCTTGTTTTGCTGGTCGGGCACCATCTCGTCGACGTCGTTGGCGTTCGTGTACGAGTCGAACACACCGAAGTTGGCGTTGCTCGAGTGCTGGATGAACCCGCCGCCCTTGCCTTCGACGCCGTAGTCGGCGTACGGGAAGGTGCCATTCGCCGGGTCGATCATCGACGACGCGTAGTCTGGGTGGAGGACGCACACCACCTTCCCCGACAGCGCATCGAGGCGCGTCGAGGCGAAGTTCGGCGTCGAGTTGGCGATGAACAGGTGGCCGGCGAGCTTCGAGTGCAGCAGGTCGACGGTCGGTTGCTGGTCGTAGGAGTTGTAGGACCGGCACTTCAGGAAGATGGTCTCCTTCGGGTGGGCGACGATGAAGTCGCGCACCTGGTCGAGGATGTCATCGAGCCGGCCGCCGTAGTACGCGCCGTGGTAGGTCCAGATCTCGATGCCGGTCACGTCCCAGACGCCGATCCGGAGGTCGAAGTAGCGCGACCCGGCAGCGAGCTGGCCGGTGACGTCCAGGGACTGGGTCTTGGCACTGGTGGGATTGGCCGACCGGTACATCCCGGCGTCGTGGCTCCCCGGGATCGTCAGCTGGTTGAGAGTGACGTCGGGCGACACGGCGAGCAGCCCACCCATCCACGACGAGTGGTCGGGCGGCACCGGCGCCCGGATGTAGTACGTGTTGCAGTACACGACACTGTCCTCGCCGACCACCTGGTACACCTCCAGGTAGGGGTTCGGGGGGTCGAACACCACATCGGTCGTATAGGTCTGCCGCACGCCGCCGTTGCCGTACTCCTTGGCGTCCCACTGGTTCGCCCGGAAGCTGAGCTTGGTGCGGTCGGCAAAGGTGATCGCGACCGAGAACCAGCAGCCCTCGTTCGTGGAACTGTTGATCTCGGCTCGGACGTTCCGAGAGTGGCTGTCGGCCAGTGCACCGGTGAAGTTGACGTCCGGCCGCCACGTATCGTTGTCCCAATCGCTCGAATTGTCGATCGTCACGGCGGTCGACTCGATGTCCTTGCCGCTTAGGTTCACCAACCCCAACGTCGTGTTGTAGCTCCCCACCTCCGCCTCCCCACGTTCGAATTGTTAGCCGCCATATTGTCCCCATTCGGGGTCGTTGCGCTCGGGGTGCCGCAGCGGCAGCATCGATGCCGGCTATCGGAGCATGAGCACCTCGAGGCGGTCGTGTCCCACCTTCGTGCCTGGGACGTCAAGACGCAAACGCGACATCCCGTGGTGGCGTACGACACGTAGGCATGCTGCGCTGTCAGTCGAAGAGTCGACGTGCTGGAATGCGGGTCAGCCCGGACAGGCTGCGGGGCGGTGGGCGACCGAACGACGGGGCTCTGGGCGCGCTCCGACGAGCGCGGTGGGTTCCAGGACGCGCGTCCCAGAACTGCGCGGCGGGCTGCGCCCCGGCGCGTAGCCAATGTGCCGGTGTGCCGCGTTCGCGAGCGAAGATTTAGCAGCGGGTCCTGGCATGGATCACGGTAGCCAAAGGCGAGCGATCGACCGCCCATAAATACGGGCGATAGCAGCCACCAAGCCGCCCGAGTTCGGCCCTTCCCTAGCGCACAGGAATAGCGTAGTGTGCCTCGTCCCAGACCGTTTCGCTCAACACGAGTCCCCTGTCGCGAACGTCGCCGACTGGCTACAGCCAGGACCGGATCGCTCACAAATTCCCGACCGGTGGACCTTCGGCGGAACCCGACTCGCCCGCAAACGCGAGTCGACGACACCACCGGCGTTCATGGTTCACCGCCGAAGGCCCGCTCAAATAGTCGGTTGACCACCATGTCGGTCAAGAAGGCGTTGACCTCGTCGCCACCGGCGAGCAGGTCGTCGGCGATACGCATGAGATCCTCGATGACCGACGCCATCTCTGCCAGGCTGAACCCGACCGGTCTTTGGTCATCGGTGACAGCCCGAAAGTCATGCGCTCGCTCGCAGCTGCTCGATCTCTTCGGCCCGGAACGCCCTGACGCCACCAGGCAGCTCAACCGGATGCAACTGCCCGCTGCGAACCACGTTGATGAAGTCCTTCGGCGTCATACCCGACAGTCGCAACGCCTCAGATGGTGACAGCAGCCCTTCGGGCACGGCCCCCGCGCCGGCGGCCGCCCGGCGTCGAGCTCGCACAACGTTCGCCTGGCCAATGTCCCCCACAAGCGCGCTGATCTCACGTGACGACAGCCCGGCGCGGTGGGCGTCAACGATCGCCGAGTCCCGGATCAGTCGGGCCACGTAATCCTCCGATCGAGCCCGCCGGTATGCGGCGTCGGCCTCCGTGAGTCGCCAACGGACGAACTCCCGAGTAGCGTCTGATCCCTCTTTCGTATCCATGCTATGTCAGTATGACATACGTCGGCCTCGATAAGGCAAGCGTCACCCGATGGCGCACCGCGCCGCCCGAAGATCACCGCTTGATGCCACGACCTGCCGGGGGGAACGAGGTTGTCCAGTCTCCGTGGATCTTTGAGGGTGGCGGTCCCCCGCCTGAGACCTGCCAGGTGGTAGGTGTCGGGTGTCCTGACAAGACGACCGACAAGGAGGAGGACCGCCGTGAAGAAGGATTATCAGACTGGAACGTCGCGTGCTGGCACCGGGCGGGTGGCAGCGAAAAGGCGGCTGAGAAGAAGGCGGCTGAGAAGAAGGCGGCACCAGGCGTGGTGCCCGACGATCACGTTTTGCCTGCGTGGGTGTTGCCGGAGTCGGTGACGTTGGTCTTGGCCGATCTGGCCGAGGCGGCCCAGGAAGGGTTGCTGGCCTTGGCGGTAGGGACGGGGTTGCAGGTGATGCAGGTCCTGATGGAAGAAGAGGTCACCGCCGTGGTGGGGCCGAAGGGGCGGTGGAACGCCGAGCGGGTGGCGGTGCGGCACGGCCACGACGACGGTGAGGTCACCTTGGGCGGCCGGCGGGTGGCGGTGCGCCGCCCCCGGATGCGATCGGTTGACGGCAACGGCGAGGTGGCGGTGAACAGCTACGAGTTGTTCTCCTCCACCGAGCTGCTGGGCCGCCTGGCCATGGAACGCATGTTGGCGAAACTGTCGACCCGGCGCTACCAGGCGGGCCTGGAGCCGGTCGGCGCGGCGGTGATTGCCGAGTCGCGTTCGGTGTCGAAGTCGGCGGTGTCAAGACGGTTCGTGGCTGCCACCGAGACCGCCCTGGCCGGGCTGCTGGCCGGCGACCGGTCGGGGTTGGACCTGGTGGCGTTCATGGTCGACGGCGTTCACTTCGCTGGTCACTGCTGCATCGTGGCGTTGGGCATCGGCCTCGACGGCACCAAGACCCCGTTGGGACTGGCCGAGGGGTCGACGGAGAACGCCACCGTGGTCGCCGACCTGATCGTCGATCTCCGCCAGCGGGGCCTGGATGTCACCCGGCCCATCCTGGCGGTCATCGACGGCTCCAAGGCGCTACGCCGAGCCGTCCTCGACGTGTT
>OBLV0100000168.1_pt1 | contig 21653 bp, 17 predicted proteins | sample 1520071 | NCBI WGS metagenome assembly OBLV01 (sample SAMEA3888446, study PRJEB22518) | metagenome | reverse complement strand
CTTCGCCGCCACCGCACCCGACGACGATATGGCAGTGGTGGTCGTCTCCGTGCCCATCGCCCAGGCGACGCGGCGACGAGCAGACGAGCCGGTCTCGCGGTGCAAGACGGAAATGTCCGATGCCTGACGTGGCGCGACCGCGCTGGTTGGTAGCCCCGAGCTGCTGAAACGCCAGGCTGGCTGGCCGAAGCGGCGAGCGCGTTGGAAGGCGTCCTCAGCCGACCGGCCCATTTTCCCCGAATAGTCTTCAACTGGCCGGAGATCCAGATCCTCCCGGGGAAGGAAACCTCAGGTGACTCGGGCCAGTTCGTTCAGGTAGCCGGCCATGTGGTCGCACAACTCACGGGCATCATCGCCGACGCCGTCGATGAAGGTGGACTTGCGCCGGCGCAAGAAGTTGCTGCCGAGTAGGTAGACGCCGGGGGCCGGCGTCACCCCGCCGTCGTGGCGGATCTGCCCCTTGGCATCGAAGATCGGCAGGTGCATCCACGGATACTCGGAATGGAAGCCGGTGGCCCAGAGAACCGTCTTGAACCGGCCGGTGGTCAGCTTCATAAGCAGGGGCGGAGAGGCGTCGACCCGGGTCGGCTGGTAACGCTGCGGCGGCTCGGACTCGTCGTCAATCCCCCTCTCGGTGGCCCAGGTGTCGATGGTGTCGAGCAGCCGGCGGAGCTTCAGGTCGGCCAGCGTGCACTGGTTGAGCAGCGAGCCGGAGAACTGTGCCGTGCCCTCGCTGGTGATCCCGGCCAGCTTGCCGACCAGGTTGACGCCGATGTCCTGGAGCGCGTTCAGGTCGAGCGTCCGGCGCTCCTGCGAACCGACGAGCTGGAAGCTGGGCAGGCGGCGAACGCGCATGACGTCGTCGACCTGGTCGTAGCGCTCGTCGAGGACGCCGGCGGCGTCGAGCCACCACATGATGTCCATGCCCCGGTAGACCCGAGGTACCCGGACGTGGCCGCCGACGGAGAGGGTGACGGGCCGCCCGGCGCGATGGATCTCGTCGGCCAGTTGGATCCCCGTCGCTCCGGCACCGACGACTAACACCCCACCGTCGCCCAGTTGGTCGGGGCCGCCGTACTCCGCCGGCGTGATCGACGCGACCGTCGCCGGCAGGGCGCCGGCGACGGCAGGGAGATCGGGTTGGTTGTACGCACCGCTGGCGATGACCACGCTGCGGGCCGTCCACTCGCCATTGGTCGTGGTCACCCGATAGCCGTCGCCAGCGGGATCGACGGCCACCACCTCGGTGTTGGTCTCGACGGGGGCGTCGATGGTCACCGCGTAGCGGCGGAGGTATCCGACCACCTCGGGCATCGACATGTAGCCGTCGGGATCGTCACCGTCGTAACGGAACCCGGGGAGCCGGCTCTGCCAGTTGGGCGTGAGCAGGCGTAGCGAGTCCCACCGGCGGGACCACGACGACGCGACCTCGCCCCGTTCAAGCAGCACATGGTCAATCGACCGCTCCGCCAGGCAGCGGCTCATGGCGAGGCCGGCCTGGCCGGCGCCGATGACGACGGTGGTAATCCGCATCAAGTCAGGTGTGATTCAAGCCGGGCCGGTACCAACGCCTGGCCTCAATGGCGAGGGCCAGTTGGGCCCGCAGGTCAGTTGACCTCGACGGTGACGTTGGTCGGGTTGGTGAGCAGGTCGTAGACCGCCGAGCGCTTCTGCGACTGGGCGACGAGCGCCTGGATGTCCTCCGGGGAGGCGTCGGCGTCGATGTTGTAGGTGACCTTGATCGCGTTGAACCCGTTGCGAACGTCGCTGTCGACGCCGAGGATGCCGCGGATGTCCATGGCCCCGGCGATGGTGGCCGACACCGAGTTCAGCTGGATGCCACGATTCTGGGCCACTCCTGCAATGCCGGCGGTCAGGCAGCTGGCGAGGCCGACGAGCACGATCTCGACGGGGGTGGGACCGTTGTCCGCGGCTTGGAAGATCTCGGGGTGGTCGCCGTCGAAGACGAAGTCGCGCACGTGCCGCTGCTCGCCTCCGAGGCCAAAGAAGTCGCTGACGGTGGTCTGGCTGTGGGTTCCCCGGACCCAGGTGTTCGTCACCCGCCACTCGAACTGACCGGCCTCGGGCTGGTTGGCCAGTATTCCCTTGGCGGCCAACAGAAACTCGACGTTGACCCCGTTGTCGACAGGGGTTGCGATGCTCGTCATTCCTCTCACCTCTCCGATCCCGGACCCGCAGCGTCCGCTGCCCTCGTCCTCGCCGTAATCACCCTACAAACCTGACGAAGAAAGTCAAGTTTTGGTCGGGATGATGGCCGAGCGCCAGGAGCGCCCACCATCACGCACGACGGTGAACTCGCCGCGAGTTGATGACGCCGGTGTCGAATCCGGCCAGGTGGAGGCCACCGGCGAAGCGGGCGTGCTCGATCTTGAGGCACCGGTCCATCACCACTTGCAATCCGGCGGCGGTACCGACGGCCGCCGCATCCAGATTCCACAGCCCGAGCTGGGCCCAGAAGACTGGCGCCCCGCACGCCGCCGCCTCTTCCGCGACGGCCGGGAGATCGTCGTTGCGCCGGAAGACGTCGACCAGGTCGGGAACACCGGGCAGGGCGGCGAGGGACGGATACACCGGATGCCCGAGGATCTCCTTTTCCCGCGGATTGACAAACCAGACCGTGAAGTTGGTGCTCGAGCTGAGCAAGTACGTCGCCACGAAGAAGCTCGGCCGGGCCCGGTTCGACGACGCGCCGACCATGGCAACGGTCTTCGTCCGCTGCAGGATGGCGAGGCGCTCCCGCGCGCCGGGGGGTGTCCACGCCGGGGCAGTATCGGTCGCCACAGGGTCAGTCATCCACTTTCGTTGCACTCGCCAGGGCCTGGTCGAGGTCCCAGATGATGTCGTCGACGTCCTCGATGCCAACCGAGATACGCACCAGGTCAGGTGGCACGCCGGCGGCCCGCAGCGCTTCCTCGGAAAGCTGCTGGTGCGTCGTCGAGGCGGGGTGGATGACCAGTGTCCGGGTGTCGCCGATGTTGGCCAGGTGGCTGCACACCTCCAGCGCCTCGATGAAGCGGCGGGCCGCGTCCCGCCCACCCTGCACGCCGAAGGCGAAGACCGCTCCCGGGCCCTTCGGCAGATATTTGGTCGCTAGGGCGTGGCTGGGCGAATCCGGGAGCCCGGGGTAGGAGACCCATGCGATCTTGGGGTGCTCCGCCAAGTGGGCCGCCACCTGCTGGGCGTTGGCAACGTGGGCGTCCATCCGCAGCGCCAGGGTCTCGAGGCCTTGCAGCAGCAGGAAGGCGTTGAATGGCGAGATGCAGGTCCCGAAGTCGCGGAGCTGCTCGACCCGGACCTTGGTGCAGAAACCGTACTCACCGAAGTTCTCCCAGAACCGCAGGCCGCCGTAGCTGGCCACCGGGTTGGTCATGCCGGGGAACTTCCCGTTACCCCAATTAAAGGTGCCGTGCTCCACGATCACGCCACCGATCGAGGTGCCGTGGCCGCCGATGAACTTGGTCGCCGAGTGGACCACGATGTCCACGCCGTGTTCCATCGGCCGGCACAGGTACGGGGTGGCCAGCGTGGAATCCAGGATCAACGGGATCCCGGCATCGTGGGCGATGGCGGCCAGGGCCTCGAGGTCGGCGACCACGCCGGCTGGGTTGGCTACCACCTCGGTATAGAGGCCCTTGGTCTCGGCGGTGATGGCCTTGGCGAAGGCCCGGGGGTCGTCGGGCGCGACAAACGTCGTCTCGATCCCAAGGCGGCGTAACGAAACGTCGAGCAGCGTGTGGGTCCCGCCGTAGAGGGCGGCACTCGACACCAGGTGGTCGCCGGCGGCGGCCAGGGTGGTGAAGACCAGCAGCTCGGCGGCCATGCCGCTGCTTGTGGCCACCGCTCCGATCCCACCTTCAAGGCTCGCCATCCGCTCCTCAAACGCGGCGACGGTGGGGTTGGCGATTCGGGTGTAGATGTTTCCGTACTTTTGGAGGGCAAAAAGGTCAGCGGCGTCCGCCGCATCCTCGAACACGAAGCTCGTCGTCTGGTAGATCGGCACGGCACGGGCACCGGTGGTCGGGTCCGGGCGGCTGCCGGCATGGAGCGAACGGGTCCGGAAGCCCCAGGTGCGGTCACCTTCGTCGGTCATGGCGTTTCCGGCCTCAATGGCCGAGACAACCGATCGGGCTAGTCAAGTTCCGCACGCTTCGAACTTAGTGCGCTGAAGTTCGCTTCCGAAGACCCGCGGCGTTACGACCGAAGACCCCGACGCTTCGCGGCGTCGAGTGTTGGCGGGTTGGGTCGAGGAGCAGAGGCCGATGACCACGTGGCCGTGTTCCCGAATGGATATGTCCCCGTCTCGACGACCGAAGTATCGAGCAGTCGTGAATGCCAGGTGGCGGAATTCAGCCCGTCACGGGCAACCGGGCCCCGCCATGCCGATAAGACGACGGCCTTGGTGTTCAAGACCCGGTAGGCCATTACCTCCTCGACGACCTGCCCGTGGCCGTGGTCCCAGAGGACAGATCCAGCCGGCGGTCCCCCGGCAGTGACCCGCCGGAGCGGCTCTGGGAGCACCTCGAGACTGTCGTGGACCAATCGTTCCGGCGGAGCCGGCACCGAGGTGTCGCGTGCTTCAGAACCGCGTCTCGTGAAGCTCTTGGCGGCCACCTGGGCAGGGAACAGTCGGTGCGCAGTCGCCTGCCCCGACCATGGCCCGGCGGGCGAGAACCGCTTGGCTTCGGCCTGGACCAAGGGCCGAGTTGCTTTGATCTCGACCACTACCGTCGTGCTCGCCCACCACGCCGAAAGCGATTGGTAGAACTCGACTCCCCGCCGGCGGGTCTTTTTCTGGTTCACCCACGCCACAAGCCGATCGCCGACGAGATGATGCGCTATTGCCGCAGCCACCTCCGGGGGTACGTGCGACCAGTCGCCGTAGTCCTCCTGTGAATAGGAAATGTGAGCCGGGCCAAGCCCACCCGCCGGCGCCATTCCGGGCCTCGCCGGTTCGGGAGACCCCTTGGCGGTTCTTCGTTCCAGATTGCTCATACATACCACCGTTGACCCCGAACGTAACGACGGGCGAGGGCCGCGACAATGAGGAGCACTACGATCGCCTCCATTCCGATTTGCAAGCCGATTCGGGTCGCGTCGAGTTGTTGCACCCCGCGACCATCGCTAACGACGCCAGACGCCACCAACCACAGCGCCGCGACTCCCAACCAGCCCATGACCCGGCGCGGTGTGGGGACGTGCGCCAAGAAACGCAGGATCCAATGCTGGCCTCGTGGGCCCACATAGCGCTTGCGCCTTCGGTAGGGCGCGTACGGCGGTGGCGGAGGCGATGGAGGGTAGCCGTAGCCCGACGGTGTCGAGTAAGGGGGCGGAGGATAATAGGGAGGCGGGTACGACGGCGGCGAGTAGTAGGTGGTGGGACCTGGTGGCGGTGGATAGTACCGAGGAGGAGGTGGTGGTGATGGCGGCGGCGGCGGCGGCGGATCGTCCCACCGGCCAGGCCTTTCATCAGCCACGTCCCATTCGTCGGCGGGTGGGGGCGGTGATGGTCGCTCGGTAACCGGCGGATCTTCGACCTTCGCCCCGGCGCCGTTCAGCATCGCGTCCCGCGCCTGGATCAGCATTCGATATTGACCGGCTGTGCCACCGTGGTCGGGATGGACGCGCTGGGCCTGCTTACGAAAGGCAGCGTTGATCTCGGCCTCCGTGGCGTGACGGTCCACGCCCAGCAATTCCCACACCCGAGGCTCGTCCGCTTTCCCAGCCACGTCCCAAGTTTGCCACGGGAGCCGAATGCAGCGGCAGGGATAAAACGAGCAGCATCGGCTGGTTTGATCGACGACTCCCGGCCCGGTCGTCGCAGCGCCCATGTCTACCGAGGAGGCGTCGTTGATCCGTCCCGGGTTGTCCGGGCGAATGGTCGTCAGTACGACCGATGACCAACCTGAGGGGGAAACATGGCGGTGGGTACGAATCTCTATCGGTTTCGAAGTGAGTGGCGTCTGGCTGCGGCGCCCGACGATGTGTACCTGGCGCTGGCCGAACTCGACGACTACCCGACCTGGTGGCCCGAGGTCCGGGCGGCAACTCGAATTGACGACGATACGTACCGGCTGACCTGCCGCTCACGGCTGCCCTACGATCTCGCCTTCGTTACCCGCCAATCCCGCCGGGACCCGCAGGCCAGGATTCTCGAGGCTCGCCTGAGCGGCGACCTCGAAGGCTTCTCTCGCTGGTCGCTTACCACCTTGGAGACCGGCACGTCGGCGGTGTTCGACGAGGAAGTGGTCGCCAATAAGGCGCTGCTTCGCAGGCTGGAACCGATCGCCCGACCCGCATTCCGAGCAAATCACACCCTGATGATGAAACACGGGTGTCGAGGTCTGTCGATCTACCTGGCCGGCGTGCGGTTGGGTCGAACCGCGGCCCCCCTGAGTAGTCAGACCAGCGCCTGACTCCAAGTCGAAGAGACGACCCGCCCGCCCGCAGTATCGCTATCGACCACTCTCGGACCAATTTTCCCCAGATGGTTTTCCCAGATTCAATGGTCAGGCAGTGGCGCGAAAAGGAGCTGCGTCAGCCGTTCAACCAGCGCGTCGATGTCGATTGGTTCCCCAAAGACGGCAGCCTGGTAGACCAGGACCGCAGGTCCGATGGTGGCGCGCAGGTCGAGGTCAGGAAAGTCGTCCCCGAGCTCGGACGCCAGCAGCCCGCGTAGGTGGGCGTGCATCCGGGCGACCATCGTCTCCCTGAACACGTCACAGACCCCCGGGTCGGAGCGCAGGACGGCCAGGAAGCCCAGCAGGTTCTGGGCGCCCTCGCCGAGCAACCCCTTGGCCATCTCGGTGAGGAACGACCTGACGTCGGCGCGCGCATCGCCCGTGGTGGCGAACTTGGCGGTCGCCTTGTCGCACTCCAGGGCGGCCCGCACGACGTCTTGTTTGGTCGGCCAGCGCCGGTAGATGGTGGAGAGGCCGACACAGGCGCGGTCGGCGACGTCCTGCATGCGGATCTGGTCGTAGCCCACCTCCTTCAGGAGGTCGAGCACGGTCTCAAGGATGACGTCGCTGCGATCGGCCGACAGGCGCCGGCCTCGCTTGGCGCCCGAGTGGATGGGAGCGACATCCGCCGTATCTGACGTGGCCATGACGCCATGATACCGCCTGGCGTCAAGATTCGAGAAGATTCGTTATCGGTAATGTTGACTTTCGGATTGGTTCCTGGCATGATGGGTGGCAGCCGGACGATCCTCCAGTGGTCGATCCGGAGGACACGACGATCAGACGCCCGTCCGCGGTGGTCGTGTCCGTCATCGTCGGCGCGGTCGCTCGCGCCCGTCAACCGGAGGACCACGACATGGCTTTGCTAGCACGCGCCCGATCAACCGACGCCCTCACGCCGCGGGCCCGCACCCTCGTCCTCGTCGCCATGTGCTCGGCGCTCGTGCTGGTGGTTGCCAGCGTGTCGAGCATGGCGATCGGGTTGCCCAGGATCAGCGAGGCCCTCGGGCTCAGCCAGGGAACTCAGACGTGGGTGGTCGACGCCTACGCCCTCACCTTGGCCTCGTTGCTCCTGGTGGCCGGCGCCATCGGCGACCGCTACGGCCGCCGCCGGGCGCTGCTCGGCGGCATCGTCGTCTTCGGCGTCGGATCGCTGCTGTCGGCGTTCGCCCATTCCGGCGGCCAACTCGTCGCATTCCGGGCGCTGACCGGCGTGGGCGGCGCGCTGATCATGCCTGGGACGCTGTCGACCATCACGAGTGTCTTCCCGCCCGAGGGACGGGCCCAGGCGGTCGGTATCTGGGCCGGATTCGCCGGCGCGGGCGGGACGCTGGGGTTGCTCGGCACCGGTTGGATGCTCGGTCACTATTCCTGGACATCAATATTCTTCGTGACCGCCGTCGGGGCTGCCGCGACCTTCGCCGCCATCGTGGCCTTCGTGCCCGAGACCCGGTCGAGCGAAGATGTCGGTCTCGACCCGATCGGCGCGATCGTCTCGGCGGTGGCCGTCGGTGGCCTGGTGCTCGGCATTATCGAGGGCCCGATCCGGGGCTGGTCCGACCCGCTCACCATTGCCGGGCTGATGGTCGGTGTCCTCCTTGGGGCGGCGTTCGTCGCCTGGGAGCTGCGCGCCGAGCACCCGTTGCTCGACCCCCGACTGTTCCGCCATCGTGGCTTTGCCACCGGCTCGGCGTCGATGCTGGTGTTGTTCCTGGCCCTGTTCGGCGTCTTCCTCGTGGTTCTCCAGTACCTGCAGCTCATTCTCGGCTACAGCCCGCTGCGCTCCGCGCTGGCCCTAATGCCTATGACCTTCGTCATGATCCCGATCTCCACCATCGCCGCGCCCCTTTCCATGCGCTTCGGCCAGAAGCTGATCGGCGGTTCGGGCCTCGCCATCAGCGCCGTGGGCATTGCCGGCTTCGCGACGCTCACCGGCCGTAGCGGGTTCGTTCCCCTGCTCGTGGCTCAGGTGATCCTGGCTGTCGGATTCGGCCTGGCCATGACCCCGGCGACCAATGCCATTGTCTCGTCGCTTCCGACGGCCAAGCAGGGCGTCGCCTCGGCGGTGAACGACACCACGCGCGAGATCGGCACGGCCCTTGGCATCGCCATCATGGGAAGCCTGTTCAACAGCGGCTACCGCCGCGGGCTGTCCGGGCACCTGGCCGGCCTGCCCGCGTCCTCTGCTCACCAGGCCCGCTCAGCACCCGGGTTGGCCCTCGAGGCGGCCCAGCGCCTCGGCAACTCCGCCGGCGGTAGCGCCCTTGTGGCCGCGGCTCGCAATGCCTTCTCCAGCGGCATGCGGTTCTCGCTCCTCTTCGGCGCCGGGCTGCTCATCGTGGCCGCCGCGTTCGTTGCGGCGAGAGGTCCCTCCCGCCAGAACGAGATCGACCTCGTGGACGACGTCATCGACAGTGTCGTGCCTTTCTCGCCCAGCGTCGCGCTCGAGGGCCTACCGGCGTAGGCCGAGCGTAAGGTGTTGGTCATGGCTGCGGTCGCGGCGTCGGGTTTCACCATTGAGGACCTGGGCTGGGCGCGAGCGCAGCTTGGTAACGCCCATGTCGAGTTGGACCCATGGGGGAACCTGATCGTGTCGCCTGCTTCCGATCTACACGAGGCCGCTGTTTCGCTGATCATGCGCCAGCTGGTGAACCAGCTCGCCGACCGCGTCGACGTCGTGGTGAACGGTGTCGCCTGGCGTGTCGCGGGTGGCAGTGGCTACGTCGACGTGCCTGACATCACCGTATTGGCGACGGGGTGGCATCGTCGGAGAGACGAGCAGCTCATCCCGGCACCGCTCCTCGTCGTCGAGGTTGCCTCTCCGTCGACCCGGGCCGTGGATCGGGGCCGAAAGCTAGAGGACTATCGGAGGGGCGCAGCGGGGGCCTATCTGCTGGTGGATCTACCCACGCTCGCGCCCGTCACGGTGCCGACCTTCGAGTTGAATCGGCGGTCGGAGAGCCCGCGTGTTGCTCATGGGCGTATCGAACTGGAAGTCGGGGAAGATGCGGTGGTCCTTGACCTGGTGGGTCTCATGATCGACGAGAACGAATAGCCGTCCCCTTTCTCACCTCCCTCACCCGACCCATGGTCGGAAGAACCACATAAGGCGCCTGCTACCTTCATCGCGCCGTCGGGGCCACAAGTCCCGAGATTTCGGCTACGGCTGCCTGCCAAATTTGACAGCCAACCGTAGCCAGTTTCTCTCAGGCCCCGGCCTCGTCACGACGTCACCCGTGCCACGACGTGACCCGTGCGGCCATGAGTGTCGAAAACGGGTACGGGATAGAGGTCCTGCAACCGCGTTCGGGCCCACAGGATGGCTGGTCGTCAGTCAGAGGCGGCCCGCTCGAGATCCGGCCCGGTAAACAACGAGATGAGGTCGATGTTGTGCTCGAGAAGCGCCTCGCGCCCGCCCTCGACGCGGTCCACCACACAGATGGCAGCGTCGACCTGGGCCCCGAGTCGCCGGATGTCTGCTGTTGATAGCGCTATTTGTCCGCCCGATGTGACGACGTCCTCGACCACAAGAACGTTCCGGCCCGCCATCTCGGCGCCTTCGGCCAGCTTCGCCGTGCCGTACTCCTTGGCCCGCTTGCGAACAAAAGCGGCCGGAAGTCCGGTGACGAACGATAATCCGGTGACGATCGGTATTCCCCCCACCTCCAGGCCGGCGAGAACCTCGGTGCCGGGGGGGACTAATGGCGCCAGCATTTGGCACACCCGTCGCAACAGAGCCGGCTGCGCCTCGAACTGATACTTGTCAAAGTAGAACGACGCCTTGCGACCCGAACGAAGGGTAAAATCGCCGGTGAGATAGCACGCTCGATAAATATCGGCAGCGAGGGCGCGGTATTCGGGGTCGAGCATCCTGGATAGGTTAGTGGCGACAAGCAGGTGGGTTGGGCCACCGTGCCGTAGGATCGCGGGGTGCTCGAAGAGGTCTCGCAGCTCAAGCGCCAAGGTCGCTTCGACGAAGCCGTGATCGCACTCGAGGGCGTGCTGAGCCACACGCCCGCCCATTTTCCCAGCCTCATCCAACTCGCCGATGTACAGATTCGAAGGGATCGCCTCGACGAGGCCGCCGCCGCACTCGACCGGGCCGAAGCGGTGGCCGGCACGACAGCGGTGACGGCACGGATGCGCGGCGACCTGCACTACAAGGCCCGCCAGTTCGCCGGCGCGGCCCGCAGTTACGCCGACGCCGACGCCCTGGGCGACACGGGCACCTGGTCCCTGGAGCGGTTGGCGCAGTGCCGCCTCCGCCTCGGCGATCTCGACGGGGCGAGGGGAGCGGCGTCTCGTGCCGTCGAGCGCGACCCCAGCGCGGCGTCGGCGTGGGTGGCGCTCGGCGACATCGCCATGCGCGACGACCACCTCGATGAGGCCGAGGCCATGTTCCGCCGCGCCCATGACGCCGAGCCGGCCAATCAGTGGGCGTACGCCAAGCTGGTCGAGGCGCAGGTGCTCAAGCTGCCGCCCGGCGAACGGGCCCGCGAGATCCAAGTCCTGCTGAAGACCACCGGCAAGGAGAACAAACATCTGGCGGGCGTCCTGGCCAAGCTTCGCAGCCAGGACGGCGATAACGAGGCCGCGGCCAAGGTGTGGTCGGAGCGCGCCAAGACCGGCGACCTCTATGCCCGGACGCAGGAAGGTTTCGCCCTGCGCAAGGCCGGCAAGTTCGACGAGGCCGCCGCCGTCCTTGGGCCGTGCCTGATCGCCGACCCGGAAAACCTCTACGTGTTCAACTGTTATGTGAGCGTGCAGAAAAGGCGCGGCGCCATCGACGAACTGCGTCGCACCCTGGACCAGGCCTTGCCTGGGGCGGGCCGGCGCCAAGGCGCCTATTTCGCCGCGCTGCGCAAGCTCCCACCCGCAGAGCAGTGACCACCCCGACCCTCGGGGAATTGGTCACCGTTGCCGACGTCGACACCGTCGTCCGGCTCGACGGAACCGGTCGGCGGCTGCCCGAGCTGGTCCTGACCGGCGATGTCACCCAGAGTCTGACGGCCGTTTTGGCGGCCGCCGCCTCGAGCGAGCCGGGCGGGGCAGGATTTTTCGTCGTCGGCCCATTCGGGTGTGGCAAGTCCCATTTCCTGGCGGCCATGGGCGAGCTGCTCGCCGATCCAATCTCGGCCACGGCGGACCTCAACAGCGCCGGCTGGGCCGGGCCGCTGGCCAAGCTGGCCGCCGGGTCCCGACGCTGCGCCGTGGTATCGGTGCCCCTTATCGAGTACCGGGCCAAGGCGGCGTTGGAGGACGTCGTGGCGACGCGAGCGTGGCGAGCACTCGGGCGCGAGCGGCCGCAGGAGGGCAGCGACCGGCTGGCCACTTGGGACGCCGTGCTCGCGGCGGCAGTTGACAGCGGGCAGCAGGGACTGGTCCTGCTCCTCGACGAGCTGAGCGAGTTCCTTCGGGCCAAACAGGGGCCGGCGCTGACCGAGGATCTGCGTTTCCTCCAGTTCCTCGGCGAATGGACGAGCGACCATCCCGTGATCGTCCTCGCCGCCCTCCAGGAGAACATCGAGGAGGTCGCAAACGTCAGCCAGCGGGAGCTTGCCCGCATCCGCGACCGCTACCGGCCGAGCCTGACGCTGTCGATGCGCCACGTCGAGGACCTCGTGCACGGCCGCCTGGTGCAGCTGCGCGCCGGCGCCGAGGTGTGGGTCGATCGGGCGTGGGAGGAGCTCACCGCCGCGTTCCCGGCGAGCCCGATCTCTCGGGAGCGCTTCGCCCGTTGTTACCCGCTGCACCCCGACGCCCTCGGCGTCTTGGAGGGCCTGCGGTTCCTGCTGTCGCAGCAACGGGGGGTCGTCGATTTCATCTCCCGCCGGCTGCGGGACTGCCTGACCCGGGGCTACCGCGACCTGATCACCGCCGACGAGGTCTACGATCACTTCGAGGGCCGGTTGCACGAGCGGTCCGAGACGGCGCGGCTGGCCGACACCGTCGTGCCCTACTACGAGCGGGCGGTCGCCGAGCTAGTGGACGACGACGACCGGAACTTGGCGCTGCGGACCGTGAAGCTGCTCTCCCTGCTTGCTGCCTCGCCGCTGGAGCGACCCCGCAGCGCAGCCGAGCTGGCCGCCATGCTCCTGGTGCGGGTGAGCGCCCTCGATCCGGCGGCCAACACCAGGTATCTGGAGCAGGCGATCCTGGAGCCATTCGCCACCCGGGGCGCCTATGTGGTCTCTTCTGGGGAAAAGGGAGCGCCGTCGAGCTACCGGGTTGTACTTGACGCCGACGCCGCCGTCGTGGCCCGAAGCCTCGTTGCCCAGGCCCGCAGCGAGCTGAACCCGAGCGATCGACGGTTGGTCGCAACCCTCGTGGAGCTCGGCTCCACGCCCACACTGCCGTTGCAACTGTTGGCCGAACTCGGCTTGTCGCGCCGCGACATCATGTGGCAGAACACCTTGCGCGCCGTCACCGTCGGCACCGTTAGGTTCGTGGAACTTGCCGCCGACGACGTTGTCCAACTCGTGGCCCGGGCGCGCGCCGCAGGTGCCGAAGGGTGCGTGTTGATCGGCGAGATCGAGCTCGACTCGTCTTCGCTGGCCGACCAGCGCGCCACCGTGCTGGTCGCCTCCACCGACCGGGTCGCGGCCTGGGTGCCCGACGGCCTCCAGCCCGGCGAGCTCGATGCCCTCCTCGACATCCACAGCCGAAGGTTGGTGCTGCTGGCGGCGAACGCCGACGGGCGGGCCGACGTCGTCTCGGTGCTTCGGGGCTCGTCGGAGTCCGACGCCCCGGCGGCCCGTGAGATGCTGCGGCGGGTCTATTTCCAGGGCCATCTCGTGTACCCGCACGACCATGTCCCCGCCGACCTGCCATCGCTTGCCGGCCTTGGTTTCGAACGCCAGCTCGGCGCCATGGCCGACCCATTGCTCAGCGGTTTGCACCCCCAGCACCGCGACGTCATGCCGCGCCGCGAACTGGTCGGCGAGCGGATTCTCCGTGACCTCGTGTCCGACGTGATCATGCCCGGGCGCGTAGGACCGGCCGCCCTCGGGCGGGGCCAGCTGCGCTCGCAGATCCAGGGTTACCTCGTTCCCCTTGGCCTGGCCAAGGTCCGCAACGACGGCGCCACGATGAGCCCCGATCCGGCTCGCAGCGCGGCCGTGGCCGAGGTGCTTCGCCTGGTCGTTTCCGGATTCGGCGAAGCGGTGCCGGGTGTCGAGCTGGTGCGGGCTCTGGCCGACGGGCCGATCGGGCTGACCGCTCCCGAGGCCATCCTCGTGCTCAACGCGTGCGTCCAGTCCGGCCTGATCGAGATGCGGCGAGGTCGCAAAGCCTTTGCCGAGCCGTTCCTGGCGCTCACCGCCACCGACCGTTTCGGCCCCGGTGAGCTGGTCGAGCCGGCGGTTCGCACCGCCGTGGCCGCGATGGGCGAGATCATCGGTCAGGGCTCGTTCGAACCGTGGACCTCGGCGACGCAGCGCCACGCATGGGACCGGGCGCAGGCGTGGCTGGAGGCGCGCCGGGAAGAACTGGCCGAGGTTCGCGCCGGCCTCGTCCGGCTCTCCGACATCGCCGCTCTCACGGCCACCGACCCTGGAGCGGTCCTCGACGATATGCGCCTGGTCGAAGGGCTGGTCGCGGCCTGCTCGACCAACCAACCCGCCCCCGCGGGCTTGCGGGGCCTGGTCGCGGCCGTTCCCAATGCCGCTCCGGTGCTGGCGGCGGCCCGGCGGCTGGCGGCGGTGGCCCGGTTCTTCCGCGACGACCTGCGCCGGACCGAGGAAGCGGCTCGTTATCTCACCCATCCGGACCTGCGCTTCCCCGCCTCCTCGGGGGCGAACGGCGATTCTGCGCTGGCGTCTCGGCGCCATGCCGCCCTCGACCAGCTCGGCGCTGCCCTGCGTCTGGCCGCCGAGGACCGCATCGGCGACCTCTTCGCCGCCTACCACGAGTTCCGCACCGCGTACCAGGCCGGCTACACCGACGCCCACGACCGCTACTACCGCGCCGTGACCACCGACGACCTCGATCGCGTCCGGGCTACCACCTCGTATCTGGCACTGGCTCGGCTTTCGGCGGTCGGGGCGACCGCCGTTCCCGACGACCGGGTCAAGGTGGACCGGCTGCTGGCCGGGCTGGCGCCGTCACCCTGCCATGCCCGGCTCGACTTCGAGCTGCAGTGGAAACCTCGCTGCTCCTGCGGCTTTGCCATGGGCGACCGCGAACCGTCGCTCGACCCCGCCGCCATCGACGCCTTGGCCGGGCGCGGCGTCCGCCAACACCTGGCGGAGTTGGTCCGGCCGGAGCACCGCGACCGCCTCGACGACGCCGTGGCCGATCTGGCGTCGCTGGGCCGAGCCGAGTTGGCCAGCGATCTCGGCCGACTCGTGGACGTGGCCTCTCGAGGGGGTTCGGGTCAAGGTGACCTCGAGATCCTGGTGGCGGTGCTCGCCGGCGACCTACCCGCAGTCCTGAGCGACGTGCTCGGTGGCGGGCAACTCATCACGTCTCGCGATCTGGCCAGCCTGCGCGAGGACCTGATCGGCCGGCGCTACACCAAACGTCGCCTGGTCGAGCTGATCGCCGCCTGGGTCGACCCGTCCGGAGAGATGCCGTCGAGCGCCTACATCGAGGTTGTCGATAGCTCCGACCCACCTTCGGCTGGCTTGGGGTCCGCCGGGTCGGCCCAGTCCCGGCTGCCGCTCGATCCTCCCTCGCCCGAGACCAGCGCCACGGTCGCGCTGCTGGCACAGCGTTTTCCCAGCGTGGCTGGCCTTTTACCCGACCATGACGCATCCGATGCCTTCTGGTTGGCGGCGTGGTGGTACGACCGCCCCCTGCCGCCGCCCTGGCTCCCCGTCCGCCTCCTCGAGGACCGGCCGCGGCTGGGCTTGGCGGCCGAGGCGGCCGTCGGCGACGCCGGTGCCCTCGCAGAGCTCGCCCGCCTCGACCGGCGAATCGGCCCCGACACCGTCCTCGGTGATCGGGTCGCCGCCGCCCTCGACCTCCCCAACCGCACGGCCAAAGAGGTGGCGGCGATGCTCGCCGGCGAACGGTTGCTGCGTCATCCCCGGCACTTGGCCGCCGATCAATTCGCACGCCGGTTGGCTGCCGACTGGCAACTCGTGTCCCTGCTCCCGCCGTTGGCGCAGCACGCGCTGGCGACCGAGGCCGAAGCCGCGCCGCTCACCTACCTCATCGAGGCGGCCCGCCACCTTTCCACCATCGAACGCCAGCAGCCGTACTTGGCCTGCCCGTCGCTGGTCGACGACGTGTACCCGCTCCAGTTCGCTCCGGTGGCCGAGCTCATCAGCCGGGCCGAGCTGGCCGCCGCCCACGGTGGCATCGTGTCCACCGACACGATCGACGCCTTTCGTTCGGCTGCCGTCCGGCTCCTGCGTTCGGTCGACGCCGACTTCGAGGCCCACGCCGACACCCATTACGCCGGCTGCCTGCGGATCTGGGAGATCGGCGACGCCATCGTGGCGCCACTGCTCGCCCAACACGGCCGCGTCGCCGTGCTCCTCGTCGACGCCATGCGAGCCGACCTGTCAGCCCATGTCACCGCCTTGGTCGCCGATTCCCTGCCGGGGCGGACGGTCGAGAAGCGTTGGGCGGTGACGCCGGCACCGACGCGAACCGCCGAGGCGGTCGCCGCCATGTACCTCGGCCGCCAGGTTCCACCGGGATCGGTTCCGCCCCACCCCGACGAGGCCGACGTTGCATTTGCCCATCTCGGGTATGAGGCGCGGTCGCTGGTCGGCGCCGATCGTGATGATCGCACCACCGAGCTGCGCACATTGTGGGCCGAGGGCCCACCGATCTCGGTGGCGGTGGCGACTGGTGTCGACGAGCGCCTCCACCGAACCTCGGTCGAACTGGCCGCCCTCGTCGACGAGGCCGTGTTGGCCCTGCGCCGGCGGGTCATTCCCTCGCTGCACGCCCTTCCCGAGCGCGTGCCGTTGGTGCTGCTGGCCGACCACGGGTTCCGGGAGAACCCGTCGTGGGGCCACGGGCCGCAGGGGCGTTATGTCCACGGCGGGACGTCACTCGAGGAGTGCGTCATACCGGTGGTCGTCGTCGGTCCTCGGCGCCTGCACTAATACCGGCCCCAGCCGACCTCTGCACACAATCATCAATTCTGACGATGGTCAGGTCGCCTCGGCGCGCACACACTCACGGGAAAACACACCTCCGATTGATCGGAACGACCCGTGCAAATGCTGCAATCGCGTCCTCTTGCCGCGGCGCCTGGCGATACACCACCTGATAATCGCCCGCCCGAGCCGCGCCAGCCCATCCGCGATCCTGACCCGGCGGAAAAGCGGGACCGCGGGCGAGTCGTGCGGGGGATCATTTCGACCATTGCCGGAATCCTCCTGGCCCTCGTCGCGGTTCTTGCCATTGGCGTGGCGGTCAGCACGCACCTCTCCGGTGGGCAGCTCGGCCTAGCCGGCCACCCCGTGATGATCGTCCTGTCCGGGTCGATGGCCCCGACGATCAACACCGGCGACCTCGTCGTCGACGACCGGGTCACGCCGGCGCAGGCCGCCAAACTGCGGGTGGGCCAGATCATCAGCTTTCGGGCGGCCGCGGGTAGCAGCCAGATCTTCACCCACCGCATCGTGGGCGTCGAGGCGCTCCCCGATGGTGACGTCGGCTATGTGACCAAAGGTGACGCCAACGAATCCCGGGACGGGCCGGTTGCGCCATCCTCCAACGTCGTGGGGCTTTACCAGGCCAAGGTCCCCGACGGGGGGTACGTCCTCACTGCATTGCACCGGCCATTGGTTCTTGGCCTGATTCTCGCCTCACCGATTCTCTGGCTGCTTTCCGAGCCCCTCTGGCGGCGGGCTCGCGCCGCGGGGGGTCGTGAGTCGGAGACACCGACAACTCGTCACAATCAGGAGGGAAGCAAAGAATGAACACTAATCGCAGGAAGCGCCTTCTATTCGTGGGAGGGGCGGTTGTCAGCATTGGCGCCGCGGCCGCCCTTCTGGCCGGCGCCACATTCGGTTTCTTCAGCAGCGCCGGCGTGGCCAGCGGGAGCAACACCTTCACCGCCGGCAATGTGGTCGTCGGACTCGATCCTGGTGGCACGCAGGTTACGTGCGCCATCGGGCCGATGTCGCCCGGCGATACGCAAGCCTCAAGCGGCGACGTGGTCTGTAAGTACCAGGTCAAGTACACCGGCAACGTCGGTGCCTACATGGCTCTCGACCTCGCGATAACCGGCTCCGGCGGAACACCGGTCACTCCCTACGGGGGCAGTGCGCCGAGCGCGGCGCAGGGTCTCTACGACGGCACCGCCAACGGGCTCCAGCTCACCATCAGCGACGGCACCACCACCTATTTGAGCGGAACCCAGTACAACAACCAGGCGGGAACGGCGACCACGCTCACCCCGACCTCCGGAGCCGCCTCGGTGAGTGACCTTCTGGTGACCGCGAGTCCGATCGCGACCAACGCCACGACCGACATCACGGTGGACTACTCGTTGCCCACCACCGCCGGCAACGCCTACAACCTGGCGACGTCGAGCATCGTCCTCACCATTCATGCGGTCCAAGCAGACAACAACGCTCTCCCGGTGGGCTGCGCCGCCGGCGCGGTTTGCGCCACGGGCATGAACTGGAGCTAGGCCGACCGATCCTCGTGAGGAGGGGTGCGGGCCTGCCGTGCCCCTCCTCAACGAGGCCGGGAGGGCGCCGAAGTGCACGAGCCCCGCGATCGGCCCCACGGCCGATCTTTTTTGTTCACCAATCCACAGTATATGTGGTCGCGTTGCACACAAAAGGATCGTAAAGCCCGAAATGAGCTCCAAAAAACGGTACATCGTCATCGCCATAGGAGTTGCGCTCGCGTGCGTCGCTGGCGTTCGGGTAAACGAACGAAGGGCGAACACCCAAGGCCCGAAACCAAAAAGAAACCCCATGACAAGCAGGCGATTGCAGGTTGCTCTCGTGCTCGCGGCATTGGTCGCGGTGGCGTCAACGAGCGTGGGTGTCACCCTCGCGCTCTATAGCAACAAGCCAACCGGCGAGACCAATACCTTTGTCGCTGGCACCGTGAGCCTGACAAACGTCGCCACCGGGGCCTGCGCCGCCTCGACCAGCAACATGGCGCCGGGGGACTCCGCCAGTTGCACGCTGGGCACGACCTACGCCGGGACGCTCTCGGGCTACATGGGATTGGACGTGTTCATCGCGACCAAGAGCAATAGTGCGGGTGGTGCCAGCCCGACCAACCTCTATAACCCGTCGGATTCGACGAATGAGGCGCAGATCACGGTGAACAGCACGACGCCGACGGTCAGCTATGTCTCTGCGACGGCCAGCTTCACCGTCATCAGCTGCCCAAGCGTCGGTCCGGACGGCAACAGCTATACCGCCTACAACCTGTGCTACCAGAACACGAACTACCTGGTGTCGGCGACCGCGTTTTCCAGCGGCACGGTGACCTTTACCACCGCCATATCGTTGCCGAGCACGCAGCCCAACTCCTACCAAGGCGGCAGCGCGGTCGTGGTGCTCACGGTCCACGCAGTGCAGTCGAAGAACAACTCCATCAACTGCGCCACCGGGGGCACGTCCCCAACGGCAGGAACCCAATGTGTGCCCGCCGGATCCTTCGCCTGGAGCTAGCCCGCATGCGGACTCGGCGCGCCCCGTACCGCCAGACGATCGTGTTGTTGGCCACGACGGTGGTCGTGCTCGCGAGCATCCTTGCCACGCCGATGAAAGCCTGGGCCCGCTCCGGTGTGGAAGGAGCAGAGACCAACATCTTTGCCACGCATATCCTGGGAGCGCCACCCACCTCGAGTTGCAGCGGGCTCGCCATCCTGTCGATCTCGCTGTCGTGGACGGCGCCGTCCGATGCGAGTTACGTGTTGGGCTACGAGGTCGGTTCGTCCACCTCGAGTGGCGGGCCGTACAGCTATGGCGCCAACCTCGGCAACGTCTTTTCGACGACGGTGTCGATCCTGACAGGGACCACGTACCTCGTGGTCCGGTCGGTCAATCACAATTGGTTCGGGAGCACCACCTCGCCGCAACGCAAGGCCATCGGCGTCCTCACACTTCTGGCGACCTGTTCGTAGGCCGTCGACAGGCCCTATTAGGGGATCGGCCTCTGCCCTTGGGCGGCTGATTGGGCCCGCCGCGGCGAGGTGAGCGGCGGCCTCGGCGCTGGTCAGGCGCCGTCGGGGAAAAGGTGGCCCAGTCCGGCGCGGCGTTTCGGTGTCTTCTAGCGGGAGTTGCTCCGCCTTCGCAGTTCCTGTCATAGCCCTGCGGCATACTCGCCACGGAGAGGATCACTGGGCCGTGTTGCACCTTCACCGAGCAGAGAGGGCCGATCGCCTCGTCGAGGCGTTGTCTGACCTGGTCGAAAAGCCGCTCGAGGACCCCTTGCTACCGGAGCTGGTCTCGGTACCCACGCGCGGCGTGGAGCGCTGGCTGGCCCAGCGGCTTTCGGCCCGGCTCGGCGCGGCGCGGGGCCGGGCCGACGGGGTGTGCGCCAACTTCGAGTTTCCCTTCCCGGGGGGGCTGATCGGCAAGGCGGTGGCGACCGCGTCGGGCATCGACGTCGATACCGACCCGTGGTTGCCGCAGCGGTCGGTCTGGCCCTTGCTCGGCGTCGTCGACGACTGCCTGGGCGAGCCCTGGATGGCATCACTGGCAGCGCACCTTCGGCCCGGTGACCTCGCCGGCGATGACATCGGCGAGGGCGAGTGGCGTTCCCGGCGCTTCACCACCGTCCGCCACATCGCCGACCTTTATGACCGCTATGGCGTGCACCGCCCGGACATGCTGTGCGCGTGGGCGGCCGGCGCCGACACCGACGGGACCGATTGCCCGCTCCCGCCCGATGCCGCCTGGCAGGCCGAGCTGTGGCGGCGTCTGGCGGCGCGGATCGCCACGTCCAGCCCGGCCGAGCGCCTGGCCGGGGCGTGCTCCCAATTAGCGGCCGGCACGGTCTCGGTCGCGCTCCCGCCCCGCCTGTCGCTGTTCGGTCTGACCCGCCTACCGGTGAGCTATGTGAAGGTGCTGCGCGCCCTGTCGGTCGATCGGGACATCCACCTGTTCCTGCTCCATCCCTCGCCGAGGCTCTGGACCCGGGTCGCTGCCGCCATCGGCTCCGACCGACCCACCTTCGTCCGCCGGGCCGAAGCCGACGATCCTGCGTTGCTGCCTCGCAATCCGTTGCTGGCGTCGTGGGGCCAGGATGCGCACGAGATGCAGCTGCTTCTCGCCAGCGGATCGGGACCGCAAGACGTCGTCACCGCCGATGATCACCGGGCGGCCGACGAGTCGACCTCGACGCTGCTGCGTCGAATCCAGGCCGACATCCGCGCTGATCGTTCACCGCCGGGTGCTCCACTTCCGGGCCACGACGACAACCGCGCGCCGCTCGAGCGCGACGACCACAGCATCCAGATTCATGCCTGCCACGGCCTGGCCCGCCAAGTCGAGATCATCCGTGACGCCATCATCCACCTGCTCGGTGACGACCCGACGCTGGAGCCTCGCGACGTGATCGTGATGTGCCCCGATATCGAAACCTTCGCACCGCTCGTCCACGCCACCTTCGGCGCCGGCGACGACACGGTTACCGACAGTACGGCCGCGTCCAGCCTTGACGTCCCTGGTCGGGCGCCTGAGCCTGACCTGCGCGTGCGGTTGGCCGATCGGTCGCTCCGCCAGACCAACCCGATCCTGGGCGTGGTGGCGGAGGTGCTCGACCTGGCTTCGGCGCGGCTCACCGCCCCCCAGGTCCTCGACCTCGCCGGCCGCGAGCCCCTGCGCCGTCGCTTCGGCCTCGACGACGAGGACCTGGCTCGGCTGGACGAATGGGTCGGCAGGACCGGTGTCCGGTGGGGTTTCGACGCGGCCCACCGGGCGCCGTTCAAGCTTGGTTGGTTGGAAGCAAACACCTGGCGAGCCGGCCTCGACCGGGTTCTCCTCGGCGTGGCCATGGCCGAGGAGGGCCAGCGGCTGGTGGGCGGGGTCCTTCCGCTCGACGACGTCGGCAGCGGTGACATCGATCTGGCGGGGCGCTTCGCCGAGCTCATCGACCGCCTCCACGCTGCCATCACCGCGTTCAACCAGCCCAGGCCGCTGGCCGCCTGGGCCGAGGCTATCGCCGGCGTGGCCGACGAGTTGACGGCGACCACCGAGGCCAACCGTTGGCAGCGCGTCCAACTGCAGGGCCTGGTCG
>OBLV0100000167.1_pt1 | contig 21662 bp, 21 predicted proteins | sample 1520071 | NCBI WGS metagenome assembly OBLV01 (sample SAMEA3888446, study PRJEB22518) | metagenome | reverse complement strand
AGGAGTTGGCGAACATGGCGAGCTCGTCGAGCGGGTCGTAGAACCGGCGCAGGTAGAGCACGAACGCCGCCAGCACACCTACCGTGAGGGTGCCTTCCAGGACCTGCAACCCGCCGAGCAGCAACGTCGCCGCCACCGACACCGAGCCCACCAGCCGCACGGCCGAGGTGTACCGGGCGACCAGCGTGAGCGCATCGGACTCGGCAGCCGCGGACCCGCTGTTGAGCTCGTCCATGATCGAGATGTTGCGCTGCTCCCGGCGGAACGCCTGCACCGCGCGGATCCCGTTCATGGTCTCGACGAACTGCACGATCACCCGGGCGATCCAGGTCCGGGTGCTGCGGTAGGTGTGCTGCGAACGGCGGCGGTACCAGCGGGTGAGCAGGCCCAGCGGGAGGAACGCGGCCAGCGCCACCAGGCCCAGCGGGGTGTCCAGCACGAGCAGTACCGTGCCGATGCCGGCGATCGAGAGCCCTGAGATGAAGAAACCATCCAGCCCCTGATCCAGCATCTCCTGCAGCGAGTCCAGATCGCTGGTCAGCCGGGAGATCACCCGCCCCGAGGTATAGCGCTCGTGGAAGGCCAGTGAGAGCCGCTGGACCTGGGAGAAGACCCGCTCACGCAGATCTATCAGCACGTCCTGCCCGATCCGCCCGGACAGTCGCAGGAACGCGCGGACGGTCAGCGCGTCGACCAGCCCCGCCCCCGCGTACCCGGCGATGTACCACAGCATCGGGCCGGGCCGGCCGTCCAGCGCCGCCGGGATCCCCCGGTCGATCGCCACCGCGATCAGCAGCGGGCCGGCGAGCAACGCGAGCTGATCGGCGAGGAGCAGCGCCAGCGCGGCACCTATCGGGCGCAGATGGGGGCGCAGCAGCGAGCTGAGCAACCGGCGGGACCGGGCGGCCAGCCGCAGCCCGGTGCTGACATCGATGGTGTCGTGATCTTCGGTGGCGACCCCCCGCCATTCCTCGCTCATCGCGCCACCGCCGGGGAGTCCAGGCTGCCCAGCAGCCTGCGGTACTCGGGCATCCCGGCCAGCAGCTCGGCGTGGGTGCCTACGGCCTGGATGCGGCCCTCGGCGAGCAGCGCTACCCGGTCGGCGAGCTGGACCGTGGAGGGCCGGTGGGCCACCACCAACGCCGTCACGTCGCGCAGCACCCGGCGCAGCGCCGCCTCCACCTCGGCCTCGGTGTGCACGTCCAGCGCGGAGAGCGGATCGTCGAGTACCAGCACCGCCGGGTGGCCGGCGGTGCCGCTGCCGAGCACCGCCCGGGCCAGCGCCAGCCGCTGCCGTTGACCCCCGGACAGCGTGAGGCCCTGCTCGCCGATCCTGGTGTCCAGGCCCCAGGGCAGCGTGCCGACGAACTGCTCAGCCTGCGCTACCCGCAGTGCCCGGCGCACCTCGTCGTCGGTGACCTCCGGCGCACCCAGCGCCACGTTCTCCCGGACCGACGCCGAGAACAGCACCGGTTCCTCGAACGCCATCGCCACGATCGTGCGCAGCTCGGACAAGGCCAGATCCCGCACGTCGACCCCGTCGAGCAGGACCCGGCCGCCGGTGACATCGGCCAGCCGGGCCGCCAGCGCGGTCAGCGTGGTCTTGCCGCTGCCGGTGGGTCCCACCAGCGCGAGGGTCTCTCCCGCCCGGAGCTCCAGGTCCACCCCGCGCAGCACCTCGTCGGCGGCGCCCGGATACCGGAAGCGCACCCCCTCCAACCGCAGTGCACCGCGCACTGGAGTGGCCGGGGGCCGGGGCACCGCCGGGTCGGTCACGGCCGGGCGGGCGTCGCGCACCTCCCAGTAGCGGGTGGCCGCCGCGGTCGCGCTCCCGGTCTCGGCGATCAGCCAACCCAGCGAGTCCATCGGCCAGCGCAGGTAGGTGAGGATGGTGACCCCCCCGACCACGGTGCCCAGCGACAGCGTCCCGGCGGCCACCGCGTACCCACCCATGGCCAGCATCGCGGCCAGCGTCAGCTCGGGCAGCACGATGATCACCATCCAGAGCGCGGCGAGCACCCGCACCTTGGTCAGCTCGGTCTCCCGCAGCGCGCGGGCCTGCGCGAGGAACGCGCGGGTCGCTCGCGGGCCGTGGCCGAAGGCCTTGAGCACCCGGATGCCCAGCGCGGATTCCTCCACCATGGTGGCCAGGTCCCCCACCTGGTCCTGCGCCCGCCGCGCGGCCAGCCCGTAGGCCCGCTCGTAGTGCCGGCACAGCACCACCATCGGGAGCGCCATCACCACAGCCAATGCCCCGAACACCGGCGCGATCACCATGAGGACAACCAGCCCGACCAGCACGGTCAGCACGTTGACCACCAGGAAGATGCCGGAGAACGCGACGAACCGCCGGATCGTGTTCAGGTCGCTGATCCCCCGGGAGAGCAGCTGCCCGGACTGCCACCGGTCATGGAAGGCCACCGGCAGGCGCTGCAGGTGGTGGTACAGGTCGGCGCGCATCCGCTTCTCGATCTGGGCGGTAGGCCCGGCCACCAGTGCCCGCCGCAGGTAGATCAGGGCGGCCTCGACCACCCCGAGTGCGAGCACCCCGAGCGAGAGCAGCACCAGCGCGGGCCGGTCCCGGTGCGCGACGGGACCGTCGACGATCCGCTGGATCAGCAGCGGGATCCCCAGCCCGGCCAGCATCGCACCCAGCGCCGCGACTCCGGAGCCCAGCAGCCGACCCCGCACCGGTCGCGCATAGGGCGTCAACCGGCGCAGCACAGCCAGGGAAGGTTTTCGTGGGGGAGTCATCGCCCCTCGACGCTAACCACCCCCACCCCGGTCAGCACCCGATTTTCCGGGCTCTCCTCCCGCTGGATACGGGAGGAGAGCGGGTCAGCGGTGCGGGGAACGGACGCCGAGCAGGACGTCTTCCCAGGAGGGGACGACGGCGCGGTCTTTGCGGGCACGTGCGGCGGCGGAGGAGGGCTTGGGGGGTGTGCGGGCGGGATCGGGGGGGTCTATCGGGGGGACGGTGTGCAGGGCTGCGGCTGGTTGCGGGTCGATCAGGTCGGTGGCGTGGTCGTCGAGTGCGGTGACGGTGCCGCCGTGCGCGCCGGGGTGCAACGTCCACTGCGCCCGGTTGTCGGAGCGGCCGGTACGCCAGCACAGCTGGACAACCCACTTGCCGCTCTCCCCGCGCCAGGAGTCCCAGCTCACCGAGCTGAGGTCGTGTCCCCGCTGCTGAAAGGTCTCGGTGACGACCTCTTCCAGGGTGCGCACATCGGGTCCGTCGGCGCGCACCGGATGGGCCTGCCGGGCCAGCTGCGCCATCCGGGAGCGCTCCAGCAGCACGGGATAGGCGAATCGCTCGACTCGCTCGTTGGGTACCCCCGCGGCACCGGAGACCTGCTCAACGGACTCACCGGCCCTGATCCGGGCCTGGATCTCACGGGGTCGCATCTGGTTCTCCGGCTCGGTCTGGACGGGGTCGAGACGGGGAAGATCACCCTGTGTCGCTGCGTGCAGGGTGTCATCCACCGGCAAGCTGAACTGCTCCCGCCGGTCCCCCGGCCGGTGCGCCACCGCCTCCAGGATGACGGTGCGGCCGTCCATCCCCAGACCGGCTACCCGCAGCGCACGCATCCAAGGACCTCCACATCAGCTGCCCTACCGTAGGCCGGGTACCGGTCACGCCGGGGGAGGCGCGCCGCCGCGGGCCGGCTCAGCCGAGCCGCTCGACCACCCAGTCGATGCATCCGGTGAGCGCGGAGATGTCATCCGGCTCGACTGCCGGGAACATGCCGATCCGTAGCTGGTTGCGGCCGAGCTTACGGTAGGGCTCGGTGTCGACGATGCCGTTGGCCCGCAAGACGGACGCCACGGCGGCAGCGTTGATCTCTTCGTTGAAGTCGACGGTGCCGACCACCAGCGAACGTTTCGTGGGATCGGTGACGAACGGGCTCGCGTAGCGCGAGGACTCGGCCCAGGAGTAGAGCCGCGAGGATGACTCCGTGGTGCGCTTGACGCACCAGTCCAGCCCGCCGCCGGCGAGCATCCACCCGATCTGGTCGGCCAGCAACAGCAGCGTCGCCACCGCCGGGGTGTTGTAGGTCTGGTCCTTGCCGCTGTTGTCCACCGCAGTGCTCAGGGAGAGGAACTCCGGTACCCACCGGGTGGACGAGGCGATTTCGGCGATCCGCTCCAGTGCGGCCGGGCTGAGCAGCGCGATCCACAGCCCGCCGTCGGCGGCGAAGGATTTCTGCGGTGCGAAGTAGTAGACATCGGCGTCGCCGGCACGGACTGGGAGGCCACCGGCGCCGCTGGTCGCGTCGATCGCCACCAGTGCACCCTGCGAGCCGCTCGGGCGGCACACCGGAACCATCACCCCGGTCGAGGTCTCGTTGTGTGCCCAGCCGATGAGGTCACAGGACGGGTCGGCGACCGGCTGCGGGGCGTCCCCCACCGGGGCGGTGACCACCACCGGGTCGGCCAGGAACGGGGCGCCTGCGGTGACGGCCGCGAACTTGGCGGAGAACTCGCCATAACTCAGGTGCAGCGAGCGTTCCCGGACCAGGCCCAGCGCGGCTGCATCCCAGAAGGCGGTGGTGCCGCCGTTGCCCAGCACCACCTGGTAGCCCTCGGGCAGGCTGAACAGCTCGCGCAGCCCGGCGCGGATCCGTCCCACCAGTGACTTCACCGGTGGTTGCCGGTGCGAGGTACCCATGAAGGACGTTCCGGTCGAGGCCAGCGCGGTCAGCTGCTCCGGGCGGACCTTGGAGGGCCCGCAGCCGAAGCGCCCGTCGACGGGCAGGAGCTCAGTGGGAATGATCGGCTGCGCGGTCTGTGTCATAGCCCAGACTTTACGAGCCTGGCTACAGCCAGCTCTCCCCGGTGATGCGCTCGTAGGCCTCGACGTAGCGTTGCCGCGCCTGAGTCACGATCGCGGCTGGAATGATCGGTCCAGGTGGCTCGCGATCCCATCCGGTGCCGGCCGCCCAGTCCCGGACGAACTGCTTGTCCAGCACCTGCGGCGGGTGCCCGGGTTGCCAGCTCTCGGCTAGCCAGAAACGCGATGAATCCGAGGTGAGCGCCTCGTCCCCCAATCTCAACCGCCCCGCGGCGTCCCAGCCGAACTCGAATTTGGTGTCGGCCACGATGATGCCTTTGGTCAGCGCATCCTCAGCGGCCGTGGTGTAGAGCTGCAAGGTCGCGTCCCGCAGCCGTTGCGCGGTGTCCGCTCCGGCAACCTCGACCACGTCGTCGAACGTGATGAACTCATCATGGCCGGTGAGGGAGAACTTGGTGGTCGGGGTGAAGATGGGCTCGGGAAGCCGGCTGCCGGGGACCAAACCGGCAGGCAGCGCGACGCCCGACACCGAACCGTACTTCTGGTACTCCCGTAGGCCCAGGCCGGTGAGGTACCCGCGCGCGATGCATTCCACCGGGATCATCCGCAGCCGGGTGCAGCGGATCGCCCGCCCGGCGAACTCGGGCGGCACGTCGGTGGCGGAGATCAGATGATTGGGGGTCACGTTGCGGAGTCGGTGAAACCACCACACCGACAGTTGGGTCAGCAATGCACCCTTCTCAGGAATGGGTGTCGGTAGTACGACGTCGTACACCGAGATCCGGTCGGACGCGACGAGCAGCACGTCGTCGCCGATCGCATACAGCTCCCGCACCTTCCCGGCTGAGATGCGCTTCACGCCGCTCACCTCTCCTTCACGGCGACAATATTTCCCGGATGGTCCAGCCACAGCTAGCTGTGCTCCCCTCCGGCGGTGACAGGGTGCCTCTGTGCGCCGAGTTCCACGCCAGGGCTGGCCGTAGCGCCCAAGGGAGCCCCTCCTGTGGAGCCCGGCACACAGAGGGCTCTCAACCCCGGTGGGCTGCTGCTCTGGTGGCACGCGGAGTCCGGGCGTAGCGGCGCTTCCGCGGTGAAAGTGAAGTTGAGCCCGCTTACGGTGGGACGGTGACGGGGTATCCGGCGTGACCGAGGTCGTGTTGCGGCGGCTACTGCCCGAGCCGGGACTCGTCACCGCCGTCGAGGCGCTGGAGGGACTGGCGCTGGGCGAGCTGGCCGGCGATCACCGGCCATACGTGGTGCTCAATATGGTGGCCACCACCGACGGCGCGGCCGCGGTCGGGCACCGCAGCGCCCCGCTGAGCAACGCCGCCGACCGGCAGCTGTTCCACGAGCTGCGCACGCACGTCGATGCGATCATGGTTGGAGCCGGGACGGCGCAGGCCGAGCGGTACCGGCGGCTGGTCGGCGACCCCCGGCGCCGGGAGCGCCGGGTCGCCCGCGGGCTGGCGCCCGACCCGCTGGCCATCGTGGTGAGCGGTCGGCTCACCCTGAGCCCGCAGCTGCCGCTACTGGCCGACCCGCACTCCCGGGTGATCGTGATCACCGCGAGCGACGCCGAGCTGCCGCGATGCGCCGCCCAGCTCAGCTACCTGCGCCCGGCGCCGGGCGCGGAGCTGGACCTGTCCGTAGCGCTGCGCCGGTTGCGCACCGAGCACGGGGTGCGCTCGGTGCTGTGCGAGGGTGGTCCGGCCCTGAACGCTGCGCTGCTGCCCACTGGGCTGGTCGATGAGCTGTTCCTCGCGATCGCGCCCGTACTCGCCGGCAGTGCCGGGTCGCTGTCCATCACCGGCCACGCCCCGCTCGCCGAGCCGTTGAGCCTGGACCTGGTCGGACTGCTGGAGTCGCAAGGCCAGCTGTTCGCCCGCTACCTGCTGCGGCCACCAGGCGTTCAGGGGCAGCCGATCTCGTCCCACCCCGCTACGTCCTGCCGGCGCCGCGGGGCCGGTCCGACGTAGCACGCTGCCGGGCGGACCAGCCGGCCGGTGCGTTTCTGCTCCATGATGTGCGCGCACCAGCCGGCGGTGCGCGCACAGGTGAACATCGCCGACATCATGTGCGGCGGGACCTGCGCGAAGTCGAGGAGCACCGCAGCCCAGAACTCGACGTTGGTCTCGATCGCCCGGTCCGGACGCCGCTCCCGCAGCTCGGCCAGCGCAGCCTGTTCCAGTGCGACCGCCACGTCGTGGCGCGGTGCGCCGAGCTCCGCGCAGATCCGGCGCAGCACCCGAGCTCGGGGATCGGTGGCCCGGTACACCCGGTGCCCGAATCCCATCAGCCGCTCTCCTCGATCCAGGATTGCCCTGACCACCGCGACGGCGTTGCCGGTGCGCTCCACGTCCTCGATCATCGGGAGCACCCGGGCCGGCGCGCCCCCGTGCAGCGGCCCGGACATCGCGCCGATCGCCCCGGACAGGCACGCGGCGACGTCGGCACCGGTGGAGGCGATCACCCGCGCGGTGAGGGTCGAGGCGTTGAGGCCGTGCTCGGCGGCCGAGACCCAGTAGGCGTCCACCGCCTTGACGTGCGCCGGCTCCAGCTCACCGCGCCATCGGCACATGAAACGCTCGGTGATCGTGGAGCACTCGTCGATCCGGTGCTGCGGCACCGCGGGCTGGTGGATCCCCCGGGCGGACTGCGCCACGTAGGACAGCGCCATCACCGAGGCCCGGGCCAGCTCCGCGCGGGAGTCCTCATCGGTGCTGTCCAGCAGCGGGCGGTAACCCCAGATGGGTGCGAGCATCGCCAGCGCGGCCTGCACGTCGACCCGGACGTCCCCGGTGTGCACCGGAAGGGGGAACGGCTCGGCGGGCGGCAGGCCACGGCCGAAGCGCCCGTCGGTCAGCAGCGCCCACACATCTCCGAAGGTCACATGGCCGGCGAGATCCTCGATGTCGACGCCGCGATAGCGCAAGGCCCCACCGTCCCGATCGGGCTCGGCGATCTCGGTGTGGAAGGCCACCACACCCTCCAGCCCAGGCCGGAACCTGCCATTGGCCGGCAACCCGGTTGGCTCCGCCAGCTTCTCCACCTTCACCACAGCCACGCCGTCCTCCTCGCGCGATCGGTCCCGAGCGGGCGCGCGGGTCGCTGAGCGGGCAGCTGGTGCGGGCGCACGCCACGGTGCGGCGCCGCGCGGATGGGCTAACCCTGCACCTAATGGCCTACCGGGGCAATGTGACGGTGCTTTCCCCGGGTGTGCCGACGTAGTTTTGACACCAGGTTTGGGCATCCTGGCCGAGGAGCGACGGGGAGCGTGCGGTGCGATGCAGCGGGGCGAGTGGGATGCGCAGCTGGCTCAGATGCGGGTGGCCTACCCCGCCGGCACGCTGGACGAGGCGGAGGTAGCCCGCGACTGGCACGAACAGTGCGCGCGCTGGCTCGACGACGCGGTGGCCGCGGGAATTCCCGAGCCCAACGCGATGGTGCTGGCCACCGTGGGCGCCGACGGGTTACCCAGCTCCCGGACCGTGCTGGCCAAGGGCCTCGATGAGCGGGGCGTGGTGTTCTACACCAACTTCGCCTCCGCCAAGATGCGCGACCTCAACGCCACCGGCTTCGCCGCGGCCACGTTCCCCTGGATCGCGCTGCACCGCCAGGTGCACCTGCGCGGGCCGATCGAGGTGCTCACCGTGGGGGAGAGCACGGCCTACTGGCGAACCCGACCGCGGGGAGCCCAGCTGGGGGCGTGGGCCTCGGCGCAGTCCACCGAGGTGCCGGACCGCCGAGCCTTGGACGTCGCGCTGGAGCAGGTCACCGCTCGGTTCGCCGACGCCGAGCAGGTGCCGTTGCCGCCGCACTGGGGTGGTGTGCGGATCCGGCCGGTCAGCGTGGAATTCTGGCAGGGCAGGCCGGACCGGATGCACGATCGGCTTCGTTACCACCGCACCGAGCACGGCAGCTGGACGATTACCCGGTTAGCGCCGTAATTCTACCCGGCCACGGCCTTCCCGGGGGCCGGCTGGGAGAATTCCCGGTGTGATGTCCGCGTTCTGTCTCCGCCACACCGGGCGAGCTATCGTGGATAGGTGTCCAGCGAACAAACCGTGACCTTGAGCTACCCGGACGGCGAGCGCCAGCTGCCGATCATCAAGGCTGCCGAGGGGGCGTCCGGAATCAGCCTCAGCGCGCTCCGGGCCGATACGGGAATGATCGCTCTCGACCCGGGATTCGTGAACACCGCCGAATGTCGCTCAGAGATCACCTACATTGATGGTGGAATGGGTGTGCTGCGTTACCGTGGCTACCCGATTGAGGTCCTGGCCGAACGCTCGACTTTCCTAGAGGTCGGCTATCTGCTGATTTACGGGAGTCTGCCCACCAGTGGACAGCTGGAGAATTTCACCGACCTGATTCGCGTTCACACCTTGCTCCACGAGGATTTGAGACGGTTCTTTGACGGCTTCCCGCGTGATGCTCATCCGATGGCGGTACTCTCCAGCGCGGTGTCCGCACTGTCCACCTTCTATCAGGACAGCCTCAACCCGTTCGATCCTGAGCAGGTCGAGATCTCCACCGCCCGGCTACTGGCCAAGCTGCCCACGATCGCAGCATACGCGTACAAGAAGTCGATCGGCCAGCCGTTTCTCTACCCGGACAACTCGCTCGGTCTGGTACAGAATTTCCTGCGGATGACATTCGGGCTGCCCACTGAGCCCTACGAAGTCGATCCGGTGATTGCGGACGCGCTGGATCTACTGTTCGTGTTGCATGCCGACCACGAGCAGAATTGCTCGACGTCTACGGTTCGAATGGTCGGTTCCACACACGCCAACCTGTTCGCCTCGATCTCGGCGGCGATCAACGCGCTGTTCGGCCCGCTCCACGGTGGGGCGAACCAGTCGGTGCTGGAGATGCTCGAGCGCATCCACGCCGACGGAGGTAATGTCGACTCCTTCGTCTCGAAGGTGAAAAACCATACTGACGGTGCGCGGTTAATGGGTTTCGGGCATCGGGTCTACAAACATTACGATCCCCGAGCGAAAATCGTCAAAAGGACCGCAGACGAGATCCTGCACAAGAAAGGGGTGAGTGACCCGCTGCTCGATATCGCGCTGGAGTTGGAGGCCGCGGCATTGGGTGACGACTATTTCGTCGAGCGCAAGCTCTACCCCAATGTCGACTTCTATACCGGCCTGATCTACCGGGCGATGGGCTTTCCTACCAAGATGTTCACCGTGCTCTTTGCGCTGGGCCGGTTGCCCGGCTGGATCGCGCACTGGCGCGAGATGATCAATGATCCAGAGACCAAGATCGGCAGGCCTTGCCAGATTTACACGGGCTACTCCGAACGGGAGTACGTTGCAATCACCCAGCGTTGAGTCAGCTGCCCGCAGGCATCATCCGTTGGGCGGTGCGCGATCTGAAGCGCGACGCGTAAGTTGCCCGCAGACCAAGGCCGGGGAGCAGAGTCCATGCGCACCATCGAGTGGGTCGACGGATACGTCGACGTGATTGATCAGACGGTTTTGCCGCAGCAGAGGCGGGTAGCGCTGCACACCGTCAGCGAGGTGGTCGATGCAATCCAGCGGATGGTGGTCCGGGGTGCCCCGGCGCTGGGTGCTCTGGGAGCGTTGGGCGTCGCCCTCGCCGCGGCGCGCTCGGCCGACCGGGGTTATGACCCCGATGCCGTCCGGACTGACGCGCGGCGTATCGCCGAGGCCCGCCCCACCGCCGCGCATCTGAGATGGGCGGTGCAGCAGGTGCTGCCCGCGGTGACGAAGGGACCTGCTGCGGTGCTGAGCGCCGCGACGGCCCTGGTCGAGGCTGACGTGCGGGCTTGCGCGACGCTGTCCCGGCTCGGCGCGGCCCTGCTGCGCAGCTACGTCGGTGATCGGCCGATGGTGCTGCACACGCACTGCAATGCGGGCGCGCTGGCCTGCGTGGAGTGGGGTACCGCGCTCGGCGTCGTGCGGGCGCTGCACGCCGACTCGCTGGTCCGGATGGTGGTGGTCGGCGAAACCCGGCCGCTGTTGCAGGGTTCCCGGATCACCGCGACCGAGCTTGCCCAGTTGGGAGTGCCGCACCAGGTGGTGGTCGATGCGGCTGGGCCGGGGCTCATCGCCGGCGGCCAGGTGGACGCGGTGATCGTGGGAGCGGATCGGATCGCCGCCAACTACGACGTGGTGAACAAGGTGGGCACCTACCCGCTGGCCCTGGCTGCGGCCCGGGCCGGGATCCCGTTCGTGGTGGCCGCGCCGACCGCCACGATCGACACGAACACCCTCACCGGTGCAGCGGTGACCATTGAATACCGGGATCCCGACGAGGTGCTGCTGGTGGGGGGCTGGCGAATGGCGCCGGCCGAGTCCGCCGCCCTCAACCCGGCCTTCGATGTGACCCCAGCGGATCTGGTCACCGCAATCGTCACTGAGTCCAGGGTGATCGAGCCGGCCCGCTCGGCTGAGCCGGCCGGCGCAGAACAAGCAGTGACCGTGCCCGCCATGAGAATGGTCGGAGCGTCCTGAGGCCAGGCCGGGTGTTCAGTGGCCTCGGGCGATCCACTCCTCGAGGTGGTCGGCCTCGCTGCCGATGGTGGTGGAATCGCCGTGGCCGGTGCGCACATGGGTCTCCGGGGGGAGGGTGAGCAGCCGATTCCGGATCGAGTCGATGATCTCGCCGAAATCCGAGTAGGACCGTCCGGTGGCGCCCGGGCCGCCCTGGAACAGGGTGTCCCCGCTGAAGACCGTGTCCAGATCAACGGCGTACAAGCAGCATGAGCCGGGGGAGTGTCCGGGAGTGTGCACCACTCGCAGCGCGGTACCCGCGACGCGCAGGATGTCGCCATCGGCGAGCGCGCCATCAGGCGGTGGGAGGTCCGGGTGCGCGAGCTGCCACAGCACGTGTTCCTCGGGGTGCAACAACACCGGTGCCGCCAGCTTCCGGGACAGCTCCGGCGCGGCACTGACGTGATCATCGTGGGCATGGGTGCACACGATGCCCACCACTCGCCGCTCACCTACTGCGGCGGCGATCGCGTCCGCGTCGTGCGCGGCGTCGACGACGATCACCTCTTGCTCGTCACCGACGATCCATACGTTGTTGTCCACCTCCCAAGTGCCGCCGTCCAGGCTGAAGGTGCCCGAGGTGACTACCCGCTCGATCACTCTGCGCCCCCACTGGTCACGCTGATCACGCTCAGGAACCCGGCAGCAACACCACGCTGCGCAGCACCTCGCCGCGCTCCATCTTCTCGAAAGCCGCTTCCACCTCATCCAGGCTGATCGTCTCGGAAACGAACTTGTCCAGCGGAAGCCGCCCTTGCAGGTGCAGGTCGACCAGCATCGGGAAGTCCCGCTCGGGCAGGCAATCGCCGTACCAGGACGACTTGAGGGCACCGCCGCGCCCGAAGACGTCCAGCAGCGCGATGTCGGGCACCCTCAGATCTGGGGTCGGCACGCCGACCAGCACGACGGTTCCCGCCAGGTCACGGGCGAAAAATGCCTGCTTCCAGGTTTCCGGCCGGCCCACCGCGTCGATGACCACGTCGGCGCCGAAGCCTCCGGTGCACTCCCGCACCGCCTCGACGACATCGGATTCCCGCGCGTTGACGGTGTGGGTGGCGCCGAAGTCGCTGGCCCATCGCAACTTGCCCGGGTCGATGTCGATGCCGACGATCGTGGTCGCACCCGCCAGTCGCGCTCCGGCGATGGCGGCGTCCCCGACCCCGCCACACCCGATGACCGCCACAGAGTCGCCGCGGGTCACCCCGCCGGTGTTGATCGCCGCGCCGAGCCCGGCCATCACACCGCAGCCGAGGAGCCCTGCGATCTCCGGCGCGACCGCTGGGTTGACCTTGGTGCACTGCCCGCTGTGCACCAAGGTCTTCTCCACGAACGCGCCGATACCCAGCGCGGGCGAGAGCACCGTGCCGTCCGAGAGCGTCATGCTCTGGGCGGCATTGTGCGTGTCGAAGCAGTACCAAGGCCTGCCCCGGCGGCATGCCCGGCACCGCCCGCACACCGCGCGCCAGTTGAGGATCACGAAATCCCCGGGAGAGATCGCCTCGACGCCCTCGCCCACGGCCTCTACCACCCCAGCGGCCTCATGCCCCAGCAGGAAGGGGAATTCGTCATTGATGCCGCCTTCTCGGTAGTGCAGGTCGGTGTGGCACACACCGCAGGCCTGCACCGTGACCAGCGCCTCGCCCGGTCCCGGATCCGGTACCCGCACGGTTTCCATCGTGACCGGGGCACCCTTGCTCCGGGCGACCACCCCACGCACCTCGTGGCCCACCGTCCACCTCCCGTGTTGCTCGATCACGCCGACAGACCGACACGGGCCAGCCTGCCACGGGAGCCGGGCAGGGGCCGCGTCAGAGCGACACTGCGGCGAGTACGCGCTCAGTGAGCCTTACGGCGTTTACGCTTGCCACCGCTGGTGGCGATCGCCAGCAGTAGCCCACCCAGCAGGCCGCAGTTGGACAGGAAGTTCTGCTGCTTGGCCCTGCGAGCGTCCGGTGCGCCGCCCGGGGAGAACGGGTGCTCGGCCACCACGCCCGGGATCAGGTCTACGGCGAGTAATCCTGCTGCGAGCCTGGGCGCCCACCCGAGACCCATCGCCAGACCAGCGGTGATCTTCAACGCAGCGTCGGCCGAAACCACCAGAGTGGGATTGACAGGCGCCGGACCCCGTGCCAGCAACGGCGTCATGGCCTCGATTCTCGGCTTTGGGTTGATCAGGGTCTCCACGCCATTGGCGACGGATACAGCGGCAAGTAGCGGACGGGCTACGCGGCTGAGCAACACGGCGGCTCCTCTCTGAGCTGTTCGCTTTTGCACGTTAGCCCCCCTGGGTGGTAACGAGTGGTAAGCCACCCGTCCGGGGCATAGCGATGCCGATCGACCACTGGGTTGGGGTAAGTAAGTCACTCAATACTGTTGCTACGTAGTCTTACCTAGAGCTGTTGCATATCGTATGCATTAACGAGTCGTTCCCGAGTGTGGAGCCACCGTGGCTGAGTCCCGCGACCCTATCGAGGACCTGCGGCGGATCGCCTTCCTTCTGGAGCGCGCCGACGGAGAGACCTACCGGATTCGGGCGTTCCGCGCCGCGGCGTCAGTGCTCGCTACCCGGGATGACCTGGCGCAGCGTGCCCAGGCAGGCACCTTGACCGCACTGACCGGGGTTGGGGAGGTCACCGCCCGGTGCGTCACAGAATCCCTGGCGGGCGAGCCGCCGGAATACCTCGGCCGGCTGGAGGCCGGCCAGGACCAGCCGGGGGATGAGGCAGCCGTGGCGTTGCGCGCCGCGCTACGCGGGGATTGCCACACACACTCCGACTGGTCCGATGGAGCCTCGTCCGTCGAGGAGATGGCGCGCACCGCCCAGGAGCTGGGCCACGACTACCTCGTTCTCACCGATCACTCGCCGCGGCTCACCGTGGCGAATGGGCTGTCAGCTGATCGGCTGCGCCGCCAGCTGGATGTTGTCGCTGCCTGCAACGAAAAGCTCGCTCCATTCCAGATTCTCACCGGGATCGAGGTGGATATTCTCACCGACGGCGCGCTGGATCAGTCCGAAGATTTACTGGCGATACTGGACGTCGTCGTCGCCTCGGTTCACTCGCAGCTGCGAATGCCCGCTGCCGAGATGACCAGGCGGATGCGCACTGCGGTGGCCAACCCCCACGTCGACGTGCTCGGGCACTGCACCGGCCGGAAGGTGGCTGGTTCTCGCCGGCGCCCCGAATCGCAGTTCGACGCGGACGCCGTATTCGCGGACTGCGCCGCCTACGGTGTCGCCGTGGAGGTCAACTGCCGTCCCGACCGGCTGGACCCGCCGAAGCGGTTGCTGCGTCTCGCGGTCGAGGCGGGCTGCCGGATCGCGATCGACTCCGACGCGCACGCTCCCGGGCAGCTGGACTGGCAGCCCTACGGTTGTGCGCGCGCCGCGGAGTGCGGGGTGACTGCTGAGCGGGTGGTGAACACCTGGTCAGCCGATGAGCTCCGGGACTGGGCCGTCCGTTGAAGTCACTGGGCGACGCCCCCGGCGCGGTGGCTACCGGGGGCGCTTGCTGCTGCTGGTCAGGCGAACTCGCCAGCCCGTACCCCGGTGGTGAACGCCAATCACGCGCACGAAGCCACAGTGTGATGATCGGAGCCTGCGGGTGTTGGTCCAACACGCCTCCACGATCGAGGAGGAGCTCCTCGGTCTGCAAGATTTGCTAAGTCTGCAACTGCTGTATCTTTTGGGAGCGCGGGCGTGGCCGGTTCTCGCGCGATGTGCGGACGAAGGAGGCTCGCCGGTATGACGAGAGAGGGCAGCAATCAGGCGCCAGCGGCTTGCAGCCTTGCGGGTGTTGACTCCTGCGGAGCTGGTTTGAGTGAGTAGGCCGCTTTATCAGCTCAAGGCCGAGTTCTTCAAGACCTTGGGGCACCCAGCGCGGATCCGGGTGCTGGAACTGCTCAGCGAGCGTGAGCACGCAGTGGGCGAGATGTTGTCGGAAGTGGGGATAGAGCCGGCCAACCTGTCGCAGCAGTTGGCGGTGTTGCGGCGGACGGGCCTGGTGGCCACGCGTAAGGAGGGTTCGAACGTCTACTACTCATTGACCAGCCCCCGCGTGGCCGAATTGCTCGCCGTCGCCCGCGCGATCCTGACCGGTGTGTTGTCCGGCCAGGTCGAGTTGCTGGAAGAGATGACTGTGTCGGCGCCCGAGGGAGATCAGCCGGATAGGGTCTCGCGGGTTAGTTGAGCCGCGGTCACGCCGCCGGTTCGCCTCACTCTTCCGCCACGCGCACTCCCGAGGGCATGACCTACACCGAGGGCGAACCCGGGTCACTTCCTCAGCGCAGCGGCGGCGGCGATCCGCAGGGCCTCCCGATCCGCGATCTTGATCCTGGTCCGCCCGGCCGCGACGCCGAGGGCCTGCTCGGCAGCGTCGATGGCCTCCCAACCGGCCCAGGGGATCACCCCGACTCCCCGTTTCATGAGCATTTCGACGATGGCGCCGGGATCCCGATGCGACACGCGGGGCAGCCCATCGAGATCGCTCAGCAGGTGCTCGACGGTCTCCTTGGCATCACCCTTGTTGGTGCCGATCACCCCGGAGGGTCCGCGCTTGATCCAGCCGACCACGTACTCGCCGGTTGCGACCGACCCGTCGCGCTGGACTCGGCCGGCTACGTGCGGGATCACCCCGGCGCGCGCATCGAACGGGACGCCGGTCAGTGGCAGCCCGCGGTACCCCACCGAGCGCAGCAGCAGCTGAGCCGGGACCGTCACCGTCTCGCCGCTGCCGGTCACCCCTCCCGAACCATCGAGTGTGTTGTGCTCACACTGCACTGCTTCCACCCGGTCGGTACCGAGCACCGCCACCGGAGAGAGCAGAAACCGCAGGTGGATCCGGCGGGGTCGGCCCTGCGGCGGTCGAGTTGACCACTCGTGCAGGGCGTCGAGGTTGCGCCGCACTGTCTTGTTGGTCTCCACGACCTCCTTGCTGGCCTGATCGAGTACCAGCTCAGCGGGGTCGACCACCACGTCGGCATTGGCCAACTCGCCCAGCTCGCGCAGCTCCTTGGTGGTGAACTTGGCCTGCGCCGGGCCGCGCCGGCCGACGATGTGGATATCGGTGACCGTGCTCGCGTCGAGTACCCGCAGCACGTGATCGGGCATGTCGGTGACGTCCAGTTCCTGCGCCGTCTTGGCCAGGATGCGGGCGACGTCAATCGCGACGTTGCCCACACCGATCACTACGGCGCTGCGGGCATTCAGGGTGAACGCGTCCACCGCCGCATCGGGGTGACCGCAGTACCACGCGACAAACTGGGTGGCCGAGAAGCTGCCGGGCAGGTCTTCGCCAGGGATCGACAGCCGGCGGTCGACGGATGACCCGGTCGCATAGATCACCGCGTCGTAGTACTCGCGCAGCTCGCTCACGGTGATATCGACGCCCAGCTCAACCCCACCCAGAAAGCGGACCTGTGGCCGTTCGAGAATCTTGCGGAGAGTGATCTCCAGCGACTTCATCTTCAGATGGTCCGGCGCCACCCCGTACCGCAACAGCCCGTACGGGCAGGGCAGCCGGTCCAGCACGTCCACCGACACCGTGTCGTGTTTGCTCAGCTCATCGGCGGCGTACAAGCCCGACGGTCCGGACCCGATCACCGCCACCCGAGCCGATCCGGACTCACCTCCGGACGCCCCTTCCGACACTCCGTTGCACCTCCAGCGACATGACGTACAGGAGCCTCTGCCTGAATGACGTTACGCCACCGCCTGGGCCAGGCGACGCAATGCCATCACGGTCAGTCCGGCTCGCAACCGCGGGTCGCCGTGCAGCACGGAGACTCCTTCTGCGCAGGCCAAGTTGTCGACTACTACTGCGGCGCCCCGCAGGTCCTGGTCACGGGTGTAGTCGTTGACCACCGCCACGCACTGCAATCCCGCGGCACGTGCGGCGTGCACGCCGATGGCCGAGTCCTCCACGGCTATCGCCTCCGCAGGGGTGACGTTCAGGCGGGCCAGCGCCTCCCGGTAGGCCGCTGGATCCGGCTTGAGATCGGTAACGTCAGACCCGGTGACGACGACATCAAATACATCGAGTCCGAAAACAATGTCGAGTAACGGCAATACCCAATCGCTGGTCCCCGTGGTCGCGACCGCGGTGGCCACGTTCTCCTCCCGCAGTGCGCGGATCAGTTCCGTCGTACCCGGCCGAGCCTTTATCGCGCCGGTGCCGATCAGCGTCACAAACCGCTGAGTTTTGTCTCGGTGCAGCTGTGCCGCCAGCACGGCGGCTTCGGTGGGGGAGTGCCCGCTGGATTGGAGGTAATGTTCGAGGCGCTGACGACCACCGGCTGTTACGAGCAGTGCCCCATATTCCTCGATGCCCCACCGGTAATTCAGCCCGGCCGCTGCGAAGGCTTCATTGAATGCCACCCGATGGCCGTCCCGTTCGGTGTCGACCAGTGTCCCGTCCACATCGAAGATCACTGCTTTCAGCGGGCCGGCCTGCATGAGCGGCGTGCTCCTTTCCGGGTGGCAGCGGTGGGCTTGTCGTGGGGTGCGGTACCCCGTCATCGGGCACGGTGTGGCAGGGAACTACCCTGGGGTGGTCCGGCCTGCGTAGCTCCACGCTAGATTTTCCGGCCGGGTTCTGGACTCACTTCCGGGTCGGTTCTGGAGCGGCCGCTAGCCGCCCGCTCTGCCCCTTGGACCGGATCGGCGGCCTCGCGCACCATGGAACTCGGCTCGCACCGACTTCGAGTCCCCGGCCCGGTTTGCCAGCCGGGCCGGGCCGGGTGGCGCCTTTTTTTCGCCCGATCGTGAAGGTCCTTTAACCTGCTCGTCATCTGTGTCTGAAGTTGTTTGACGGCTGTCGTGTGTCACCATCATGCTGCGCGCATCCTTCGTACTCCCTGGGTCACGTTCCGAGACTGCGCCGTGGTGCGGAGCCCCGTGACGGCTTTCTCGCCCGTCAGTGAGGGCACCCAGTGAGTCGATCAGGTTGCGTACCGAGGCGAAAGTGCCTCGACGGATCGCCTGCTGAGTGATGATGCCCAACGAGACCTCGACGAGCTTGAGCCACGGGTCCGGTTGAGCTGGGGTTTGTTCTTCCCCGGAGTGGTCCCCGGAGTGGTCTGAGACGGCTCGGTGCAACGCGGCCGCGCGCTGCGACAGGTTCAGGTAGAGACCGCTGAGGTCCCGGTGCTGGATCTGTTGTTTGAGGTCAGAGGCCAGGGTGAAGATCTCGACGTGATCAGGCTGGATGCCCCACTTGCGCCAGACGCGGGCGACCGTGGCGAACGAGATGCCCAGGTGCTGGCCCAGCAACCGAGACGACCAATGATCGGCCCCGAGATGTGCCGGGGGATGACCGCCGTTGGCGAGAGTGGTGGCCACCACTTCCAGCTCATCCACCGTCGTCGGCCGCCCGGACCTCGGTAGATCGCCAAGCGCGTTGATGCCTCCCGCCGCGTAGCGTTTGCGCCAGTTGACGACAGTCGGGCGGGTGGCACCGGTCCGCCGGGCTATCTCAGCGTTGGTCAGACCCTCGGCGGACATCAGCACGATTCTGGCCCGCTGGGCCAGGCTGGGCCGCGCCGAGGCGGACCGCGCCAGCGCTTCGAGAGGGCCACGGTCGCCGTCGCGCAGGGTGAGCGGAGCGGAGTCTGGCATACCCCATGGTTGCCCAACGAGGACAGTAAAACAACTATCAACACATCGCTCTGACAGGGACGTCTGGGGTAGATCCGGGCCCGTCGGCGGCGCTGAGATGCCCTTGACACGCCGAACCTCATCCGTGTGGACTAGTGCTGCGCGTCACAGTACAAATACACGGTGTCCGGGTGGGTTCACGAGCCGGCTTACGAACCACAGCGTGACTCACCGGGATATCAGGAGCGACGAGAGGGGCCAGACGATGGCGATCGAGTCTGATGGACATAGCCGAGGCAACCCCCGAATCTACGAGCTGATCGAGAACGCGCCCAAGACCGGTAAGAGCCCCACGATCTGGGCTTGGCCAGAGGTCGTGGACTGGCTCCGTATCGCTGGTCAACCGGTGCCGGGGCCATGGCCGCCGCACCAGCGCCCGCGACCGAACCCCGAGGACGAGAGTTTGCCGGAGGCGGTCGTCGAGCCTGAGCGCCCTCAGAGTCCCCGGCGCGAGTCCCGGCCCGAGCCTCGGCCGCAGCCCGAGCCAGCGCCCGAGCCCGAGGAACACCGCGCTCCGCGGCACGGCCTTGGGATGATGGACAGCTGAGGGCTTTTTTCACAGCTTAGCCATCGCTTGACAGTTCGCGTCCATTGTGGCGGCCCAGGTGGGTACCAACGGGCGGGTTAGTGCCTTTGTGCAACTTTTCCGTGGATTGATCGGGATTTAGGAGGGTCTGGATGTACCCGTCTCGTTTTCACTACGAGGCCCCACGCACGCTTGACGAAGCGTTCGACGTTTTGCAGGCGTACGGCGACGAGGCGAAGATACTCGCCGGAGGGCAAAGTCTTATTCCTCTGATCAAGCTGCGCTTCGCGGCGCCGGCCGCGATTGTCGATATCAACAACATTCCGGGGCTGGATTATCACGAAGAGGACTCCGACGGTTCGCTGCGCATCGGTGCGCTGTGCCGGCACCGGACTCTGGAACGGTCGCCGCTGCTGCGGAGCAAGTTCCCGGTGATGACAGCCACCGCGCCGCTGATCGCTGACCCGATGGTCCGCAACCGGGGAACCCTGGTCGGCTCCATCTGCCACGCGGATCCGCAGGGTGACTGGGCGTCGGTGATGCTGGCGCTGGGTGGAGAGATCATCGCCCGAAACGCCGAGGGCCGCGAGCGCTCCATCCCGGTCTCGCAGTTCGTGGTGGGACCGTTCCAGAACACCCTCGAAGAGGGCGAGATCGCGGTCGGGGCTCGCGTGCCCGCCGCGCGCGGCACCCGGTCGGGAACCTACCTCAAGCTCGAGCGAAGGGTGGGTGACTTCGCGACCGTCGGCGTAGCCATCAATCTGGAGACCTCGGGCGGCACGATCAACCGGGCGGGTATTGCGCTCACCGGTGTCGGGGGGAACAACATTCAGTGCTCCGCGGCCGAGCAGGCGCTGGCTGGTAAATCGCTCAACGCCAGCACGATCGAGCAGGCTGCCCGGCTGGCGGCGGAGGCTGCCCAGCCCAAGAGTGATGTTCGCGGTACCGCGGAGTTCAAGCGGCACGTGGTGTTCACCTTCGTGACGCGCGGGTTGAGCAACACACAGTCCCAAGCGGCCTGAACCAGCTGGCGTTCGGACCCGAATATGTCCATAAGTGGTGGCGACGTCAAGGAGGCGGCGTGGAAGAGCGACGAATAAACGTCGTGGTGAACGGGGAACCGAAGACTGTCGATGTTGAGCCTCGGATACTCCTGGCCCACTTCCTCCGCGAAGTGCTGGGGCTGACTGGCACGCACATCGGCTGCGACACGACGAACTGCGGCGTATGCACCGTATTGGTCGACGGCCTACCCATGAAGTCATGCACCATGTTCGCCGTCATGACGGACGGGCATGAGGTGACCACGGTCGAGGGTCTGGGTATGCCCAGCGAGCTCCATCCCATTCAGGAGGGTTTCCGGGAGGAGCATGGGCTGCAGTGCGGTTTCTGCACGCCTGGAATGATGATGGCATCGAAAGCACTTCTCGATGAGAACCCCAATCCGACAGAGGAAGACATACGCTGGGGACTGGCCGGCAACCTCTGTCGTTGCACCGGTTACCAGAACATCGTGAAGTCGGTGCTCTGGGCCGCCGAGAAACTGCGGTCCGAAGCAGGCGCATTTAGTCGCTGACGGCTAGAGGCTAGAGTCGACGACATAGGGAGATGTGACGTGGCGCAGGCATTAGACGAAATCAAGATCGGTGGCTTGGGATCAAGCCGCAAGCGGGTGGAGGACGACCGCTTCCTGCGGGGCAAGGGCAACTACACCGATGACTTCAAGTTGCCCGGCATGGTGCACCTGGAGATTCTCCGTAGCCCCTTGGCCCACGCGCGGATCAAGTCGATCGACACGAGCAAGGCGTGGCAGATCCCTGGCGTGCACATGGTGCTCACTGGCGACATGGCAGCCCAGCACAACCTGGCCTGGATGCCGACGCTGTCGTACGACACCCAACCGGTGCTCGCCACCGACAAGGTTCGGTTCCAGGGCCAGGAGATCGCGTGCGTGGTCGCCGACGACCCCTACATCGCCAAGGACGGCTGCGAGGCGATCGTCGTCGAGTACGAGCCGCTCCCCGTGATCGTCAACCCCTACCAGGCCATTGCCGAAGGTGCCCCGGTCATCCGGGACGACAAGGAAGGCCAGACGGACAACATCTGCTACCGGTAGATCGGAAGAGCGTCGTGTAGGGAAAGAGTGTAGATGTCGGTGGCCGCCGTATC